>Ga0315272_10001720_pt1 | contig 10809 bp, 10 predicted proteins | sample C3_middle_MG_FD_203918 | JGI IMG/M metagenome (GOLD analysis project Ga0315272, IMG submission 203918) | Sediment microbial communities from Yellowstone Lake, YNP, Wyoming, USA - C3_middle | ecosystem: Environmental > Aquatic > Freshwater > Lake > Sediment | place: USA: Wyoming | collected...
AAAAAAGCCGCACCGGCTAAAAAAGCGGCCCCCGCGAAGAAGGTCGCTGCTGTGAAAAAACCAGCTTGCTCACCACAGCAGTGCGTGGCAGAGGCGTTGCACCGACGATGGCTGCCAGCGCCGCACTGGGTGTCAGTGGTTTCATGAACGCTGCATTCACTGTGCGTTTTTTGGCGGGAACTTTTTTTGCAGCTGGTTTTTTCACAGCAGCGACCTTCTTCGCGGGGGCCGCTTTTTTAGCCGGTGCGGCTTTTTTGGCAGGTGCCTTGGCGACTATTTTTTTCGCAGGGGCCGCTTTTTTTGCGGGGGCGGCTTTTTTTGCCGGAGCTTTCTTTGCAGTTGCCATGATTTATTGTCCTTCTAGAAGTTGATGAATCACCAGTAAAAAACTGCTTCTTTACTGGCAGACTGGATGCTACTGGAGAATTTGTGCGTTTCCAATAGAAATAGGGTTTATTTCATTGGGGTATGTTGTTTTTTTCATGGCTTGTTTGGCGCTAGCGTAGCCAATACGATCCCCAGCAGTGCAATGCCGAACGCCAGCGCTTGCACGCCACTGAGTGTTTCACCCAAAATCAGCACGCCCACCAGCGCCGCCGAGATCGGCAGCATGACCGTGAATACACCCGCTTTGGCGGCCGGGATCGTCTGTAAACCGGTCATCCAGAGCCAGACGGTCCAGATGCTGGCCGCCATGGCGTAAAAGAGCAGCAGCAGCCAGGTGGCAGGCGCAACGGCGAGGAAATTGAATTTGAAAGCGGCGTAAACGCCCATAGGCGTCATTAGTGCAAAACCCCACAGGTTGATGAGCGAGGTGATGCGTTTGGGCGTCAGTGCAGCCGTGAGCTTCTTGCCTATCACCGCGTAAGAGGCCTCACACAGCACCGCAGCAAACACCAGCAGGTTGCCAAGAAGTTCGTTCTTGTAAGCCGAATCGGCCGCTAGGGCCGACATATCGTTGGTTGGCAACGCTGACTTGGACAGCGAGAACAGAGCTATGCCTAGCGCCGCGCAACCGATGGCCGCCCACACCTGCACACCAATGCGTTCACGCAGAAAGGCCCAACTGAGCAGCGCCACTACCGCTGGAATGGTGGCCATGATGATGCCCGCCGAGACCGCGCTGGTCAGGCTCACGCCGTACAACATGCACAGCGTGAACAAGAAATTACCTAAGAAAGACTCCAGGAAAACCAGTCTTTTGATGCGCCAGGTCAAGGGCGCTTCGGTGGCTGGTTTTTTCAGCCAGTGCAACATGGCGAGTCCGCCGATGCCAAAGCGCAGCCACGCCAGCAATAAAACCGGCAGCGTTGCCGCCAGCGGCTTGGACAGGGCGACGTAGCTGCCAACCAGCGCCATGCTCAGGGCCAGAAAGAAATAAGCGCGCAGTTGCCGGGCGGTGAGTTGGGTCGTCCTTCCCATCATGCACTAGTACCCAGACACAGAAATATCGAAACATGAAAGCGCGTCTTCGCACCCATGCCGTCGTTGCAAATACTCGCCATAGCCACCGCTATGGCTGCGGTTTGCGCCTAGGCCTGAGCGCGAATCCATCACTTTCATTTTGTTACGATACCTCTGTGTCTGAGTACTAGCGAATCGGTTCAGTTCACCAGCACCAATTTCCCCATCACGCCGCGCGAGCCCATGTGCGCGAAAGCGGCCTTGAGTTCGGCCATAGGCATGCTGCGGTCAATCACCGGTTTGATCTTGCCCTGGGCGTACCACTGGCATAACTCCGTCATCATGGCGGTGTAGGCAAGGGGTTCATGTTTGGCGAAACTGCCCAGGAAGGCGCCGATGATGGCGGCGCCTTTGAGCAGCGGCAGGTTGGCCGGCAGGGCGGCGATAGCGCCGGCAGCAAAACCAATCACCAGATAACGTCCGCGCCAGCCGATGGTGCGAAAAGCGGTCTCGGTGAACTCGCCGCCGACCGGGTCATAGATCACATCGGGGCCTTTACCGTTGGTGAGCGTTTTGATCGCGTCGCGCAAATTCTCGGTGCTGTAGTTGATGACCACATCCGCACCGATGGATTTGCACAATGCACATTTCTCGTCGCTGGAAGCCGCTGCGATGACCCTGGCCCCAACGACCTTGGCAATCTGGATGGCCGCTGTGCCGACCCCGCCGGCCGCGCCCAGAACCAATACCGTCTCACTTGCCTTGAGTTGGGCCCGGTCCACCAATGCGTGGTAGGCGGTGCCATAGATCATGGTGAAGGCGGCGGCATCGACAAACGAGAATGCGTCGGGCAGTGGCAGACACAGCGCCGCCGGTGCCAGGGTGTGTGTGCCAAAACCGCCGGTGCCTGACAGACAGGCCACGTGCTGGCCCACTTTGAGGGAGCCGACGCCGGCGCCCACCGCTTGCACGATGCCGGCATATTCCGAGCCCGGTACAAAGGGCAGCGGCGGCTTCGTCTGGTATTTGTTCTGCACAATCAGCAGATCAGGAAAATTAAGACTCGCTGCCTTGATCTCAATGAGCACTTCGCCAGCCGCGGGCTGCGGTGTCGGTATTTCTTTCCAGTTCAGGGCGTCAACGCCCACCGGGTTTTCACAGAGCCAAGCATGCATGGGGATATCTCCTAAATAATGGTGTGCATGATAGAGCCAAGTGGCTTTGGAAAATGTCTCACCAGAGACCTTGGGGTTGCGAGCCGTCAGGTCGGGCTTCGCACCAGACAACCAAATGCCTCACTGTCGTCATTGTGATTGCCGCGTCGCATCCGCTCCTCGCAATGACGGTCACACCTACCGGTGCGAAACTCGGCTTGCCTGCTTTGTCGGGTGCGCAACCCGATGCGCCCGCTCGGCCCCCTACAATGAAGATCAATTCTGACTGAACATGAAAATTCTTATCTCCAATGACGATGGTTATCAAGCGCCAGGAATCGTCGCCCTGTACGAAGCGCTGAAAGAGGTGGCTGAGGTGGAAGTGGTTGCCCCCGAGCAAAACAACAGCGCCAAATCAAACGCCTTGACCCTCAATACGCCGATGTATGTGACGCGCGCCAGCAATGGTTTTCGTTACATCAATGGCACGCCGGCTGACTGTGTTCATATTGCGCTGACCGGGTTGCTGGGTTACCGACCGGATCTGGTGGTCTCGGGCATCAACAACGGCGCCAACATGGGCGACGACACGATTTATTCCGGTACGGTAGGTGCGGCCATGGAGGGGTATTTATTTGGCATCCCGGCCATCGCCTTTTCCCAGGTTGAAAAAAATTGGAGAAACCTGGAGTCGGCCGCACGCAAGGCGCGTGACCTGGTGCTGCAGATGTCCCAACACCAACTGGTTGGGAGCAGCCCCTGGTTGCTCAACGTCAATATTCCGAATTTGCCCTTTGACAGCATGGGTCACATCAAGCTGTCTCGACTTGGACGGCGTCACGCCGCCGAAGCGGTCATCACGCAACTGAGTCCGCGCGGTGACACCATGTACTGGATCGGTGCGGCCGGTCCGGTCAAGGACGAGGCCGAGGGAACCGACTTTTATGCAACCAGCCACGGCCATATTTCAATGACGCCGCTGAAAGTTGATTTGACCGACCATGATCATCTGGGTTATTGGGCCCAGACCGCCGCCATGTTGGCAGCGTCGCCAGCGCCAACCGATCTTGCTTGATGGCGCCATGAAGAAGCGCCCGACTTTTCCCGTGCGCCTGGATTTTTTGGGGGAGCAGACCAAGGTCAAACAAGGCAGCTGGGTCGGCACGACGCCACAGGGTTTGGGGCTTGATTCCAGTGCCGTGCGCAGGAACATGATGCGCCAGCTTGCTCAGCAAGGCATGACCGATGCGCGCGTGCTCGCGGCCATGACGAGCATAGAGCGGCATCGCTTTGTTGACAGCGCGTTGGTCAATCAGGCTTATGAGGACACCAGCTTGCCGATTGGCCTGGGTCAGACCATCTCCAAACCCAGTGTGGTGGCCCGCATGATGGAACTCTTGTGTCGCGCAACTGCGGTCAAGCTCGGGCGCGTGTTGGAGATCGGCACCGGCTGTGGTTACCAGGCGGCGGTGCTCAGTCTGCTGGCCGACGAGGTCTATAGCATAGAGCGCCTGCGCGGCTTGCATGACAAGGCGCGTGACAATCTGCGGCACTTGGCCTTGGCCAATTTGCACCTGCTGTTTGGCGACGGGATGCTGGGTTATGCCAAGGGCGCACCTTATGATGGCATCATTGCCGCCGCCGGTGGTGAAGCGGTGCCCCAGACGTGGGTTGACCAACTGGCCATCGGCGGGCGTCTGGTGGCACCGGTGTCTGCGGGCGCTGCCGGGGCCGGGCAGCAGGCACTGGTGGTGATTGACAAGACGGCGCAGGGTTTGCGCCAGACGGTGCTTGAGGCGGTTCACTTTGTCCCTTTAAAATCGGGTCTTGCATGAAGGAATGTCGTATGTCTGGTTTGAGTGCTCGCATAAGTTCGGCGTTGGCCATTGGCTTGGTCGGCGTGCTGTTGGCCGGATGCGGCTCCAGAGTGCCCAATCGCGCACCGGTGGAAGATCGCAACCCCCTGGTCCTCAGACCGGCGCCGGTGCTCATGGATACAGCCAATGTGAACGGCAAACAGTTGCCGGGGTTTGAAAACGCTGGCAAGCCCGGCTACTACACGGTCAAGCCCGGCGACACCTTGATCAGAATCGGGCTCGATCACGGGCAGTCTGCCAAAGACATTGCGCGCTGGAGCGGTGTGGACAATCCCAATCGCATTGAGGTGGGGCAAGTGCTGCGCGTGGTGCCCCCGCTTGGCGGCTCCGCCAATGGCGTTGTTGTCAAGCCGGTCAGCGTGGCCACTGCCGCTCCGGTTACTTCGGGCACGGTTGGCGGGGCAGACCAACCCGCAAGTGCTCAAGTTGGTGCTTTGCCGGCTGAAGATGAGATTGGCTGGATTTGGCCCACCAATGGCGTTGTGTTGGCCGGGTTTGATGAGCAAAAAAACAAGGGACTCGATATTGGCGGTATCGCCGGTGAAGCCGTACTGGCGGCGGCCGACGGTCGCGTTGTCTATGCCGGGGCGGGTTTGCGCGGTTATGGCAACTTGATCATTCTCAAGCACAACAATACTTATTTGACGGCTTATGCCCACAACCAGACCCTGTTGATCAAAGAAGACCAATCGGTGCGCAAGGGCCAGAAAATTGCCGAAATGGGTGACAGCGATGCGGATCGCGTGAAGCTCCATTTTGAAGTTCGCAAGCAAGGCAAGCCGGTCGATCCGGCCAAGTACCTGCCTGCCAGGTGATGGAAACACGCCGTGAAAAAAAGCCCTGCGAATGCTGCTGGTTTGCCCACCAGACCGCCGGCGCGCAGAGGGCTTGTTGACGCTGCAACCAGGCCTCCAACGCTTGACGACAACGCCTTGCCCGGAACTGATTTTCTGCTTCACAGGGCGACTCAGGAATTCACAGCGACACCCGACGAATCAGGCCAGGCAGGTGAGACGAGCGAGTCGGGCGATGTGCTCAGTGTTTACCTGCGCCAGATGCGGCGTACGCAGTTGTTTACCCCCCAAGAAGAATTTGAAATGGCCACCAAGGCCAGGGCCGGCAACTTTGCCGCGCGCCAGAGCATGATTGAACACAACCTGCGCTTGGTGGTGAGCATCGCCAAGGCGTACCTGGGGCGCGGCGTGCCCTTGCCGGACCTGATCGCCGAAGGTAACTTGGGGTTGATGCGTGCCATTGACAAGTTTGAACCTGAGCGAGGTTGGCGCTTCTCGACCTATGCGACCTGGTGGATTCGGCAATCGGTCGAGCGGGCCCTGATTTACCAAGGGCGCGCGGTGCGGCTGCCTGTGAGCGTCGTCAGAGAACTGCAACAGGTACTGCGAGCACGTCGGGTGCTGGAAAATGATGCTGCCTTCGTGGCCCATCGTGCCGAGGGCATCCGGGTCGAAGATATTGCTGCGTTGCTGGGCCGTGATGTAGCAAGCGTTGCAGATTTGCTGGCACTTGCGGAAGTGCCCCGTTCGCTCGATGCGGCGATGGATCGCTCGGGAGAAGGGCAGACCTTGGGTGACTCGTTGGTGGATGAACTCACGCTCGATCCTGCCGGCGTGACCCAGGTTCATGAGGTGGCGCGTTTGCTGGAGGACTGGATGGCGACCTTGTCGGCGCGTGAAAAAGAGGTGCTGGAAGGACGTTTTGGTTTGCATGAGCGCGAGCCCGAGACGCTTGATGTGCTGAGCGTGCGGCTCGGGCTGACGCGTGAGCGCGTGCGCCAGGTGCAAAACGAGGCGCTGGACAAGCTCAAACGCTATCTGATGCAGCACGGCGTCACACGCCAGGCGCTGCTGTGAGATTCAGTTCGCGTTTAAAAAGATTCCCAATTGTCATTGTTGCCCGCTGCCGGCGCAGATTTCGCGACGACATCGGGAGTGGCAGGGCGTGCGCTGGGTTTTAAAGGCGCAGCCAGCACACGCCGCTCGGCTTTCTTGTAGGTGCTTGCCGCGCTCTGGTGCGAGCGCACCGCCACCGGATTTGCCATGCCTTGCTGCGCGTCGTTGGCGCTGAGCTTGAACACCGCCACCGTGCTCACCAGGTCCTGCGCCTGCGCTTTGAGGCTGGAGGCGGCAGCGGCCATTTCTTCGACCAAGGCCGCGTTCTGCTGCGTCGCCTGGTCCATCTGGGTGACCGCTTCGCCGACCTGGCTCACGCCCTGGCTTTGCTCCATGCTGGCGGCGTTGATCTCGCCCATGAGGTCGGTCACGCGCTTGATGGAACTCACCACCTCGGTCATGGTGACCCCGGCTTGATCGACCAGGAGCGTGCCTTGTTCGACCCGCTCGACGCTGGTGTTGATCAAGGCCTTGATTTCCTTGGCCGCATCGGCCGAGCGACCGGCCAGGGAGCGCACTTCAGAAGCCACCACGGCAAAGCCGCGACCCTGCTCGCCGGCTCTGGCCGCTTCGACGGCCGCGTTCAAGGCCAGGATGTTGGTCTGGAAGGCGATGCCGTCGATCACGCTGATGATGTCCGAGATCTTTCTGGAGGCGTCGTTGATGCCTTTCATGGTGTCCACCACCTGGCCCACGACCTCGCCGCCCTTGATCGCCACGGTGGAGGCGCTCTGGGCGAGCTGGTTGGCCTGGCTGGCGTTGTCGGCGTTTTGTTTGACGGTGGCGCTGAGTTCTTCCATCGAGGCCGCAGTTTCTTCCAGGGCGCTGGCTTGTTGTTCGGTGCGGGCCGAGAGGTCGTTGTTGCCCTGGGCGATCTCGGTGCTGGCGCTGGCCACGGACTCGGAGCCCTGGCGCACCGTGCCGACCACGGCGGTCAACGAGGCTTGCATTTCACGCATGACACCCATCAGACTGTCGGGGTTGCCCCGGTTCACAATGTCTAAGGCCAGGTCGCCTTGCGCAATGTGCGCCAAAGCCTCGCGTGCGTCAACCGGATCTCCTCCAAGTTCCTTGCGCATGGTTGTGAGCATCAAGAAGCTCAAACCGATTGCCGTCAGTGCTGCAATCAGTGCCAGGCTTATGGAAAGACTGACAGCAACATCGGTCGCGCGGTTGACGCGCTGGTGAGCTTCTTCCGAGCTTTTGGTCGCCGCTTTGATTTGCTGGAGGAGCTCGTCTTTCAGTTTGCGCCAGGCTGGCGTCTCCTCACTGTTGAGCAGGGCGATGGCGTCACCGTTGGTCGCCAGCAGCGCCAGCACCTTCTCCTGCGCTTTTGCTTGGGCAGACCGAAGTTCCGGCAACTTCGCGAGTGTGGTTTCGAAGGCGCTTCCCTTGGCACTTGCCTGTGCTTGTGCCAACGCCTTCTCAAAATCCACTTGCGCCGCTTTGAGGTTGTCGAGTGCTTTTGGATTGCTGGGATTAAGCACAACGTTGCGCAAGGCCTGGCCCATTTGCAGTCCTTGGGCGTACATCTCGGACAGCCCCCGTTCCACCGCTTGTTCGGAGTTGATGTAGGTGTCAAAGGCGCTGCGCGTAGTGATCAGCGAGCCTATGCTGCTGGCCAGCCCGATGACGAACAAAACAGCAGGAATGGCCGCAAAGGTGACAATTTTGGAGCGGAATTTCATGATATTTCCTTACGAACAATATTTACTGGAATTGGGAACGATTCGGATCGAGTTCACGCCCACTGCAACTGACCTACTGCACCGTCCGGGCGACCAATCCCATTTCGGCACCAGTCATGAGTTTTTCGATATCGAGCAGGATCAGCATGCGCTCCTGCACTGAGCCAATCGCCAGCAGGTAGTCACTGTTGATGGCCGACGAGAGCTCGGGCACCGGGTGCAACTGCTCGGGTGCCAGGGTGATCACATCGGACACACCATCGACCACCATGCCCACCACCCGCGCGCCGATGTTGAGCACGATGACGACCGTGAAGCTGTCGTAGTTGACTTGGCTCAGGTTGAACTTCATGCGCAGGTCCAGGATGGGTACGATCACGCCGCGCAGATTGATCACGCCTTTGACGAATGCGGGTGAATTGGTCATGCGGGTGGGCTCTTCGTAAGAGCGGATTTCCTGCACGCGCAGGATGTCAACGCCGTATTCCTCGGTGCCGAGCTTGAAGGCGAGGAATTCGCGGATGCTGGTCACTGTAGTCGCCATGAGCTGGCTGTGTGGCAGGGCTGGCTGTCCGCTGCCTTGTGCTGATGCGGAATTCATTGGGTCGCCCTTTCTCGATTTGGAAGGCTGTAAAACATGCGCTTGACTTTAAACGCACGTCGCACAAATGAAAATCGGGCCAATACCCTAGTCCGCTCAGGAAAACACCTGAGAACGGTGCAGTGCGATGGCCTGCTGTGCGCTCAGACACACAACCCTGCGCCCCCCTCGCAAGGCCAAGGGGAAACCCCACCTGTGGGTTCGCAACGACGAAAGTGTCGGTTTGATGGCTGGAAAAGGACGGGGTTCGGTAATAATGCCCGAGGTTGAGAGTGGCGCCTCGCAGGTTTGGTGCCACGCGCGACCGAGGCAGACAAGGAGTATGTTGACAATGGACTTTCCAGGTTTGGAACTCACTGAGGTCGATCAGCAGGTGTTTTTGCGTTGCCAGCCGGCGCCGCAACGACTGCCGGTTGACAAAGCGGCATTGCTTGATTTGCTGGTGCGGCTCGGCTATGGCCAATGCTTGCTGCTGGAAGACGCGATCAGTAGCGCAGCCAACGACTGCAACACCCGTCAGGACGCGTTTGAGGTGAAGCTGGCCGAGCGCCGCGACAGTGTGATCGACATCAAGATAGCAGCCGACGACATGACCGCAGAACTCAGCCTGCTGCCGCCACAGGGCGGCACTGCGGCCAGCGAAGAAGACGTGTTGCGCGCACTGAGCGTGGCCGGCGTGGTGTCTGGCATCGATTCGACCGCCATTGTGCAGGCCTGCGAGACGGGCAGTTGCAGCGGCCTGGTGGTGGCCACTGGCGTGGCACCGGTGGACGGGATAGATACCATATTTGAACTGTTGATCGCCCAAGCCGTGAGCCGCGAACCCAAGTTGGATGAAAACGGTCGCATCGACTACCGCGAGCACGGCACGGTGGCCTCGGTGCATCCCGGCGCGCCGCTGATGCGCCGCATTCCTGCCAAGGCCGGTGTGGATGGTTACACGGTACGCGGCCATGTGTTGGTGGCAAGGCTGGGGCGCGAGCAGTTTTTTAACCCGCATTTGGTTGGGGCCGAGGTGGCCAGCGACGACCCCAATGTGTTGCAGGCGGCGGTGGGCGGGCAGCCGGTGCAGGTGAATTGCGGTGTCATGGTTGAAGCCTTGCTGCATCTTAGGGACGTCAACATGGCCAGCGGCAACATTCATTTTGATGGCACGGTGCAGGTCACTGGCGACGTGAACCCCGGCATGAAAGTTCAGGCCAGCGGCGATATTGTGGTGGGCGGCATGGTGGACGGCGCTCAGCTCGAAGCGGGCGGCGACATCCGCGTCGCAGGTGGCGTCATTGCCCACGCCAAACTGCACGCGGGCGGCGCGGTGAGCGCGCGCTTTGCGCAAGGTGTGCAGATTGAAGCCGGAACGGTGATTGCGCTAACCGATATGGCGTTGGAGTGCGAGTTGGCGTCGCTCAATCAAATCATCATCGGTGCCGAGTCGTCCCAGCGTGCGCGGCTGACCGGGGGCGTGGCTACGGCCATGATGCGGCTCAGCGTGCCGGTGCTGGGTTCGGCCAAGGGTGCATTGACCAAAGTGGTGGTGGGCGTCAACCGGGATCTCGAGGACCGCTACGCGGCTTTGCAGCAGCGCATCGCGCAAGAGAAAGCCACGGAAGCGAATCTGGAAAAGTTGGTCAAGCAGTTGACTGCCGCAGGCGACCCCAAAGGCATGCTAGAGCGCGTCAAGGCATCCAGACAGCATGCGGTGGCGGTGTGGGGCAAGTCGCTGGCCGAGAGCAGTGAACTCGAAGCGCAAATTGCGCTGGCGGCTGCGGCCAGGGTGGATGTGACGGTGGGTGTGGCCGGGGCGGTCGATCTGTCATTTGGCAAGCTGACTGCGCGGCTGCGGCGCGATTTGGACGCGGGCACATTTTCGGTGGACGCCGACAACCGTATTGCGTTTACAAACGTGGCCGGTATGGTGGTGCCGGCGATTTAACGTGAAAAACATCGTCATTGTGATTGCCGCGTCACTCCGTTCCTCGCAATGACGGGTTGAATCGTCATCGCGAGCCTCCCTTTCGTCATCGCGAGGCTCCCTTTCGTCATCGCGAGGCCGCAGGCCGTGGCGATCCATGCTGGCGTGCCAGCGCTGTGGCCATGGATTGCCGCGTCGCTGCGCTCCTCGCAATGACGACTCTGTTAGCTGCGCTCCTCGCAATGACGACGCTGTTAGCTACG
>Ga0315272_10001721_pt1 | contig 10808 bp, 8 predicted proteins | sample C3_middle_MG_FD_203918 | JGI IMG/M metagenome (GOLD analysis project Ga0315272, IMG submission 203918) | Sediment microbial communities from Yellowstone Lake, YNP, Wyoming, USA - C3_middle | ecosystem: Environmental > Aquatic > Freshwater > Lake > Sediment | place: USA: Wyoming | collected...
GCTCCAGACCTGGCAACAGCGAGCACATCCGCATCACCGCCATCAGGATCCACCACCGCCTGATCCTCCAATACCTCGCGCACAGCCTTCATGCGGTCACGGATACGCGCCGCCTGTTCAAACTCCTCGTGCTCCGCGGCAGCATTCATCTCTTTTTCCAATTCCCGGGCCAATTCAGTCCGTCTGCCCTCTAAAAACATCCGGGCCTGGCGAATCAACCCGGAATATTGCTCTGCCGAAATGAGGCCGGCGCATGGCGCATCACACCAATCCAGATGGTGATACAGGCAGGGAACCTGCTTCCCATCCATTGGAACCCGGCAGGAAGGTATGCGGAACTGGCGATTCCCCATGCGGGCCAGTTGGCGGGCCGTCCTTGAGGTAAATGGCCCAAACTGCTTCCCACCTGCCCGCCTGGTCCGGCGCACCAGATATAAACGCGGAAACTCATCTCCCATCGTCAATTCAAGGTATGGATATGATTTATTGTCACGCCAGATGACATTCTGCCTTGGCCGATGCTTCTGTATCAGGGTGTATTCCAGCATTAGCGCTTCCAGTTCGGTCCTGGTAATAATCGTCTCCACTTCTGCTGATTTAGAGACCAGATAAACAGCCTTGGCGGGGGCATTTGGTCCAGGCATATAACTGCGCAGGCGGGACTTCAATGAGCCAGCCTTGCCAACATACAATACCCGGCTTTCGGAATCCTTGAACAAATAGACTCCCGGCTCGGTTGATACCGTATCCAGAAGTTCTGAAAAGGTTGCTGCTTCCATCTGTCTTATTATCCCCCGCGCAGGCAGGGTTCGCCCTAGCGGCTATTTGGCCAATCTAAGCCTTAAGTAGCGTCTTTTACCCACTTTTAAGACCGCTCCATCCTTGATTATGAGGTCAGCACGGGGATCAGATATCCTTGCACCATCCAATTCAACCGCACCCTGCATGAGCAACCTCTCGGCTTCACCACGGCTGGGAGCGGCCCCAGTAACCGTCAGCAACTTCAATGCCCAAATGCGGCCATCCTTGAATGAATCAGCAGGCACAATTACCTCTGGAGCGTCATCGGGAATCTCATGCCGGACAAACATTTTCTCAAAACGGGACGCAGCCTCGCTGGCCGCCTCTTCGCCGTGATACTTTGCGATGATGCGCCGGGCCAGAAGGTGCTTGGCATCGCGAGGCGATATTTCCGGATCCATGGATTCACCCAGTAGCAGTGAAAAATACTTTTCCGTCAGGGTGTCCGGTATAGAAAGTATTTTTCCGTAAGCTTCTCCGGGCGCCTCACTGATGCCAATCGAATTGCCCATACTCTTGCTCATCTTGTTGACTCCGTCCGTTCCCTCAAGTAGCGGGAGGGCCATAATTACTTCCGGTTTCTGTCCCGCACTTTCCTGCAAAGCCCGGGCGACGTGGCAATTAAATATCTGGTCTGTCCCGCAAATCTCAACATCCGCCTTCAGGACTACTGAGTCATACCCCTGCACGATCGGATAAAGGAATTCGTGCAGTCCAATTGGCTTACCTTCCTTATACCGCTTCATAAAATCATCCCGCTCCAGTATTCTGGCAACGGTATATCCAGAGGTCAGGCGGATTACTTCGTCAAATTTCAGCTGGGAACACCAGGAGCTATTGAAGACTATTTTCGTCCTGTTTTTATCAAGCACCTTCCAGACCTGCTCCTCATAGGTTTTCGAGTTAGCAATAACCTCATCCCGTGTCAGCGCCGGTCTCGTCGCAGAACGACCGGATGGGTCACCAATCATGGCGGTAAAATCGCCAATGAGGAAATATACGATGTGTCCAAAATCCTGGAACTGCCGGAGCTTGCGCATGGTAACTGTATGTCCAAGATGAAGATGGGGAGCACTGGGATCCGCCCCATACTTAACCAATAGAGGCCGGCCTTCTTTATGGGAAAGCTCCAGCTTTTCCAGTAAACCAGCCCGCGGCACTTCATCAGCAATACCCTTGAGCAGGGATTCAGCCTGCACACGCGGGGGAAGGAATTCCATTTTTATCTCCATATCATCATCTTATTTGGTTGAGAGCTCGAATTCCATGTCTGGGTCGGGAATATTTTCATCTACTCCCATCCACCGCCTGACCGGGCCTGCAGGGGACGCGTTAATCACCGCAGTATAACTGCCCCGTCCCCCTGCCACTACATAACGCAGGTCGCACAGCACCGCCTCATTCGGATATCGGCCGGCAGTGAACCGGATCATAGGCACCCGGGCCCAAACCATATATTGGTCGGAAAAAACGCTTTTCAATCCCGGAGGCAACTGTGTCCGGAAGTATGAGCGCACCCGCCCATGAACTCCTGAAAATGACCCCACTTCCGCCTGAAAATACCGGTCCTTAGTCCATGCCACTCCATTCCATGAAAAGGGATCAGCAAACCGGGGGAATGCATCCACCCTGTCCGGCTTAATTCCGATTTTTCCCATGGCAGCCCGTATCTGCTCAGTTCCCATTGCATGGCTTCCCGCGCACATCACCACATATGCCAACATGACGCCAAAAGCTGCCCGATTAATTCTTTCGCGTAGAACTGGCCGGGCAATACCCGCAGCAAAAGCGATTCCAGGAACAATAAGAAGGATTACATCCGAATCAGCAATCCAGTCCATTGCAAAACGGGCATTTGAAAATGGAGACAGAAGCTGGGGCCCCCATGAATTCAGGCAGTCCATACTGGCATGCAGGCCCAGACCTGCTGCCGATAACCCTACTAAAAAAATGGGAGATATTGAAGGGGCATAATTACGGAAAGCGAACGCAATCATGACCGCCTGAAATGCGAGACCTGCCAGGGAATGGGTAATGCCGAGGTGGCCAAAAAGATATTCCTCGGATCCAAATAACCGGAGCACAATGTCAGAATCCGGAAGAAGAGAGGCAGCCAGCAATAACGGATATGCTATGGGTCCAATTTTACCGCGCGGACCGGCACCAGCGAGCGCAAGACCCGTCAACGCATGGGCAAAATCGTCGATCTTACTTCTTGCCTTCCGGCTTTACGCCGTAAGCCTTCCGAACATTGTCCGCGGAAACAGAAGGTGCCGCCTTGCGCACAACCGCAATCTGTCCGGACAGTACCTCTTCTGTCTCGCGCTCAAGACTTATCAGGCGCTCCAGAATCGTGGATAACTCCCCCAAGGTCGACTGGAATGTCATCTTGAGGTCGGCAGGAACAAGGTCCTTCATTTCAGACCACTTCATCTTTAACGGACGAATGCGCTCCTCAATGCCTGCAATTGTCCCAAGTAGTTCCTGCTTCTTCGCCAAAACAGCCGTAGCCTTCTCCAACTCGGCTTCCTTAACGAGACGCAGTTCATCTGCAGAGATGGCCTCCACCTTCCGGTAAGCTTCCAACTCTTCCTTCAACCCCGCCAACAGGGTATCCACATCCGCCCTGACATCAGCCATTAGACTTCACCTCCTTCCCAAGACTTCAACACCAACATTGAACTCCTCCGCCCCGGCTACAACCCGCAGGCGGTATATCCCGGAAGAAACCAGTTTACCCTTCTCATCGCGACCATCCCACTCGTACTGGTAGGTACGAGGAAAGGCCCTGTCCCGGCTGTCAAGCAGTTTAACCCGGCGACCGCCCTGTTCCGCAACATCGACAGTAAGGGACCGGGCATCCAAAAGGGCCAGAGAGGCGGTTAGGGTTTCGCCTTTGCGCGCATTCACCCGCCGGGGCTCTACAACAAGGGAAACAACGCCCGAAGGGGCCTTTTCCTTGGCTTTTCCGGCCTCCATCCATATACCCGAAGCCATCAATCTTCCCCCCGTGGTAACAGCGACAACCCGCCCCGAAGCTCCTGCCACCGACCTGACTATCCCGCCAGCCGGAATTGAAGCCTCCACCGCGCCATCTTTAATCCTTACAAAATTCAGGGTGCCACCCGCCCCGACACCAACCGTCTCCCCAAGCGGAACCAAGTGGTCAACCACTGCCCCGCCGAGTGCGACCCCCCAAAGCGCCCTGCCGCTGTCACGATCAATTGAATAAAGCATTCCCTCATCAGTCCCGGCAATCACTACATTAGGCAATAGCAGGGGAGTAGCCCTGACAACTCCCCTTAACTTTACCGTCCAAACTCTTTTGCCATCACGTAAGACCAGATGGATTTTGTTTTCATGCGTGCCCACCACCACTGCTGGCCGCCTCGCCGCCGCCGACTCACCACCCGGCCCCCCGATTATTTCTCCTGATAATAAAATAGACTTAAGTTCTTTTCCAGTCCTGACATCAACAAAATTTACACGGTGGTCGGTCCCACCGAATATTGCCGCATCGCTTCCCACCCAGGGCGGCGACAACACCTCGCCCCTTGTGGCAAACCGCCAAAGTGACCCACCCTTGGCCAGACTGAAGGCAGAACAGGCTCCCGATTCTCCAACACACACCGTATTCCCCCCCACCCCAAGAGAAAGTGCGCGGGTCTGTAAACGCGAATCCCATAATGGCTCACCAGTTTTCGATGAAAAGCCCCGCAATCGCCCCCAGGCATCAGCAAAAACCACTGTGGCATCCCAAAATACTACGCCCGCTTCCACATCACCACCCGTTGCCCGGCGCCATTTCTCCGTACCATCCTCCAGCTTGAGGGCACGCATGCTTCCATCGGCGAGTGCTGCATACACGCATCCATCACCGGCAGCTAAACTGCCCTGCACAGATTCAGGCAGATTGGCACTCCATGCCTCGCGTTGTTCTCCAGCCGCAGATATTTCCGGCAGGGCAATCAATGCAAGAAACAATGCAATACGGTTCACTGGCCGGCCTCCATTACCCGCATCAGGCTCTGTTGTGCCTCGGCGGCAGCAGGCGACTGAGGGGATGTGGTCATCACCCGCCGGTATGCCTCTATGGCCTTCTTCCTGTCCCGCTTGGCTTCATAGCAGGAACCGGCCATCAACTGGGCCTGGGCAGACTGTGATGTTCCCGGATAATCGCGGACGATTCCCTCCAACTCACGGATTGCATCGCCAAGATTCGAACGGTCAAGATATCCCTGCACTATGTACATCCGCGCAGAAGCTGCCATAGCCGGCTCAGTCGCCGCCTTGGCAGCCCGGCGAAAAGCCTTTTCCGCGGCACCATACTTTTGCTGGGCAACCGACCCCCGTCCCTGGGCCATCAATATCTCCACCTTCCACTCTGACGAAGGGTTTTTTTTGAGAGCCTGGTTAAACAACTTATCCGCCCCCTTAAAATCACCGGAATCCATCAGGCACTCACCCCGGGATATGACATCAGCAAAAGCCGACACTGAAGGTGATGGCGTTGCCGCTATTTTCCCGCATAACTCGGCAAGCCTAATCCTTGCCGGTTTAACCTCCGGGGATACCGGGTATGAATTGATCAAGCGTCTAAATGTCATAGAGGCGTCCCCAATACGCCCGCCCTGATCCTGCAGGTCCCCCATCGCCATAAGCCCAGCAGCCCCAAACCGGGGATACCGCCCCATCAGGATGGAAAGACCGGACATTGCCCGTTCAGTTGCACCCAGCCGCGCCTGACCTAGTGACCATTCGAGCTGGGCATACGGCGCAGACGGCTGACCGGGATATTCACGGACGACTGCATCAAAAAGATCAAGAGCTTCAGCCGGCTTCCCAGCCTCCTGCATAACCAAGCCCTGCTGGTATAAAGCTTCGGATCGCGCCTCGCCATCTGCGGCACTACGTTCAGCCAATCCGCGCAGAATCACCACCGCCTCGTCATATTTTTTTGCCACACGCAATTCAACCGCCTTCGACACATCCTTTGCAGCTGCATCAGAAAGGGCACACGCCGTCCCCGGCGCTAAGGCCCAGGCGGCGAGAACGGCGAAAATCAGCCTCAAATCTTGCGCCTTGGATACGGCAATCCGAAGAGCTTAATAAATCCTTCGGAATGCCGCTGATCATAAGCCTCACCCTCCTCAAAAGTTGCCAGTGAAGCACGGTACAGGGCAAATGGAGAGAAGCGCTTGAGCACCGAAATCCGCCCCCGCTTTAGCTTGAGGGTAATCTCACCAGTCAACCGTTTCGCCGCATTGGCCATAAAGGCATCCAGCGACTCCATGAGCGGGGTAAACCACTGCCCATAATAAACAAGCTCGGCATATTTAATGGATAGCGATTGCCGGGCCCGGTAAGTTTCCCGGTCCAACGACAGGGCGGCAAGCTCGGCAATGGCGGCCTGCAGAATGGTGCCTCCAGGTGTTTCATAAACTCCCCGCGACTTCATGCCCACCAACCGGTTCTCGACGCAGTCAGCCCTTCCCACCCCATGTGCGGCTCCGGTCTTATTTAGAAGCTCAATGAGCTGTATCGGTCCCAGGTTTTTCCCATTTACCGAAACCGGAAAGCCTTCCCGGAACCCCACCCGAACAACGACGCCTTTTGCGGGCGCTGTCTCAGGGTTCTTCGTCCATTGATAAGCTTTTTCAGGAAGAACCTGTCCCAAATCCTCCAGCTCACCACCCTCCATCGAAAGATGCCACAGGTTCCGGTCCATGGAATATGGAAACTTCTTTGTAACAGGCACGGGTATTCCCAGCCGCTGGGCATAATCGATTTCCTCAGTCCGCGACTTGATATCCCATTCCCTCCAAGGAGCGATAATTTTAAGGTGAGGCGCCATGGTCATAACAGCCATCTCAAAACGGACCTGGTCATTCCCTTTACCGGTCGCTCCATGGGCAATGGCATCGGCTTTCTCTGCCAGCGCCACCTCCACCATGGCCTTGGCGATGCAGGGCCGGGCAATGGCGGTTCCCAGCAGGTAATTCCCCTCGTACACCGCGCCGGCCCGGACTACCGGCCAGCAGTAGTTTTTTACAAAATCATTCCGCAAATCCCTGACAATTGCCTTGGATGCACCGGTCCGAAGCGCCTTCTTTTTGACCTCTGACATATTGTCGCCCTGCCCGACATCACCCACATAAGCCACAACCTCGCATCCATATTTTTCCTTTAACCAGGGAATCATGACCGAGGTGTCCAAGCCACCGGAATATGCCAGTACGACCTTCATTTGCGCTTTCCCCCTTTCTTATTCTTCTTTTTATGCTTCTTCCCAGGCTTTCCCGCTGCACTCTTGCCTTTTTCCGCCCGCTCGCGCGAACTCCACAGCAGGACGGCCATGGCGTTGTAGAGCCGGCCTTGAGCCTGCTCAAAAACGATTGACTGGGGGCCATCCATGACCTCACTGGTTATTTCCTCTCCGCGATGAGCCGGCAGACAGTGCATTACCACGGCGTCAGCCGCTGCCACGCTTAGCATCCCACTATTAATCTGGTAGCCCCTGAACTTGGCAACCCGGGATTCCCGTTCTCCATCCTGCCCCATCGAGACCCAAACATCCGAATACAGGCATCTGGCGCCCCGGGCCGCCTTAATCGGGTCGTTGGTAATCATTATCGTGGCCCCGGTCCGGGCGGCCTCTTCCCGGGCATTCTCCAGAATGTCGGGCCTGGGCTCATACCCCTGCGGAGCAGCTATCCTAAGGTCAAGCGACAACCTGGCCGCCGCCATAAGCCATGAATGGGAAACATTGTTGGCCCCATCCCCGATAAAAGCGATCGGAATTTTCGCAGACTGGCCAAACCTGCGCCTAAGCACGGCCAGGTCGGAAAGTATCTGGCAAGGATGCTCAAAATCAGAAAGCATATTGATAACCGGGATTGATGCAGCCGTGGCAAACCGGGTGAGCCGTTCCTGTTCAGTTGTCCGCCAGCATACGGCATCGACAAACTGTGAAAACACCCTGCCGGAATCCTCCAAAGATTCACCACGACCGATTTGAAGATCGGCTCCATTAATGGTTACCGAACTGGCTCCCAGCCTGGCACAGGCAACTTCACAGGCGAGCCTGGTTCTGGTGGAAGGCTTGTCAAATATGAGGGCAACGGATTTGCCCTTTAGTGCACCACTAATCCCCGGCCCCCCCCGCCGGCATTTATCCGTTAACGCGAGAAGGTCTTCGACCTCCGCCCGCGTCAGGTCCCTGATTGAAAGAAGATGTCTGGGCACGGTTATTTTTTCCAATTATACCCGAGGCCGGTATACGGCTGGCGCAGTCTCGGCCGAAAGCGCCCGCTCAAGAATGTCCATGGCAACCGCAATTTCCTTTCTTGTTATTACCAATGGAGGAAGCATACGGATGACAGTGTCATGAGTGCAGTTAATTAGTAGACCCATCGCCAGGCACCGGTTTACCACCCCGGCCCCCGGCCGGTTGAGCTCCATGCCCAACATAAGACCCCGCCCCCTAACCTCCTTTACCAAATGAGGATGCCTCCGGGCTATCCCCTCAAGTCCTGCCCGGATAACCTTGCCCATTTCCCTGACCTTGGCCAGTGTCCGCGGTGCTGAGGCGACCTTTACAGCTGCAAGCGCAGCCGCGCACACCAATGGTCCTCCGCCAAATGACGAAGCATGTGTGCCGGGTGTAAGGGCCGAGGCAAACTTCGCATTTAAAAGCAGGGCACCCATCGGCAGCCCTCCGGCAAGCGGTTTGGCCAGGGTGACCGCGTCAGGAATTACTCCAGACTGTTTAAACGCAAAAAATGAACCGGTCCGGCCACCGCCAGCCTGAACCTCGTCAAATATAAGCAGGGCTCCTTGAGCACGGGTCAGGCCCCGAAGAGCCTTGAGGTATGCGGGAGAGGGCACCCGAACTCCGCCCTCTCCGAGTATTGTCTCGATAAGAACGGCTGCAGTCCTCTTCCCAATGGCCTTTCTTGCGGCCTTTATATCTTCCAGCGGAATATGCTTAAACCCGGCAGGCAGGGGGGCAAAACCCTTGTGGTATTTCGGCTGACCCGTTGCGGCCAGCGCAGCCAGAGTCCGCCCATGGAATGAGTCCTTGACGGTAACAATTTCATACCGCTTTTCACCCTTAACCACCTGAAACCACCTCCGCGCCATTTTAATCGCGGCTTCATTGGCTTCAGCACCGGAGTTGCAGAAAAAGACCCGGGAAGGAAATCCGGCAAGTCGGGTAAGCTGGGCAGCCAACTCGCCCTGTTGGGCATGGTAATAGGAATTGGCAATAAATATAAGCCGGTCAGCCTGCTTCTTGATTGCCTGCACAACTGCGGGAGGACAATGCCCGGCCAGACCCACCCCCCAACCCGGAAAGAAATCGAGGTACTTCCTGCCATCGGCATCCCATATGTATGCCCCCCGTCCCCGGACAAAAGCCACTGGAATCCTGCCGTAATTGCCCAGAACCGACCTGTTGAAAGACGTGATAATCCGTCCGGAGGCGCTCATGCCCTTCCGTCCGGAAAAGGGGAAACCACAGCCGGTTTTGTGCCCACAATGCCGTTATGTTAGCATTATTTTGAAACAACGAAAAAATGAAGCGTCCGTTGCGAAGCGAATCCATCACCCTTCCCGGGTCGGGAATCGCGCTTGCCTTTGTGGGCGCACTTATTCTGGGATCGGGCAATTCCTCAGGAGCAGTAAAAACAGGCTCCCGGGCGCCGGTTTACGCATCCTCGACAACATCAACCAAACCCCTGCCAGCAGGCGACGATGCGTCCGCCATGGAAAAAGCGTTCATTGATGTAGCCGACCGCATCGGACCTGCCGTTGTCAGCGTTGAAGCCTCCTACACCGTTACCCAAAAGGTCAGCCCCTGGGGCGACGAGTATTTTGATGAATTCTTCCGCCACTTTTTCGAGGCACCCCAGGAAATGGAGCGACAACAGCCGGTTCGAAGCATGGGATCCGGAGTAATAGCCTCACATGAGGGATATATACTTACGAATGCCCATGTCATTGGAATGGCAAAAAATATAACTGTTCGCCTGCTAAATAAGAAGGAATACAAGGCCAGACTTATTGGCAAGGATGATGGCACGGATTTGGCGGTTATTAAAATTGAGCCTGATAAAGACATCGTCTCAGCCCCCCTTGGCGATTCTGACCAGATTCGCGTTGGTCAGTGGGCAATCGCAATTGGCAATCCATTTGCCCTTGAAAATACGGTTACCGTGGGGGTAATAAGCGCCAAGGGACGCCAACTAGATCCATCCTCCGGTGCAGCCGCCCGTTACACATCCTATATCCAGACCGACGCCTCAATTAACCGGGGCAACAGTGGCGGGCCCCTGTTAAACCTGCGGGGCGAAGTGATTGGCATCAATACCATGATTTATTCACCAAATGGCGGATCAATCGGAATCGGATTCGCCATACCCTCAAACACCGCCAAGCGAATACTAGAGGGAATTATGAAGGATGGGCGTTTTGTCCGTCCCCAGCTCGGCATTATGTATGGACCGGTAAAGGCAGCCGTAGCCCTAAAGTTGGGGATTGAATCCGGTGTAGGGATGGAAATAACCAATGTTCTCAAGGGCACCGCAGCGGAAACCGCCGGCATACGGCCTTCCGATATTCTAATTAGCCTTGACGGCAAGATACTCAAACAGGCTGAGGATCTGAGGAACGCCATTTTGGAGCACAAGGTAGGCGATCGGATTCCCGTAGAGCTTATCCGCAAGGGAAAGAAAATCAGGATCGAAGTTCTCCTCAGGGAAGAGCAGAAACCGGCAGAAGAAATGACGGGAGTAAGAACAAAAAAACAGGCCGGAGAACAGGCCGAAATAAAGTGGATGGGCATGACCGTAATCGAGCTTACGGACCGACTCGCCCAGGAACTCGGTACGCGTGATTCCAACGGAGTGGTATTAGCCCAGGTTGAACAGGGAAGTGCCGCTGATTCCGCCGGCCTCCAGCGGGGAGACATCATTCGAGAGGTGGAACAGCAGGTGGTATCCATCATA
>Ga0315272_10001722_pt1 | contig 10804 bp, 11 predicted proteins | sample C3_middle_MG_FD_203918 | JGI IMG/M metagenome (GOLD analysis project Ga0315272, IMG submission 203918) | Sediment microbial communities from Yellowstone Lake, YNP, Wyoming, USA - C3_middle | ecosystem: Environmental > Aquatic > Freshwater > Lake > Sediment | place: USA: Wyoming | collected...
CCAGAATAAGGTTGTTACAGTTAATGCACAGATGGCTCTCAAATGTTATTACCCGTCAAAATCATTTGATGAGTGCAGGGAAATCGCATCGGAATCACTTCTTAGCGGGAAAGCACTTAAATCCTTTACTAAACTGATTGAATTGCAGTCATGACGATACTTGATCAGATAATTGTGAACAAAAAGAAGGAACTCGACATTCTGAAAGCAGTTACACAGGCTAAGGACCTTGAGAACAGTGTACTTTTCGGGAGGAGCACTATTTCAATGTCGGATTTTCTTCTTGATGTGAATAAAACCGGTATTATTGCTGAGTTTAAAAGAAAATCACCATCGAGGGGAATAATTAACTCCTCATCTTCTGTTTCAGAAGTGACATCGGGCTATTTCAGGGAAGGCGCTTCTGGTGTCTCAGTACTGACTGATACGCAGTTTTTCGGCGGGTCAAATGCTGACATTGCCGGGATCAGGGAAAAAAGCCAGTTTCCTGTACTCAGAAAAGACTTTATAATAGACGAATTTCAGGTTATAGAATCCAAGTCGATAGGAGCTGATGTTATTTTGCTTATTGCTGCTGTACTGAGCCACAGGGAAATTGAAAAGCTGTCGGCGCTTGCACATTCATTGGGCATGCAGGTGCTCCTCGAGGTACACGATGAAGCCGAACTGGGAAAGCTGACACCTAATACTGACATAGTTGGTGTTAATAACCGGAATCTGAAGACGTTTGAGGTGTGTGTTGAGAATTCAAAAGCAATATCGCAGAAAATTCCGGTGGACATGCTGAAGATTTCCGAAAGTGGAATTTCATCAGCTGGCGTTATAAAGGAATTGAAGGAATGCGGATTTAAAGGATTTCTTATAGGGGAAAGGTTTATGACTTCCATCGATCCGGTGAATGCTTTTTCGGAATTTGTAAAAGAATTAATCTGAGATCATGATCAGGATAAAAGTATGCGGAATGACAGACCCGGTGAATACGGGTGAAATAGTCAGGGCGAATCCCGACTTCATTGGATTCATCTTTACCCCCCAATCCCCGAGATACGTTGGGAAGGAGGTTGATCCTGAGCTTTTCGGTGTTATACCTGCAGTCATAAAAAGAGTAGGGGTTTTCATCAATGAGGATAATCAGACCATAATAAATCAGGCAATTCGTTTTGACCTGAATCTGATTCAGTTGCATGGAAATGAATCGGTGAAAACATGCAGTGAACTGCAATCGTCGGGTCTGGGAATTATTAAGGTTTTCAATGTCGGAGAAAGATTTGATTTTGGATCACTTTTAAAGTATGAGCCTGTATGTGATTATTTCCTGTTTGATACCAGAGGAGATAAGCATGGCGGGAGTGGGAAAAAATTCAACTGGAAAATACTTGACGAATACAGATCGGATAAATTATTTTTTCTGAGTGGGGGCATTGGGACAGAAGATGCTGGTGATATAAGATCGCTTGAGAATAAAGGACTTTTTGCCGTTGACATAAACAGCCGTTTTGAGTCCTCGCCCGGGATGAAGGATTTTGTAAAAATAAAGACATTTATTAATGAAATAAAAGGGAGTCAGTTATGAAGTATAATGTTGATGAACGCGGCTATTACGATGAGTTCGGGGGTGCCTATATACCTGAGATGATGTATCCTAATGTGAAGCATCTTGAGGGAAATTACATAGAGATCCTGAATAATAAAGAATTCATTTCAGAATACAGGTCGTTGCTGAAAAATTACGTTGGAAGGCCTTCTTCTTTGTATTTTGCTCCAAGGCTTTCTGCTAACTATAATACCAATATTTACCTTAAACGCGAGGACCTGAATCACACCGGCTCCCATAAGATAAATAATACTGTCGGCCAGATACTGATCGCCAAAAAGCTCGGTAAATCAAGGATCATAGCTGAAACAGGTGCCGGTCAGCATGGAGTGGCAACGGCAACTGTCTGTGCCCTGATGGGGATGAAATGCATTGTTTATATGGGGCAGACGGATATTTCCAGGCAGGCGCCCAATGTGCAGAGAATGAAGATGCTGGGCGCTGACGTTGTTCCGGTGACAAGTGGCAACAAAACACTTAAGGACGCAACCAATGAAGCAATCCGCGACTGGATCAGTAATCCTGTTGATACCCATTATATAATCGGTTCAGTAGTTGGACCTCATCCTTATCCCGATCTGGTTTCCCGGCTTCAATCGGTTATAAGTGAAGAATTGCTTTATCAGGTCGGGGAACTATCGGCGAAGAAAGATCCCGATTATATAGTTGCCTGTGTCGGAGGAGGCAGCAATGCTATTGGCTCATTTTATCATTATCTCGATCATCCTGATGTTAAGCTTATTGCGGTTGAGGCTGCAGGGAAAGGCGTTGAGAGCGGCGAAACAGCAGCCACAATGGTTAAAGGCCGGCCTGGAGTGATACATGGGAGCCGTACGATGCTGATGCAAACCGCTGACGGTCAGATCACAGAACCATATTCCATATCAGCCGGACTTGATTATCCGGGTATCGGGCCCATACATTCGTATCTGCATAAAATAAACAGAGTCGTATTCGATAATGTAACAGATGATGAGGCGCTTGAAGCCGCATTCCGGCTTACTCATCTCGAGGGTATTGTGCCGGCTCTTGAGTCAGCTCATGCACTTGCGTGGCTTGGAAAACATAATTTCAGAAAAGATGATGTAGTTGTTGTGACTGTTTCGGGAAGAGGGGATAAAGATATGGATACGTACATTAATAATATGAATACCACAAAATTAATCAGCAAGATATGAATCGGATCGATAAACTTTTCAGGGAAAAAGATGGTAATATTCTTTCAGTCTATTTCACAGCAGGTTATCCGAAACTTAATTCAGCTGCAGATATCATAACGATACTTGAAGATTGCGGGACTGACATGGTTGAGATTGGCATGCCTTTTTCTGATCCAATGGCTGATGGCCCGGTGATACAGAAAAGCAACGAACAGGCTCTCAGGAATGGAATGAATTTGAAATTGCTTTTTAACGAGCTGTCTGAGATCAGAAAAAAAATTGAAATTCCATTGCTGCTTATGGGTTATCTGAATCCTGTCATTCAATTCGGGGTTGAGAAATTCTGCAGCGAATGCAATAGGATCGGAATTGACGGAGTTATTCTTCCTGACATGCCCCCTTTGATTTACCTCGAGGAGTATAAATCAGTATTTGACAGATACGGAATCTTTAATATTTTACTTATAACGCCTCAATCGTCTCCGGAAAGGATATTATACATTGATAAGATCAGCCGTGGATTTGTATATATGGTTTCATCTTCTGCTGTTACCGGAGCAAAAGCCAGCTTCTCGGAAGAGCAGATAAAATATTTCAGCAGGATTAATGAAATGGATCTGACTAATCCGTGTATGATAGGGTTTGGAATTTCAAGTGCTGAGACATTTCATGACGCAGTAAGGTATTCGAGGGGAGGAATAATTGGAAGTGCTTTTGTGAAAGCCCTTGGGAATGCCGGCAATCTCAATGAGAATATTAGAAATTTCATAAAAGAGATAAAAAATATATAATTATTTACAAATGCCCCCTAAAATATGATGCATATGTCAAAATAATACACAAATAATTTGACATGACCCCAAAAAAAGTATATGTTTGCAAACAAAATCCACATTTTTAATAATTCTACATTAAATTTTAATAGATGAGAAATTCTGGAAAAAAATACCTGTTAGTCTTTCTGCTGCTGGTTATCAGCAGTACAGGTTTATTTGCTGCTGATACCACACATATCGATTCAGGAGCCACTGCATGGATGCTTACATCCACTGCCCTGGTTCTTCTGATGATACCCGGGTTGGCAATGTTCTACGGTGGTCTTGTCAGGTCAAAAAATGTTCTGGGAACTATCATGCATAGTTTTGTTGCTATGGGGATAATAAGTGTCATGTGGGTAATTGTTGGCTACAGCATGTGTTTCGGGGAAAATGTCCTTGGAGGATGGTTTGGATGGAATAATGATTATTTCTTCCTGAAAGGCATTGATACCAATATTTTGGATGCAGGAATTCCTGAATACGTATTTACAATGTTCCAGGGCAAGTTTGCAATTATAACTCCTGCACTTATTGCTGGTGCCTTCGCAGAAAGAGTAAATTTTAAAGCGTATTGTTTCTTTATTGCAATCTGGAGTCTTCTCGTTTACAATCCTCTCTGTCACTGGGTATGGGCATCTGATGGATTTCTTTTCCATTTAGGGGCGAAAGGAGCTATAGATTTTGCCGGAGGAACTGTAGTTCATATTTCTGCAGGAGTAAGTGGTTTGGTTGCAGCTTTATTTCTCGGATCCAGGAGAGGCTATCCTTATCAGGTTATCAGGCCAAATAATATGGTGATAACCATGCTTGGAGCCGGACTTCTCTGGGTTGGATGGTTTGGATTTAATGCAGGAAGCAGTATCTCTTCAGGTTTAAGTACAGCACAGGCACTTACTGCTACACAGGTTGCAGCTGCATCAGGTGCCTTATCGTGGATATTAATAGAAAGCATGCACCAGGGAAAAGCTACTGCCCTCGGTTTTGCTTCAGGAATACTTGCAGGACTTGTCGCGGTAACTCCTGCTGCCGGTGTTGTTCAGCCTTATGGAGCAATGATTCTTGGATTTCTTGCATCCTTCGTATGCTATTCAGCAATCCAGGTTAAAAACAGGCTTGGTTATGATGACAGTCTTGACGCCTTTGGTATTCACGGTGTAGGTGGTATTGTGGGAGCTATTCTTCTCGTATTTTTCATCCGTCCGTCGTGGATGAGTGAAGCTGCAGCTGCCGCCGGTGGTAAATGGAACCTTTGGAATCAGTTAGGTGTACAGGCATTAGCCGTTAGCATAGCAATTGTATATGCAGCAGTTATGACATTCATAATAATTTATGTTCTTAATAAATTCATTAAATTTAAATCATCAGAATCTGATGAAATGGCAGGTCTCGACAGATCTTATCACGGTGAAAGAGGATATGGCATGTTGAATCCAAGTTAATCAGATAAAAAAGTATAAAAAATGAAACTAATAACAGCAATTATCAGGGAAGTTCAGCTTGATAAAGTACGTGAAGCACTTATAGAAGCTGATATAAAACGAATTACTGTAAGCCGGGTTTCAGGTCATGGTCAGCAGCGAATTGAGGAGATGTATCGCGGCCAGATAATAGTGCCGGATCTGATACCAAAAATAAGGATCGAGATTGGGGTGAATGATGCTTTTGTGGATATTACAGTTGATACAATTCTGAAAGCTGCACGGACAAACGGAGAAGGTAATGTAGGTGACGGCAAAATATTCATTACGCCGCTTGAAGAATGTATAAGAATAAGGACAGGAGAACGGGGAGGAACAGCTATCTGATTAATCTCGTCTTTAAAAAATTTACCCCGGATTTTACCAATCCGGGTTTTTTTATACCCGGAAAAACCATATTCCTTAGAGTCATGGCTGGTTCGGATATGATATGTTAAAAAATCATAATTGCGTGATATTGAAACCCGAATGATTGACAATGGCCCTTATTTTTTCTATATTTAGGTTCTCTAAATTTCTTTCAACAACCAACTCAACCAAAATCTATGAATAAGGAAACAAATAACAAGAAAAATCCAAAGGGAAAAAGCCTGACAAGGCGAAGCTTTTTGGGTACTACAGCTGCTGCAGCTGCCGGATTAACTATTATTCCCAGGCACGTATTGGGAGGGAAAGGGTATACCGCACCCAGCGATCTTCTTAATGTTGCCGGAATTGGTGTTGGCAGTCAGGGCGGGGGCGATATCCAGCAGGTTTGTTCACCGGATGTGCCAATTGTAAGGCCGCAAAGAAACTTCGATGGCTCGCCATTGAGCAAAGAACAGATCGCAGCAAGGGAAGCAAGGATGGCTGAAATGGCAAAGCGTAATAATCCTTCCGGTGGAGTGAATACAAATGCAGTTGTTCAGATGGGAGCAGCAGGGTCAAAGCCAATCAAACTGGCTAACATTTATGCTCTTTGTGATGTGGACTCTGACTATGCAGGACATATTTTCAAAGGCTATCCCAAGGCAAAAATTTACAGCGACTGGCGCGAAATGCTTGACAAAGAGAAATCAATTGATGCTGTAGTGATAGGCACTCCCGACCATAACCATGCAATGATTGCATCTGCATTCATGAAAGCAAAAAAACATGTCTATCTTGAGAAGCCGATGGCCAAAACAATTGTTGAGGTGCGTCATCTGGCTAAGCTGGCAAAGGAAACCGGAGTAGTTACACAGATGGGAAACCAGGGTCATGCAACTGAGGGAACACGGAAAACAGTTGAATGGATACAATCTGGGGTTATCGGTAATGTCAGGGAAGTACAGTTATCTACCAACAGACCTATGGGCTTCTGGCCTCAGGGTGATATGAAAAGACCTGATGGAGTTCCGGTTCCTGCAAATCTTAATTATGAAGTATGGCTGGGGCCTGCTCCAAATAAGCCATATAATCCAAAAGCACTTCATTTTAACTGGAGGGGTCTTTGGGATTATGGAACAGGTGCAATGGGCGACATGGGCGCACACATCTTTGATGCTCCGATATGGGCCCTTAATCTGGGAATGCCAACAAAGATACAAGCAACAAGTTCTCCTTACAGCACTGATTATATGCCTCTTTGTGAGACAGTTACATATGAATTTCCTGCACGTGGCAATATGCCGGCTGTTAAAGTCTGCTGGTGTGACGGTGGATTACGTCCTCCAAGACCAGAAGCACTTGAAGCAGGAAGGGCTATGAAAGATGCTACCTATTATGGCGATAAAGGGATTATTACCCATGGCAGCCATGGAGCATTGCCTGAACTGATACCAGCTGATGCATCCTTCAAGGGCCCTGATGCCTGGTTGCCAAGAACAGGTAATATTTTTGAAGACTGGATTGATGCAATTAAAAATGGCAAAAAGTCCTGCAATGATTTCTCTATCTCATCAAAACTTACTGAGATCATGCTTCTTACAAATATTGCGGTTAAACATCAGCTTGATAATATCACTCTTGAGTATGATGCAGCCAATATGAAGATTACCAATCTGCCTGAAGCAAACAGCATGTTCGAATATGAATACAGGAGCGGCTGGAGCTTATAATCAGATTTTACCTTTTATTTAATTTATTTAATATTTCTAAGATGGGAAACAATAATACGAAAAAAGGCCTCTCAAGACGCAAGTTTTTGGGAAGCACAGCAGCGGCAGCAGCATTTTCAATGATGCCTGTAGGTCTGTTTGGCAAAGGCAGCAGCTCTCCAAGCTCTATGCTGGGCAGCGCACTAAACTCAAAATTCGGAGGAGTTCAGATTGGTGCCATTACTTACAGCTGGCGCGATAAGCCAAGTGGCATAGAAAACATTATTAAGTATTGTACTGAAGCTGGGATCAGCTCAGTAGAACTTATGAGCGGAGATGTTGAGGAGTTTCTTGGCGCACCCAAGAATCCTATGATGGCTATGTTTGCTCCGCCACCGCCTCCGAAACCAGGTGCGGCTCCTGCTGCTCCGGCTGGACCTCCGCAGCGTCGCGAACTGACTGCGGAACAGAAAGCAGAAATCGAGAAGTATAATCAGACAATGAAAGCATGGCGCACATCTTTGCCAATATCAAAATTTGAGGAAGTCCGAAAAATGTTCGATGCTGCAGGTATTGAAATTCATATTATCAAATTTTCGCCTGCACGCTGGTCGGATGAGGAGATTGACTATGCTTTCAAAGCAGCTAAAGTCCTAGGAGCTAAAGGTGTTACTGAAGAATTAAGCGAAGAATCAGTTAAGAAACTCGCTCCATTCGCAGAAAAGCACGGACTGTTGGCAATTTTCCATAATCACATGCAGTTTGCACAGGCTGGTTTCGGTTATGATAAATTTATTGCTGTTTCCCCGTCTGTCAGATTTAACTTTGATACTGGTCACTTCTTTGGATCAACAGGCATACATCCGAATACAATCCTTGAAAAGTATTATGACAAAATCGTCAGTATTCATATAAAGGATAAGACTGGTCCGAAGACTGAACCGGCCAATACTAACCAGGTCTGGGGTCAGGGTGAATCACCTCTCGAGGATATTCTCCTGCTTATCAAACAGAAAGGATGGCCAATCTATTGTGATATAGAACTCGAATATGATGTTAAACCATGGTCAAACTCAGTAAAAGAAGTTAAGACCTGTCTGAAATATGCACGACAGATCCTGATGTAGGATATTGCAGATATCAGGTTTGATAGAAATTTGAATGTATGAGCAGCTCTTAATACTGTTCATACATTCTTTTTATACGGCAAACTGTAATTCTGTGAGTGTCTTATACAATCCATTGATATTTGCCAGCAGTTCTAAATGAGTACCCTGCTCGAGTACAGTCCCGTTATCCAGAACAATTATTTTATCTGCATTTCGGATAGTTGCCAGTCGATGAGCAATCACAACCGAAGTGCGGCCTTTCATGAGCTTATCAAGCGCCTCCTGGACAAGTCTCTCCGACTCAGAATCGAGTGAAGAAGTAGCTTCGTCGAGGATAAGAATTTTCGGATTCTTGAGTACGGCACGGGCAATTGCAATCCGCTGACGCTGTCCTCCTGAAAGTTGTACTCCGCGTTCACCCACAATAGTATCGAGCTTTTCCGGAAATGATTGGATAAACTCCCAGGCATTGGCCTGAATAGCTGCGTCAATTATCTCATCTTCTGTCGATCCGGTTTTCCCATATGCAATATTCTCCCGTATCGATCCGCCAAAAAGAAAGACATCCTTAGGCACTATAGCCATCTGGGAACGAAGGGCAGTTTTTGGGAAATTGTTGCTGGCGCGGTTATCAAACAGAATTTCTCCGCTTGTGGGCTCATAAAACTTAAGAAGCAGAGATACAATAGTTGATTTGCCGGCTCCGCTGGGACCAACCAGAGCAACCTGCTGACCTGCTTCAACGGTGAAACTTACATTGCGAAGAACTGTATTTTCCTTTCCTGAAGGATATTCAAAGGCAACATGATCAAAGCTGATCTTTCCATGCAGTATATTTTCGGGAATAGGGAAATATTGTTCATCAACCTCTTCTGCCGGCTCATCGAGGATATGAAGAAGCTTTTCAGCTGCTCCGATTGCCTTCTGAAGCCGGGTGTAAACACCGGCAACTCCTGCAATATTCCCTGCAATGAACCCCGAATATATTACAAAAGAGAAAAGCTGGCCTGCAGCCATTTGCCCCGCTGGAGATCAACAGAAACAACATCCCAAGGGCAAACTTCCATCTGTAAGGTTTTATAAACCTGTAAAGCTTCATCAGTTCCCTAAGGCCACTTCCGGTTTTTCTTTTTTTATTATCAGTCATAAATTATGATACATTTAATAGGACTCTTTGTTCATCCTATAATTCCATGACGTTTATAAATGGAATATATTTTAAAATTCCCCGATCCAGCTGCCGTCACAGACTTAACATTCGAATAGGTACGATGTTTAAACAAAGCTCAGCGACACTACAGGAATAGTGTAACCTGAAATGAAACAGTTACGGGTGATGACAAAAAGATGAATAATGAAGCCTTTAATGATTAAATTCAGGACCTCCAGGGTCTCTCCCTTTTACCAAGAGAACCTAAGATATCAATTGTTGTATTTACATCTTCCACGACCTGAAAATCATACATGCCCAGGCATACGAAATCGGCACCGTTCTCATATGCCCATCTTATACCGTCTGATGTCTGAATGGCTCCGGCTGCCAGCACTTTGAAACCGAAGAAGGGGACCTCAATTTTATTAAAGACCTCAATTGTCTGATCGTAGAACTGGTCCCACATATTATCATTCCATTCATTGCGGTCAGTCACAGGTTTCATAGGGTAACTGGGATATTCTTTTCTGAATTCACGTGGAGTGGCAGACCAGTATCTGTCGTGGTGAAAGGTTTTATAGTAAAAGTCGGGCCTTACACCTACATTCAGCGATGCCTGAATGGTTTTTATTGAATGTGCTCCGACGCCCGCCAGCATTCCCTGGCTTCTTATATAATCAACAGTCTTCAATAAAACATCGATTGAATTGGTCTTCGCCAGTCCGTCAGAATTTTCACCCTGTATATAAATGAAGTCGGCCCCGTCATCAACAGCTTTTTTAACAGGTTTAAGCCTGTCATCAGTTGACCCGATCGAGCATTGGCAGACATTAAGCATTTTACTTCCGGTTTCCTTTTTGAATTCTTTGAAGGCTTTGTATTGAAATTCCACCAGATTACAGAAATTAATGCCGGCCTGCTCTGCAATAGCCCAGGTCTCTTTCATTTTGGTTTCAGTATGCCAGTGCTTGCTTAACTGCCCGACATAGTGAAGATCTCTTGAATGTGACCATCCGCCCATTGGATTGCAGCCCAATACCAGCCTGCTTATCTCATGTTTCCCAAGCTTGCCTTTCGGAAGCACTCCTTTAAGATTTTTCAAGGAAGCTTTAGCCTCATCGGTCAGATAGCTTTGATCTTTCGATAGCATACCCGCAGCTGATGAAACCAGCGAAAATCCACCTAAAAACGGGAGTGCTGCCAGTCCTTTAAGCAGATTTCTTCTGCTTTCCGATATCCCCGATTTCTTTTCCATGGTCGATATATTACTTTTAGTAAAATCTAAAATCTGTGGAACTTTGAAGAATGTGAGCTAAATTATTTTCAAAGCATGAACTGTTCTGCTTTCTTCCAGTCAACTTTCAGATTTCCTGAAGGATCGATGCTGTATTCAATCAGGTAGTAGGCATAGTTGTCATTTCTTTCGAGCTGATAT
>Ga0315272_10001723_pt1 | contig 10804 bp, 11 predicted proteins | sample C3_middle_MG_FD_203918 | JGI IMG/M metagenome (GOLD analysis project Ga0315272, IMG submission 203918) | Sediment microbial communities from Yellowstone Lake, YNP, Wyoming, USA - C3_middle | ecosystem: Environmental > Aquatic > Freshwater > Lake > Sediment | place: USA: Wyoming | collected...
CTGCCAATGGGGCAGCACGGCAAACCTGCTGATATACCCGGTGTTTTCGTCAAGCATTCGAAGACGGATGGTTCCCACGCACTTGAGATGGTTGTACATGGCAACAAAAACCGTATTGCTCTCCATGGAAAGAATAATGTCTTCCGCCGATTCCCGGGTCGCCTTGGCGGGCTCTTCCACCTCCACCAAAAGGTGATAGTCAGAGAAAGCGGTTTTGAGGATGTGCTCGATGAGATCGGCATCCTTTTTTTTGGCGGGTCTGATTGAAATACTCATTTATTTGGTCACCATGGTGCCAATGCCGGTGTCGGTGAAAACTTCCAGCAATAGCGAGTGGGAAATGTTTCCGTTGATGATGTGGGCACGGTCCACGCCGCTTTCCACGGCAAGCATGCATGCTTTCAATTTTGGCAACATGCCGCCTTGCACCACACCTTTATCAATCAAATCCTGCCCCTGGGAGGCGGAAAATCGATTCAGCAATGTCTTGGGATCTTTTTGGTTGGTTTGGATACCGTCCACGTCGGTCATAAAGACAATCTTTTCGGCCTTCAGTGCGGCGGCCACTTCTCCTGCCACGGTATCCGCATTGATATTGTATTTTTCGCCGTCCGGACCGATGCCGATGGGAGCAATGACCGGAATATAATCCAGTTTCATCATAGCTTCCAGCAGTTTTACGTTGATCTTTGTCACGTGTCCCACATGACCCAGATCCACTCCGTCCAATGGCGCCATTTTTTCTGCCTCGATCAGTTTTGCGGAAATCCCGGATAGTCCAACGGCCTGGGCGCCCATCTTGTTCAGCATCGCAACCAAATTGGTGTTAACCTGGCCAATAAGAACCATGGAAGCCACATCGATGGTATCGTCATCGGTGATGCGCAGACCATTATGAAACTTGGATTCCACATTCAGTTTGGTTAGCATCTCGTTGACCGCAACGCCGCCGCCATGCACGATGATGGGATGCATGCCCACATATTTCAGCAAGGTGATGTCAAGCAAAATGGATTCTACCGTGTCATCGTCTCCCATGGCGGAGCCGCCGTACTTGACGACAATGGTTTTGTTTTTGAATAGTTGGATATAGGGAAGCGCTTCCATCAAGAGCTCCGCTCGTTCGACTAGTTTTTTCATTTTTCTTCTCCAAAGTATATGTAGAGTATGGCTACGGCCGCCGGCCGGATGAACCGGCCGACATGCTGTAACCTGCATACTGTGTTGGGCTTATAAATACCAGGCTGGGTTTCTAAGCCCGCTGGTTTGATCCAGACCGAACATCAAGTTCATGTTCTGAATCGCCTGGCCTGCGGCACCTTTGATCAAATTGTCGATGACAGAAGTGATGATGACCCGATTGACCCGCCGGTCTATGACAAATCCCAGATGGAAGCCGTTTGACCCTACCACATGGGAGAGTTCCGGCATTTCCCCGGGCGGAGTTATATGTATGAAGGGTTTTCCCCCATAGTATTGTCTATAAATCGCTGTCACTTCCTGCTCCGCCTGAGCGCCAAAAGCCTTGGCGGGCGTGGCATAAATCGTAGCGAGGATCCCCCGTTTCACCGGCAACAGGTGTGGAGTGAACGAAAGAGTCACATTCTCGGCAGTTCCGCTTCTGCCGGCGCTTGGGTTTCCCGGCAAATGCAATCCTAATTGCTCCTCGATTTCGGAAGTGTGGCGGTGGGTTCCAACGCCATAGGCTTTGAAGTTCCCTGAAACGCTGGCAAATTGATTTGCCTGGCTTGGTTGGTTTCCTGCGCCGCTGATACCGGACTTGGCATCGATGATGATGCTGGCAGGTTGGATGAAGCCACTTTCCACCAGGGGAATCAGGGACAAAAGGGAACAAGTGGTGTAACAACCAGGGTTTGCAATCAGAGAAGCCTTGGCAATCCTGTCTTCGTAGATTTCACAGAGGCCATAAACCGCGTGTCTGAGCAGGTCTGGGCAGCAATGCTCCACCTTGTAGGTTTCCTCATAAAGACTCTGGGACTTGTATCTGAAGTCGGCGGACAAATCAATGACTTTGAGACCGTGGGCCAGAAGGCCCTCCGCCATGGGCGCGCTTTTGCCGTGGGGCAAAGCCAGAAAAATAACGTCGCAATGAGCGGCAAGACGGATTTCGTCGTAGGAAGAAAGCACCAGGGGAGCAAATCCTCTAAAGGAAGGGAAAATCTCATCCAGGCGTTTGCCTTGGTGGCTTGACGAAACCAACTCAACCACCTGGGCGGCTGGGTGTTGCATCAATATTCGAACCAACTCTTCGGCCACAAAGCCTGTGGCGCCAACAATTCCGACTCGTATCATCTTGGATTCCTTTGTATATTATTCATTATTACGCATGATTATACAATAACCCATTAGCTGGTGTCAACGGAAAAATGAAAGATCCACCAAGAAATTATGACCTTGAAAAGGGCGCTGGAACTGCTTTTCGAAAAGATGTCAGAACCATTGACAAGCATTGCCCGCTGTGGTAGTATATCGACATGGTATTAGTTAGTCAAACTAACTATTAACCAGACCAAACCCGACACAAATATTTGAGATGTATCGAACATTGGAGGTGCCCTCTGGGGGCAGAATAACATGAACAATTTTGAATCGAACCTGAACGAGCTATTGGTAGATACGTTCAACAACATTCTTAAACTGGAAGAAAGCTACATTAAGCGGTTCGCCGAAAATCCCATTACGGTCAGCGAAGCACATTTGCTTGAGGCCATTGGCAAAAGAGGCGGCAACGCTTCAGTAGGCGCCATCGCGTCTGATCTGGGCGTAACCATGCCCACCGCCACCGTAGCAATCAAAAAACTGGAAGGAAAAGGCTTTGTTGCCAAGGAAGCCTGCGCAGATGACGGCCGTAAGGCCATTATCAGCCTGACAGACCTGGGCAAGAAGGTCAACCGGACTCATGAACTGTTTCATGAAATCATGGTCCGCAATATCAGCAAAGAGTTTGAACCCCATGAGCAGGAAGAACTGCTTAAGGCGGTAAAAAAACTCAGCGAGTTTTTTAAAAGGAAAACAAGGTAGGCACAAATGAGTATTAAAATTATAGCAACGGGCAGCGCGCTGCCTGAGAAATCACTGACCAACACAGAATTGGCCGAGTTGGTCGAGACCAACGACGAATGGATCAAGTCTCGGACAGGCATTTCAAGCCGGCACGTATGCACAGATGAAACCATTTCGGATCTTGCGGCAAGCGCAGCGGCGAAAGCACTGGCAAAGTCAGGGCTGAAGGTGGAAGACATCGATTTGATTCTCTGCTCCACCATTTCCGGCGACTATACCACCCCATCCCTTTCCTGCATCGTCGGTCTACGGCTTGGAGCCAAGTGCCCAGCAATTGACCTGAATGCAGCCTGCGCAGGATTCACCTACGCATTGGATGTGGCGGCGGCATACATCGAAACCAAACGGGCCAAGAACGTCCTGATCGTATCAGCGGAAATGATGTCAAAGCACATCGACTGGACCGACCGGAACACTTGCGTACTCTTCGGAGATGGCGCCGGTGCGGCAATCGTCACAGAGGGCAACGCCCTGAAATACATGCACATCCTGGCAGAGCCAAACATCCCCTTTCTATATCTGGAAGGCAAGACGGGCAACAGCCCCTTTTACAAACACAATGTGAAAGAAGGCTATCTGAAAATGGACGGACAGGAAGTATTCAAGTTCGCCGTCACCATGATCGAGAAGGAAGTCAAAGCTGCGGTGGAAGCCCTGGGCATCACCAAAGACGACATCGATTACTATATTTTGCACCAGGCCAACAAGCGAATTCTGTTGACCGCGCAGGATAGGCTCAAAGAGCCTGAATCCAAATTCCCTTCCAACATCCACGAAACCGGCAATATGTCCTCGGCCACCATCCCGGTGCTTTTGGACCAGCTGCTGGTAGCGGGAAAAATTAAAAAGGGAGACACCCTGTTCATGTCCGCATTCGGTGCGGGTCTGACAGCGGGAAGCTGCGTTATGGTATGGGAATAATCCCATTCATATAAATGCGGAGGTTTACGCCCCCGCCACCAAATCAAAAAGTCAATCAACTGAAACAAACATATGGAGGTAACAACATGTTATTAGAAAGAATTGTAGCCACTCTGAAAGAGTATACCGGCAAAAACGAATTAACCATCACCGAAGACACTTCCTTTGAAGAATTGGAAATGGATTCTTTGGACATCGTAGAACTGGCCATGAAGATTGAAGACGAATTCAACGTCAATATCGAAATGAGCGAGAACATCAAAACCGTTGGCGATTTGCTGCACATTATTGAGAAGGCATCCTAAATGATAAAAACACCACTTTGCGATCTGCTGGGTATTGAATATCCCATCTTGCAAGGCGGAATGGCCTGGGTAGCTGACGCCAAGTTGGCTGCCTCGGTCTCCAACGCAGGGGGGCTGGGCATCATTGCCGCAGGCAATGCGCCGGCAGACTATGTCAGAAAAGAAATACAAAAGGCGAAGATGCTGACGGACAAACCGTTTGGCGTAAACGTCATGCTTTTGAGTCCCTTTGTCGAAGAGGTGGCCAGCATTGTCGCGGAAGAAAAGGTCGCCGTGGTAACAACTGGCGCCGGCAATCCGGGAAAATACATGAAGCCATGGCTGGCTGCGGGAATCAAGGTGATTCCGGTGGTTCCTTCCACTGCCTTCGCCAAGCTCTTTGAGCGGGCAGGCGCTTCTGCGGTCATCGCAGAAGGTGGAGAAAGCGGCGGACACATCGGTGACGTGACAACCATGACACTGGTGCCACAGGTTGTTGATACGGTAAGCATTCCGGTCATCGCCGCAGGCGGCATCGGAGACGGACGTGGCATCGCGGCATCCCTGATGCTGGGCGCGGTTGGCGTTCAGGTCGGCACACGTTTTCTTGTTTCGGAAGAATGCAGCATTCACCGGAACTATAAGGATATGATTTTGCAAGCCAAAGACATCAGCACCATCGCCACAGGCAAACGTCTGGGACACCCGGTACGTGCCTTGAAGACATCATTTTCAAAGACCTTCTTCTCCAAAGAATATGATCCGACGATCTCCAATGAGGAGCTCGAAAAGTTCGGAGAAGGCGCACTGAGACTTGCGGCGGTCGAAGGAGATGAACTGAGGGGCTGCTTTATGGCTGGCCAAATTGCAGGCCTTGTCAACAAAGAACAAACATCCAAAGAGATCATTGTGGAAATGTTCGATGAAGCGGAAGCCTTATTGAATGGAGCAACCAAATGGGTAAAATAGCATTTGTCTTTGCCGGCCAGGGCGCACAAAAACCCGGCATGGGCAAGGAATTATATGATGAATGTCCGGCGGCCAAAGAGGTATTTGATGCCTGTGAAGCCAAGCGGGCAGGAACCCTGACCCTTTGCTTTGAAGGGCCACAAGAGGAACTGAACCTGACCAACAACACTCAACCATGCCTGTTCGCAATGGACCTGGCTTGTGCCAAAGCCCTGAACAGTATGGGCGTGTTTGCCCAGGGCGCTGCAGGGTTTTCTCTGGGAGAAATTCCGGCGCTGGCTTACTGCGGTCTTTTGGACTATGACCAGGCGTTTGAACTGGTGCGGGTCCGTGGCGATGCGATGCATTGGGCGGGAACCCAAAACAAGGGCGAAATGTATGCAGTGCTGAAACTGTTGGATACGGAAGTGGAAGAAATCTGCAAAGGCATCGAAGGTGCCTGGCCGGTGAACTTCAATTTCGACCGTCAGACCGTGGTTGCCTGCACAGAAGCGGCTGGCCCGATTCTGGTGGACAAAATCACAGAAGCCGGCGGCGATCCCAGGAAACTTCCGGTAAGCGGCGCATTTCACAGCCCACTGATGGCGCCAGCCAGAGAAGCGCTGAAAACCAAGGTGGAGAAACTGACTTTCTCCCCCATGGAAATCCCATTGTATGCAAACGTCACCGCGAAGGTGTATGGGGACCCCAAAGAGCTTTTGGTGGAACAACTCACAAACGCCGTACAATGGAAAAAAACAATTGAGAATATGATTGCCGATGGCTTCGACACCTTCATTGAAGTAGGTGCCGGCAGAACCCTTACCGGTTTCATCAGAAAAATAAATCCCGAGGTCAAGACCCTGAACGTCAACGATATGAGCAGCCTTAGGAACACTGTCACGGAGGTACTAGGTGCTTAAGAACAAAACAGCCGTCATAACAGGCGGCGCCAGGGGTATAGGGAAAGCCATTTCCTTAAAAATGGCGGAACAAGGCGCAAACATCGCATTGATCTATTCGGGCAGCGAAGAAGCGGCCCGTGAAGTTTGCGAAACCATAAATCAAATGGGGGTCAAGGCCATCGCATACCGTTGCAACGTTGCGGCCCATGAACAGGTGAAAGCCACCTGCCAGGCTATTTTGGCCGACTTCGGCACGGTTGACATTCTGGTCAACAACGCCGGAATCACAAAGGACAATCTGATACTTCGGATGTCCGAACAAGAATTTGACGATGTGTTGGACGTGAACCTGAAAGGTTCGTTCAATATGATTCAAGTTTTATCAAAAACCATTATGCGATCACCCGCCGGACGGATCATCAACATCGCTTCCGTCAGCGGCATTATAGGAAATCCCGGCCAAGCCAATTATTCCGCCGCCAAGGCAGGACTCATCGGCCTGACCAAAACCGTCGCAAAAGAGCTGGCACCCCGCAAGGTAACTGCCAACGTCATTGCACCCGGCTTTATCCAAACGGATATGACCGAGAATTTACCACAATCCGTCAAGGATTATGCCAACACCGTTGTCCCCCTCAAGCGAATGGGAACACCGGAGGAGGTTGCCAACCTTGCTGCTTTCCTGGCGTCAGACCAGGCTGCTTTCATTACCGGAGAGGTGATCAAAGTGGACGGCGGCATGTGCATGTAGGAGGAACAAACATGAAAAGAGTAGTCATTACAGGAATGGGATGCGTCACCCCGGTGGGCAATGATGTGGATTCCTTCTGGACCAGCATTATAAACGGAAAACACGGATTTGGCGAAATCACCAAATTTGACGCGTCGGACATGAAAGTCAAGATTGCCGCTGAGGTAAAGGATTTTCAGCCTGAAAGCTATATAGCAAAAAACGAAATTAAGCGGACGGATTTATACAGCCAGTATGCCATCGCTGCCGCAACTCAGGCAATGAGTGAAAGCGGAATCTTTGGCAAAGTGGCACCGGATCGTCTGGGCGTATATGTCAGCTCTGGAATCGGCGGAATGAACACCTTCGAAACCGAAGCCGAAAAAAACCTTACCCGCGGACCTTCCAGGATTTCACCGTTGTTTATACCCATGATGATCGCAAACATCGAAGCCGCCTTGGTAGCTATTATGTATAATGCTCAAGGGCCTTGTCTGCCGGTGGTAACCGCCTGCGCAACAGGAACCCATTCCATTGGTGAGGCTTTCCGAGCCATCAAGCATGGATATGCGGATGCCATTATTGCCGGTGGTGCGGAAGCGTCCATAACCAAACTGGCCATAGGCGGATTCACCAACATGATGGCCCTATCAACTAGGATAGACCCCAACAACTGCTCCACTCCCTTCGACAAACGTCGGGACGGATTTGTTATGGGCGAAGGCGCCGGCGTAGTTGTGCTGGAAGAGTATGAGCATGCGGTGGCAAGAGGTGCCAACATTCTGGCGGAAATCGTTGGATACGGCAACACCTGTGACGCATACCATATCACAGCGCCACATCCGGAAGCCAGAGGCTCCGCAAAAATGATCCAGTTGGCCCTTGAAGAGGCCGGGATTGTTGCAAGCGAAAGCCTTTACATCAACCCGCATGGAACATCCACTCCCATGAACGACAAAATCGAAACCATGGCCATCAAAGCGGCTCTAGGCGACATCGCATACAAAGTGCCCGTCAGCTCCACCAAGTCAATGACCGGACACATGCTGGGCGCAGCCGGTGGTGTAGAAGCCATCGTTGCCATCAAGGCGCTGCAAAACAACCTGGTTCCCCCCACCATCGGTTATCAGGAGCCGGATCCGGATTGCGATCTGGACTACGTGCCAAACAAAGCAAGGGCTGTCAAACTGGAATCTTCCATGAGCATTTCCCTGGGCTTTGGCGGACACAACGCCGGAATCGTTTTCAAAAAAATCTAGACATCAAAAGCGAAGGCGCGTAAGATGCGCGCCATAAAGGAATAATAATGGACAAAGATGCAATCAAAAAACTGCTGCCCCACCGTGAGCCCATGCTTCTCATCGACGAAGCGGAGCTTGTGGATGGTGAAGCTATCGCGAAATACACCGTTCGCGGAGACGAGTGGTTTCTCCAGGGACATTTTCCCGGAAACCCTGTAGTTCCCGGCGTGATCCTATGCGAAATGATGGGACAGTCCGCCTGTGTCCTGGTGAATCAGGAAGGCGACTACACCCCATATTTTTCCGGCATGGACAACATCCGCTTCAAGAACAAGGTCCTGCCCGGCGATGTAATCACATTCCGCAGCAAAGTGGATCGTGCCAAAGGCCCCTTCTACTTCATCAAAAGCGCCGGCTATGTCAACGACAAGCTTTGCGTCAGCGGCGAATTATCCTTCGCTGTTGTGAAGGGTTAAATCTTCTGCATATGAGAGAACTGGGTTCGAAGTCCAAAGCCAAACAAAAGTTATGCATAAATCCGGAATTTACAAATAAAAATCCATATTTTTCAGACGAAAAACAGATGAAAAGTATGGATTTTTTTCGTTGAACACCAATATAAAAAACACCCTTTAGCGGTTTTTCATTGAAACCTTGGTCATTTCTGTGGTAATCTCTTTGGAGGGGGATGAGTGATTTATGTTTTATCACCTATTGATGTTTTTTTTCATATATGGTTTTGTCGGTTGGTGCCTTGAAGTCTGCTATAATGCGGTAGATCTTGGGGAATGGTCCAACCGTGGATTTTTGAATGGCGCCATCTGCCCAATCTATGGCGTGGGGGTTGTGGCAATCCTGTATCTTTTGGAGCCCATTTCGGAATTCGGTCCGCTTCTCTTTGTGGGTGGCGTGGTTCTTTGCTCGGGCCTTGAGCTTCTGACCGGATACGTAATGGAGAAGGTCTTTCACCAGAGATGGTGGGACTACACGACCGAACGATTCAACTTTAAGGGATTTATCTGCCTGAAGTTCTCGCTTTATTGGGGCGTCGGAGTGGTTTTTGTAGTGAAGCTGGTTCATCCCACGGTTCTACGTTTCGTTGATTGGATTCCATATGAAGTTGGCGTGGTGGTTTTGGTGTTTGCGGTTTTGATTCTTGCATTGGATGCACTCGATACGTTTCGAACCGTCATTGGCATCAACCGGGAGCTGGAAACAATACACGAGGCGGCCTCCGTCATCCGCAATATATCCAACGGCATTTCTGAAAGATTGTTCGAAGGAACTATCAAGGCAGTAGAGGAAAAGGATGAACTTGGACAAAAAATCCAGGAAAACCGGGAGGAGCTGGAGCAAAAATTGCAGATCAACAGAGAAGAGCTGGAGCTGCAAATGGCACTTGGACGCGCAGAGCTTGAGAGCAAAGCATCTGAACTGAAGGCGCTTGCCGAAGATATGGCCGGACGTCTGAAACGTGGCCAGAAAAGAATGCTGCGAGCCTTTCCAGATATGCGGTCCACCCGCTATGAAGCGGACATGGCCGCTGTCAGGGAGCTGCTTGGAAGAGTTCCCGTTGGCAGGGGGAAATAGGCAAAATTTGCCGAGAAAAGGTTTTAACAAATAGAGGGACGGGTATACGAAATACCAGCAATATTTAGGAGGAGAATTATGAAAACATTGAAACTAAAAGAGAATTTTTATTGGTTGGGGGTTCAGGATCCGGAACTGAAGGTCTTTGACATTACAATGACCACTGAGTTTGGCAGCAGTTACAATTCATATCTATTGAAGGGATCCGAAAAAACCGTGGTCTTTGAAACAGCCAAAGCAAAGTTCGCCGATCAGTATTTTGACAAGCTTGGGGAACTTGTAGCCGTTTCGGATATAGATTATCTGGTAGTCAACCACACGGAACCGGACCATGCCGGATCAATCGCAAAATTGATCGAAAGGAATCCGGAAATCACAGTGGTGGGCTCTCAAATGGCCATAGCATTTCTAAAAGAAATCACCAATGGTGAGTTTAAATCACAGGTAGTCAAAGACGGAGACACACTTTCTCTTGGAGACAAGACCCTCCGATTCATCAGCGCAATCAACCTGCACTGGCCTGATGCCATATACACCTATATTGTTGAAGATAAAACGCTAATCTCCTGCGACTCCTTTGGGGCTCATTACGCCTTTGACGAGGTTTTGGTTTCAAAGCTGCGGACCAAGGGGGAAGAAGTCTATATGGAGTATCTTGATCAGGTACACTACTATTATCAGTGCATTATGAAGCCCTTCCATGCTTTTGTACAGCAGGCAATCAACCGGATCAAGAATCTGGAAATCGACATGATTTGCACCGGACATGGCCCAGTGTTGGACGAAAATCCATGGGAAATCGTACATCTTTACGAAGAGTGGGCGGCAGCGCCTCCGGCTAACCCCAGGAAAACAATCGTCATGCCCTATGTTTCCGCGTATGGTTACACCGCGGCCCTAGCAGAGAAAATAGCAGAAGGCGTCAGAAGCGCCGGGGACTTCGAAGTCAGACTGTACGATATGGTTGAAGCGGAGCGGGTGGAAGTCATTGATGAAATCCTCAAGGCGGACGGCTTGCTTCTTGGAACACCCACCATGGTGGGCGATGCGCTAGAGCCAATCTGGGATTTACTCTTGGGAGTGCATCCCATTCAAGTCGCG
>Ga0315272_10001724_pt1 | contig 10802 bp, 10 predicted proteins | sample C3_middle_MG_FD_203918 | JGI IMG/M metagenome (GOLD analysis project Ga0315272, IMG submission 203918) | Sediment microbial communities from Yellowstone Lake, YNP, Wyoming, USA - C3_middle | ecosystem: Environmental > Aquatic > Freshwater > Lake > Sediment | place: USA: Wyoming | collected...
CGCTGTTCGCCGATCATGTCGAGCCGTGGCTCAATGACCATATCGGTACGATGCCTTACATCGGCCCGTTCTTCTCTGGCCCGCCTATGGGCATCGGCATGCTGACCGCCGGCATCATTCTCGCCATCATGGTCATCCCGTTCATCGCTTCGGTGATGCGCGATGTGTTCGATGTGGTGCCGGCTATGCTCAAGGAATCTGCTTATGCAGTCGGCGCAACCACATGGGAAGTCATGTGGGGCGTGGTACTGCCTTACACTAAAGTGGGTGTGGCCGGAGGCATCATGCTCGGACTCGGCCGTGCATTGGGTGAAACCATGGCGGTCACGTTCGTGATCGGCAATGCCCATGAATTGAGCAAGTCGCTGTTGATGCCGGGAAACAGCATTTCCTCGGCATTGGCAAATGAATTTACCGAGGCAGTGGGCGACCTTTACACTTCTTCACTGATCGAACTCGGCCTTCTGCTGTTTTTTATTACCTTTATCGTCCTGTCTATCGCACGCTACATGCTTTACAAGCTTGGGCAGCGCGAAGGTCAGGCCGCATAACCAAGGACCTGCGTGAACATCATGCTGACTTTATACACACGCCGTCGCATCATCAATGCAGTGGGGCTCACCGTCTCGGTACTGGCCATGCTGTTCGGTCTGTTCTGGCTATGCTGGATATTACTCACGTTGTTGGACCACGGGCTGCCTGCACTCACCCCGGTGGTGTTCACGCAAATGACCCCGCCGCCGGGAAGCGCCGGCGGCCTGCTCAACGCCATCGCCGGCAGCCTGATGATGACACTGGTCGGCACCCTGATCGGCACCCCGATCGGTATATTGGCCGGCACCTATCTGGCTGAATTCGGCCATCGCGGCTGGCTGGCCCCGATCACCCGTTTTATCAACGATGTGTTGCTATCTGCCCCATCCATTGTGATCGGCTTGTTCGTCTATGAAATGTATGTGGTCAGGGTGAAGCATTTTTCCGGCTGGGCAGGCGCATTGGCGTTATCCATACTGGTGATCCCGATCGTGATCCGCACCACCGAGAACATGCTGCGCCTGGTTCCAAGCACCTTACGCGAAGCTGCTGCGGCACTCGGCGCGCCGCAATGGAAAGTGGTCAACTTCGTCACCTTGCGCGCCGCCCGGGCCGGCATCATCACCGGAGTGTTGCTGGCCGTGGCTCGCATCAGCGGTGAAACTGCCCCGTTGTTGTTTACCTCGCTCAACAACCAGTTCTGGAGCAGCAACATGGACCAACCGATGGCCAATTTGCCGGTGGTGATCTTCCAGTTCGCAATGAGCCCCTACGCAGACTGGCAAAAACTGGCTTGGGCAGGTGCACTGTTGATCACCGTCAGCGTGCTGACACTCAATATCATGGCGCGCGTACTGTTCCGGCAAAGCGCCACTACTCATTAACCCCTGTCATTAACAAGGCAAGCCCATGAATATCGCAACTGTCGCCAGTCCGAAGATGATCATCAAAGACCTTAATTTCTATTATGGGAATTATCGCGCACTCAAAGACATCAGCCTGAGCATCCCGGAAAAGATGGTGACCGCGTTCATCGGCCCGTCCGGTTGCGGAAAATCCACGCTGTTGCGCACCTTCAACCGCATGTATCAGCTTTATCCGAAACAAAAAGCCACCGGGGAGATCCTGCTGGACGGGGTGAACATCCTCGACAGCAAGCAGGACTTGAACATGTTGCGCGCCAAGATCGGCATGGTGTTCCAAAAACCCACGCCGTTCCCGATGTCCATCTATGACAACATCGCCTTCGGCGTGAAGCTTTACGAAAACCTCAGCAAGCACGACATGGAAACCCGCGTGGAGTGGGCGTTACGCAAGGCCGCCCTGTGGGGGGAGGTGAAGGACAAGCTTAAACAAAGCGGCACCGGGCTTTCAGGCGGACAACAACAGCGCCTGTGCATCGCCCGCGCCATTGCGGTCAAACCGCAGGTGCTGCTGCTCGATGAACCCACCTCGGCACTCGACCCGATCTCCACCGCGCACATCGAAAAACTGATCGACGAATTGAAGGAAGACTTCACCATCGTCATCGTCACGCACAACATGCAGCAGGCCGCGCGCATCTCGGACTACACCGCCTACATGTACCTGGGCGACCTGATCGAACTCGGTGAGACCAGTTCAGTGTTCACCAACCCGAAGCGCAAGGAAACCGAGGACTATATCACCGGACGATTTGGTTAATCGTCCGGTGATATAGCGGCGCAGACTTACCTTTAGGTTAGTCGTAGCCAATACATTACGGGTCGGTTCGGCTAGACCACTGAGGGCGTGTTCGGCAGAGTGACCGCACGGCAGCCCTATGAGAAAGGGATGGCCTTTAAAACGAAACTTCGAAGCGCGTACCCAACCACCAGCTTTTATTTTGTGCTGGATCGCTTCCGTGGTTGAGCAGATACTGGACTTCCGGTTGAAGCACTAAGCCCGGAACCACTTGATACCGATAAGTCAATTCAAATGATTTCTCATTCGGAACCGTGCTACCGGAAGCAACGAGGTATTTTGCACCGTTGCGTTCCTGCGCGAAAGCCAAACCAAATTTATCCTGATCACGCCCGGCAAGCAGACCTGAAAATACCAAACCTGCGCTAAACGCCATATCGAATTGGGATGGGGAAGCGTCAGCATTCGTCTTCCCGATCCGCACAAAACCGTTGATGCTTTCCTCATTGCTGCCAGCTTTGTAAAGCAACACTTTATCCAACAAGACGTAGTAGCCATAACTCCTGCTTTTGACCGGATCGCCATTGATGTCCTTTTCGACCCAATCATCGAAGCGCGCGGTATATTGCCAAACACCCAGAGACAGTTTGTTGTCATGTGCATCTTCAGCACCGACCGGAGAAATGATCCCTTCGAGAATATTGAGTGTGCCATCGCCTCGATTGAATTGCACATGCGTGCCGTGCGGGTTGTTAGGGTCTCCCGACACGCCATCCAATATGGCGGCCTGCACAAAATATCCCGGGGCCAGTTCGGCCTTTACACGCACGGCCATAGATGTATTGGGGAAAATGGACGGACCATTCAGGCTGGTGCTGGCCAATTCAGCACCGATACCGAAGGTCGGGTGGATGAAGATCCCGGAAGACTCGGTTGCATAAAACTCAGAGTTCAAGTCATACAAGCCGACCCGTACCGATAGCTTCTCATCCAGAAAAGTCTGCTGTATCCATGCCTGGTAAAGCTTGGTGGTGTTGCCATTGTAAGGGGTTTCAATATTATCCAAACCATGCGGCAGGCGATCACTTGCCGACGCCGGCTTGCTGCCACGATTGCTCAGGATATACAACATTCCGCTGCTCCCCTTTTTCCCAAAGAGCTTCTCACCATCCAGGGAAAGTTTGATATCCAGGTTATCCAGGCCGTAAATCACATTGCAAGGGGAGGTGGTGGTTCCTGAACAATCTGGTGCCGATACCTTGCTTAGCAGATCGAGTTTGTAGACGATTTCCCAATCATATCCTTGCGCACTGATAGCTCCTCGCTTGCCGCCCCAGTCTCCAAACAGGGTGTCACTGTAATCTGGAGTGGCGATGATTTGTTCGGGGGTTGGAATTGGACTGGCCGGAATCTCGGTAGCGAAAGCACCGGGGCAATTCATCCCCAGGAGAAAAAATAATAGTAACTTGACTACCCGGCTCTTCAACTTTCGCGTCCCCGAAAAGATATTTATTGGTATTCGATCGATCCAAGCAGACGAAGCTTACCCCATCGACAGCTCGGGTTGAAACCATTTGCAAAGCCACAAGGTTGGCATAGGCCGGCACCGTGCACTCTCAGGCAGCCGGCTTGCGATGACGGATGAATTCGAGCAATGCGGGCAGCAACGTAATGAAGATGATGCCGAGAATGATCAGGGTAAGATTGTTTTTCACCACCGGTATATTGCCAAATAAATAACCGGCTACTGCAAGGCTGGTTATCCAGGCCACGCTGCCCATCGCGCTGAACATCAAAAACAGCCGGTAGCGCATCAGCCCTATACCGGCAACAAAAGGTGCGAAGGTGCGGACTATTGGTAGAAAACGCGCGAAGATGATGGTCTTGCCACCGTGCTTCTCATAAAAAGCATGTGTCTTGTCGATGTGTTCGCGCTTGATAAGCTTGGCGTTAGTTCGGCTGAGCAGGCGCATTCCGATCAACCTTCCTATCCAGTAATTGGTGTTATCGCCGCTGAATGCCGCCAGCACCAGAAACGGGACGAGCAGTTCCAGTTGCAGCGCTCCCATGCCGCACAACGCACCCGCCACGAACAGCAGTGAATCGCCGGGCAGGAATGGCGTGATCACCAGACCTGTTTCGCAATAGATTATCAGGAACAGAATGGCGTACACCCACACCCCGTATTGCTGTGTGAGTGCCAGCAGATGTGCATCCAGATGGAGGATGATATCTATGAATGCTGTGAGCAGATCCACGGCTATGGCAGCGCTTCTTCGGCTCCGGTTTTTTCCGGTTTGATGAAATCTTCGCGCGACACACCGAACAACATCAACAACGGGCTGGCCACCAGCACCGATGAGTAGATGCTGAACAGGATGCCGATGGTCAAAGCCATGGCGAAGTAGTGCAACGTCTCGCCACCGAGAAACAGCATCGCACCGACCATCATCTGCGTGCAACCGTGGGTGATGATGGTGCGTGACATGGTGCGGGTGATCGCATTGTCGATGATCTCTGCCACACCCGCCTTGCGCATGGTGCGGAAGTTCTCGCGGATACGGTCGAATACCACCACCGACTCGTTCACCGAGTAACCCAGTACCGCCAGTACCGCGGCCAGCACAGACAGCGAAAACTCCCACTGGAAGAAGGCGAAAAAGCCGAGGATGATCACCACGTCATGCAGGTTGGCGATGATGGCAGACAAACCGAACTTCCACTCGAAGCGCAGCCACAAATAACCTACGATGCCCAAGCTGACCAACAACAAGGCCAAGGCGCCATTTTCTATCAGATCCTTGCCGACTTGCGGCCCGACGAATTCGACGCGGCGCATTTCCACACTCGCATCCTGCTTGCGCAGGCTTTCCATTACCTGCTCGCTCAATTTTGCGCCGGCGAGGTTCTGCTTGAGTGGCACCTGGATCAACACATCATGGCTGGAACCGAAATTCTGCACCAATGCATCGGGCAGACCCATCGTGGCAAGCTGTTCGCGCACCTTTGCAAGATCAGCCGACTGTGCGTAATGCACTTCCATTACTGTGCCACCGGTAAAATCCACACCAAAATTCAAGCCTTTGGTGGCCAGAAAGAATACCGCGAACAAAAACGTCACCAAAGAGATCGCAGTGGTATAGCGTCCATAACTCATGAACGGAATGTCATGCTTGATTCTGAATAATTCCATGTTATCTATTCCTTAATAAGAAACGCCTAAAGCGGCTCAACCGATCGCCACCTTGGTAAGCCGTGCCTTGCGGCCATAAATCAGATTCACCATCGCGCGCGAAATCAAAACCGCACTGAACATGGATGTCAGTATGCCCAGGCACAGCACCACCGCAAATCCCTTGATCGGCCCCGATCCGAACATGAATAGTGCAACACCGGCGATCAACGTGGTGACGTTGGAGTCGAGAATAGTGCCGAATGCCCGATCATACCCGGCATGGATCGCAGCCTGCGGCGTGACGCCGTTACGCAACTCTTCGCGGATGCGCTCGTTGATCAGCACGTTGGCATCGATCGCCATACCCAGCGTCAGCGCGATGCCTGCCATACCCGGCAGGGTGAGCGTCGCCTGCATCATGGACAGCAACGCCACCAAAAACAGCAGGTTCGCGGCCAGTGCCAGCACGGAAACCGTACCGAACATCAGGTAGTACGCGACCATGAATATCGCAACCATGATAAAACCGATCTTGGTGGAATCAAATCCGCGCTTGATATTGTCCGCGCCGAGACTGGGTCCGATGGTGCGCTCTTCGATGATTTCCATTGGCGCCGCCAGTGCGCCAGCGCGCAGCAGCAACGCGGTATCCTGCGCCTCAACCGTATTCATCTGACCACTTATCTGCACACGGCCGCCGCCGATCTCTTCGCGAATCACCGGCGCAGTGATGATCTCGCCCTTGCCCTTTTCGAACAGAATGATCGCCATGCGCTTGCCGACATTCTCACGGGTCGCATCCTTGAATTTTCGGGCGCCCACTCCATCCAGATTGATATGCACCGCCGCCTCATTGGTGCGATTGTCGAAACCGGGCTGGGCATCGTTGATACGCTCGCCGGTCAGTATCACCTGCTTTTTCACCGTCAGCATCCTGCCTTCGCGATCCTTGAATATCTCGGTACCGAACGGTGCTGCCGCGCCCGGAGTAACCTGATTTGTCTCATCCACCATGCGCACTTCAAGTGTCGCGGTGCGGCCCAGAATATCCTTGGCACGCGCCGTATCCTGAACACCTGGAAGTTGAACTACCACACGATCGGCACCCTGCTGCTGGATCACCGGCTCAGCCACGCCCAGCTCATTCACGCGATTGCGCAACGTGACCAGATTCTGTTGCACGGCGGAGTTCTGGATACGTTTTTCCGCTTCCGGTTTGAGTGCCGCCTGCAACAAGAATTCGCCGCGCTCATCTTTGTCAGACAATGCGTAATCGGCGAAGCGCTGCTTGAGCTCTGCTTCTCCCTTGCCACGTGTTTCGGCATCGCGGAACCTTACCGACAACACCTTACCGTCGCGACTCACACCCGAATAAGCGATGTTCTGATCGCGCAATGTACTGCGGATATCTCCGCTGGTGGATTCCAGCGCCTTGTCCAAAGCGGCTTTCATATCCACTTGCATCAGGAAATGCACCCCGCCGCGCAAGTCCAGACCCAGATACATCGGAAGTGCATTCATCTTGGTCAGCCAGTGTGGCGAGCGCGGCAGCAAATTGAGAGCGACCACGTAGTCCTCGCCCAATTGTGTGGCCAGCGTGTCCTTGGCTTTTAATTGGTTATCGGTGTCGGCAAAGCGGGCTTTGACACTATTCCCATCCAGTTCAGCCATTTCCGGAACAAGGCTGGCTGTCTTCAGGATATTCTCCACACGCGCCAGCAGAGCGGCATCTGCTTTCAAGCTGGCGCGCAACGGCGATATCTGCACAGCCGGTGATTCGCCGAAAAAATTCGGCAAGGTATAAATCAGCCCGGCCACCACAGCGACCAGAATGAGCAGATATTTCCACAGTGGGTATTGATTCATATAAACCTCGATTGATATGGAACTCGGGAACAGCGACTGAGAAGACCTTGCGAAGCGGTATGAAAGTCCTCCAGCTCTGGTCCTTTATTTGATAGCCTTGATCGTTCCCTTGGGCAGCACACTCTGTATCGCGCTCTTTTGCACAGTCACGACGAGATTCTCGGCGAGTTCCACAGCAACGAATTGCTCATACACCTTGCTGATAATCCCGACTTCTCCTCCGACTGTCACGACTTCATCGCCCTTTTGCAGCGCTGAGATCATGGCCTTCTGTTCCTTAGTGCGCTTGGACTGCGGACGCAGTATCAGGAAATAGAACACCGCGACCAGCGCGATCAATGGGAAAAAACTCATGAATCCGTTGTCCGGTGCAGCCGCGGCCGCTTCTGCATATGCGTTACTGATAAACATTATTCAATCTCCGAAGATGACACAAAAGGCGCGCATTCTAGCATGAAGCCGTCCGCCATGAAGCTGCCTGCCAGCGCTCATGCTGGATCATTCGCGTCTGGCGCGCATCTGCCCGAAACTGGCGGCGAACGCCTCAAACTGCCCCATCGTGATCGCCTCGCGTATCCCGCCCATCAATTCCTGGTAGTAATGCAGGTTGTGGATGGTATTGAGCCGTGCGCCGAGTATCTCGTTGAGGCGGTGCAAGTGGTGCAAATAGGCACGGGTGAAGTTGCGGCAGGTATAGCAGGCGCACTGCTCGTCCAGCGGGCGCAGATCCAGCCGGTATTGCGCGTTCTTGATCTTGATATCGCCGTTTCGGGTGAACAGCATTCCGTTGCGCGCATTGCGCGTCGGCATCACGCAGTCGAACATATCGATGCCCTGCGTGACAGCATCCACGAGGTCTTCCGGCGTACCCACACCCATCAGGTAGCGCGGCTTGTCTTGCGGCAGTTGCGGTGCGATGTGCCGAAGGATGCGCAGCATGTCTTCCTTCGGTTCGCCCACCGACAGTCCGCCGATAGCGTAGCCGTCGAAGCCGATCCGCTCCAGCTCGCGCAACGATTCATCTCGCAACTGCTCAAACATCCCGCCCTGCACGATGCCGAACAGCGCATTGGCATTGCCCTCGTGCGCGCGCTTCGAACGCGCAGCCCAGCGCAAGCTGAGACGCATGGATTCCCCCGCCGTTCTCTCGTCCGCAGGATACGGCGTGCACTCGTCGAAGATCATCACGATGTCGGAGTTCAACACCTTCTGGATGCGCATCGATTCTTCCGGCGACAAGAAACATTTGTCACCGTTTACAGGAGACTGGAACTTCACACCCTCCTCGGTGATCTTGCGCAACGCCCCCAGGCTGAACACCTGAAATCCGCCCGAATCGGTGAGTATCGGTCCGTCCCAGCCCATGAAGCGATGCAAGCCGCCGTGCGCTTCGATGACTTCAAGACCGGGCCGCAACCACAGATGAAAAGTGTTGCCCAGAACGATCTGCGCGCCGATCTCTTTCAACTCGAGCGGCGACATCGCCTTCACAGTGCCATAGGTCCCGACCGGCATGAAGGCTGGAGTTTCAACTTTGCCATGTGCAAGCTGCAAGGTGCCGCGACGGGCAAGGCCGTCAGTTTTATGCAATGTAAATTTCATATTTTGCAGGTCGGGTTTTGCCCGATATTGTTTTTTGACGGTGGGTGGAACCCGCCCTACTTTTGCGCCTTAACGATGCTCATCGCCGTTGCCACCATCCCGCCCATGTCGGCAAGGTTGCCTGGAAGAATCAGAGTGTTGCCTTCCTTCGCGACATGCGAGAACGCTTCGACGTATTTTTCCGCGACCTTGAGGTTGACGGCGTTCATGCCGCCGGGCGATTCGATGGCTTGCGCCACGATGCGGATGGCTTGCGCGTTGCCGTCGGCTACGGTCTTGATCGCTTCAGCCTCGCCTTGGGCGCGGTTGATCGCAGCCTGTTTTTCACCTTCCGAGCGTTGGATAAACGCTTCACGCTCACCGGTAGCGATGTTGATCTGTTCCTGCTTGCGACCTTCGGATGCGGCAATCAGCGCGCGCTTCTCACGCTCGGCAGTGATTTGAGCCTGCATCGCATGCAAAATCTCCTTGGGCGGCGTCAGGTCCTTGATCTCATAGCGCAACACCTTCACACCCCAGCTGGCCGCGGCTTCATCCAGCGCTGCCACTACTGCGCTATTGATATGCTCGCGTTCCTCAAAAGTCCTGTCCAATTCCATCTTGCCGATCGCTGAGCGCAGGGTGGTTTGCGCGAGCTGAGTGATCGCCAGCATGTAATCGCTGGTGCCATAGGAGGCCAGTTTTGGATCAGTCACCTGAAAATACAAAATGCCGTCCACTTGTAGTTGCGTATTATCCCGGGTGATACAGATCTGGCTCGGCACATCCAGCGGAACTTCCTTGAGCATGTGCTTGTAGGCCACGCGGTCGATAAAAGGGATGACGATATTCAGCCCCGGCAATAGTGAGGCATGAAATTTACCCAGTCGCTCGATCACCCATGCATTCTGTTGCGGCACCACCTTGAGCGCCTTGATGACAAAAATAACGGCTACGAGCAGTATGAATAATGCGATTACCATGATGTCTCCTTATTGTTGTGGCTTGTGCTGCGACAAAATCAATTTTGAACCCTGAGTGGCCTTGATGTAGAACACGCCCTCGCGAGGCATATCAGCGGATTCCGGCGCGGCATCCCAATCGGCGCCGCGATAATGCACCCGCGCGGTGCCGTCATCCTTCCAGGCCAGCACACGCACCGGCTGGCCAATATCGAAACCTTCATTGCCTTTGTCATCAGGGTGCGCGCCTCGGGTCCGGCGCAAGATCACCGTGCCGACGACGGCAGCCACTCCGACCAGCGCCAATTGCATCGCCAACTCCAGACCCGCCAGCGCTGCCACGCCACCAAGTGCCGCGGCCAGCGACAACACCAGCATGTAGAACGTGCCAGTTGCCATCTCCAGCCCCAGCAACAGCAATGCCAATATGAACCAAGATATATACGGTGCCATTACGTCTCCCATGTGCCAACAGATATCAGCAATGCTATCAGATTCAGCGGTGGTAGGTCGGGCTCTGCCCGACATCATTTAATCAGCGGCGGGCGAAGCCCGCCCTACATTACGTTCGATCAGCATCGCGTCGCCATAACTGAAAAAACGATATTTTTGTGCCACTGCATGGCGATAGGCAGTAAGCATTTCCTGCATGCCGCCAAAGGCACATACCAGCATCAACAACGTCGAGCGCGGCAGGTGAAAATTGGTGAGCAACACATCCACCACCTTGAAACGGTAACCAGGAATGATGAAGATATTGGTTTCGCTCCCACCTGCTTTCAGTTCGCCATCCATCGCCGCACTCTCCAGCGCACGCAGGCTGGTTGTCCCTGCAGCGATCACTCGCCCACCCGCCGCACGTGCCTGTGCGATCGCATCCACGGTCGCCTGCGGTATCTCATAGCGTTCGCTGTGCATGGCATGCTCATGGATATGCTCGGCGCGCACCGGCTGGAATGTACCCGCACCGACATGCAGCGTGACATAGGCCAGCTTAACCCCCTTGTCACGCAAGGCTTGCA
>Ga0315272_10001725_pt1 | contig 10799 bp, 10 predicted proteins | sample C3_middle_MG_FD_203918 | JGI IMG/M metagenome (GOLD analysis project Ga0315272, IMG submission 203918) | Sediment microbial communities from Yellowstone Lake, YNP, Wyoming, USA - C3_middle | ecosystem: Environmental > Aquatic > Freshwater > Lake > Sediment | place: USA: Wyoming | collected...
CCCAGGTACGCGATGAGCACAAAACCCGTCACGATGGTGCCGAGAAAGCTTCCCAGCGTCGAAAGGGCGTAGAAGAGACCGACGGTCCTGCCGATGGTGCGCACCTCCCGAGCAGCGATCTTGACGATGTAGGGCGAGACACAACCAAGCAGGAACAGCGAAGGACCGAACAGCAGGAGCGAACTGGCAAGAGCCCCCAGCCGGAGACCGAGTGGTTGGCACATCTTGAGGACCGGACCTTTAGCGAACGGAATCGCAAGCACCAGGAACCCGGCGACAAGAATGATCCCAAAGAGGTAATGGGGCGAATCCTTTTTGTCAGCTGCAATGCCGCCTGCGGCATACCCCGCAGCAAGGGCCACCAGCGTGACCGTGATCAAGGATGTCCAGACAAAGAGGCTGACCCCGAAAAAGGGGCCCAGGACGCGCGAACCCAGGACCTCGACGACCATCACCAGCGCACCGCAAACCATGGCGGTCAGGACGAGATAGGCGATGAAACGTGTGGAACTGGGATGCGGTTTTTCTGCAGTATTCTTCATAATGTGTTCCCTCTGGCGGAGACCGCGCCGAATCAGTATTACAGAAGCCGCTCCTGCGATGGGGACCGTTTCTTGCCGAAGTACTCGTATGCCAGTCTCGTCGCCTGCCTGCCGCGGGGGGTCCGATCGAGAAACCCCTCCTGGATCAGGAACGGTTCATAGACATCTTCCAGCGTATCCTTTTCCTCATTCAACGCTGCTGCCAGCGTCTCAAGCCCGACAGGGCCGCCGTCGAACTTATCAATGATCGTAAGCAGCAGACGGCGGTCCATTTGGTCAAAGCCCCGTTCGTCGACCTCAAGCCGCTGCATGGCATTTTTCACCACCGTCTTGGTCACGATGCCGTCGCCCTGCACCTGCGCAAAGTCCCGCACCCGCCGCAGCAGCCGGTTCGCTATCCGCGGAGTCCCACGCGAGCGGCCGGCAATGATCGCGGCAGCCTCCTGCTCGATTGTTACCTGCAGAAGCGTTGCCGAACGTTCTACGACCGTCCGCAGCTCATCAAGCGAGTAGAAACTCAGCCGATCGATCACGCCGAACCGGTCGCGGAGCGGGGAGGTGAGCAGCCCGGTGCGGGTTGTTGCTCCCACAAGCGTAAAATACGGCAGATCGAGCTTTATGCAGCGGGCGCCGGGCCCCTGCCCGATGATGATGTCGAGCTGAAAGTCCTCCATGGCCGGATACAGCACTTCCTCAACAACACGGTTGAGGCGGTGGATCTCATCGATAAAGAGAACATCGCCTTGCTGTAGATTGGTCAGGATGGCCGCCAGATCGCCGGCGCGTTCCAGCACCGGGCCGGACGTGGACTTTATGTTCACGCCGAGCTCCCGGGCGATGATGTTCGCCAGGGTAGTCTTCCCAAGCCCCGGCGGACCGCAGAACAGCACGTGGTCCAGCGCTTCACCTCTGCCCCTGGCCGCATCAATGAAGACCTGCAGATTCTCCTTGATCCGGTCCTGGCCTACAAAATCGCTGAAACGGACGGGCCGCAGGCTCCGGTCGAGCTGAAAATCACCTTCATCCTGCACAGGCTCTACGATTCGCTTCGTCACTGGTTACCTCGGATGGAAGGACGTCAGACTGATAGACTAACAGACTACAGACAGATAGACTGCAGACTAAAGACTTTTTGAAAATACGGATATCATAGCTGCAATCTCATCCGCTTCAAAAATCAATCTGTCACAATCATCACTGCTGCAATAGTTCAATCGTAAGGCGATCTCAAGGCATGCAATGACTTCATAATCAGAGCGAAGAGCAATCTCCAGATACCGTTTAAATTCCTTTTCGGAAAAGTTACCGCTCCCCTCGGCGATATTGAGAGCTACCGATGCCGCAGCACGCCTTATCTGGCTTGTTAAGCCATACATTTCCTCTTTAGGAAATCGTTTGCTTATTTTATAAATCTCAACGATAAATGCTAATGTGCGTTGATAGATTTTCAGCTTTCTGAAATTATGCTTAGCCATGGTTTCTCTCTAACAACTGACAGACTGACAGACGGACAGACGGATAGACTGATAGACTAAATCAAAAGCAGTTGTCTGTTGTCTCAAGTCTCCCCGTCTCAAGTCTCCCCGTCTCCCCGTCTCAAGTCTCCCCGTCTCCCGTCTCCTGTCTCCCCGTCTCAAGTCTCCCCGTCTCCCGTCTCCTGTCTCCCCGTCTCAAGTCTATCCGTCCCGTCTCCCCGTCTGCCTTCATCTCTTCCTCAACGCCTGCAGCCCTTCGCGGATAAGGTTCTCCACGGAAAGGCCCGGATGACTGCGCACAACCATTTGCACCGCATCCTCCGCAAGGTTCCGCTTATATCCCAGGTTTATGAGCGCAGACACGGCGTCGTCCGCATCAACATCGGTCTGCTGCGGACGTCCGGCCGGCACGGAAGCGGTCACCAGATGCTTGACCTTGTCCTTCAGTTCAAGGATCAATCGGGCGGCGGTTTTCTTGCCGATGCCGGGTATGGCATTGAGCTTCTGGTCGTCCGACGACTGAATGGCGGCTGCGATCTCTTCAGCGGACAGGCTGGAAAGGATCGTGAGCGCGAGTTTGGGGCCGATGCCGGATACCCCCAGCAGGATCAGGAAAAGGTCCTTCTCCGCCTGCTCCGAGAATCCGTAGAGGGCAAGCATGTCCTCACGCAGATGGGTATGAATATGAAGGCTCGCCGCAGCACCCTCGTCCGGCATGCGGTAATACGTGGAGAGCGGAACGAAGACCTGGTACCCGACGCCGGAGACGTCAATGATGAGATAATCGACGGCTTTGCGCGTGAGCCTGCCGGTGAGCGACGCGATCATCTCAGCCTGCCTGGGGCTTGCGAACGACTGCGCCCCGCGGACCAACACCCCTGCCTGTTTGCCGGAGAGATGAAGGATTCTTGAGTATTTCCCTGAGACGCGAGGAATGGATATGACAGATAGCAGCGGCCAGGGCATCGGCGGCGTCGACCGGATGCGGGACCTTCGGCAGACTCAGCAGTGTCTTCACCATCAACTGCACCTGTTTTTTTTCAGCTTTCCCGGTTCCCACAACGGCCTGCTTGACCTCCGTCGGGGCATACTCGAACACCGGCAGCCCCGCGTTCATTGCCGCAAGGATGGCCACGCCACGGGCATGGCCGAGCTTGAGCGCCGACTGCATGTTTTTGGAAACAAAGAGGTCCTCCACCACAACGCAGTTCGGCCGGTACTTTTCGATGATCTTCTCGAGCTCTTCATATATTTTTTTCAACCGCTTCGGGAGCGGCTGCTTTGCCGAGGGACTGATGCCTCCCGACGCTACATGGAACAGCCGATGGTCCTCTTCGGCAACGATCCCATAGCCGCTCGTCAATGTCCCCGGATCGATCCCCATAACTCTCATAAATTCTCCAAAGCTCGGAAAACAGATAATATTTAGACTGATAGACGAATAGACAGACTAATAGACTGATAGACTAAAAGACAGACTGATAGACCGATAGACCAATAGACTGATAGACTAAATCAAAAGCAATTGTCTCCTGTCTCCTGTCTCCTGTCTCCTGTCTCCTGTCTCCTGTCTCCAGTCTCCCCGTCTCCTGCCCCCAGTCTCCCGTCTCCCCGTCTCCCGTCTCCCCGTCTCCTGTCTCCTAACTCCTATTCCGCATTCAGGATCTCGTCAGGGATATCGAAGTTCGCATACACGTTCTGGACATCGTCATTATCCTCGAGCGTATCAACAAGCCGCAGCATCTGCTGCGCCTCCTTGCCGTCGAGCTTTACGTAGGTCTGAGGGATCATAGTGATCTCCGCAAGATCCAGGGGCACGGCTGCGTCTTCCAGCGCCTTTTTAACTTTTTCGAAGTCACTCAGTGCCGTGGTGATGACGAAGGTCCCTTCCTCAACCTGCATGTCCTCGGCGCCGGCATCCAGTGCCAGCGTCATCAACTGGTCCTCGTTAGCCTTGGTGCTATTGACGACCAGATATCCTTTTTTGTGGAACATCCAGGAAACGCAGCCTGCTTCGCCCATATTGCTGCCGGCCTTGCTGAAAATGTTCCGGATCTCGGAAACGGTCCTGTTCCGGTTGTCCGTCATGGACTCGATAATAACCGCAACACCGCCCGGTCCGTATCCTTCGTAAACTATTTCCTCGTAGGATACACCCGGCAATTCGCCCGTACCCTTCTGGATCGCCCGCTTGATGTTCTCGGCAGGCAGACTGACCGATTTCGCCTTGGCGACCGCGGTCCTGAGACGCGGGTTGCCGTCTGGGTCGCCGCCGCCCAGTCTGGCGGCAACGCTGATCTCTTTGCCGATCTTCGTGAAAATCTTTCCTCGTTTTGCGTCAGTAGCAGCTTTTTTATGCTTCGTTGTCGCCCACTTTGAATGACCTGACATGAAACCTCCTGTAAATAAACTGATAGACTAACAGACAGACGGATAGACGGATAGACTGACAGACGGACAGACGGACAGACTGGTAGACTAATAGACTAAATCAAAAGCAGTTGTCTCCTGTCTCCCTGTCTCCCTGTCTCCTGTCTACTGTCTCCCTGTCTCCCTGTCTCCTGTCTCCCTGTCTCCTGTCTCCTGTCTACTGTCTACTGTCTCCTGACTCCTGACTCCTGCTATTCGTGCTCCCCATCTTCCCTGAGCTTGGTAAAGATCATTCTGCCTGCCGCGGTCTGGAGCACGCTCGTGACAGCCACTTCCATATTTTTGTTGATGTACTTCCGGCCGTTCTCGACCACGATCATCGTACCGTCATCAAGGTAGGCAACCCCCTGACCCGGCTCCTTGCCTTCTTTCAGCACGAAGACGCGCATGCTCTCTCCCGGCAGCGCCACGGGCTTGACGGCATTGGACAGGTCATTGATGTTCAGCACTTTGACGCCCTGAAGCTCTGCGACCTTGTTCAGGTTGAAATCGTTGGTGATCACCTTTGCGCTGAGCTTCTTGGCAAGGGCGATAAGCTTGCTGTCCACTTCCCGGATCTTCGGGAAATCATCTTCAACGATCCGGACCTCCATGTGGCTCATTTTCTGGATCCGGTGCAGGATATCGAGACCGCGCCGGCCGCGGGCGCGCTTCAGCGAGTCCGATGAATCCGCAATATGCTGGAGTTCATGCAGGATGAACTGCGGAATAATGATGATGCCGTCGAGAAACTCCGTTTCGCAGACGTCGGCGATCCGGCCGTCGATGATCACGCTGGTGTCCATGATCTTGATGTTTTCGTCCGCCCCGCCCTTAAAAAGCTTCTTGATGTTCGAGGGATTGAACCGTTCACCCTCCCTGACGCCGATGGTGATGCCAAGGTACCCGAAAAAACCGTTCATCAGCAGCAGGATGAAATTGACAATGCTTCTTTCGAGCGGGACCAGCTTGAGAGGGGCGGCGATAATGTTCGCGGAGGTCAGCCCCAGGATGAAGCCGAGGATCCCTCCGACAATGACCTTCAATGAAACCCGTCTGAACAAAAATTCCGTAAGAATGATGAGTACGGCAACCCCGAATCCTATCGCCATCCCTTCCGCTTTACTGACCTGGCCTTCCAGCTGCGTCGTCGTGACATAGTAGCCGAGCAGCGTGCCGACTCCGACAAACAGCATTCGAATAAGGATAAGTCCCATGATTGTTTCACCTCCTCTTCTGTAAGATAAAATAAGTATGAAATGTATGGCCGCGCCGATATGGAGCGGACCGCACGAAATAATGCGTTATTCCGGTTTGAGCGTAACGAACAGGTCCTCGCCTTTCCGCCGGACCAGCAGCAGAATCCTGTCTTTGGACCGGATCGCCCCTGCCGCCTTTTTATATGCTTCCAGGGTCGGGATGTTCTTCTGGTTTATCTGGAGGATAATATCGCCGGGACGGATGCCGGCCTCGTAGGCCTTGCTGTCCGGGTCGGTCTTGACGATCACAACACCCTTCTCGCTCTCGTCGAGGCCGAAATGTCCGGCGAGCTCAGGCGTCAGCTCCCGTACGACCAGACCGGCAAGGGCGCTGCTTTCCTCGTGGTTCCCCGATTCTTCGTCCGGCGATGGGGATGCCTCCGCCAGCTTCTTGGGCAGTTCGGACACCACGACCTCGACCTCGAGCTCTTTTTTCTGCCGGAGCAGCCTGATCTTCACCTTCGAGGCAATGGGTGTCTGGGAGACCATGTTCCTCAGGTGTCCTGTGTCCTCTACGTCTTTGCCGTTGAACTGCAGAATAACGTCACCCTGCCTGATGCCCGCCTTATCCGCAGGACTTCCCTTCATGACACGGCTGACCAGCGCTCCTTTGAGCTTCTTGACGCCGAACTCCTCAGCAAGCTCGGAAGTCACCTCCTGTATGCTCACCCCGAGCCAGCCCCGGACCACTTTTTTGTATTTGACCAGGCTGTCCATAACCTGACGGGCCATGCTGCTCGGCACCGCAAATCCGATCCCCTGATAGCCCCCTGTCCGCGAGAGAATGGCGGTATTGATGCCGACCAGTTCGCCCCGGGTATTGAGCAGCGCTCCTCCGGAATTACCGGGGTTAATGGCTGCGTCGGTCTGGATAAAATCTTCATAGTCGGCAATGCCGACATTGGCCCGCCCCACGGCGCTGATCACGCCCATGGTCACCGTCTGGTTCAGCCCGAAGGGGTTCCCGATGGCGAACACGAGCTCGCCGACCTTCAGCTTGTTCGCATCTCCCCAGGGAAGCGCGGGCAGCCCCCTGGCCTCGATCTTGATGACCGCAATGTCGGTCTTCGGATCGGCTCCAATAAGCTTTGCCTTGAAATCCCGTTTATCGCCCAGCAGGACCTTGATCTCCTGCGCCTTTTCGATCACATGGTTGTTCGTGACGATGTACCCGTCCTCTGAAACGATGACCCCGGACCCGAGGCTCTGTTCCTTGTGTTCCTTCGGCACATCCTGGCGCGGCAACTGGTCGCCGAAGAACCGCCTGAAAAAGGGATCGTCGAAAAAATCGAACGGAGCTTCATCCTGTGACTTAATGACCCGTGTTGTTGAGATATTTACAACCGACGGGGTCGATACCGCCGCCACTTCCGACAGCGCCTCGCTCAACTGTGTCAGGGTGTCGATGGATTTGGACGACACCTGACTCTTGGCAGTGAGCTGGGACATGATGTTCAAACGCGATGCAAGGAGGAGGCCGAAGAAAATCCCGACAAGGAGCAGCAAGGAAGCCGCAACATACCATCTCTTTTTGGCTATCATAATGATGCACATCCTCCGGATGAACGCAAGGGACCGCAATCAGCAAAGCGTATTGTACCAGAAATAAGCCAGGCTTTTCAAGCACTTTTTATGATTGACAATCAGGGTTGTTGAAATATAATAAGCGCCTGAAACAAACCGATGAGCTCCGCGGAAAATACCCGGTCCCCGGCGCAGTTTGACGTGATCGAAAACTCTTGCTGCGGGACCCCGTTCAGCACGGACACGAAGGAGAACAAACGGTGATTCATACACCTGCCGGAAAAAAAAGTTCCGCCCGTCACATCGAAAAACTGGATAAACAGTACCTCTGGCACCCGTTCACCCAGATGCGGGACTGGGAAAAAGGTTCGCAGATCATCGTCGAAAGCGGCAAGGGCTGTGTTCTCACCGACATCCGGGGCAAACAGTACCTTGACGGGGTATCATCGCTCTGGGTCACGGTCCACGGCCACCGGAAGAAGGAACTCGACGCAGCCATCGTTCATCAGCTGAAAAAGATCGCCCACTCCACCCTGCTCGGCCTGTCCAACGTCCCGGCTGTTTTGCTGGGTGAAAAACTGGTGTCGATCGCCCCTCGGGGATTGTCAAAAGTGTTCTATTCCGACAGCGGGTCCACGGCCGTCGAGATCGCGCTGAAGATCGCGTTCCAGTTCTGGCAGCAGCAGAAACCCGCCTATCGCCAAAAGACCGGATTTATTTCCCTTGCCGAATCGTATCACGGCGACACCATCGGCTCCGTAAGCGTCGGCGGCATCGATCTTTTCCATGAGCTCTACCGGCCGCTGCTGTTCAAGACCCGCAAGATCCCGACCCCGCACTGTTACCGCTGCACCTTTGGCAAAACCTACCCGGACTGCGGCCTATTCTGCGCGGAGCAGGCCAGCCGGGTGATCCGGAAATATTGCCATGAAACAGCGGCCCTCATCATCGAGCCGCTGGTCCAGGGCGCGGCAGGCATGCTCATGCAGCCGCCGGGATATCTGAGAAAGATCAGGCAACTCTGCACACAGCACAATATTCTGATGATCGCCGATGAGGTCGCGACCGGATTCGGCAGGACCGGGAAGATGTTTTCCTGTGAACACGAGGACGTCTCTCCCGATATCCTCTGCGTTGCCAAGGGCATTACGGGCGGGTATCTGCCGCTGGCGGCCACGCTCACGACGAACAAGATATACCAGGGTTTTCTGGGAGAACACCGGGACTTACGGACATTTTTTCACGGCCACACCTATACGGGAAACCCGCTGGCCTGCGCTGCCGCGATCGCGAACATCGACCTTTTTCAGACGGAAGGCACCCTTGCACGGCTCCAGCCCAAGATCACGTTCCTGGCAAAACAGCTTCTGGCATTAGGGGAACTTCAGCATGTGGGAGATATCCGGCAGAAAGGCTTTATGGTCGGCATCGAACTGGTCAGGGACAGGAAAACGAAACAGCCCTACGCCCTCGAAAACAAGGCAGGGATCCGGGTCGTACTGGAATGCAGAAAGAAGGGGCTCATCATCCGGCCGCTGGGCAACGTCATCGTGCTCATGCCGCCGCTCACCATGTCGACAAAAGACCTGAAGCGCATGGTGGAGATCGTTTACACCGCCATAGAGAGAACGACGAGCGGGCACACCAGGGATTCAAGATTCAAGACTCAACATTCAAAATCTTGAATATTCCTTGTTGAATCTTGAATAGCGACAAGGACGTCGCTAACGCAGGCTTTCTTCTGCAACCTGTTTATAGTATCGCGCCTCTTGAAGGCCTGGGTTGAACACGAGCGCTTGCGTAAAATCGTTTGCCGCCAATCGCATTTTCCCCGTGATATAGAATAATTTGCCTCTTTTATAGTAGGCCTCGCTGTTTTGGGGATCAACCTGCACTGCCATCGAATAATCTGCTATCGCCTGTTCGGTCATCCCCCGGCGGGAATAAGCATCAGCCCTGCAAATATAGCCGAGCGGGACTGAGTAAGGATAGACCTCGATCTCTCTGCTCCAGAGCGTGAGATCATCCTTCCACACCCGTATTTGTTTGACCGTAAGCGCGGTTAAGAGGATTGACAGCAGTGCACCAAGGCAGAGCACGAACAGCACTCCCCTGGTCCGGCTGGATCTCTTGCTGATCTGCTCCGCAGCAATAGCGGTACCGATCCCGATCAGCAGAAGCGGCCCCAGAATCGCCAAATAAGCGTATCGGTCCGCAGCAGCCTGTGTGCCGACCTTGACGAGCCCCAGCGCAGGAAACAACATTACAAAATAGGAAGACCACAAGGTGACCAGGAAGCTTCGTCGTGCGGTCCAGAGACAAGACAACACAATGACCGTATATGCGGTAAAGACCTGAAGATCATGCGCCTCGATTGTTATCGGAAGGAATGTCGGATAAAAAGGAGCGAGCCCCTGCGGGATGAGCATTTTTTCGAGATAGAACCAGCCTGCCCGTGCGGCTGCAAGGATCCGTTCCCCCAGCGTGATCACCTCAAAGGTTTGCATTGCTCCGCCCAGGCGCTGAGCACTAAAGGCCAGCAGCGAGACAAGCGCACTGATCAGGAAAAACGGCGCCTTTTCCAGCACGAGGACCCGCAGCAGTTCCTTCCTGCTACCCGTGATCCTGCGCAAGGGGAAAAAATCAAGCAGGAGAAACAGCGCTGGCAATGTTACTGCCATGGCCTTGCTCATCGCAGAACAGGCAAATAACAGCAGACAAGCGGTATAAGAACGAAAACGACGACCGCGAGACGTCGCTACCGCGTAGGACAGATACGAAAGAAGGGCGAGCAGATAGAAAAAAGCATACAGAACATCCTTGCGCTCGCCCAGCCATGCCACTGACTCAACATGCAACGGATGGATGCCGAAAAGAAGGCCGGTAATTCCCGCGGTGATCAGCATCCGTTCCCGTGGGTAGGCTCCAATACTTCCCCGTTGCCATGCAGAGGAGAAGAGCCGCGCAACAAGCAGCATGACCAGAACGGTATTGGCTCCATGAAGGATCACATTGGTCAGATGATACCCGAATGGGTCCATGCCCCAGAGCGCATAATCAAGAGCATAGGATATCCACGTGAGCGGCTGCCAGTTATAGACCTGAAACGTGGTGAATGCCCACCGCACGAATTGAAGATCCAATTGCGTGATGGACTGATTCATCGTTATATAGAGGTTGTCATCGTAATACACATATCCATTACGCAGGCCCGGCACATACACGGCGCACGTAAACAGCGCGATTGTCACCGCGAGGAGAAAAAGTGCCTTATCCGTCCCTGACCACCATGTCGTTTTGGCATTGCTCACGGCAGACCTCTCCATCAGAAACTCGTTTAGTTGTTCTTTTCTTCGCCCTGATCAGGCGTCGGGGACTGTTTGCCGGCCTCTTCCATGAGATTTGGTGAATGGGAGCGCTATTGTAGTAAACCATGCAGGCCTTTGTCAAGAATGATTATCATGCACGAGTTCCTGCCAAATCCGCCTCTTGCACTCTCTGATTGATTGGTATACCATGTCCCTTATCATGAACAAAAAACAGATCATCAGCTGGTGTCTCTTCGATTTTGCCAACTCAAGCTACTCCGC
>Ga0315272_10001729_pt1 | contig 10791 bp, 10 predicted proteins | sample C3_middle_MG_FD_203918 | JGI IMG/M metagenome (GOLD analysis project Ga0315272, IMG submission 203918) | Sediment microbial communities from Yellowstone Lake, YNP, Wyoming, USA - C3_middle | ecosystem: Environmental > Aquatic > Freshwater > Lake > Sediment | place: USA: Wyoming | collected...
ACCCCCGCGCCCGCAACCGGAGCCCGTCGCGGAACGCAAGGTCGAGCCAAAACCGGCGCCCAGAGCCAAAGCACCGAAACCCGAGCCGCAGCCCGAGGCCAGGCCGAACAGGGCGGAGATTGAACTCAAGGCCAAAGTGGCGCGGCAAAAGGAAGAGGAGCAAAAGGCCCGGGAGGCCATGCGCAAGGAAGAAGAACAAAAAAAGCTCAAACTCAAGGAAGAAGCGCTGGAGCAGCAAAAAGAAAAGCTCAGGCTGGAGCAGGAAAAACGCGAGCAGGAGAAGAAGGTCCAGCAGGAAAAGGCTGAAAAGCTGCGCCAACAGCAGGCCCAGGCTCAGGCCCAGGCTCAGGCAGATGCGGAAAAGGCGCTCAAGGCTCAGGCTGCGGCGCGGAACGTGGCGGCGCAGAACATGGTGGGCGATTACACGGGTAAGATCAGGGCCAAGATCAAGAGCAAAACCATTTTGCCGCCGGACCTGGCCGGCAATCCCCAGGCGGAATTTGACGTGACACTGATGCCGACGGGAGAGGTGCTGAATTTGAAGCTGACGCGCAGCAGCGGATCCAGCGCCTACGACAGTGCCGTGGAGCGTGCCATTTACAAGGCGCAGCCCTTGCCGCTGCCGCCTGACCCGACATTGTTCGGAGAGTTTCGCGAGTTGCACCTGAAATTTAGACTGCACGAAGATTGATGGCGTTCGGGCTGGAAACTGCCTGAAACAAGGAGTTGAAATGAAAATGCGTGATCAGAAATGGTGGCTGGTGCTTTTGCTGGCAATCGCCACGCCGCTGCATGCGGCGTTGACCATCGAAATTACCGGCGGAGCCGGGAACCAGATACCGCTGGCGATCGTGCCGTTTGCGGCGGAAAGCATGCTGCCGCAGAGCATGACAGCCATTGTCGGCGCCGACCTGGCGCGCAGCGGCCTGTTCCGGCTGGTTGATCCCGCTACCATGCAGCCACCGCATGAACCCGCCGAGGTCCGTTATCCGGAATGGACCGCCAAAGGCGCCGAAGACCTTGTGATCGGCAGCATTTCCGTGCGTCCGGATGGCAAGCTCGACGTGCGTTTCCGCCTGATGGACGTGGTCAAGCAGGCGCAACTGACGGGTTTCAGCTACACCATCAACCCCGCCCAACTGCGCTCCACGGCACACAAGATCGCCGACGTGATTTATGAAAAACTGACTGGCGATGTCGGCGTGTTCAGCACGCAGATTGCTTACGTCGTCAAGAACGGCAAGCGTTTCGAGTTGCAGGTGGCCGATGCCGACGGCTATGGCGCACAGACCGTCCTGGCTTCACAGGAGCCGATACTGTCGCCAGTCTGGTCGCCGGACGGCACGCGTCTGGCCTATGTTTCATTCGAGCAAAAGAAGCCGGTAGTCTACGTGCAGAACCTCGTCAGCGGCGGACGCAAGCAGCTGGTCAGCGTCAAGGGCAGCGCCAGCGCGCCGGCCTGGTCGCCGGATGGCCGCAAGCTGGCAATCGCCCTGACTCGGGACGGCAATTCGCAGATCTACCTGGTCAATGCGGATGGCAGCAATTTGCAGCGCTGGAGCGCCAATGCCACCATCGACACCGAGCCGGATTTTTCGTCCGATGGCAAGTGGATTATCTTCACCTCCGACCGTGGCGGCAGCGCGCAGATTTACCGCATGCCGGCAGTGGGCGGCGCAGCTCAGCGGCTGACCTTCGATGGCAGCTACAACGTTTCTCCCCATTTCAGCCCGGACGGCAAAAGCTTCGTTTTCATCCAGCGCCAGAACGGGAAATTCCATGTCGCCGTGCAGGACCTGGCCACCAGCCAGGTGCAGGTGCTGACCGATACGCCCCAGGACGAGTCGCCCAGTTTTGCGCCTAACGGCAAGATGATAATTTATGCCACGGAAATCAACCGCCGTGGCGTTCTGGCCGCAGTGTCCAGCGATGGGCGCGTGAAGCAGCGGCTGTCAGTGCAGGCAGGCGATGTGCGAGAGCCGGCTTGGGGTCCTTTGTTAAAAAACCAGTAATTCTCAGGAGAGAAAAATGAAAAAGATGTTGTTTAGCGCAATTCTGTTGGGTTTGTTGTCCGCCTGTGCCAGCACCGGCGATAAAGGCCAGACGGGGGCTGCGGTGGAAGACAAGAGCATGGGCCAGAAGTCCGGCGCCGATGCCAAGGGCGTGCAGCAGTCGACGGTAGCCGCCAATCCGCTTACCGATCCCAATAATATCCTCTCCAAGCGCAGCATCTACTATGATCTCGACAGCTTCAGCGTGAAGGACGAATACAAGCCATTGATCGAAGCCCATGCGCAGTATCTCAAGCAGCACCACGATGCCAAGGTCTTCCTGCAAGGCAATTGCGACGAGCGCGGCAGCCGTGAATACAACATCGCGCTGGGCCAGAAGCGCGCCGAGAGCGTGAAGAAGATGATGAGCGTGCTGGGCGTGCCTGATAGCCAGATGGAAACCGTCAGCTTCGGCGAGGAAAAGCCCAAGGCCGAAGGCCACGACGAAGCGGCCTGGGCGCAGAACCGCCGTACTGATATCGTCTACAAGGGCGAGTGATCGTGCGCAGGCTTGCTCTTTTGCCAGTCCTGCTGCTGGCGGGTGTTTGTCATGCGGGCTTGTTTACCGACGATGAGGCGCAAGCCAGAATCACCGACCTGCAAAAACAGAATGCCGTTCTGCAGGACAAGCTGCAAGGACTGGATGCCCGCCTCGCCAGCCAGGAACAAACCCAGCGCGGTTCGGGGCTGGACACGCTCTCCCAGATCGAGGCCGTGCGGGCTGACCTGGCAAAATTGCGCGGCCAGCTCGAAGAGCAGGCCCACGAGATCGAAACCACCCAGAAACGTCAGCACGACTTGTATGTAGACCTGGACAGCCGTTTGCGCTTGCTCGAACAGCGCGCGGCGGCTCCGCTTCCTTCTGCTGCAGTGGAGGAAGCGAAACCCGGCAAGGGAAAAAAGCAGGCTGGCAAAACAGCGCCATCTGCCCCGGTTGTCCCGGCAGTGGAAGATCCGGTGGCGGAGGGCAAGGCTTACGATGCCGCCTTCAACCTCTTCAAGATGGGGAATTACCAGGGTGCGCTGGCGGCATTCCAGCAGTTCATCCAGACTTATCCGCAAAGCCCGCTGGCACCCAGTTCACAGTACTGGATCGGCAACTCCTACTTCAATCTCAGGGATTTCACGTCCGCCATCAGCAGCCAGCAGACGCTCATCAGCCAGTATCCGAAAAGCCCCAAGGTGCCGGACGCGATGCTGAATATCGCTACCTGCCAGCAAAATATGGGCGACAACGAAGCAGCGAAGAAATCCCTGGAAGATCTGGTGGCCAGGTTCCCGTTGAGCGATGCGGGAGAAAAAGCCAGGAAGCGGCTCGCTGCCATGAAATAACGTGCTGAAGGTCAACGAGATTTTCTATTCCCTGCAAGGGGAAACCAGCCGCGCCGGTTTGCCGACGGTGTTCGTCCGCCTCACCGGCTGCCCCTTGCGCTGCGGCTATTGCGATACCGCTTATGCCTTCAGCGATGGCGCCCGGCTGGAAATCCCCGCCATTCTCGAGCAGGTGGCGAGCTACCGCCCCAGATATGTGACGGTTACCGGCGGCGAGCCGCTGGCGCAGAAGGAATGCCTCGCGCTGCTCGTCAGCCTGTGCGACGCGGGCTATTCCGTTTCGCTCGAAACCAGCGGTGCGCTGGATATCGGCAAAGTGGATGCGCGCGTGTCGCGCGTCGTGGACGTCAAGACGCCAGCTTCAGGCGAGGCCGAAAAAAACCGCTGGGCCAACCTGGCCTTGCTCACGCCTCGCGACGAGCTCAAATTCGTGATCTGCGATGCGGCGGATTACGCCTGGGCGAAGCGGCAGTTGCTGGAGCGGCGCCTCAACGAGAAATGCCCGGTACTGTTTTCCCCGGTGGCGGACGTTTTGCGGCCAGCCGTCCTGGCGGACTGGATTCTGCGCGACCGGCTCGATGTGAGATTCCAGTTGCAACTGCATAAAGTCCTGTGGCGCGAGGACCGCGGGCGGTGAAGAACGCGGTCGTTCTGCTCTCTGGCGGGCTGGATTCCGCCACCACCCTGGCGCTGGCGCGCAGTCAGGGATTCGACTGCTATTGCCTGAGCCTGGATTACGGCCAGCGCCATCGCTCCGAACTGCTGGCGGCGGCGCGCGTGGCAGCCGCCTTGGGCGCGGCCGCCCAGCGCACGCTGAAGCTGGACCTGACCGTGTTCGGCGGTTCCGCCCTGACCGATGACAGCATTGCCGTGCCCAGCGCGCTCAGCACCCCCGGGGAGCGCATCCCCGTCACCTACGTGCCGGCGCGCAATACCATCATGCTCTCCCTGGCCCTGGCCTGGGCAGAAGTATTGCAGAGCCGCGATATCTTCATCGGCGCCAATGCGGTGGACTACTCGGGCTATCCCGATTGCCGCCCGGAATACATCGTCGCCTTCCAGAACATGGCCAACCTGGCTACCAAGGCCGCCGTGGAGGGAATGCCCACCACCATCCACGCGCCGCTGATCCATCTCACCAAAGCGGAGATCATTCGCCAGGGCATCGCGCTCGGGGTGGATTACGCCCTCACTGTTTCCTGCTACCAGGCCGATGCTGAAGGACATGCCTGTGGGCGCTGCGATTCCTGCCGCCTGCGCAAGGCCGGTTTCGAGCAGGCCGGCGTTCCCGATCCCACCCCTTATCTTTGATTGCCTGAATCTAGCCCGGATGTTGGTCTTTTGTTCCGTATGGTAATTTTGTTCGGTCGGGCGTATGAATAAAACGCCACTGCCTCACGAAATTCCCCTACAGGACAAAATCCTGCGCGATCATCACGCGAATTTATGAAACATCCGGACTAGTACGAATGTACTAACCATCGAATTTAATTGAACTTTTTCGTATTATTTGATTGCGCTTCGCGGCAATTCGATTAAAATTCGCCTCAACAGTTGCTTTTGCAATCCAAGGAGGATTTACGAAATGGTTTTCGACAGCTTTGCGCCGGCACAATCCTTTTTTCTTTGGGCGACATTCGCCATCGCCCTGGTCATGGGGGCGATGGTCAACAAGACCAATTTCTGCACCATGGGCGCCATATCCGACTGGGTCAACATGGGCGATACCGGCCGCATGCGCGCCTGGCTGCTGGCGATTGCCGTGGCGATGCTGGGCGTGGTGGTGCTGGAGGCCAACGGCCTGATCAAGGCTGATGCCGCCTTCCCGCCTTACCGCGCCAACCAGTTGATATGGGCCGAGAACCTGCTGGGTGGACTGATGTTTGGCATCGGCATGACGCTGGCTTCGGGTTGCGGCAACAAATGCCTGATCCGCATTGGCGGCGGCAACCTGAAATCGATCATGGTATTCGCGATCATCGCCGTGATCGCCTACTACATGACCAACCCCTTTCCCCATTCCGACAAGACCCTGATGTCCGTGCTGTTCTACGACTGGCTGCGTCCCCTCGCGGTGATGCTACAGACCAGGCAAGACCTGGGGTCGGTGATCGCAGGCAGCGACAAGGCGGTCTCGGCCCGGCTTGTTATCGGTCTTGTCCTGGGCCTTGGCCTGGCGGCCTTCGCTTTCAAGTCGAAGGATTTTCGCGGCAACTTCGACCATATCCTGGGCGGACTGGTGGTCGGCCTCGCGGTCCTGGCGGCGTGGTATGTGACCAGCAATGTGGTGATAAGCGCCGATGGACAGACCTATTCGTTGCAGAACTATGTGTCGGAACAATGGGATATGCTGGCCAAACCGGAGGATGTCAAGCCGGCGGACAGCCGCCCTCTTTCGCCGCAATCCCTTACCTTCATCAACCCCATGGGCCAGACTTTCGGCTACGTAATCGCAGGCTTCAAGCACATTATGCTGACTTTCGGCGTCATGGCCGTGGCCGGGGTGATCCTTGGTTCGCTGCTATGGTCGCTGCTGAGCCGCAGCTTCCGCATCGAGTGGTTTGCCAGCTTCAAGGATTTTGCCAATCACGCCGTCGGCGCGGTGCTGATGGGTTTCGGCGGGGTGCTGGCGATGGGCTGCACCATCGGTCAGGGGGTGACCGGGATTTCCACGCTGTCAATCGGTTCTTTCATTGCCTTTGCCGCGATTGTCGCCGGCAGTGCCGGGACCATGAAATACCAGTACTGGCGGATGATGCGCGAAGCGTAATAAACGTTTTTAGCTTGTTTTAGCCTAACGATCATGGCGATTCGCCGCCCCGAATCATGAAACAGCGATTCGCCATGATCGTTTCCCTCACCCCCGCCATCCCTCACCCCTGACCCCTTCCCCTTCTCCCTCCGGGAGAAGGTTGGGATGAGGGAGGGCGCGCCCGCAAGGGGTGTCCCCGCCGGGATTGGCGGCAAGGCCGCTCAATCCGGCGAGAAGGGGGACGAGGAAACGCTTCGCGTTGTTTCACGTCAACGCCCTGGGCAGCGGAAAGGAAATGTTTTCCGCCTTTCCGTCCAGTTCCGACACTTCTCCCGCGCCCAGTTCCTTGAGGCGCGCGATCACCTGCTGTACCAGCACTTCCGGGGCCGAAGCGCCGGCCGTCACGCCGACGCACCTTTTGCCCGGCAGCCATGCCGCATCGAGCTGGCTGGCGTTATCCACCATGTGGGCCGTCACGCCGATGTTTCGCGCCACTTCGCGCAGGCGGTTGGAGTTCGAGCTGTTGGGCGAACCGACGACGATGACCAGGTCGCACGCGGCCGCCAGTGCCTTGACTGCATCCTGGCGGTTCTGCGTGGCATAGCAGATGTCATCCTTCTTCGGGCCGGTGATGGCGGGAAAGCGTTGCTTCAGCGCGGCAATGACCTTGCCGGCATCGTCCATCGACAGGGTGGTCTGGGTGACATAGGACAGGTTGTCCGGTTCATTCACCTCCAGCCGGGCAACGTCTTCCGGCGTTTCGACGAGGTACATGCCGCCTTCTGTCTGGCCCATTGTGCCTTCCACCTCGGGATGGCCCTTGTGCCCGATCATGACGATTTCCCTGCCCTGGGCGCGCATCTTGGCGACTTCGAGGTGAACCTTGGTCACCAGGGGGCAAGTGGCATCGAACACTTGCAATCCGCGCGCTTCGGCTTCCTTTCTGACCGATCGGGGTACGCCATGAGCGCTGAACACCAGCGTGCTGCCAGGCGGTACTTCATCGAGGTTTTCGATGAAAATGGCGCCCTTGGCGCGCAGGACGTCCACCACGAACTTGTTGTGCACCACTTCGTGGCGCACATAAACCGGCGCGCCAAAGCGTTCCAGGACGCGGTCGACGATGGCGATGGCGCGGTCGACGCCAGCGCAGAAGCCGCGCGGATTGGCTAACAGGATTTCCATCAGGACTCCAGAATGTCCATGATCTTGACTTCAAACATGATAGTACAGCCGCACAGGGGGTGGTTGAAATCCACCGTGGCATGATCCTTGCCGATGCTTTTGATGTGCCCGGCCAGCGTTTCGCCGTCGGGGAGCGAAAATTCGACCAGGCTGCCGATCTCAGGTTCTTGATCGTCGAAGGCATCGAGCGGAACGTCCATGACCTGCTCCGGATTGCTCGGGCCAAAAGCTTGCTCGGGGCCGAGATTGAAGACGTAGCGGCGGCCGACTTCGAGGTCGATGAGGCAGGATTCCAGGCTGGCCTCGATTTCGCCCTCGCCCAGCCGGATCGTGACAGGATCGTCGTCGAACGTGCTCATGATTTCGCTGCCATCGCCGGCGGACAGGCGGTAATGGAGGGCAATCCTGTCGCCCCACAGCGCGGTGCGGGTCATTGTTTTGCAGTGCCGGGTTTGCGCAAGCTATCCCATACCAGCAGGATCACCCCACCGGTTATGGCCATGTCGGCGATGTTGAAGGCCGGCCAGTGGTAGTTGCCATAATAAAAATCGAGAAAGTCCACCACGTAGCCCCAGCGGATACGGTCGATCAGGTTGCCCAGCGCGCCGCCCAGCACCAGGCTCAGGGCCAGGGCGAAGCGGGCTTGCCGGGCGTGTTTGCGCAGCAGGTAGAGGATCACGGCGGAAGCCGCTGCCGCCACGACGATGAAGAAGAGGCGCTGCCATCCCCCTGCCGCGGCGAGGAAGCTGAAGGCCGCGCCGGTGTTGTGGGCCAGCACCAGGTTGAAGTACGAAGTGACGGGGCGGGCATCGCCGAAGCTGAATATCTGCACGATCCGGTGTTTGGTGAATTGGTCGAGCGCGATCACCAGTGCGCTGGGCATCAGCCACATGCGCCAGTCACGCATGGGAGCGCGCTTCGCCCGGGCCGAACAGGTTGGACACGCAGCGCCCGCACAGGGTCGGGTGCGCGGCATTTTTGCCCACATCGGCGCGGTAATGCCAGCAGCGCTCGCATTTCTGGTGCGGGCTGGGCGTGATCACGATTTTTTCCTCGGCGGCTTCGACCAGCCTGGCCTGGGAGGTGATCAGGACGAAGCGCAGGTCATCGCCCAGGCTTTGCAGCAAGTCGAACAGATTGCCGCCGGCCTGGACCTCGACCTCGGCCTGCAGCGAGGAGCCTATCGCTCCGGAAACCCGCACCGTTTCCAGTTCCTTGGTGACGCGGGCGCGGAACTCGCGGATCTGCCGCCATTTTTCCAGCAGTTCGGGGGGCTGCGGCTGAGCCGGGAGAGCGTGCCACGTGTGTAAAAACACGCTGTCGTCCGGCTTGCCGGTGAATGCGTTCCAGGCCTCTTCCGCGGTGAAGCTGAGAACGGGTGCCATCAGGCGCAGCAGGCTGTGGGTGATATGGTAAAGCGCGTTTTGCGCCGCGCGGCGTGCTTTCGAGTCCTTGCCCGCGGTATAAAGACGGTCTTTCAGGATGTCCAGGTAGAAGCCGCCCAGGTCTTCCGAGCAGAAAGCGGTGAGCTTCTGCGCCACCAGGTGGAATTCGTAGCGGCTGTAATCATCCGCCACGTCGTGCTGGAACGTCTCTGCCAGCGCCAGGGCGTAGCGGTCGATTTCCAGCCATTCCTCGACGGGCAGGGCGTGCCGTGCCGGGTCGAAGTCCGCCAGGTTGGCGAGCAGAAAACGCAGCGTGTTGCGGATGCGGCGATAGCCTTCGGTTACGCGCTTGAGAATTTCGTCGGAAATGGTCAGCTCGCCGGAATAATCGGTGGAGGCTACCCACAGGCGCAGGATGTCCGCGCCCAGGGTGTCCACCACTTTTTGCGGCGCGACCACGTTGCCCTTGGACTTGCTCATCTTGTGGCCGTTGGCATCGACCACGAAGCCGTGGGTGAGCAGCGCCTTGTAGGGCGCATGGCCGTCGGTGGCGCAGCCGGTGAGGAGCGAGGACTGGAACCAGCCGCGATGCTGGTCGGAACCTTCAAGGTACAGGTCGGCGGGGTGGGCCAGGTAATCGCGGCGCTTCAGCACGCAGGCGTGGCTCGACCCGGAATCGAACCACACGTCGAGGGTGTCGCTCACCTTCTTGTAGGTGGCCGCATCAGCGCCCAACAGTTCTGCAGCGTCCAGGCTGAACCAGGCTTCGATGCCCTGCTGTTCCACGCGCTGCGCTACCTGCTCCAGCAGCTCCTGGGTGCGCGGATGCAGCGCGCCCGATTCCTTGTGCACGAACAGCGGCATCGGCACGCCCCAGTTGCGCTGGCGCGACACGCACCAGTCAGGGCGGTTCCTGATCATGGCCTCCAGCCGGGCGCGGCCCCATGAGGGGAAAAACCCGGTGCTCTCGACAGCTTTCAATGCGGCTGCACGCAGGCTGGCATGCTCGCCGCTGGCCTCCATGCCGATGAACCACTGATGCGTGGCGCGGAAAATGATCGGCGTCTTGTGGCGCCAGCAGTGGGGATAACTGTGCAGCAGCTTCTCGCTCTTTAACAGCGCGCCGCTGGTGTTGAGAATCTCCAGCACGGTCTTGTTGGCAGCCCAGATGGATTGGCCGCCGACCAGCGGCGTGCGTTGGAAAAATTTTCCGTCGTCGCCCACCGGACAGTCCACCGCCAGTTTGTATTTCAGGCCGACGACATAGTCGTCCTGGCCATGCGCCGGTGCCGTATGTACCAGTCCGGTGCCAGCATCGAGCGTGACATGCTCGCCGCAAATGATGGGCACGGTGCGCTCGTAGAACGGGTGCTGCAATTGCACATACTCCAGCGCGGCGCCCTTGACCTTGGCGATGATTTTAGCCGTCTCGAAGCCGTAGCGCTGGAGGCAGGCCTCAGCCAGATCATGCGCCAGGATGAGGATGCCTTTGGGCGTCTGGACCAGGTCATAGTCGAGTTCGGGATGAACGGAAACGGCCTGGTTGGCGGGCAGGGTCCACGGCGTGGTGGTCCAGATCACCGCGTAAACCGGTTGCCCGGGATCCTTCATGCCGAGCTTTGCCGCCAGTCCGGGTACGTCCCTGACCGCAAAGGCGACATCGATGGCGGGCGAAGTCTTGTCCTCGTATTCCACTTCCGCTTCAGCGAGCGCCGAACCGCAATCAATGCACCAGTGCACCGGTTTCTGCCCCTGGTAGAGGTAGCCGTTGGCGTGAATGCGCCCGAGGGTGCGCATGATGTCGGCCTCGAACTGGAAATCCATGGTGAGGTAGGGATTGTCCCACTCGCCCAGCACGCCGAGACGGATGAAATCGGTTTTTTGACGCTCCACCTGGGCCTTGGCATATTCGCGGCACAGCTCGCGGAATCTGGCCGCCGGAATTTCCTTGCCGTGCTGTTTTTCGACCTGCAGTTCGATCGGCAGGCCGTGGCAGTCCCAGCCCGGCACGTAAGGGGCGTCGAATCCGGCCAGGGTTTTGGAGCGGACGATGATGTCCTTGAGTATCTTGTTGACCGCATGTCCG
>Ga0315272_10001735_pt1 | contig 10783 bp, 12 predicted proteins | sample C3_middle_MG_FD_203918 | JGI IMG/M metagenome (GOLD analysis project Ga0315272, IMG submission 203918) | Sediment microbial communities from Yellowstone Lake, YNP, Wyoming, USA - C3_middle | ecosystem: Environmental > Aquatic > Freshwater > Lake > Sediment | place: USA: Wyoming | collected...
TCTGTAGGAAGATTCGCGTTAATCGATAAAGTAATATCGAGTAACGAGTCTAATTTGAATTTAGAAATTTTTAATCTTTCAGAAGCTCCCTTCTTATCTTCCATAATACCACTTATCCCTTAACTCTTTCAACGTAGGTTTTATCGACTGTATTGATCCTGATTTTGTCACCTGTATTAACGAACAAAGGGACCATGATTATTGCCCCGTTCTGCACTTTTGCCTGTTTAAGGGCGTTGTTTGCGGTATCTCCTCTCAGCCCTGGCTCTGAATAGGTAACTTCCATTACAACCGACTGTGGAATATCAACTGAGAGAACGGTTTCTGTATCAGCATGAACAACTATTTCCACGCTTGCTCCTTCAAGAAGAAATTCGTGATTATCGATGAGTGTCTCAGATATATGAATCTGTTCAAAGGTTTCAAGATGCATGAAATAGTAACCCATATCATCCTTGTACAGATATTGATACGGACGTCTTTCTACCCTCGCCAGGTTTACTTTGGTTCCCGATGAAAAGGTATTATCAATAACCCTTCCGGTCTTGAGGTTTTTAAGTTTTGTCCTTACAAAGGCCGGTCCCTTGCCCGGTTTGACATGTTGAAATTGTACAATTGTATAAAGATCATTATTAAATTCAATGACCAACCCATTTCTAAAATCTGCCGTACTTGCCATATATACTTCTGTTATTCAATTAATTGTTCTATTTATTTTTAACTCCAAGCGGATATTTAAGTCCTTCGTAACTCGTAATTTCACATGTAAACGCGCCTACAAATATATCAAAACGGATCTTAACCGGTAAAAAATTCTTATCTGCCGAAAACCAGAATGACACATCCTCCTGTGTTTTAAAGAGTCTTCCTGTTTCGGTAACAGGATTAAACTTATAGCACATAATTTTACCTGCTTTGGTTTTAATCTCATCCATGCCTATAAATTTCAGTCTTATAGGATAGAGTTCATCACAGAACCACGACATGATTGTTGTTATTTCTCCTTTTTTCAGATTACTGTCTACCGGCAGAATATGATTACGGAAATAATAGAAGCAGGAAATAATGTCGTGAATTCCCGCAGGCGCTATATGTATGCCAGTGAGATCGCTGGTGAGAATACTTGAATCCGCCCTGGTATGGTGATCAAACAGGACTTCATTATACTTTCTGTAATGACCTTCACGGATATTTCTGATTGATTTCACAGGCAGCTCGGTAGCAGGATCCATAAAACTTTCATAAACATCCATAACCTTGAAAAGAGCCTCAGCCATCCCGGTCGTCTTTGCTGCCAGTTTGGAATGCCAGACCTCCTTCCCTCTGAAAGTATCGCTTTTCAGCTCAAGGGTTCCGGTTCCTGCGGTAATAGGACCATACTGGATGATATAGTTTACCTTTTCGCCTACATTATATGATGAAACCTGACCTTCTGTGAGCGTGAAAACAGAAAAAACAAGTGATGCTATGCAAATAATTCTTTTCATTCTCATTTTCTCCTGAACGTGACAGCCGTAAAGATTATTTTCCAAAAATGTTCTTTCTTGGTTTTGAGGTTATAAAATCTTTAAGGTACAGGGGCTCAAAATAAGCAACATCTTCAAATAGCTTATTGCTATAAGCCTCATTAACCGGGTTTAGCATGTGGGATGCTGACATTCTGAAATCATCAGCAAATACAGCTGACTTTCGGTTTATAACCTCTTTGCATTTCATTGCTCCATCTCCAAGAAAGATGATTTTCTGAGATTCAGGAAAACCAAAAAACGACTCTTCATTGATAATTTCAGCCGATATATCTTTGATCTTCTTTCCTGATGAATTATAGATGGCATAATATACTTCCATGCGTCTGGCATCTAGCATCGGGCAAAAAAGAGTATCACTGTCGGATATTCCACTAAAATAGCGACTTCCCCTGATACCATGAAACATAGCCAGAGTTGTTTCTATCCCGATTAATGGTATTGATGCTCCATAAGCAATTCCCTTTGCCACAGAAACACCAATTCTTAATCCGGTGTAGGATCCGGGACCCTTACTTACGGCGACTGCGTTTAGATCCCTGGCAGTTAAATGGTTTTCCTGCAGGATTTCCTCTATGTAAACAGTAAGCTGTGAAGCGTGTGATTTTGACTCATCGCTTTCCCTTAATGAAATAACACCGGCATCATCACATAATGCTACCGAACAAAGATTTGTTGCAGTTTCAAGACATATAATCATGTTTTGAAAATGAACTGACTATTTCACCTTAAATAGGACTTCTTTCTTAACAACCTCGATCAGAGTGCTGTCAGATAATTTTTTACTGATTGCACTGAACGGAGCTGAGATGACGCGATCGTTTGCTGATACACCGGAAAGTATTTCAATATATGAATTATCCTGTATCCCTGTTTTAACATCCTTCGCCAGTGCATATTTCCCATCAGTTATAAAAACGATTGTACGGATATCCTTCACGGCAGTGGTTGCAGCTCCTGCTGATTTTGTTGTGTCTGTACGTGTCGTAACAGATTGGATCGGTACGGTAAGTATATCTGGTTTGGATTGAGTACGGATATCAACGGTTGCCGACATTCCCGGTCTGAATGGGTTCTTCTCGTTAGCAGTAACAAGTTTTGCATACGATTCAGGCAGAACAAGGATCTTGACATCGAAGTTGGTTACCTGATCAGCAGATACGCCTGTTGTTTTGGCAGAGTTGGCAATTTCTGTAACCACCCCTTTAAATTTCTGATCAAGATATGCGTCAACCTCTATTAAAGCAGTATCCCCGAGCTTAACTCTTGGTATATCATTTTCATTTACCTGAACCTGAGCTTCCATACGTGAAAGATCAGCAACCCTCATAAGTTCCGTACCTGCCATAAGATTTGTTCCTGCAACCCTTTCGCCGAGTTCCACAAGAAGCATGGAAACAGTTCCTGTCATAGGAGCATAGATAGATGTTTTGGTGAGGTTTTCATTTGCATCCTTGAGTGATGCTTCAGCGCTGGTAATTGCAAATTTGGCTGCATCAACCGTCGCCTTTGCAACAGTATATGTAGCTTCTGCCTGTTCAAAATCTGACTTGGATATAGTCTGCTGTTCATATAACTGTTTGCTTCTCTTGAATGATAAGTCAGCCTGAACGAACTGGGCTTCTGCCTGTGCCCGGCGAGCCTGAGCAGAACTGATTTCCGCCAGCGACCTGTCTTTCTGTGAGATATAATTATCAGGTTTGATTCTGAGCAGCAATTGACCTTTCGTTACATTGTCCCCTTCCTTTACTGTCAGTTCAACAATCTCACCGGAGACATCGGGGCTGATTTTTACCTCTTTTTCAGGCTGAATCTTTCCATTTGCAGTAATGGTTTCTACGATAGTGCGTTTTTCAGCGTTCTCTACTGCGACTTTTAAAGTTAATGCTTTGCCAAACCAGCCTGCTTTTTTCCCTACAACTGCGAAGATGATCAGAAAAACTACTATTGCGAGTAAAATCTTAAGGATCTTATTGTTTTTCATGTTTTTGTATCTTAAAATGATTAGTATTATTATTTACTAATTGAGTTTTAATGGTAATCCTTTGTAAAAGTCGAGAACCTTAGTTTTAAAGACAAATTCATATTTTGCCTGTGCCATATCAGACTGTGATTTTAAAAGCTGCGTTTTGGCCGCATTATAATCGACTGAAGTTACCATCCCTACATTGAATTTTTGTTCGGTGTATCTGAAAGATTCCTCCGCTGAAGCAATGGCCTTAAGACTGACGTTAAACTTCTTAAGTGCTGCCACAGCATCGGTGTAAGCCTGTTGTATGCTCTTGTATAATTGTTTTTTTGATCCTTCAAGGTTAAACTGACTGGTTTCAACATTCAATTTTGAATTAGAAATGTTCTTATTAACCTGCCACCCGTTTAAGATCGGGATGTTCAGTGATAAACCCACGCCGGAGTTTTTATTGTTTTTGATCTGATTGCTGAATGACTGAAGTGCCGGCTGATTAGAAATATAAGTATACCTGCTGTTCAATGAATAGTTCAATGAGAGCTGAGGGCTTCTCCCTCCTTTTGCCATTTTAAGAGCAAATTCGCTGGCTGTAAGCTTAAGTTCAGAGCTCTTGATCTCAGGCCTGTTTTTTTCGGCAATAGCATAGATGTCATCTATATTTCCGGAAATTACTGAATTGGGGTCTACATTAATTTCAGGAGCTACCACCTCAAATCCCGCCGGTGTCTTGAGCTCAAGAAACTGGGTCAGTGTTAGAACAGATGTTTCAAGCTGGTTTTTCACAGTTATCAGTGATAACTCTTCCTGAGCTGCCTGTGCCTCGATTTGCAGGAGATTTCCTTTAGCCACACTCCCTGCATCAACAAGTTTCCTGGTCTTTTCAATCTGCTGCAAAGTAATATCAAGCTGATTCTGATTTGCAGTAACGAGTTCTTTATTCAAAAGAATCTGAAGGTAAGCTACCGCAACATTCAGAGCTACGTTGTCACTTATATTCTTAAGATCCTGCTCACCTGCAAGAACCTGATATTTATTCTTCTGGATAGAATTATAATTCTGTAAACCATTGAAAACAGGCATATTTCCTCCGAGGTAGAAATAATCTGACTGCAGTGTCTGATTAAAAAACTGGTAAGTGTTCTGATCAAGAGCACGACCGAAAGAATAAGAGTGAGATGCCTGCCCGTTCAGTGAAGGCAATAACTGAAATTTTGCCAGATCGAGTGAATTCTTTTGAACATCGGTCTGAATTACCTGTTGCTTAATCTGGATATTATTCTCGATAGCATATTTAATACATTCTTCAAGTGACCATACTTTGCTTTGTGCAAAAGTATACCCCCGTGAAAGCACTAAACAGGTAAATATTAAGATTAGGATTTTTTTCATATTTGATTTTTTGTTTTGCAGATGACCGGAATTATAAGGTCGGATATCGATTATTTTTATAAATACTATTAAAATTAAAATTGTTAAATATCAGAACAGAAATCGCTTAAAAATGAGCTTACGAAGATAAATAATATCTCAGACAGAAGAAATTTTTTTTGTAAAGTAAAGTTAAGAAAGTTGGAAATCATAAATTTCGGGTATAATACATTGAGTATCTTTAGTTATTGCCGGTGCCTGCAAATCAAAATCAGGTAAAACCGGTACCTGTTTTAACGCATACCCTCTAAAAATGAGTATATTTGTATTCAGAATCATCAGTTATTTAAGTAATAAATTATAATTATATGGCTAATAAGGATTTAAATCTGGAACCAGGAGTAATCTTCGGAGATGATGTAAAATCACTCTTTGATTACGCAAACAAGCATGACTTTGCGATTCCTGCAGTTAATGTTGTTGGTACAAATTCTGTTAATGCGGTTCTGGAAACTGCAAAGTCAGTCAATTCTCCGGTAATTATCCAGTTTTCAAATGGGGGAGCTCATTTTTTCGGAGGACAGGGATTACCCAAGGAAAATATGGTTGGAGCTATAGCAGGCGGCATCTCGGGCGCTCTTCACGTTCATAATGTAGCTGATTACTATGGGATTCCGGTAATTCTTCATACTGACCATGCAGCACGTAAACTTCTTCCCTGGATAGATGCTCTGCTTGATGCAGGAGAGGAGTTTTTTGAAGCAAACGGAAAACCACTCTTCAGCTCGCATATGCTTGATCTTTCAGAAGAACCGCTTAAGCAAAATATTGAGACCTGCAAAGAGTATCTCGACAGAATGGATAAAATCGGAATGACTCTTGAGATTGAACTTGGTGTTACGGGGGGGGAAGAAGATGGCGTTGACCACTCCGGAATAGATAGTTCCCGGTTATATACTCAGCCTGAAGATGTCGCGTATGCCTATGAGGAGCTGTCAAAGGTAAGCGATATGTTCACTATTGCTGCTTCTTTCGGAAATGTACACGGAGTTTATAAGCCCGGCAATGTTGAACTTAAACCGATCATTCTTAAGAACAGCCAGGATTATATTATAAAAAAATATAAAACGGGTCCAAACCCTGTTAATTTTGTCTTCCACGGAGGATCAGGTTCAGAGAAGCATCTCATTACTGAAGCCATTAAATACGGTGCTGTCAAAATGAACCTTGATACTGATATGCAATGGGCTTTCTGGGATGGGATTAACCGCTATTCGAAAGAGAAACAGGGTTACCTTCAGAGTCAGATAGGCAACCCGGAAGGGGAGGATAAGCCAAATAAGAAATACTACGATCCAAGAGTGTGGTTGAGAAAGGGAGAAGAAACCTTTATTGCAAGGCTGAAAGAAGCTTTTTCTGATCTGAATGCTATTAACAGGTGCTAAATAGCGCACGGCGAAGGGCTCGGAGCGCAGAGCTCCTTGCCCTGTGCTCTGTGCCCCGAGCTGCAATATAAAGTTGTTAATATCATAAATATCAGACAGTCAGTCATATATAGATTGGCTGTTTTTTTTATGTTAAAAACTATTTTATTGTCAGCATCCATTGAAAGCTCGTTTTTCTAATTTAGCTGTCTGATTTATATCTGGGGAGTGAGACATTCGACATATAAGGAAGACCGGTTGAGAAGGACAAATCGTCTTTCATTGATGTTAAACAACCGGGAAATGAGAGCTCTTGGCATCTATTGTAACCGCTACAGGGTGAAGAATAAATCGGAATTTCTCAGGGAAACAATCATGAAAGCCATCCTTAAAAGGTTCGAAGATGAACATCCCACCTTATGGGAAGAAAACGAACATACTCTTTTTAATCAGAATGTCATCTGATTGCATTTGGATAATACCTCTCTTTTTCTAATTTTACAGCTTCCGTTTAAAATGATTCGGTACTTGACAATATATTTCTCATAACGACGTATATTTGCATGAAGAACAGGTAATTATAGACAGATAATTTTTTAATGATGTATCCCGACAATTATAAAAGCAATCCTACCAAGAGAACTCCATGGATAATTCTGGAGCCGGGATTGATATTTATCATGGGCCGGTCGATACCTGAAAATCCCAATGACTTTTACCGGCCGGTTCAGGCATGGGTTTCTAAATTTGCTCAGAATTATGCTGAGAAAACGAGAATTGAGTTAGGCTTCGAGTATATTAATACAAGCTCAATAAAGTGGATTTATTCCATACTTAAAGAATTGTCGGAGATGAAGGAAATAACAAAAAATGCCAGTGTCAACTGGTATTTTGAGCGCGGTGATGAGGATATGAGCGAGCTTGGCTTTATTCTCAGATCGCTTGTTGAGTGTCCTTTTGTGGTTGTTGAGGTTGATGAGATGAACAAGTCAAGGTATGAGAAGATTTTATCTAAAACCACATGATCAGCTGAGAGGTGATTATCAAATTGATCGCAGGATACTCATTTTCCAAAAATATTTCTAATTTTGCAGCTCATTTTGCGGAATATTGACCCATGGTGTAATTGGCAACACGCCGGATTTTGGTTCCGTAGAGTCCTGGTTCGAGCCCAGGTGGGTCAACAAACAGTGTGAGAGTGAGAGCGAGAGCCTCACTCTTTTTTTTCACAATTATCCTTTCAGCTTTTGCGATGAAGCTTGAATACTTCATACACAAATATCCTGTTGAATATTCAATGAAAATTTGACTTCTTTCTCTGTTGCAACACCGACTAAAAATTCCTGTCTTTTTAATATCTTTAACCAAAGCCTATTCAAATGAAAAAACTCCTCTTTCTCCTCTTAACTTTTGCAGCGATTTCAATCCCCGGCATTGCCCAGAACTCAAATTACTCTCCTGAAGTAGAATCAAAGATTAAACAGGTAGAGAATAACCTTGCAGGGTGGGCCCTCACCGGAACTGATGACAGGTGGAACATCCTCGACAGGATGAAGAAATACGGCGTTAACGGTGTCAGCATAGCAGTAATTCATAACAGCAAAATTGAGTGGGCAAAAGGTTATGGTATGGCAGACGTCAGCGAAAACCGGCCAGTCACAGTGAATACCTTATTTCAGGCAGCTTCAATCAGCAAATCGCTTAACAGCATGGGAGTTCTGAAGCTCGCAGAGGCTAAGAAGATCGATTGCGACAGCGATGTTAACAAATACCTGAAATCGTGGCAGTTCCCGTATGACAGTAAATCAGGCGGGAAGAAGATAACAATTAAGGAACTTTTAAGTCATACCGCAGGGCTTTCAGTACATGGTTTTCCGGGTTATGAAAAGGGGAAAGAAATACCAACGGTGGCGCAGATCCTGAATGGTGAAAAACCTGCAAATAACTGGGCGATTAGATCGGTTGAAGAGCCAGACAATCATGTTAATTATTCTGGCGGAGGAACGACCATCCTGCAACTTCTTTTGACAGATATTTCAGGCCTGCCATACGAAGAATTCATGAAGCGAGAGGTGCTTGATCCGTTAGGTATGACATCGAGCTGTTACTGCCAGCCACCTGATAATATCAATCCTGGGATTCTTGCAACAGGCTATAAAGCAGACGGGAAAGAAGTTCCCGGGAAATATCATATTTATCCCGAGAAAGCTGCTGCAGGGCTGTGGACAAACCCGACAGATCTCTGCAGATATGTTATAGAAACTCAACTGGCCTGGAAGGGAGAGTCTCATAAGGTTCTTTCTCCTGAAATGACTCAGTTCAGACTTACTCCTGTCATTGACGATGCTGCACTTGGAGTTTTTGTCAATTCAAGAGTGACAGGATCATATAAATATTTCAACCATAATGGCGGTAACGAAGGCTTCCTCAGCACCTATTACGGTTGCCGCGACAGCGGGGAAGGGGTCGTGGTGATGATCAACTCTGAGAACTGGACAATTATCGATGAAATAGTGAACAGCGTGGCAACTGTCTATAACTGGAAGGATTTTTATCTGCCTGAAATCAAAAAGGTTATTGATATTCCTGATACCTTGATTAAAAAATATACAGGCAAATATCAGATGGGAATAAGGGGATATGAGATCGTGACGGAAGGGAAGGGTCTTGGTATGAAGGCTGCAGGCGCTGCTCCATGGATGCTGTATTTCACAAGCGATTCCGATTTCTTTGTTAAGGAAACCAGGGGGATGGCTAAATTCGAGTTTGCGGCTGACGGGAAGGTAAAAGGATTCATTACTAACGGAATGAAATCCAGAAAAATCGAATAAGATTATTCTGACTTTACAATGTTCAGGGCTGGTTTCAGGTTGTTTGATCTTCTCAAGTCTTGCGGTCTTACGGTCCTGCAGTCAGCAGAGTTTGTCCGGTGTGTCATCAGCAGGAGCTTTATGCAGAACATAGCATGGCATGAATAAAAATTCTTTAACTTAGGTTCATCTTATTTCTGATTAAAGTATCATTAGGACTATCTGTAAAATGAAGAATCTTGCTTTTATAATCCTGTCGGCTATCGCGCTTTTTTCTATCCACCGGGCTGATGCCCAGACCGGTTTTAAGAACTTTAAAGTCTCAATATATGTGAGGGCGATGGAAGTTCAGAAAATGAAGGATCCCAAATGGCTTGAGTCGTCATGGGAGAAAATTTCCTCAAACCTGCATGTCGATAAAGTATATCTTGAGACCCACAGGGATCTTCAGATTGTTGATGAGGAGACTCTCACAAAAGCGATTGCATTCTTCAAAAGCAAAGGAGTGAAGGTTTCCGGAGGGATAACCTTCACCATAAATGAAATGGATAATTTCAGAACATTTTGCTATTCCGATCCTGTTTACAGGAAGAAAGCAAAGGATATTGTAGAATTTACTGCAGCCCATTTTGATGAGATTATTCTCGATGATTTTTCTTTACAAACTGTAAATGTAAATTATGCATCGCGGCAAAAGGTGACAGGTCGTGGGACGATTACAGGCTTGAATTAATGACTGAGGCGGCACAGAATCTTGTAGTCGGACCAGCGAAAAAGATAAATCCTGCAGTTAAGGTTATCGTCAAGTATCCTAACTGGTATGACCATTTCCAGGAATGCGGCTTTAATCTTGAATCGGAACCGGCTATTTTTGATGGCCTTTACACCTGAACCGAGACCAGAGATGCGTTGACAAGTGATCAGCATCTTCAGCCTTACCTGGGTTATCTGGTGTCAAGGTATTACGAAAATCTGAAGCCTGGCAAGAATGGCGGAGGATGGGTCGATACCTACGGAAGTCCTAGCTATGACCGTTACGCAGAACAGCTCTGGCTTACCATGTTCGCGAAGCTGCCTGAAATAACTTTATTTGAATATGGAGCAATGGCAGGTCCATTACGTCCGGAAATGGTTCCGGCATGGAAGGATCAGAAAACAAGCTTTGATTACAATAGTTTCCTGCCCCTTAAGGAAAACCAGACAATGGCAGGGGCAGCCTCTCATTCTCTGGGTTTAATTGATAATCTTACAGGAAAACTGGGAACGCCCTATGGAATTAAAAGCTACAAGCCATTTCATTCAGAAGGGGAATATTTCCTTCAAAATTTCTTTGGAATGATTGGGGTCCCTATTAACCTTGTACCTGAGTTCCCAATGGATGACAACATTATCTTACTGACACAGCAGGCCGCAAAAGATCCCGCAATAGTTCAGAAAATTGAAGAGAGATTGTCGGCCGGGAAAGATGTAATGATTACCTCTGGTCTTCTTAATGCTTTACAGGACAGAGGCATAAGGAAGATAGTAAATTTCGTGTAATCTTCCGGAAAATCACTTGCAGATGAATTCAAAGTTGGATGGAGTCCCTTAGTTAAGAGCAATCATTCCATACTTATGCAGCAGGTCTTCTATTTCACAAATGACTCCTGGGAAGAGATCTCCGGTTTTAACAACGGTCTTGGCTGG
>Ga0315272_10001737_pt1 | contig 10764 bp, 11 predicted proteins | sample C3_middle_MG_FD_203918 | JGI IMG/M metagenome (GOLD analysis project Ga0315272, IMG submission 203918) | Sediment microbial communities from Yellowstone Lake, YNP, Wyoming, USA - C3_middle | ecosystem: Environmental > Aquatic > Freshwater > Lake > Sediment | place: USA: Wyoming | collected...
GAATATCGCCCTGAGGAGAAATAACGGAAAAGTACAGGACATCTTTTTGTTCCAAGGCATCGACCCCCACATTGTGGACCGTTTCCAGATCGGCGTGGGAGAGGGGGCTGGCAAGATTGTCGGCCAGCAGGCTGACCATGACGATGCCACGATGCTTGAACTGGTCGAGCATGACTTCCCGGATGGTGTCGATGCTCAGGTGGGTGATTGAACGGGTGGCGGAGTGCAGGGTCATGAAAAACACCCCGCCCAGGGCGAGGACAGCGCCAAGCACCAGGGCAAGCACTGTGGCGATGTAACGATGTTGCAGGCTGTATTTCATTGGGGGTGTACTTTTTTCTAGCATGACTAATTGATACCAATTCCCGGAGTGGATGTAAATCATGGACTGGCCCCGAGGCCGGTTCTTTTTTGATGGAAAACTTAGCGGTTCTGCTTTAGGGTAGCTCGGAGATGCTTTTTCTCCAACCTTCACCTTTTTGGCACGGCACGGTCATGGCAGGTTCCCTGATTCCGCAAACGATTCTTGACGCAAACGCGCTTTTGGAAGGCAGGCAGGAAGGCATGGCCCTGCTCGATTCCGAGGCGCGTTTTGTCTATGTGAATCCAGCCTATGTTCGTCTGCTGAAAGAGGTTTTTAATCTCACTGTCGGACCGGGTTCGCGCCACCAGTATGTTTTGCCCAGCAGCCAGCGGGCCTGGGCCAGCGATCTGTACCAGCGGGCGCTTTCCGGCAAGAAGTTCACCGTGGATTTCAACCGGACCTGCCCGGAGGGCGGAGTGTGCACCTTCGAGCGCTCTTTTGCTCCAGTGCACCATAATGGTCGCTTGGCCGGGTTTTCCGAGGTGATCCGGGATGTGACCGTGGAACGGAGACGGGAGGCGGAATTGCGCCAGGCCTATGATGCTCTGGAGAAGCAGCTTGCCGCTCGGACCCGCAGTTATCAGGAATACAACGCGATTCTGGCCCAGGAGATCATCGAGCGGCAGCAGGCCGAGGAGGATCTCCTCGAAAGCGGGGAACGGTTGTCGCAGATCTTGCAGGCCAGTTCCATCCCCACCTTTGTTATCGACGAAAATCATACCATCGCCCATTGGAACAAGGCCTGCGCTGTGATGACCGGGCTTTCGGCCAGCGAGATGGTGGGCACCCAGAACCAGTGGAAAGCCTTTTATCTCTACCAGCGGCCCATTTTGGCAGACCTGGTGCTCAATGGTGCTGAAGAGGCGGATATTGCCAAGTTTTACACCGGCAAGTACCGGCCTTCTTCCCTGGTAAAGGGGGCCTATGAGGTGGAGGATTTTTTCGATTTCGGCCACGAGAGCAAGTGGCTTTTTTTCACCGCCGCGCCCATCAAGAATCTGGCCGGGGATATCATCGGCGCCATTGAAACCTTGCAGGACATCACCGATCGCAAGCGCATGGAGGCCGAGGTCCGGCGGATGAACGATGCGCTGGAAGCACGGGTCGAGGAACGAACCGAGCAGCTTACCCGCACCTACGAGCAACTGCTCCATGCCGAGAAATTTAGCGCGGTGGGCAAGCTGGCAGCCTCCATTGCCCATGAATTCGGCAATCCGATCATCGGCATCCGCAATTTTTTGCAGGGTTTGCGCAAGTACGTGAAGCTGGAGAAGGGCGACGCCGAGATGCTCGATGTTGCCATCGGCGAATGCGTGCGGGTAAAGGATCTGATCAGCACCTTGCAGGATTTCAACCGGCCCACCACCGGCAAGGTGGCCGCAGTTGACCTGCACCGGATCATCGAGGAGCTGTTGCTGCTTGGCAAAAAGAAGCTCAGCGACAAACGGATCACGGTGGAGCGGCATTTCGCCCGGGAGCTGCCCATGATTCAGGCGGTGCCGGACCAGATCAAGCAGGTGCTCCTCAACGTGATCGGCAACGCCGAGGAGGCCATTCCCGAAACCGGCGGCACCATCACCATCACCACCGAGGTTGCTGGGGAGAATGTCCGGATTCTCATCCAGGATACGGGCAAGGGCATCCGGCAGAAGGATATGGGTTCGATCTTCGAGCCGTTTTTCTCAACCAAGCCAGCGGTGGAGGGCACCGGCCTTGGGTTGTCCGTGAGCTACGGCATTGTCAAGCGGCACGGTGGCGATATCACGGCCAAGAGCGCCCGCGGCAAAGGGGCGCTGTTCACCATCACTCTGCCCATCGACGGAGTTCCTGGGGAAGAGGATTTTTTGCCGATTTTTAAGTAGCGGCAGTGAAGTCGTTTGTAAAACTCCGAAAGCCCCCTTCGACCGGCTCATGGCGAACGGTGGCCACATTGATATAATAGATATCTTCCGTTCGTGGTGAGCCTGTCGAACCACAAATGCAAGAGCCTCATCGGGTCTCATTTGCTCCCGCAGCCACCGTCACAGCCGCAGCCATTGTCCGATCCACCACCTTTACTCATCCACCTCTGGATTATCGTAATCACCGGTCTGACCGACAGGGCGAGAATCACCAAGGCCGCACCCAGTTGCACCGGATAGGGCACAAGCTCTCCTGCCTGCCCGACCACGGCCTTGGCCGAGATGCCATAAGCCGCGTAAACCCAGTCAAGGGTCAGACCGAAAACAACGGCGGTTACTCCGATGCAGGTCAGATAGACCGCAGTGGTGCGACGGCCCAGCAACCCGACCAGCACCGAGAGAGTAGCCATGTTGGTGGCAGGCCCCACCAGCAGAAAGACCAGGGCCGCGCCGGGGCTGACGCCCTTGAGGATCATCGCTGCGGCAATGGGGGTGGAGGCGGTGGCGCAGATATACAGCGGAATGCCGAAGGCCAGCATCAGGAGCATGGCGAGAAAGCCCCCGCCAAGATAGCTGGTGATCAGGTCGTCCGGCACCAGGGCGGAGATCAGCCCGGCCAGCAGCAGACCGATGAAAAACCAGCCTGCCAGATCGCCCCAGAGTTCACCAAAGGCATAGCCCATCCCGGCCCGGATCTTTTCCAGCAGGGTGTGGTGATGGGCGTGTTCGGCAGGCGGGCAATCTATGCCGCTACAACAGCCATCCACCGCGCAGGAAAGATCGGCAGCCATGGCTAGCTGGGGCCTGGGCGGGTTGAAGGTGTTTTCGATGCATCCGGCAATCATGGCGGAGACAAAGGCGGCCAGGGGCCGGGTCACGGTCATGATCGGGTCCAACAGGGCATAGCTGACGCTGATGGAGTCGATGCCCGACTCCGGGGTGGAGATGAGAAAGGCGGTGGTGGCGCCGTTGTTGGCCCCCTGCCGTTTCAGGGCCGCCGCCGCAGGCAGCACCCCGCAGGAACACAGGGGCAAGGGAACCCCGAACAGAGCTGCCTTGAACACCGAGCTGTAACGGCCTTGGCCCAGGTGATGGGCCACATAGGCGGGCGAAAGAAAGACCTTGAGCAGGCCGCCGATGAGGATGCCGAAGAGGATGTAGACTCCGGCATCCAGAAGGAGCTGCCAGGATTCGCTGAGGATGTTGAAAATGAGGTGCATGATTTACTCCCTGATATGATCCAGCGCCACAAGGACAAGCTGGCTGATATGCGTATCGGTGAGCCGGTAGTACAGCACCGGCCCCTCGCGTCGGTTGGCCACCAGGGCCATCTGTCGGAGCATCCGCAGCTGATGGCTCACCGCTGATTCGCTTACCCCGAGAAAAGCAGCCAGATCGCAGACGCACATTTCCTCCTGGTGCAAGGCCTGGAGAATCTTGAGCCTGGTCGGGTCGGCAAAGGCCTTGAAAAACTGGGCGAGTTTGTCGATTTCCGCCGGAGGCAAAGCGGCTTTCCTGGCTTTTTTTACTTGCTGTTCATGGACAATCCGGCATTGGCAGCGGTCGGTCGGCATGTGGGGCTCCTTTTACTATCTGAATAACTGCTCACATAGTAAAAGGTTTGTGGTGTGCTGTCAAGGGTTGCATCGCATGGGATTTTCCCATGGAGTTCAACTGCTTCAATGTGATAAGGTGGACGCGAAATTCGATGCCACAAGGGAGATGGTCGCGGAGTGACTTTAAAACATGAAATGTATCGCAAGGGGCGCTTGCAAGGCAGGCAATAACCTTTACCCAGGAGCCAAAAAAATATGCAACGCAGCATCATCGTTCTCCTCATCATGGTCGCGCTTGGGTGGTATGGCTATGGCAAGTATCAAGACCGCATTAAGACGAAGCCCTTCCTTGAAGTCACAGACCAATCGTCGAGGTCACTACCGCCAATTTCCCAGAAATTTGCGAGTCCGAGTGTTTCCGCGTTCAAGTGCGACGGTCGTACGTATTGTTCCCAAATGACGTCTTGCGAAGAAGCCACATTTTTCCTGCATAACTGTCCCGGCACGAAAATGGACGGAAACAACGATGGCATCCCTTGCGAGAAGCAGTGGTGCAAATAAAGAAAAATTCGGGTCGTCTTCAGATTTTCCTGCCGTTATAATTGGTCGTTTTTTTGCCCTGAACCGTATAGAATAACGCTCCATTACACCAAGGAAAGGAGCGTTAGATGCACAATCTCATCAACTGGCTTGTGGAAAGTATCGGAGCCATGGGCTATCCGGGGATCTTTATCCTGATGGCCATGGAGAGTTCGGTAATCCCGATCCCCAGCGAGGTCGTTATGCCCCCGGCCGGGTATCTTGTTCAGGCGGGGAAGATGGAGATGCTGCCGGTTATTCTCTGCGGCACCATGGGCAGTCTCTTCGGCGCCTACCTCAATTACTTCGCCTCCCATTATCTGGGCAGGCCGCTTCTTTTGAAGTATGGCAAGTACGTCTGGATCACCGAGGAGAAGTTTGCCAAGGTCGAGACGTTTTTCCTGCGGCACGGTGAGATTTCGACCTTTATCGGCCGCCTCCTGCCGGTGGTCCGCCACCTCATCTCGCTTCCAGCAGGACTTGCCGGGATGAATCACCTGAAGTTTTCTCTCTATACCCTGCTTGGGGCGGGGATCTGGGTGACGGTCCTCACCTGGCTCGGCTATTTCATCGGCAGCAATCAGGACCTGATCATGAAATACTCGCACCAGGCCCTTTACGGGGTGCTTGGCCTTTCTGTCTTGATCATCTTTGTCTACATCAAGTTGCAACCCAAGCAGGAAGACGAGCGAGGTTAAAAAAAAGTGGGCAGCCTCAGACTGCCCACTTTCTCTGGCCGATCTTCATTTCCCGTTCGCGGTGAGCCTGTCGAACCGCAGTTCCTCTGCCACTGCTGGCCTTCGACGGGCTCAGGCCGAACGGTATATGGCAAAACGATTCATTAACGTCCCTTGACGAACATCTCGGCAAAGGGCCAGTCCGCAATTCCCCCCTCTAGTATCTGAAGCCGATTTTCAGCCACCCCCTTGCTCTGGAGGTAGTCGTAGCTGTTTTTTGCCCCGCCCTTGCCTTTGGGACAGAGGACAATTACCTGTGCCTTGCTGGCGTTGATGGCCGACAGGGCCTTGTCCAGACGGGCTTTTTCCTCGTCGCTTTTGCCGGGGAAGGCGTTGGTTTCGATGGAGCCGGGCAGGTGCTGCTTGCTAAAGTCGGCGGCGGGTTGGATGTCCATCATGATTACCTCCTGTTTTGCATCCAGCATCTTTTTGAGGTTTGCCGGGGTGATGTAGTTGGTTGCCATTGCGGGCGCGGCAGCCAGCAGGGTAAAGGCCAGGGACAGGGCGATTCGTTTGAGCATGGTATTCCTCCGTGTGGGTGAAAGTTGAGATGTGTTTGTACCAGCAGGGAGGAGGGGTTAGCCAATAGGTAATAACGAAACAACTATTCGTTATTTATTGGAAAAATTGATGATGAAGGCAGGCTCGTCGGTGCTCGTCGCAGATTGCCCGGATGGACCGCGATATTTCTTGGCCTGGGGTACATCTTCGTATTTATTCTGTGTTGTGGTTGGAGCGCAGGTTTGCTAGGGTATTCATTGAAGGGCGCGATCAGGGAGACTGAGGTGAATATCCGAAACTTTGACCTAACTCCATGATTGCTTCCTGAAGGCGAAAAAATGGGGAGTTTCCCGAATTTTCTCCGTCTGATTCGGTGATTGTGCAAATTGTCTGACTGATAAGCACGTAAAATCAAGGTGGAGATTAGTCTCTGGCGAGATTATGCAGATTTTCTGAACAGAATAGGCAGAATCTGACCTTTCGTAGCATCAATGGTGATTCTGTCTAATACAATGTTATGTTTCACATTCGGAGCTATCCAGATGAGCGACGACCAGTTCCGGGCAAAGCTTGATGTGTTCAAGATGGTGAATGACCATTACAGGAATGACTTTCAGCTTTTCTGGCAGAGGACTAACTTCTTTCTTTTAGTCGAAGCAGGATTGCTTGGTTTCTTCGTTACCAAGCTCCAGACCGTGGAACTTCGCCAATTCTTTACCGTCGTGGTGTGTCTGTCTGGTGCTGCGCTGTCCGTCATTTGGTTCCTTGTAGCGGTTAGCGCCATACGATGGATAGATACTTGGCGGCATGAGGTTGTTCGCATCGATAGCGATATCAACCCGTATAAGAGTTTCTCTACCGGAGAAAACTTAACCCCGGAGAAATGGATGTTTCATCTGCGCTTCAGACCTGAAGTAATGAGCGCATGGCTGCCGCTGTTGTTTCTTGTCGTTTGGGTCTTTTTGGCCGTCTTGCCAATACTATGACAAAGAAACATAACCCGGCAGTCGAGCGGCCTGCGCGAAAAGCCGCGCAGGCCGCTCACTTCCACGTCGGGTTGTAAAATAATATACGAGCAAAAAATGTATGGAAAACAAAGATGCTTTCGTTGCAATGAAATTTAATGGAAATCATTGGAATGATAAAAGATATATTGCAATTTCTGATGTGCTAGAGGAAGCAGGCTATGTTCCATTGCGATCTGACCAAATAAAAACCTCTAAACCCATTGTGGAGGAGGTTTGCAATTATCTTGAAAACGCAGAACTTGTCATCATTGATAGTACTGGTGACTCGCACAGTGTTTCTTATGAAATTGGATATTGTCATGGTGCCAATCGTTCACTTGAGAAAACGATATTACTAAGGCAAGGTGACGGTAGCGACATACCTTTTAACTACAGGCACTTCAGGCATTTTTGTTACAAAGATTTGCGACATCTTAAGCGAATTCTTAGAGATTGGTTCAGCATTACAATTCCATTAACAATGGACCAATTTGGGTATGCGTTTAACATTAAAATCGGTCCAGAATGTGACTACTATGGCTATCCTGTTGCAGAAGCAACTCTAAATGTTTTAAGGCAAAAGAAGTTTACAGGCAGGTGTGAGTATTATGCTACAGATGGTTTCATGCTAGGTTTAAAGAATTGCTATCTTGTTGGTTTAGGTTTGAAAAATACAAAAAATGAAGTTCCATCATATAATTGGTGGCTTGAATTTAAGAAGAAATTGGACAAAGAATTATCAGGTTGTGATGACGAATTGACTCTTGACCATGACTTTAGTGAATTGAGCGAGTTAAGAGCGTTACGAGCACATTATCTGCCAAGGGGCTCAGTACAATTTATAAAAGGCTTGCCGGCACTCGTCCTCAATCCTGAGAGCACTAATAGTGACTCATTCTTTATTTCATGTGTCAACGAGACAACCCAACAAGCGGGTCAACCAGACGGCGGGGAGCAGCGTTGTGCTAATCGCGGATAATTCAGTGGCCGCCGTTGGTTACCCTTGGCGTTGGGTGAAGAAATGAGAAAGATGAAAACAACGATTTTGATCGCCTTGGCGTTTGCAACCTTGGCCCAAGTGGCAAATGCAAAGGAATGCACGCAAATGGAGGCTTATGCCGCAGAGTCTGTGACCGACTACCTCGACTCGTGGAAAAACGTCAATCTTGCCTTCAAGCAATTTGGACATTGTGATGATGGAAGTATTGCGGAAGGGTTTGACGAGGCAATTTCTCTGCTATGGGCGAACCACTGGCAAAAATTGCCAGAAATGCTCAAGCACATCAAGACTAACAAAGCATACAGAAAATTCATATTCAAGAGGATATGGAGTGAATCAATTCCGGTGGATCGGTGGCAGAGCATATTGAAAAAAGCACAGATGGAGTGTCCGAAAGCCGGGAAAGAGTTTTGTGCAGAAGTCATCCAGGCAGGCAAAGCGACACTCAACCAGAAAAATGCACCTGACCAAAAAACCGTCAGGTGATTTTCCACACCGTTATGAGGAAATTAGGGACACTTTCCAGTTTTTCTATGCCACATGTCTGCGACATCCACTGGCACCCCGAAAATATGGGGGCCTTTATCGCATCCCCAATTGTTTTCTCATCGCCGCAAATCCTCAAGCCGAAAAGCTAAGGGGCTACCACTCTTATCCAGAAGCTCTCGGCAATACGAGCAAGCCTGGCAGTTCCTGGCGCAACCGGTGAGCCTACCCAAAAAATCCCCAGGCAATTCCTCATTGGCCACATGCAGCCGCTTGGCCAGCCATTCCATGGTGTCCATCAGCTCCAGCAGATTCCCCTCATATTCCCGATTCGCATAGGCCCGCACCACCCGTTGCAAAAAGGCGGGCCCCAAGGTTCTGCCGCACAGCTTAATCACCTCCACCATCCCCTCATAATGATGCAGATCCTCGGGTCGGATAAAGGGCGATTTGAACAGCTCTGCCGGATGCGTGGTGAGTTCTCGGATGCAGCCGAGTTCCTGATTGGCGGCATGGGTTTCGTTGGCGATTAGGCCGGTGTTGGCAAAAGCAATCTGGGCGTCATGGGTCAGCTTGAAGGGACAGCGGTCAAGGCAACCCTCGTTGGCCAAGAGGGTCAGCTTGATTTCGGGGAAGTGTCGGCGGCATTGCTGGGAGATATCTGCAAGCTCAGGAAGGTTGCGGTTGAGGGAGCGATCCAGATTGAGTTTGGCCGGGGGCTTGAAGGCGGTGTTGGCAACGGCTTGGCAGTATGCCTGAATCCGCGCAAAGGAATCGAGCATGCAGTTGACGCCGGGCACCGCCTCAAGCTGGGCGCAGGTCTCGGGGCTGGTGTCGCTCAGGGCTTGCAAGAGGTAGAAATCGACAATGGTGATGCCGTGGAGGATGCCTGCGGCAAGCAGGGTGTCCAGCGCTGTGATGATTTTGCGCAGGGCACCCTTGTCGCCGTAGAGTCGGGGATGGTGAAAGCGGCTGTTCAGCAGGGCGTATTTTTTAGGGCCTGGCAGTTGGGTGAGGGTGGCGGTCAGGTCGGTAAATTCCGGGGTGGTGCCGGGACGATGGCGGCCATCGGGGATGTTGTCGAGATAAAGGCTGAAATGCACGGAATGGAGCGCAGGCTGCATATCGGCAAGAAATTCCACATAATGCGGGTCGGGCAGGAATGGGACATCGAGCTGGAGCATAGGGGTTCCCCGGCTGGTGCAAGGTTCTGGCAATGGGATATGTCTGCGTTTACTGTACACCAATGTTCCGGCCGGGGCCAGTGGTGGGTGGTCCATCTGTTTTCAAGCCGGACCGACAATAGCCTGGATTTTATACCCCCATTCCGGGTAAACTGTGCAGAGGTCAGTCGTTCAGGCCTTTATCCTTGCGCATCGGAGGGGCAATGCAGGCAGAGAAATGGGAAGAGGCGTATCTGGCGCAGAGTCAGGATGCCGCGCTGGGGCGGATGTTCCGTGGGATCATTCATAATCTCAGCGGGACCATCCAGGTTTTTTCCCTGCACACCGATCTTTCCGGAATGATGCTGGACAAGGCGATGGCGGTGTTGGAGCAGATGCGCCAAACCGGCCCAACCCCGGAGTTGGACACCCTGCACGATCTTCTCGCCCGCCGGGCCGATGCCCTTGCCCAAATGCAGGACAAGGTGCGGCAGAGCCAGCAGATTTTGCATCGGACCTTGATTCTGCCTGATTTTCCGCAGCTTTCTGGAGGCGTTCCCTATACGGTCAATTCCGTTATCGAGACCGAGGTGGAGTTTATGTCCGCTGATTCGACCTTTAAGCACAAGGTACGTAAGGTGATGACTCTGGCCGAATCATTGCCGTCCCTGACACGTTTTCAACTGGAGTTGCACCAGATCATGCATATTCTGCTGGCCAATGCTATGGAAGCGTTGCGGGGGATGGAGGGAGCGGAGGTCGTGGTCGAGTCCGCCAAAGAAGGCGAGGGCGTCGGGGTGCGGGTGCAGGACAACGGCCCAGGCCTGACCGATGAGGCTGCGGTCCATCTTTTCGAGCCGTTTCATTCCACGAAAGAAGAGCATCTCGGCCTTGGCCTGTATCTGGCAAGAAAGCTCATTACCCGCTGCGGCGGGGAGATTTCCTGCGAAAGCCGTCCCGGCTGCACCAGCTTCCGCCTGTTTGTTCCCCCGGAGGGTATGCAAGCATGAGGCAGACCAGTGAAGGCAAGCCTGCCAGCGGAGGCAGCACTAAGCCAGGCACCCTGTTTGTGGTGGCGACCCCCATCGGCAATCTGGAGGACATAACCCTTCGGGCCTTGCGCATCCTGCGGGAGGTGGACTTGATCGCCGCCGAGGATACCCGGCACACCAGAAAGCTCCTCACCCATTTCGATATCCATACCCCGTTGGTCAGCTACTATAAGGAAAATGAGGCGAGCCGCTCCCAGGAGATTATCGAGCGTCTGCTTTCCGGCCAGCAGGTGGCCCTGGTTTCCGATGCCGGCACGCCGGGCATCTCCGACCCGGGAGGAATCTTGGTGAAGAGCGCCCACGAGCAGGGGGTTTCCGTGGTGCCGATTCCCGGGGTTTCGGCCCTGGCGACCATTCTCAGCGTTGCCGGATTGACCGAACCGTCGCATCTGTTTCTCGCCTTCCTGCCCTCCAAGGG
>Ga0315272_10001738_pt1 | contig 10762 bp, 10 predicted proteins | sample C3_middle_MG_FD_203918 | JGI IMG/M metagenome (GOLD analysis project Ga0315272, IMG submission 203918) | Sediment microbial communities from Yellowstone Lake, YNP, Wyoming, USA - C3_middle | ecosystem: Environmental > Aquatic > Freshwater > Lake > Sediment | place: USA: Wyoming | collected...
ACACACCGGTCACTGAGACCAGGACGGTTACAACAACCACGACGGTTACATACACGCCGACGCCGACAGAGCGGCTCATTGAGGCGGCTCTTAGACAGGTCGTTGCATTGGGGCCCTGGAGGCTAGCCGTTTTAGATGCTAAAGAGGCTACATACATAAAGACCCTTAAGTACGGATCTTGGAATTATTACGAAGCACCCGAGGGCATGAAAATAGCTGTTATCACTGTGAGAGTTGAAAACGCCGGAACAGATGTTGGATACCCGTTTGGAATTGGGGAGATCAGCACGCCCGTACTCGTCACCGATGCCAATAAGAGTTACGACAGGGCCTACACCTATCAACTGAAGGATATATATGAAGCTACTAAGGAAATTGAGCAGAGCGCTGTAGAATACAGAGAGCTAGATGAATTTGCGAAAGTGGCTCCGGGCGCGTGCATCGAGGGAGACTTCATGTATCTCATCCCAGCTACCGAAAAACCGGTAAAGGTCGCCATGACGTATCGGCCGCTCTTTGAACAAAAAGTCACGGTTGTAATTAAACTGAGTTAAAGGTTTTTTAAAATCACCTTTACATTCCTTCGCTAACTTGGCGCATCGAGATAGCGTTTTCCGCGTAATCCCGCACTATCTACTGTTTAAACCCCCCGCTGTTTCTAATGGTGGTTAGGGCGACCCCGGAGCCTGTAGCCTAGCTCGGCGGGGCGTGGGCAGACTGGCGGACCTCACACCTTTGCCAAGGGATTTATCCTGCTCCCCGGCAGCCCTTAAAATGGCTACGGCCGCAGGCGGCCAACTCCTTGATAGGAGGGCCGGGTCTCTTTCATTATCAATGCATGGCGCTTGCCTGTCAGGGCATACTTTGCTGGCTCACACTCTCCGCTCAGCTAGCCCCCTCTCAACGCCCCCGAGCTCCCACGCAAGCCGCTCCATCAGCCCCCCTCCTATGAGTAAAAGCCCATCGACTCATCCCAAGCACGGGGTAAAGCTATGGAAGCGTTACTTTAATAGGAGGAAGGATCCTCCCAAACCGTGGATAAGTGTAGCGAAAAGTAAAAGTGATTTGTATAGGAGCCTTGACGAAAAGTTAGATCAAAAGGCTAGTAATAGTACTCGATTGTAAATGTAACAGTTACGCCCTGAAGAATATCTGGGTTGGCTATATGGTCGTCATGCTTAGTAGAATATCTTCTATAATGCTTCTACTGTTTACATAACCTAAAGGATCAGGAATGCCGAGATTGCCAATAAGGGACCTTTGATAAAAAGTAAAACATTTTTTAGTTATAGATGTATCTTATGTAGCTATTTTATAACTATATTGAATATAAAAATTTGCGGTTTTGCGTTAACGCATTTTTTAAAGACGTAAACGTAAGGAGGTTGAAAGAAAGAAAACTAAGGAAAAGAACTTAAGCTATGTGGCTTTTTGATGATTGTTCGATGTATAGAGAAGGTTCTCTAGTACTTTCTTTTGAACAACTATTTTTGTTTGAATTATTGCTGTTTCTCCTGTTTTTCCTCCAGCAGTCCTTTCTCCTTTGCCTTGCTTGTTATCTCCTTTATTAGCTCGTCTTCACTCTTGCCTTCCGTTGCTACTCCGAGCTTCTCCGCTAGCTTTCTTATCGTCTCGTAGTCCACCTCCTCTTTCTTGGCTTGTGCTGGTATAATCGGCTGCTCAGCTCTCACGGGCCTAGTTGGCTGGATGGGCTCGCCGGATATCTCTGCGCTCGCTTTTCTGAACTCCCTCACAGCCTCCCCAAGAGACCTCGCCAGCTGAGGTATCTTTGATGGGCCAAGCAGAATAATGGCTATCAGAAGTATGATGAGTATCTCAGGCGTGCCGACGTTAAGGGGCATTCTCTCACTATTTGTAATTTTTGTTCATAATCAGTATATATTTTTAAATAAACTCACAAAATTACATAGTTGCTTAATAGCTATATGTGCGCAAAGAACAACGTGGATATCAACGCTACAAATAGGTAGTCATTTATCCAATCATTTTTCCTAAGGGGAAAACATTCATCATAGCAACTTAAACATCCTTTATCCAATCATATGCATTGTGGAGACATCAGTAGCGATGGGTACTTTACAACAGATGCTGCAGCGCGGTGAACGCTAGTTATCTCTAGAGCAGCGTTTATTTTAGCCTTCCTTAGCCTTCCTTCTTCTACTCTTGATGACCAGCGCTGTTACGAGCGATAGTATGCTCCATGCGGCTATCCCCAGGAATCCAAAGCCCAGCACTATCACTCCGCGCTCTCGTGGGATGCTTGATGCGTACAGCGTTAGCCCCCACAAGGCGTTTATCTCTCCATGAAGAGATGCAGCTGGCAGAACACTGTTGCTCAAGCTCACCACTATTAAATGAGGATATGTTAAGGCTATGCACAGAAACATGAATAGAAGCGCTCCCAGCGCTCTGTTATATGTATATAGTTGAAGCCCAGAAGCACTATCGCCGATGCGTGCCACAACCCCCATGAAGCCCCAATCAAAGCCACGTTTCTGAAGCTTGGCCTAGAGCCAAGCATTTTATATAGATAAGCTCTCCATCCAATCTCCTCTCCCAAAGCGAATAGGGCATTAGTTGTAATTGCGAAGAGGTACGCTTGAGGTATCTGGGCAAAGGCGTATAGCCGAGCCAGCCTCTCTGCATCATGGCTAGTAACACCTGCATGCGAGCTCTTGATTACATCCGCAACTATGTTCACGTAAACGCTGAAATCGAAGTACCCTAGAGGCAGCGCCAAGAGAACGTATATGCCCAAAGCCAGGTATACAAGCAGGGGGGAGAGCAGGTATAAGGCAACGGTCTTTTTGTTGAACCTGAATAAGCCTCTTAGCCAATCCCTAACTCTCACTTTTTGAAGCCTGAGGCAAAGAACCACGGCGAGAGCAACGCTCCACATTCTGGCGAAGCCCCACAGAATAGCAAAAACACTTGTGGTTGCTTGAGTCGAAGCCAGGGAGAAGCCACGAGAGTAGAAAACAACGTCCACCATCAAGGCGAGAAGATACGTTACAACAATAAAGACGAGAGCTCTGGACGAAGTTTTGATATGGAGCAAAGCATCCCCCAAGACTATAGCACCAATTGTTCTATACTAATCGCTTATAAATAAGGATGAAATAGTTGAAAACGAAGCATTTCTCCCCGATCTTAGAATACATGTTCATTGCACCGGGTCAGTCTTAACTCAGCTGTTAACCTAAGATAAAACTTTACTTTTATCAAAGTACGTCGAGGCTCATAGGTTCTTATCTACGTTTCAGGGCTTAGCTATTATCCAGGGCCTTGTTCTGTATACCTTGTAGCCCAGCCTCAGGTATATGTTTATTGCTTCCTCGTTCTCCCTGTTCACGCTGAGGAACGACCTCGCTCCCGATGATACCACTTTCCTGGTGGCGGCTGAGACAACGGCTGTTGCGTAGCCCCTCCTCCTGTGGGTGGGCCTCGTGTAGACATCGCATATCACCCCTAGCCTGGGGAGCTTGGCGCATATAGCCCCGGCTGATACGAGCTTCTTATCGGCGAAGACCCCGTAGTAAGTCCTCCTCGACAGCTTATCAGCCACCTCCTCCACACTAACCTGGCTATCCCTCTCCCTGTAGTAGTCCAGGAAGGCATCCGCGTGGCCTCTCCCCAGCCTGACAGCCATGCTCTCGTTCAGGCTCGGCCTGAAGGAGTCCTCATCGCAAATCATGTCGCTGAACCAGGCCGTCTCAACTGAGCTGAAACCCAGCGATGAGAGATGCGATGAGACCGCCTCGATGAGCTCTTCGCTCTGCTCGTAGAGCTCAACCACGACTGGCTTGCTGGAGTCAAGGCTCAGGCCTCTGAGGAGCTCGAGCCCCTCCTTGCTTGGAAGGTGAACGGAGCATCCACGGCTATGCCTCCAGGCAAGCACGTAAGACTGGATACCACCGCTGGATGAGGGCTTTATAACGATATCTGTTCTGTCAAGCTCGTAAAGCAGGTCGTATAGCAGGTAGAAGTTAGGGGGCATGGGCGCCCTTCTGTACAGCTTCAGGGCGCTGGACAACAGCTTCTTGACATCAACGTTGCTGCCTCCAAGTATTCTTACTACCAAGCAACAGCACCAGCCAAAGACATATTTTGAGCTAGACGGCCACATAAACCTTATTAATGATAACTAAACAAGTATGCAACAGCCAACGACGGGGAGGCTGTTCCCGGAGCCTATGGCCTCGGCAGCTCCATCATATTTATTTACAGAGATATTTATCTTGGCTTCGCTAAAGGTTTTTGCATAGCTTGAAATACTTGACCTTCCTCGCTCCCCGAATCTCCACCTCGCTGCAGACCTCCCCCCTCGCCTCCATTCCTCTCAGCACCTTGTAGAAAGCCCTGAGCGTGTAGCTCTGCCTCTCCTTCCACATCTCGTAGGCCGTCATCCTCCCCTTCTTCCTCAGAAGCTCAATTATCTCCTCTCTAAGCTGGCCTCTCCCAGTATACAATCTGTAGGGCTTGTAACCCATCGTTAAGACGGCGATCGAGCTGCCGAGGATCCTCGCGACAGCGAAGCTCACAGCCGATATTGGCATGGTCACAAACCCCTTCCTCGTGAGCCTCCCAAGCGCGTCGAGGACCTCCTCAGCCTCAATCTCAGCTACTTTGACCCCATGCCTCTTGACTATTTCCGGCACACTAGCCCCCTTGACTACGGCGGCAACCACGGTGTACCCTGGCTCAGCCCCGGCCCTTCTTAAATCATCCAGGCCTTTTACCAACGAGTAGGCGAGGACCCCCGTCTCCACGGGGACAACTATGTTCTCCGCCCTAACTCTTTTCTCATAAAGCTCAAAGACAATAGTCTTTAAGCCCTCAATGGTCAGCGGGTTCAGGTAGTTAATCCTGGCCTCATCGCCTATGCTCGTGTCCTTGGTCGTGACATCCACGTTATTCATCCCATAAATTCTTACAATATCATCCATGCTTAAGGAGTCGAGGCTCCTCACAAGCACCCTGACTTTGGCTATTCCTTTTAAATAATAGAGGAGCGACTGCGTGAATGCCTCGATGTACTCAGTTTTTATAAGCCTTACACCCGTGCTCTTGGCGTAAGAGGCAATAACAGCGGAAGCCCTATCAGCGTACGTGCCTGTAGGGTTCTTCTTCTCGTTCTTAACCAAAACGCCATCAACACTGCTTATAGGCGTCAGCCCCTCCCCGTGGGACACTGTTTCCCCGAACCCGGGCAGAAGAGAGCCGTACCTCCATATTCCTGGCCTGGACTTATCAACCCTGAACCGGGGCTCAGGGTACTCAATAATAACGGGTCCCCTGCAGAATGGGCAAGCTGAGTACGGGGCATCGAGCTCCCTGCCGCAACCAATGCATCTATAAAAATAGTTATTGTTCCCCATTACTGCTTTGACCTACACAGCTCTGACAGTTTATCATGCTTTGACTAGCCTTAAAAAGTACTCGTAGACCTTCTTCTCACCCGTGATTTCTGGGTGGAAGGCAAGGGCCAGCATGTTGTCCTGCTTGGCTGAGACCCCGACCCTGCCCATCCCCGGGTAATCAATGAAGCCCGTTATCCTAGCGGGTGGCCAGGCGTTCTTTATTTCCGGGGCCCTTATGAAGGCCGCCCTCACTCTTCCTATCTCATCGATATCCACGTCAGCTATGAAGGACTCCCTCTGCCTCCCAAACGCGTTCCTCACAACCTCTATGTTCATTAACTTAAGCGTGAACTGGTCGGTTGGCCCAATGGTTTTATCGGAGATGCTCTTGGCAAGGAGAATAGCGCCTGCGCATGTCCCCATTATCGGTGTTCCGCTCTCAGCCAGGCTTGCTATCTTGTCTGCGAGCCCTCTCGCAACGATGAGCGAGCCGATGGTTGTTGACTCGCCGCCAGGTATTATCAGGGCATCAACAGAGCTCAGGTCAACCACCCTCTTAACAGCCACGGGCTCAACGCCGTCTAGCTCGCGCAGAATCTGCACGTGCTCGAGGAAATCGCCCTGCAGGGCCAGCACTCCTACTCTGACCAAGGCTACTCCCCTCTCACCTGCATCAGCTGCTCCGGCTTCAGCGCTCTTATGTCTATGCCCATCATGGCGCTCTTCTCAGAGACCATTTTCTGAGCCTCGACAACGGTCTCCGGGTCATCGTAGAATGCCGTTGCGAGCACTATTGCCCTCGCCCTGCTGTCCGGGTCGTTGCTCTTGAATATCCCTGAGCCAACGAAGACACCATCAGAGCCCAGCCACATCATTAGGGCCGCGTCAGCAGGAGTAGCTATCCCCCCGGCGGCGAAGTTCACCACGGGCAATCTTCCAAGCCGAGCTGTCAGGAGGGCTAGCTCGTATGGGACCTTGTTCTCCTTCGAGTAGAGCCAGATTGCCTCAAGGTCCCCGCTCAGGTAGTAGCCCCTGAGAGTAGATATGTCCCTGTTGACGAGCTTCATGTGCCTAACAGCCTCAGCGACGTTTCCCGTCCCGGGCTCCCCCTTAGTCCTTATCATTGATGCTCCCTCGTAGATTCTCCTCAGGGCCTCGGGCAGGCTCTTGGCCCCGTTGACGAACGGTGTCCTGAAAGCCCACTTATCGATGTGCGACTTCTCATCAACGGGTGTTAGGACCTCGCTCTCATCTATCAGGTCAACACCTATCTCCTCGAGCAGCCTTGCCTCCTCAGCATGACCTATCCTGCACTTAGCAGAGACAGGTATAGTTATGACGCTCATTATGCTGCTTATCACCTTTAGGTCAGCTGTCCTCGCCACCCCGCCCGCCATCCTTACGTCATATGGTAGCTTGTCTAGGACCATTACTCCAACGGCCCCTGCGTCCTCCGCTATCTCGGCCTGCTTCTCGCTCGTGACATCCATAATGACTCCTCCCTTGAACATTGATATGAACCCGTACTTGACAAGAGGGGCCCCAGTCCTTATGGGTACGAGCTCAGCACCGCTTTCTCTCGCCTTATCCCTAAGCTCCACTAAGCTGTATATAAGGTCCCTCAGCCTCTCGAGGAACACGTATGAATCCACGAGCTTCATTTTCCCACAAATATGATAATTGGTACAGGACGGCTTATATCGAATATTGAACGTTCAATAAAACAAGAGACGAGGTGTTATCTTTCGAAGCATTGCGCGTCAACGGGGTCAATCAGTTCTCCAGAACAGCCGTACAGGCATCTACAAGAAGCAGTGCTTCAGTCTCCCCGAAACGAAATGCTTAGCTAGATGCCTGATAGGTTAACCATAGTGACAAAACATTGTTGTAGGATTCTCATGTTATAGGCAACATTGATGTATCACGCTTATATCTCTGGATAGCAATAAATATAATTGGGGGGTAAACATGCCCACAATTTTCGTTGTCAAGAGGGATGGAAGCAGGGAGGAGTTCGCGCCGGAGAAGATAGTTGTTAGCTGCCTTAAAGCGGGGGCGACGCTCGAGGCATCAAGGAAGATAGCAAAGATTGTTGAGGCTAAGCTTCTTGAAGCAAATGCAACGGAGGTATCTGCAAAGGAGCTGACGAGAATGGTGCTGGAGCTCCTGAGAAAAGAGAACGAGGAGTGGTACAGGAACTGGATAATATTTGACAGGGCAGTTAAGAGAAGAAGAACAGAGGAGGAGCTCAAATAAATCTTTTTCCCAAATTTCTCAACCAAGCTCACTGTATATGCCGAGGAGCAAGTTGTTTTTAGCAATTAAATATAGGTTCAAATACAACTTAAACGTGTAATTGATTTGGTACTCAGATATGTCTAGCTCTCAGTATGGTGCGCTTGTTTTAACAACTATGGACTGGTTTGAGAACTGCTTGCAAAAGAACTGCGCGGTTTTCCACTTTCCCCCAGGCAAAAATCCAAGAGTAAACAAGCTATCCAGGGGGAGCGTGTGCCTGGTTCTAGCTAAGCCTGCCCCAAAATCAAAAAGGGAGGACTGGCTCATCGCTGGAGAGTTCATAGTTAGGGACGTAAAGAGGGTTGACGGCGAGAGTTTCAGAATGCTCTATGCTTCTAGGGCAGTTGAGCTTTCAAGCGCTCCCTTCCCTAAGCCGAAAGAAAACGCGTGGGTCATAGAGTTCGATAGGCTAATAAAATATGATAGCCCCCTTAGGCTTGGAGACTGCAAGGACATAAGGACATCGACGAGCAAGCTGCCACTCAGCGAGTGGGTAATCCTGGGCTTCTCGTTGCTGAGACCCGAGGACTCCTCAGCAATTGTTCAGGCTATCAGGAACCGCGCTATGAAAGCTATTCATGAGGAGGCCCCGAGCCACGACGAGCTCATCAACGAGATAGTCGAGCTGGGGGTGAACCTCAGCTTCATAGCCAAAAAGGAGGAGGAGACTCCTGACAAGCTGTACAGAGTAGATGTCACGTGGAGAGATTCAGAGGACCACTCTCCCCTCAAGGCCTTCGAAGTTGAGCTGAGTGGAAATGTCGATGTAGCCCTATCTAGGCTGAAGCATGCTTACCCATTACTTAACCCAAAAGCCTCGCCTTTCAAGGCGGGGATGAAATATGAAAGGCTTATAAACTTTCTCATTTTATTTATTCCTTGATGATGAGTTAATCGTAAGCTGTGGTTGCCCCTAAGCACGTGGATGCGGGGAGCGCAACCACTAGGCAAACACACTGTGGGGGGATCTCTGACCGCCCCGACTGCCCCGCAAATGACAGATGTATCCCCGAATAGATGCGGGGAACCAATGAGCCGCCCCAAGGGAACCCTCGCACTTCAGGGCGGGGAGGAGGTCAGGACAAGTGGAGATGCGAACAGTTATGGCTAGTGGTGAGCGATGAGTCAAGTGCTGACAGAGCCAGGAAGCTGATGGGGACATTCAGCAGTATAAAGGACAGAACAAGAGTCATTAGCTGGTGGGAAATACGCGAGCTTTACAAATCACTGAGGCGACACAAAGAGTTACTTAGAGACTTGGCAAGGAGGCCTCCCTGAGAAAAGCTTTCACCATTTTTCGGTAGTTTGACGAAACATTTAACCATCGCTTTCTGTGGGCAAGGAGCGTTGATTATTCACAGCTTTTATCTTCTCACGTGCCAAGCAGGATATCAATGAGCTTTTTGTGAGCCTTTGTTATCTGAGGTCTCGGTGTTAAGCTGATGTTCAGTGCTATTTGAGGCTTCAGGCTGGATACCACGTACTTTGACCTCAGGCCTTCCCATCCTTTCTCCTCTATAAGCCTCAGGACAGTTTGCCTAACATCATCGCCGTTCAGGTAAACGAAAGCCCTTCCTGGCGCCACGATGACCAGCGCATCCAGATGCTTAAGGAGGCTGATGCAGGGCGAAACAGCATCGTTAAAGCTCTCAACGAAGATAAGCTCCCCGCCTACAGCTATCTTGTTAAGGCATGCCTCAATGTTCCTCTCCGACTCAGCGGACTCCATATAGGATGAGAGCTCTGAAACGGAGCCCTCCTCCGCTCTCAGAGCCTCTGCTAGCTTTTTAACGAGCCTTCTCAAAGCGGGAGAGGACTTGTTGAGGTTACTTGTGTAAAGGTGGTGCCTGGCCACCTCTGCCGAGCAATCAGTAATTCTCGATATAACCACGCTTGTGTACACGCTGTCGCTATCAGCCAGGTATCTCTCGATGTTCTCTCCATAGATTGATGGGTCTGGGGGCGCTGTGGCAATGGCTATCGGGTTCCCAAGCAACGGGCTCTCCATCAGTTTGTTATCATAATACATTGATACGTCGTTGCCAACCAGCAAGCCAATCTCCAGGCTCTTCCTAAAGGTCCTAGGGCTGTACCATAAACTATGACCCGCCACCGGCTTGTAAACTCTAACCCTGAGACCCAAGCTTCTCGCGTGGCTGGCCAGCCCAAGCGTGAACCAGGTCTTGCCCGAATCGTACACATGAAGGCCTGCAATCATAACTGTTTTGAGCAATTGCCCACCCAACAGCCCCTGTTCTTGAGGGGCTTGGCCAGACATTAATTAGTGCGAATCAAGCGAATAAGCTTGTGCCAGTCTGCAATTGAAAGCTAAACGCTTCTGCTTATGACTTTATTATACTGAACAGTAGTAGATTCGAGTACACCTTCGAAATTCGCGCGCTGTAGCCTTCTTAACCCGACTGTAGATGCGAAGTACAGAAGTCCGCCGAGAATAGGTATTAGAGGCTTCGGGGCGTTTTCAACGAGCCTCCAGGAAAGCTTCCTTATCTTTTTTATAGCATCATACACAGCAACGAAAATTAGCGTTAGGCTTTCGTAGCCGCGCGGCAGTATATCCTCCACGCCTAGCTTCTTCTTTTTTCTTAGGGAGCCGCTCGGTACGAAGGGCAGTGGGAAAATAAATACGTCGTATGGCTCAAGTCTCTCAACAAGCCTAATATTCTTCTCAACATCTTCGGGTGTTTCGCCCGGCAGGCCCACTATTATCGTGGCGCATATCCACCAGCCCGCATCGTTTAGAACATTAACCGCTTTCTCCACGACATCGGGCCAATCATCAGGCGAGAATGGCCTGGGTTTTCCAGGGGCTATCATGCTTATGACCCTAGGGCTAGCGCTCTCAATACCTATCTCTATTATCCTGAAGCCGTTATTGCCTATCAGCTCGCTCGCCTCCTTAACGAGTTTAGGCTCCGTCATCACCGTTGATGGAGTTGCAAAGTCAAAGGTTACATCTTCCACCTCAGGCATCCTCCTAACGGTGTTGATGAGGTTCAGGAGCTTATCTCTCCGTGGATAAATATCAGGGGAGCCGTACCTGAGGAAATCCTCTGAGTGGAGAA
>Ga0315272_10001739_pt1 | contig 10760 bp, 9 predicted proteins | sample C3_middle_MG_FD_203918 | JGI IMG/M metagenome (GOLD analysis project Ga0315272, IMG submission 203918) | Sediment microbial communities from Yellowstone Lake, YNP, Wyoming, USA - C3_middle | ecosystem: Environmental > Aquatic > Freshwater > Lake > Sediment | place: USA: Wyoming | collected...
GGGTTAAAGGCTATTTTGAATGGTCGGTTATAGTTTTGGTAGTTTTGTTAATTCTTAGCTTGAGCACAAGATTAACGATTGGACAAGAGTTTGAATATGGGGTTTTTCTTAATAGTAGCAATGCTTCAGGTTATACTTTGAATGATAATACCCCCGTAGCTAACGATACCGGCGCTAACACATACGGTATATTTATAGATAATGATACTGCATATACTTTAAGTAATTTAATCATTAATGCTACTCTTACTGTCAATCAGACGAATTCAGTTCCAGGAAACATGACTTTCGGTATTTATGTAAATGGAACTTTTGATAATACCGCACCTAATATTGGTAATTTAACTATCACAGGAAACGGAGCAATAAATGTTTCAGCAAACGGATCAGCTGTGATTCCAGGTGGAGTAGGTGTTGGAAATGTTACGGATAATCTTATAAATAATGGGACAATTAGTGTTTTTGGTAATGTAACTGATTCTTCTGGGCAACTTATGGTTGGAGGAGTGTATGCAGTAAACGCTACGAATGTAGTTAATAATGGAAATGTAACTGTAAATGGTATAGGAGGGTATGTTAATGCTACAGATAATGTTCCAGCTGGTTTTGAGATTGCAAGTCTTGGCAGTTTTACTAATACTGGAAACATAAATGTTTTTATAGAATCAGTAAACGCCACAGCAGTTGGGGTAAGGTCATACGATATAGGGTATTTTAACAATACTGGGAATATATCAGTTTTTACTAATTCTACAAGTGGAGACATGTCTGCGGTAAAAGGTGTTATGGCAGAACAACCTGATGTGTTTGGGGGACAACAGCTCGGGCACATCGGAACATTTGTAAACAGTGGAAACCTAACGGTTACTGGATATGCAAGTGGTGGCGAGCTAAGAGCTTATGGTGTAGCAGTATTTAACGGAACGATAGATGAATTTCAGAATTTATCGGGGGGAAGGATAGAGGTTTATGGAAATAATATTGATGGTCAGGTATATGCATATGGGGTTTATTCAGAGAATGGTATCGATAATTTCACCAATAATGGGAGTATTAGTGTAATAGCAAATGGGACAAGCTCCGCATATGCTTCCGGGGTTGAGGCAGGAGATATAGGTAGTTTTACAGGTAATGGGACAATTTTTGTGAATGCGATTGCCAGTAGTGGGGATGCAGAAGCATATGGAGTATCAGCTGGTAATATAGGTGATTTTAGACTTGAGAGAGGGGGCATAATAAGTGTTACTGCGAATGGGACAAATGGAGCAGCCGCATATGGAATATATCAAAACAATGGATATATAGGGAACTTTACTAATGAGGGGAGTATAAAAGTAATAGCGAACGCGACAGGCGGGAATGCGCAGGCTTATGGATTATCTTATGCAGATAGTATAGACAATTTTACCAATAATGGGAGTATTAGTGTAATAGCAAATGGGACAAGCTCCGCCACTGCATCAGGGGTTGAGGCAGGAGATATAGGTAGTTTTACAGGCAACGGGACAATTTCTGTGAGTGCGACTGCTAGTAATGGGAATGCAGGAGCATATGGAGTATCAGCATATGGTAATATAGATGATTTTAAGCTTGAGAGAGGGGGCATAATAACTGTTACTGCAAATGGGACAAGCTCCGCCACTGCATCAGGGGTTGAGGCAGGAGATATAGGTAGTTTTACAGGCAACGGGACAATTTCTGTGAGTGCGACTGCCAGTAATGGGGGAGCGACTGCATATGGAGTTAAAGCAAATAATATAGGTGATTTTAAGCTTGAGACGGGTGGCATAATAACCGTTACTGCAAATGGAACAAGCTCCGCCGGTGCTTCAGGAGTTGAGGCAGGTAGCATAGGTAACTTTACCAATCAGGGCATAATAACCGTTACCGCGAATGGGGAAAGCTCCGCCGAGGCAACAGGGGTTGTGGCAGGTGAAATAGGTGAGTTTACCAATCAGGGCTCAATGACTGTTACTGCAAATGGGGAAAGCTTCGCCAGCGCTTTAGGAGTTGCGGCAAATATGGGTAGTTTCACAAATAATGGGACAATTTTTGTGAATGCGACTGCCAGTAATGGGAATGCAACAGCATATGGAATTTTAGCTAGCGATTTAGGCAATTTTACTAATGCTGGAACAATTAATATAACAGCAACAGCAACAAATGGAACCGCAAAAGCTTATGGATTGAATGTTGGCGCAGTAGATTCTATCGGGAACTTTACCAATAATGGCACCATTAAGGTAAGAGCAACTGGTAAAGATGCAAATGCAACTGGAGTATACGCAATTTTTCTTACAGGAACCTTTTTGAATGATAGTAGCGGAAATATTCAGGTTTCAGCTCAAGGTGTGCAGTCTGCAAATGCAACTGGAGTATATGTGGAAAATGCACAAACTGGATCCACTATCTTAAATAATGGACTTATTGATGTATCTGCTGTAGCGACAAGTGGTTCAGTTAACAGCCTTGGAATTTATTTAAAAGATTCCAATGCAACTCTTACAAATAATGGAACCATTAAAGTGTATGCAAGCGGAAATGTAGATAAGGTAGCTGGAATTTATGTTGCTAATTCTACAGTTCAACTTTCAAACTTTGGTGAGATAAATGTTTATGGCAATGTCCCATCTGGAGCAAAGCTTAGAACCCTCTACATAGACACTGACTCAAATGTAACGCTTAAGGACAAATTTGCCATTACCTTTGGGGCACCTGGCACTAATAATGATACAGCCCCCATTTATGTTGCAAGCGGTTCCACGCTAAATCTAAACAATACAATACAGTATTAGTAGTTAGGATTTGGAACAATGATGCTTCTTCAATTGTTCCGAACACACCGTATGCATTAATAGAATATAACGGCACGGTAAGTGGCAACTGGGGAGGATTAGAGAGGGGTTATGCCAATCCGGTAATCGATGTCAACTGGTATAATGCGACCGTCACTGATAAGGATGCGATGGTCATCTTTAAGTATAATGCATTGAACAATCCTACGCAGGCTATGTCACCTGTGAGCAGTATTACAGGTGCAATTACAGTTAATTCCTTTATCAGTGGTATAGTTAGCGCTCTTGTACCTATTTCCTCCCCCTTGGTCCTCGTAAAAGAGGACCAGCCAGTCATGTTAGCAGCTTCAGCGGTTAGCGATATGCCACTTGGGTATGGAATGGGTGGGGCGACCTATCGCGGCGGTATGTGGTTTATGCCTGTTTATACCAAGGTTAAGGCAAGCGACCTTGGGTTTGATGCCGACGCCTATGGATTTAACCTTGGGTTCGGCGGTTTCTTGACAAGGGACCTTTCCCTTGGTCTCTATGCAACCTATGCAAGGACAGATATTGATTACAGCATAACTGGAGCAAAGAGTGGGGATGTAGACCTTTTTGCTGTAGGTATGACTGGAAGATGGACCTTTATGAAGGATGCATACTTAAGGTTTAATGTTAACGGGTTTAAGACTAACAACGACTATGATGGTAGGACAGGGCTAAACTATGAGATGAAGGAGAAGGCAAGCTATGATGTTAAGGGAATGGAAGGAGAAGTGATGATAGGTAAGGTCTACAGGGGCAGAATAGCGTTAATTCCTAAGGTAGGGTTGAAGTATAACTATTATAACCCAGATAGTTTTTGGACGAAGGCTTACAATGCAACGGGAAGAGTTCCGGCATGGGATAGGTATTATGATCCAGATTCAAGGCATGTGTGGATGGTGGTAGCAGGGGTTAATGTAGTCGGGGATACGAAGTGGGGAGGCAATCCTGTAAGGCTCTATCTTATGGGTAGGGTGGAGCAGGCATTGGGCAAGAATGAGGTAGAAGTTATTAATTACATGAGGAGTGACCCAACGAGGTATAAGCTCACAAAGAGCATAAGTAAGACCACATTTGTTGGGCAGGTGGGAGCAGATGTAAGCTTGACGAAGAACTTTGGGGTTGAGTTCTCAGGAAGAGGAGACTTTAACGGCGACTATTCAGCCTACACTGGAAGAGCAGCGATTTGGTATAAGTGGTAAGGTAGAAGAGGTCGCCCCGAGGCGTAAGCCGAGGGGTCTCCTTTTTTATTACCCTTGGGGATGCCTCGCTATGGCTTTCTGTCATTCCGAACGCCCCTGAGTGCGTTTTTATCGCAATCTTGACTAAACAAAAATTGACCTTAAAATAAGCCTTAGCTTAGAAAAGGGGGGGAAAGATGAGCTGTATTTTTTGCCGTATTGGAAACAAGGAAATTCCAGCCAAAATTGTTTATGAAGATGATAAGGTGCTTGCCTTTCATGATATCAACCCTCAGGCTCCTTACCATATACTGGTCATCCCAAAGAAGCATATTTCAACCCTCCTTGAGCTCACAGAGGAGGATAAAGACCTTATCGGGCATATCTTCCTTGTGATGAATAAGCTTGCACGAGAGCTTGGCGTTGCCGAAAGGGGCTACCGGGTAGTGGTAAACTGCAACGAAGAGGCTGGGCAAACGGTCTTTCATGTGCATTTCCACTTCTTAGCGGGAAGGGAAATGCACTGGCCTCCGGGATAATACTTTGAAATAAGCTTGCTCAGCGCACACCTTACAAAGGGTTCTACCCTCCTTTACTACCTCCTTTCCATCCCTTATAGTTTCTCCGCACTCCTCACAAACAACCTTTCTTCGAGGTTTTCCCGGAAGGTCGTATTCTGAGAAAATCACTTCCACTTCCTCAACCCTAAAAAGCTCCTCATCCGGCATGATTTTGTAGGCTAAAAGCTCCCTTTGAGCGGGGCTTGCAATCTCTGGGAAGTATTTTTTTGCTTCCTCTTTTGCTGATTCTTTAGCAACGATTCTGAAGGCTTTTCCTGTCTCCAAGTTGAGAAAAGTTGCCGCCATGATGCCATAATCTACAAACTTCATCGTTCTTTTGCCAAGGCTAACTCCAGCAACCGTTTGAATGGCATCGGTTGCGCAGCGGTCTATCTCAACCCAAACTAAGAACTTTTTTCGGTCCTCTCCATATGGGTCTTTAATGCCAATAAGCGCAAGCCCAAGAAGGGCTAAACGAGCACCAAGCACCTGCCCTGCACAAAGATGCCCATGCCTTTCTCGGCAGACCTCAAGAAGCTCTTCAAAGGGAATTTCAAAGGGGTTAAACTTAGCCAACCTTGGCTCCGGGTTCTTTTTCTTTTTCTGGGATGATTATGGCTAAACCGTTAGCATCCTTTGCAGCAAGGAGCATTCCCTCAGATACTAGGCCCTTTATCTTTGCTGGCTTGAGATTGGCAACGATAATGATCTCTTTTCCGATTAGCTCCTGAGGTTCATAGTATTCAGCGATGCCAGCAACTATCTGCCTTTTTTCAGGGCAGCTGACTTCAAGCCTAAGGAGCCTGTCAGCTCCAGCAACCTTCTCCGCAGAAATCACCTTTGCAACCCTAAGGTCAATCCTTCTAAACTCTTCAATGGTGATGTATTGAGGCTCCTCCTTTACTTCAGGCTCCTTCTTTGCTTCCACTCTTTGCTCCTCCTTCAGAATTTTTTCCTCATCCACCCTTGGGAAAAGGGGACCGCACCTTTTAATCTTTGTGCCAGATGCTGGGAGGTCCCAGTTGAAAAGGTCTTTGAAGGAGAGGTTCCTCGCTTCGCCCGGTTTGTTCGGAAGGACTGATAGGGCTGAAAGGAGGGTTAGAGAAGAGTTTGGAAGCACAGGATAAAGGGCAAGGGCAAAGCTCTTTATGGCGGAAATAATATTCCTTAGGATCGTTCCTGCCCTTTGGTAGTTTCCTTCCTTAACCCTTGTCCAGGGGGCTTCCCTATCGATGTAGACATTGGCAAAGCGAATGGATTGCCAAAGCTCCTCCAATGCTGTGTGAAAGTTTAGCCTTGGAAACTCTTCAAGGTATCTAATGATTCCCCTTTCTACCTTTTCGCGGAATTCTCTGTCTTCAGGCGTTAGCTCACCCCAGGGAGGGATAGTTCCGTCAAAGTTTCTCTCAAGGAAGCTTAAAGTTCTGTTCACAAGGTTTCCGTAGTCGTTTGCCAGGTCGGCATTAATTCGGTTTATAAGGTTAGTGAGGCTAAACTCCGCATCATACCCAAAAGCCATATCCCGAAGTAGATAATACCTTACTTGGTCTACCCCAAAGGTTTGGGAAAGCTCAAGAGGAGAAACGATGTTGCCAAGGCTCTTTGACATTTTAAGGCTTCCCATAAGCCAATAGCCATGCACAAAAAGCTTTTTATACATAGGTATTCCAAGGGCTTTTAGCATGATGGGGAAGTAGATAGCATGGGGACGAAGGATGTCTTTGGCGATAAGATGATGGGAGTTTGCCCAATAGTCTTGCCAAAAAGGATCATCTGGGTAGCCTATCCCCGTTAGATAGTTTAGCAGGGCATCAAACCATACATAGGTCACATAATCTTTATCAAAAGGAAGCTCTATACCCCAGGAAAGCCTTGTTTTTGGACGGGATATGCAAAGGGGAGGTAAAGGCTCTTCAAGGAGGTTTAGCACCTCCTCTCGATAGAAGCTTGGATAGATAACCTCATTCTTTGAGAGATAATCCTTAAGCCAGCCTTGGTATTTTTCAAGGTTAAAGAAGTAGTTTTTTTCCTTCAAATAGACTGGTGGTGCCTTGTGATCTTTGCAGAGCCCCTTTTCGTCAAGCTCTTTTGGCGTAAGGAATCTTTCACAACCAAAGCAGTAGTTTCCCTCATACTCATCAAGGTAAAACTCTCCCTTATCAAAAAGGGTCTGAAGCACATGCTGGACAACCCGTTTATGTTTATCCGATGTAGTCCTGATAAAGTAGCTATAGTTTATCCCCAGCTTATCCCAGGTTTCTTTAAAGATGTTTGCTATTTCGTCCACAAATTGCTTTGGAGTTTTGCCTTGAGCCTCCGCTGCCTTTGCAATCTTATCCCCATGTTCATCCGTTCCCGTTAAGAAAAAGACCTCATACCCTTGAAGCCGGTAGAACCTTGCTAAGGCGTCGGCAACGATCGTCGTATAGGCATGCCCAAGATGGGGGAGACTGTTTACATAGTAGATAGGGGTAGTGATGTAGAACCTTTTATCCATCCTTTAACCCTTCCTCCGGCTCTTCGGGCATCTCTTCTTTTAGGATGAAGTTTTTTAACTCCTCAAAGGATACAGAAAGGATGGTTCCGTCCTCCTTCTCAAGAGTGACGGTTCGTTGAAAGAAGTTGTATTTAAGGATACGAAAGTTCTCTTCTCCCAAAGAAATTTTACTCCCAAGGCGAGGGAGGCTTGCTAAGCATTCTCTATACCAGTTTTCTTCGTAGGCTAAACAGCAGAGAAGCCTCCCGCAAGGTCCAGATATCTTATTCGGGTCAAGGATTAGCCCCTGCTCTTTTGCCATCTTTATAGTCAAGGGCTGAAAATTCTTAAGGTATTGTGCACAGCAGAATTCTTTTCCACAGTAGCCAATTCCACCGAGAAGCCCGGTTTCGTTCCTAACACCAATCTGCCGCATCTCAATACGCATCCTGAGAGCCTTGGCAAGCTGTTTAACAAGCTCCCGAAAGTCAATCCTCCCTTCAGCAGTATAGTAGAAGATTATCTTCGAACGGTCAAAGTAGCACTCTACATCAACAAGCTTCATCTCTAAGCCCAATTCCTTAGCAAACTGTTTACAGAATTCCTTCCCCTTATCCTCAAGCTCAAGCCTCTTTTTATGGTTAGCAACCTCTTTTGGGTTTGCTTTGCGAAGGATGGTCGGCAACCCCTCTATATCCATGGGAATACTGTAAGAAAAATCATCAAGATAAAAAACTTCCTTCCGACTATCCGGCATCTCAACCAAAGCATAGGTCCCGCTGGGAAGAGGCTCATACCCCTTTAAAACCCTCTCCGGTCTCCCAGGTCTTGTAGTTCCATGCACAAGATAGACACTTTTTTTCTTCTCCGGCTTCTTTTCAGATTTCTTTTCCCTTTTCATTTAACCACCTATAGCCCTCATTGGTCTTTGAGTGGATGCTTTAACGCCTATTTCGGGCTTTATTCTCAGAGCTTCCCTAAAGGCTTCTTCAAGGGAGCCTTTTTTGCCTCGCAAATAGTCCTTTAAGTTTATCTCTTCGTCTGAGAAAAGACAAGGTCTAAGCCTCCCGTCTGCGGTGATCCTTAAGCGGTTGCAGGAGCCGCAAAAATGGCTTGAGAGAGGGGAGATGAAACCAACCTTGCCTTTAGCTCCTTCAAATCGAAAAACAGCTGCCGGACCCTTTCCTACTTTTTCTGCAGGCAAAAGCTTCCCCAACCTTTCAACCCTTTCTTTGATTTCAGAAATAGGCACAACTCGGCTTTCATCCCATAGTGAGTTTTTTCCAACAGGCATAAACTCTATAAACCTAACCTCAACGGGTAGCTCTATGCTAAGCTTTGCAAGCTCCTCGCATTCTTCATCGTTAAAGCCCCGTATGATGACGGAGTTTATCTTTACCGCGGTGAAACCTGCAGATAGGGAAAGATAGAGACCTTCCATTACTTTTTTTAAAGAGAAGCCCCCTGTAAGATCGGAGAACTTCTCCTCAGACAGGGTATCAAGGCTTATGTTTATCCTTTTTAGCCCAGCCTCTTTTAGAGGCTTTACCAACTCAGATAGGAAGTAGCCGTTTGTGGTTAAGCTTAGGTCTTCTAATCCGGGGATCTTTGCAAGCCTTGCCACAAGCTCAACGATGCCTTTCCTTAATAAAGGTTCACCGCCCGTTAGCCTTACTACCTTAACCCCGAGCTTAACCCCTACCCGGACGATGCTTTCTATCTCCTCAAAGGTTAAGATTTCCTCATGGGGCAAAAATTTAAACGGTCCCTTTGATTGACAGTAGATGCAGCGAAAGTTGCACCGGTCAGTTATCGAGATCCGAAGGTATTCTATCCTTCTTCCCTTTGGGTCTACAAGCACTTAAGCTTCCCTTTGTAGATTTCCCGAGCTTGATTGAAGGCAGAGATAATCATAGGTTCTTGATAATCAGGATAGGTCCAAGGCAAGGGTCTAAATGAACCCTCTTTAAAGATGTATTCTACCTCAGCAAAAACAGACCTGCCAAGGTATACCCGATGAGCATAATCCTTAAAGGTTGAAAGGATAACTTTCGAGAGGCTCAAATAACCAGGGTCAAGGTTTACAAGCCTTTTTCCGTCCTGCGAATGCTCTTTTTCAATTTCATAGCAAAGGTGCTTAAGCTCGACAAGCTCCTCAGGGTCCTTTAAAATTTCGAAAAAAAGGACTGTTTTAAAAAGCGGGTATCCCATCTCTTCTTCATAGTAGGAAGTAAACTTGCTAAATTCATAAACCGGTCCTTCAAGCACAACCATACCGAGAGAATTTTCAAGCCTTTTTAGGATTTGGTTCTTTGGGCTAAGGTCCCTTGCGGTCAAAGCAATAAAAAAGAGAGCTGGTTTAACCCTTTGAGGATGGCTCATCTTTTAGGGGTATCGCAGATTCGATCAGCATCTCCGGAATATCGTCTACGATAGGATAGAGTAGGGAGCATTTTGGGCAGAGGAAACCTTCGGTCTTTTCAGCTTTATGATAGACAAGGTCTCCCTTACATTTTGGGCAGGCAAGGAACTTAAGATAAACTTTTATCCTTTCTTCGTCCATGCTTTAAGAATAGCACTAAAAAAGGATCACGCAATTTTTACCTTGCGCCTTTGCTTGGTAGAGGGCAAGGTCAGCCTTTCTTACAAGGTTGTAGACATCTCCCTCCCCGCTATAGCAGGAGATCCCTATGCTTGCTGTAATGCCTTCAACAGGGGGAACTTTTAATTGACAGATTGCATTTCTAATCTTTTCGGCAACCTTTATGGCATCTTCAAGCTCAATCCTTCGAAGAATGATAAGAAATTCCTCGCCTCCCCATCTTGCAACGATGTCCGATTCTCTAACGTTTCTTTTCAAAACATTAGCCACCGCAACCAAAACCTTATCCCCAACATCGTGACCATAGACATCGTTTATTATTTTAAAGTTATCAAGGTCGATAAGGAGGATACAAAAAGGAGTTTTATACCGTTTGTAGGTGAGTTTTTCTTGTTTTAGCATTTCATCTGCAAACCTCCTGTTGTAAAGCCCGGTCAAAGAGTCGGTAATCGCCGCCTGATAGAGCCTCTTTTCAAGCTCCTTTTGAGGGGTGATATCATAGAGATTAACGAGAACATAAGGTCTGCCTTCATGTCTTATCAGGGTTGCCAAGATATGGGCAAAGAAGGTTTCTCCATCACCTCTGTTTAAAAGGGCATCAAACTCACAAACCTTACCTTCTTGAAGTAAAGCTTCATATAAGCAAGAACTACCCTCAGAAAAAAGGGCAAAAAGGGTGTTTCTTGCGTTCCTTCCGATAAGTTCCTCTTTCTGCTTTTTTAAAAGCTCGCAAGCCTTTTTGTTTGCGTATACGATGGTTCGCTCTTCAGAGATAACGATTAAACCGCTTCCCAAGTTTTCAAGGATTAAAGGACAAAGATTGCACCAATCTATCATCAGGTAGGGTAGCCCCTTTATTTTTATCTTGTCTCTATAGGATGGGTTTTAGTTCTTCCTTGATAAGCATAAGATATTCTGAAAGCTTTTCAAGGATGATTGCTTGCTTTTGAGCTATATCCTCGGGGGATAAGCCTTTAAGCTCCTCTTTCAGATCAAAGATCAGTCTTTTCAAACCGGGCGAGACGGAAGCCGAGACCCTTTGAACGAGCTCTTCTAAGCTTGGTTTTTGTTCCTCTGGCTTTGCTACTTCAAGGGCGTAAATGGCTTTTAGACCGAGGG
>Ga0315272_10001741_pt1 | contig 10756 bp, 10 predicted proteins | sample C3_middle_MG_FD_203918 | JGI IMG/M metagenome (GOLD analysis project Ga0315272, IMG submission 203918) | Sediment microbial communities from Yellowstone Lake, YNP, Wyoming, USA - C3_middle | ecosystem: Environmental > Aquatic > Freshwater > Lake > Sediment | place: USA: Wyoming | collected...
AAGCCGCACGTTCCGGAGAACAGGGACGCGGCTTTGCGGTGGTGGCAAGCGAGGTGCGCACCCTGGCGCAAAGAAGCGCAGCGGCAGCGAAGGAAATCAAGGCGCTGATCGGCGACTCGGTGGACAAGGTGGGTGCGGGCACCAAACTGGTGGACGAAGCCGGCAAGACGATGGAAGAGATCGTGAACTCGGTCAAGCGCGTGACCGACATCATGAGCGAGATCACCACGGCCAGCCAGGAACAGAGCCAGGGCATCGAGCAGGTGAACCAGGCGATCACGCAGATGGACGAAGTGACGCAGCAGAACGCGGCCCTGGTGGAAGAGGCAACGGCAGCGGCCGAGTCCCTCGAAGAACAGGCGCAGAACCTCCAAGCGGCGGTGGCCGTATTCAACGTGGGCGCTCCCGCGGCTGGCCGCGGCATGGTCGTATTCGCGAAACAGGAGAAACCGGCGCCAACGGCGGCGGAGCGGCGCGGGCCGAATCGCGCACCCAACGTGGCGCGTCTGCGCAGCAAGCCGGCGTCTGTCCAGCCGGCAGCGCCCCGCATCAAGGTGGCAGCGGCCGGCGGTAGCAGCGAAGAGCAGTGGGAACAGTTCTAGGCAGAGCCTGAATTCTTGCGCTGAACGAGCGCAACGGAATATTCGGTTCGACGAATGGCCGGTTTCGAGAAGGAATTTCCGCAAACTGGCTGGCAGCTATGTGTCTTCTTGAGCCATTCGGGTTCCGCGACCGAACGTCTGCTCCAAGGTCGAAACCCGTCATTGAATCTCAAATCACAAATGATTGCTGCGTGACGAAACGGGTTTTTTAGTATCAAAAAGAATCTTTTTTGAACTTGGGTATATCGGCTGCCACTGCGATCAGGTCAACGTCGTAGGTTATGCGCGGTGGTGGTGCCGTGGGCGCATCGATCAACAGGCTGGCTGCAACCTCAGTGAACTGGTTCCGCAACTGCTCCCACAAGAATGCTTGATGGTTTTCTGTGGGTCGTATGTGGTCGCCGCAAAAACCGGCCGGGCCGCAATAGAGAATTCGGATTGATCTCATCGATTACGGTCATTGGTGTGACGGTGAGACCAGTTTGCTGTCAAATACTGGTGGATCGACTAGTGTGGTGTTTGATTCTTGTATCGGTGCCGACACAATGATGCTTCGAGCTGGCGTGGCCATTGAAATTTCTATCAGGTGTGCTAACATTAGGCACATCTGCTGTAGAAGAATTTATGGCTAAACCACCCAAAGAAACCCTGCTTGAGCAAGAGCGATTCGAACTCAAACCCAAGTCTGGTGGTGGTTTGCTGAGCTACGAGGTATGGGGCTATCAGGAGAATGGCAAGACTGTGGTGACCCGCTACAACCTGGCCTACATCAACCATTCAATTTGCCATGTTGACAATGGCAGAGTGCTTGGTTTTGACAACGCGCATGACTATCACCACCGGCATTACATGGGCGAGGTCACGGCATTTGAGTTCATCAGCTACGAAGCAATTTTGGAGGTATTCCAACAAGAGTGGCTGGAAATTGTTAAGGAAGCACGAGGAAAGAAAACATGATTAAAGCCACTATTCGTACCGATGATCTGGATGGCTTTTTCGCACGCGCGAAAGATGCAGCCCGTAGAGCTGACCAAGCCCAAGAGTTTGGAAAGAAGGTGACGCTGTCATTTGAAGATCCGCAGCGCATGTTTACTGTTTTGTCTGAAACCCGACGTCAACTTATGGGCGAGGTCATGCGCGAGCCCAAGACCATTAAGGAGCTGACGAGCCGTTTGCAACGCAACCGATCGGCAGTCACCAAGGATGTCGGAATGTTGGAAAAAATGGGGCTCATCGTTTCAAGTCGGAAATCCAACCCCGGGCACGGATTTCAAAAGGTCGTGCAGTCCATTGCTCCCAAGATTGAGATGGTTGCAACTCTGGGGTAGAAGAGTGGACAACTTGGGTACGTCGGCCAGCGCCTGCACTGGTGCCTCTTCAAGCGCCAGCTTGCACAGCGCTGCGAGCTCGCGGGCGAAGAAGGCACGCGCGTCGTACTGCACCACGCTGAGCAGGTCGATCAAGTTGCGCATCAGCGGTGTGGCTGAGATGTCATGCAATGTTTACGGGTGTTGCGAGGTGATTTTTGAATTCACGGCCACCCAGGCTTGCCCGAGCGCGATGCTGGCGTCCCCGGGTGAGGTTTGGATCGGCGCCAACACCGTGATGCCGCGTTGCTCCAGATTTTGCCGCAGTTTGAACGATAGCAGAGCATTCAAAAAGCAGCCGCCGCCCCAGGCCAGGGTGGCGAGGCCAGTGGTGGCAGCAGCCTGCATGACCCAGTCGGTCAAGCCCGCTACCAGTGTGGCGTGAAAGCGGGCGGCGGCTTGATCCACATCAGCCGCGCCATCGAGCGAGGCGAGGAGCGGCAGCAAATCGAGTTGCTGGTCGCCGGTTACGGTCCAGCCCGCTGGCATGGGCGCCGGCCAGCCATGCGCTTCAATAAAACGCGTGGCGGCCTGCTCCAGCAGGATGGCAGCCTGGGCTTCGTACTTCATGCGAGAACAAAGGCCTAATAAACCGGCCGCAGCGTCGAATACTCGGCCCATGCTCGAGCTGCGTGGACAGTTGAACTGGCGCTGCAACATGGCGGCCACCGTATCGGCACCGGGCTCCTGAAAGCGCTGCCCGATGTCTGCATTGCGTCCCAACTCGTGCAGCACTGCCGCTGCCATGCGCCAGGGTTCGCGCGCTGCCTTATCACCGCCGGGCAGCGCCAAAGGCCGCAGATGGCCCAGGCGCTCAAAGTGCGCTCCATCCACCCTGAGCAATTCGCCACCCCAGGCGGTGCCATCTGACCCCAGGCCAACGCCGTCAAGCGCCAAGCCCAACAACGGACCGAGCCAGCCATGTTCGGCGCAAACGGCGGCAATGTGGGCGTGGTGATGCTGCACTGCCAGCGTGGGCAAGCCGTGCTTTTGTGCAAACAAAATGGCGGCGCGCGTGCTGTAGTCGTCCGGATGCAGGTCATGCGCCACGAGCTCTGGTTTGGCATCGAACAAATCCAGCAGGCGCTGTACCGTCTCATCCAGAAATTCACGGGTCGCCGCGTTGTCCATGTCACCTATGTGCGGCGATAAAAAAGCTTCATTGCCACGCGTCACACAAATGGTGTTTTTGAGATGCGCACCAAACGCCAGCACCGAGGTGCCAGTGCGGGTCAGACGAATGGCAGCGGGTGCGTAACCGCGACTACGGCGGATGAATTGTGCGCTCTGTTCGAGCGGCCGCACCACGCTGTCGTCGCAGCGCGCCACGATATCGCGGTTGTGGTCCAAAATGGCATCGGCGATGCCCACCAGACGCGCTCTAGCCTCCATCAAATCGCGCACGATCGGCTCACCACCCGGATTGGCACTGGTCATCACCAACACCAGCTCCTGCGGCTTAGCCAACCAATCGCATCCCGCCGGTCGGCCAGCGGCTTCATGAAACAACAAGAAATGGATCGGTGTCGTGGGCAACATCACGCCCAACTCAAGCAGGCCAGGAGCTACGCCGCGCAAGGCGGCATCGCACCCGGGTTGCGAGCGCAGCAATACGACCGGCCGCTCGCGGGCCTCCAGCAGGGCGCGCTCTGCATCTGATACCTGCGCATACGGCGTAACACTTGCCACGTTGGCCAGCATCACGGCCAATGGCTTTGCCTCGCGGTTCTTGGTCAAGCGCAGCCGCGTCACTGCCGCTGCATTGCGCGCATCACACGCCAGATGAAAACCGCCGAGGCCTTTGATGGCAACGATTTTTCCGCTTTGCAGCAGGTGCAAGGTTTGCTCGATCGAGTCCCCTTCAATCGGCTGCCCCAACGCATCAAACAAGGTCAGCGTAGGGCCGCACTGCGGGCAACAGGTGGTCTCGGCATGGAAACGTCGATCCGCCGACGTGTTGTACTCGACCGCACAGGCCGGACACAGCGGGAACTCGGCCATGCTGGTCTGTGGCCGGTCGTAAGGCAAGGCGCGTGTGACGGTGTAGCGCGGGCCGCAGTGGGTGCAGGTAATGAAGGCATGGCGCCAGCGTCTGCCATCAGCGTCGAACAGCTCATCCAGGCAATCGGCACAGACAGCAACATCCGGGCCAATGGCCGTTGTCGCGCTGCCCACAACGCTGGCCAGGATGTTGAACCCGGCCAGTTCTTTAACGACCGCTTCAGAGGCTTGAACTGCGTCAACCCGCGCTAACGGCGGCGCGTCTGTTTTCAGACGATGTAGCAGCTCGGCCAGTTGGGGCGCACCGCCCTGGGCCGCAATCTCGACACCTTGCGCATCGTTGCGCACCCAGCCCGTGAGTTTGAGCTCTTGCGCCAAGCGCCAGACGAAGGGCCGGAAACCAACCCCCTGCACAATGCCGGTGACCCGGATGCGTCGCGCAATAACGGTAGCGTGGAAATTCACCGCAGAATTCGTCATTGCGAGCCCCGTTCTCTCGTCATCGCGAGCGTAGCGCGGCGATCCATGACCCTGAAGTCATGGACTGCCGCGCTTCGCTCGCAGTGACGATGCTGGTTCAAGGCCCGTGTGCGGTGCCGGGCCGGTACGGGAAGCTCGCAATGACGAAACCATAGATTGTCGTGCAGCCACGCTGCGCGCTACGCCGTCGCTTAAGAAGGTCAGCCACTCCTGCATGCCTTCGCCGCTGGTGGCTGAGAGTTGGATCACGCGAATGCTGGGGTTGACCCGTCGTGCGAAACCAATGGCTGCCGCCACGTCGTAGTGCAAATGCGGCAGCAGGTCGATCTTGTTGAGCAGCATGACGCTGGCAGCACGAAACATGTCGGGGTATTTGATGGGTTTGTCTTCCCCCTCGGTAACCGACAAAATAACAACCTTGTGTGCTTCGCCCAAGTCAAAAGCGGCCGGGCAGACCAGGTTGCCGACGTTTTCTATCATTAGCAAAGACCCGTCCATCAATTTGAGTTGCTCCATGGCGTGACCCACCATGTGGGCGTCCAGATGGCAACCTTTGCCAGTGTTGATCTGAATTGCTTGCGCGCCAGTGGCGCGAACGCGGTCCGCGTCCTGGCTGGTTTGCTGGTCGCCTTCAATCACCGCCACCGGCTGCTCACCCAACAGCTCGATGGTTTTGCACAGTAGCGTGGTTTTACCCGAGCCCGGGCTCGAAACCAGGTTCAGCGTAAAAATGCCGCGCTCAGTCAAGCGCTGCCGGTTAACTTGCGCATCGGCATTGTTCTTGGCAAGAATATCCTGCTCAATTTGCACCATGCGCTTGGGGCTAACGCCCGGGGCGTGCGAATGCTCCGCTGCCTCGCGGTGCTGCTGTTCGTGGGAATGCGGGTGTTCGTGGGTGTGATCACCCTCGTGTTCGTGCACATGACTGTGCTTGCTACCGTCGGCATGCACATGGTCATGTTGATGATGCTCGGTTTCACCTTCTATTTTGACTTCGCCGACACCGCAGCCGCAAGTTATACACATTTCTATTCTCCTTTTAACGGACACCTCTACAGGTTTGTCATTGCGAGGAGCAAAGCGACGCGGCAATCCATGACTCCTGGATTGCCGCGCTTCGCTCGCAATGACGAATCGACAGAAATACTTCAATCTACTTCGAGTTCCTTAACCCGCATTTCAGTACCGCCCGTGACCTGCATTTGATAGCCGCCGCACTGCGGGCACGCGTCAAAAACTTCCGTCATCGGCACCGTCTTCTCGCATGCCATGCACCAGCCGGTTCCGGGCAAGGCAATGATCTCCAGGCGCGCACCCTGCGCCACGCTGTCACGCGTCACCGCATCAAAGCAAAACGCCATGGCCTCAGGCTCAACGCCTGAGAGTTGGCCGATTTCCAGCCAGACTGTGGTGACTTTTGTAAATTGGTCTTTGCGTGCTGCGTCCTCTATCAGTTGCAGCACAGCCTCGGCCATCGACATTTCATGCATCGGATACCAATCTATACCAACATCACATGTTGGAAGCTTAGCGCAAAGCGCGGGCATCCCCTACACTTGAGCGCAGCCATTACGAGGGCCAGTTGCCATTCACCATGTTTGCATCCAGCACCGATAGCGTTTTGATGACCACTGCCGTTGACGCCGTGTTGCAGCGTTACGGCGCACGCCGCGACGCGCTGGTACAAATCCTGCGCGAGGTGCAGGACCAGACCCGGTGGTTGTCGCGTGCGGTCATCGAGCGGGTCGCCGCTGGCATCGGTCTCACCCCCGCCATCGTTGAAGGCGTCGCCAGCTTCTACCGCTTCATGCACCTGCGCCCGGTGGGTCAGTATCACCTGCAGTGGAGCGACAACATCACCGACCGCATGCGGGGCAGCCGCGCGCTGGCGCAGGACTTGTGCCGCCGCTTGCAGGTCGATTCCGGCGCTTTAAGCGCGGATGCGCTGGTGAGCGTGGACTTTACCTCCTGCACCGGTCTGGGCGACCAGGGCCCGGCGCTGCTGGTCAACCAGCACCAGGTACTCACGCGCATGGACGCTAGCCGCGTGCGTGAGCTGGCCGAGCTGGTTCGCGCCCGGGTGCCGGTGGCCGACTGGCCGACCGAGTGGATGCGCGTTGACGACCAGGTGCGCCGTCGCGATGTTCTGCTGGGTGCCGCCGCGATGCAGGGGCAGGCCATGCGGGCCATGCTGGCACGCGGTGCCGAGGCCACGCTGGCCGAAGTGGTGGCGTCCCGCTTGCGCGGGCGCGGCGGTGCCGGGTTCGGCACCGGACGCAAGTGGACGCTATGCCGAGAGGCACCTGTGCCGCCGGGCGGCGCGCGCGTGGTGGTGTGCAATGCCGACGAGGGTGAGCCCGGCACCTTCAAGGACCGTGTGATGCTGACACGCCAGGCCGATGCGATGTTCGAGGGCATGACGGTAGCGGCGCGCGTGCTTGACGCACGACAGGGCCTGCTCTACCTGCGCGGCGAGTACCGCTATTTGCTCGAATCGCTACAGGCCGTGCTGACCCGGCGCCGCGCCCAGGGCTTGCTCGGCGCACGCATCCTTGACACGGACGGTTTCCACTTTGACATCGCGATCCACGTAGGCGCCGGCGCCTACGTCTGCGGCGAGGAGAGTGCGCTGATTGAGTCGCTTGAAGGCAAGCGCGGTACGCCACGCATCCGGCCACCGTTTCCGGTGGAACAAGGCTACCTGGGCCAGCCCACCGTCGTCAACAACGTTGAAACCTTCTGCGCTAGCGCGCACATCGCGCTCCAGGGCGGTGCCTGGTGGGCGCGCATGGGCACCCCCGACAGCAGCGGCACCAAGCTGCATTCGGTCAGCGGCGACTGCGAGCGCCCGGGTGTCTATGAGTATCCGTTTGGCGTAACCATTGCGCAGATATTGCACGACTGCGGTGCCGCCAGCACGCAAGCGGTGCAGGTCGGCGGTCCGTCGGGCGTGTGTCTGGCGGTGCCCGAGTTTGATCGGCGCATCTGTTTTGAGGACGTGCCCACGGCGGGTGCCTTCATGGTGTTCGATAGATCGCGTGACATGTTCGAGGTCGCGCACAGTTTTTCACAGTTTTTTGCGCACGAGAGCTGCGGTTTTTGCACGCCATGCCGGGTCGGAACCAAACTGGTGCTGCGGCGCATGGACAAGCTCGCGGCGGGCTTTGGCTCGCTGTTTGACGAGGTCGAACTGCGCGAACTCGAAGCCCTGATGCACGGCACCACCCACTGCGGTCTGGGAGCCGGCGCCACCAATGCACTGCGCGACACGCTGGCGCGCTTTCGACCGGCGTATGAGCAACGCCTGCAGTCTCGCGTCTTCACGCCCGGGTTCGACCTTGATGCCGAACTCGAGCCAGCGCGACGCGTGACCGGACGCGACGATGCGCAGGCGCACCTGGAGCGCCAGGGATGAGCCACTTTATGCTCGACGGCAACACGGTGCCCTTTCGCGCTGGCGACACGCTGATGGACGCCGCCGTGCGTGCCGGTCACTACATTGCGCATCTATGCTGGCAGCCCACGCTGGGCCAGAGCGGCGCCTGTCGCCTGTGCACGGTCAAGGTTGACGGCCATCTGACCACGGCCTGCACCACACGCGCCGCGTCCGGCCAGGTGGTGGAGAACAACACGCCAGAGCTCAACGCCAAGCGCCTGCTGCTGATCCAGATGTTGTTCGTCGAAGGCAACCACTTCTGCCCGAGTTGCGAGAAAAGCGGCGACTGCCTGCTACAGGCCACGGCCTATGATCTGGGCATGACCGAGCCGCGCTTCGACGAGTTTTATCCGCGTCGCCCGGTCGATGCCAGCCATCCGGCCATGTGGCTGGACCTGAACCGCTGCATTCTATGCAAGCTGTGTGTGCGCGCCAGCCATGAGGTTGACGGCAAGGACGTGTTCGCCATCGGTGGCCACGGCATCAACACGCACCTGATCGTCAATGCCCCCAGCGGCCGACTGGGCGACAGCGCTTTCGCGGCAAGTGACTTCGCTGCCAGCGTCTGTCCGGTCGGCGCCATCCTCTTGAAACGGCGCGGCTTTGTGGTGCCCATAGGTGAGCGCCGCTTCGACCGCGCACCGGTATCCGCCCAGGCCCAAGCAGCCAAGGAGCGTGATGATGAGCGAAGCTGAGCGGTCGCAGCGCAAGCCGCGCCTGGCCACGGTCTCGCTGGCCGGCTGTTTCGGCTGCCACACGTCGCTGCTGGACATCGATGAGCGCCTGTTCACGCTGTTCAATCTGGTCGAGTTTGACCGTTCTCCCTTGACTGATCTCAAGCACTGTGGCGCGTGCGACTTCGGGCTGGTGGAGGGTGGCTTGTGCAATAGCGAAAACGTGTTGGTGCTGCGCGAATTTCGCGCGCACTGCAAGGTGTTGGTGGCGGTGGGCGCCTGCGCCATCAACGGTGGCCTGCCGGCACAGCGCAATGCGCTGGACGTCGGGCACATCCTGAGCGAAATCTACCGCGCGCGCCCCGGATTGGCCACCAGTGGAGCCGTGCCCAACGACCCCGAATTACCCCTGCCGCTGGCCCAGGTGCACCCCATCCATGAGGTGGTGCACATCGACTATTTTCTGCCCGGTTGCCCGCCGAGTGCCGATGCGATCTGGGCCTTTCTCAACGCGCTGATTGCGGACCGCAAGCCGCAACTCGACCGCGCGCTCATCCGCTTCGACTGATGCCAGCCAAGACCTTCACCCAGACCCCATGCCCGCCCGTCAGGCGGGTGGTGATTGACCCGCTGTCGCGCGTGGAGGGACACGGCAAGGTCACGCTGTTGCTGGACCAACACAACCGGGTACAGCAGGCGCGGTTGCATATCGTCGAGTTTCGTGGCTTCGAGAGCTTCATCGTCGGGCGACCCTACTGGGAGGTGCCGGTGATGGTGCAGCGGCTGTGCGGCATCTGCCCGGTGTCGCACCATCTGGCCGCGAGCAAGGCGCTTGACGTGGCACTGGGCATCCAGGCGATTCCGCGCACCGCTGAGGTGATGCGCCGGCTGATGCACTACGGGCAGATCATGCAGTCGCATGCGCTGCACTTCTTTCACCTGGCGTCGCCCGACCTGCTGTTCGGCTTCGACAGCAACGTCACCCAGCGCAACATCATGGGCGTCGCCGCCGCCCACCCCGACATTGCACGCCAGGGCGTGCTGCTGCGCAAGTTCGGACAGGAAGTGATTCGCATGACTGCGGGCAAGCGCGTGCATGGCACCGGCTCTGTGCCGGGCGGCGTGAACCGGCATCTGACGCACGCCGAGCGCGACGAACTCGCCGCTCAGGTGCCGCAGATGCTGGCCTGGTGCGAACAAGCGGTGGAACTGGTGGCCACGCTGCACGCCCAAAACCCGGCACTGTACGACCACTTCGGCAGCTTTCGTTCAAACTGGATGTCGATCGTGCGCCCCGACGGCGCCATGGACCTCTATGACGGCGTGCTGCGCGTGCGCGACGCGCAGGGGCGCATCCTGCAAGATGGCACCAACGTACAGGACTATCTCGGACTGATCGAAGAGGCGACTGAAGCCTGGACCTACATGAAGTTTCCCTACCTGCGTGCGCTCGGTCGCGCGGGCGGCTGGTACCGCGTCGGGCCGCTGGCGCGGGTGCAAAACTGCAGCCACATTCCCAGCCCGCGCGCCGAAGCGCAGCGCCAGCGCTTCCTCATTCGGGGACCGGTGCATGCCACACTGGGCTACCACTGGGCGCGCATGATCGAGATGCTGCACGCCATGGAAGTGATTGCCGATCTGCTGCAAGACGAGGCGCTGCTGGGCGGCGCGCTGACCGCCCCGCTGCCGCTACAGCGGCCAGCCCGGCGCGAAGGCGTAGGCGTGATCGAGGCGCCGCGCGGCACACTATCCCACCACTACGTGATTGGCGACGACGACCTGGTGAGCTGGTGCAACCTGATCGTCAGCACCACCCATAACAACCAGGCCATGAATGAATCGGTGCGCGTCGTGGCGCGCGACTACTTTGATGGCCGCGCGCTCAGCGAAGGGCTGCTCAACCACATCGAAGTAGCGATCCGCGCCTATGACCCCTGCCTGAGCTGCGCCACACACGCGCTGGGCAGCATGCCGCTACAGGTCAACCTGGTCGGCGCCGACGGCCAACTGCTTGAGCGCGTGCTGCGCCATGGCGATGGCCGCATCGAGCGCGGCGCCGCATGAGCAGTCAGGCAGTCCGATGACACGGGCACCGCTTTTGGTCCTGGCAGTCGGTAACCCGAGCCGTGGCGACGATGCGCTGGGCCCGGCACTGCTGGAGCATCTGCGCGCAGTCGGGGTGGGCGCTGCCAGCGA
>Ga0315272_10001742_pt1 | contig 10753 bp, 13 predicted proteins | sample C3_middle_MG_FD_203918 | JGI IMG/M metagenome (GOLD analysis project Ga0315272, IMG submission 203918) | Sediment microbial communities from Yellowstone Lake, YNP, Wyoming, USA - C3_middle | ecosystem: Environmental > Aquatic > Freshwater > Lake > Sediment | place: USA: Wyoming | collected...
CCGACGCCTCTGCCCAAAACGCTTATATATCTGTGGCTGTTCGTTGCTATGCTCTTGGCGGCGGGGTTTGTGCCTTCGCTGGTGTCGCTTCGGGGGCTTAAGAGCCGCGCCTTGCGTAGGGGGGTTTGGCTTAGGGCGCGCCCCGCCGCCAGGGCGCTCATAGACGCCGCAATCCTATACCTCAGGAGGGGCGGCCGCATAAGGTCGCCGGCTCTCGTCGAGGCCCTTAGGCGCGCGGCGGAGGAGGTGCTCCGCCTGGCCGCGCCGTTGCGCGTGCTGGCCAGGGCCGTGGGGTACGCCATAGCGAGGCGCCTCGGCGTGGAGGTGGACGAGGAGAAGGCGCTGGCCCTCGGCCTGCAGTGGCTCAACACGCCGAGGAGGTGGAGAAGAGACGTCGCAACGCCGTGAGGCCCGGCGTCGAGAAGTCAGAATGGCGCTCCAGCGGTTGAGAGACCTGCTGGGCGCAGGGGATACGGCGCTTCCACACGGAGAAGCCGCTAGAAAAGTCTGAGCATACAACACGCCCTCTGCCAGCCGTAGCTATTATAACGCGCGTACATGTATCTATACAGACGCCGCGTAATTATCCGTGGCCGGAGAAACGGAGGAAACCACGCTGAAACTAATCGCCGACTCTATGCGGAGCTACTCGCAGATACTCAAAGCAGTGGCAGAAATCGAAGAAGCCAGCAGAGAGCCGTTCGACGAGGTACTGAAAAAGCTGTTCAGCCCAGAGAAACTCGCCGAAATGCGCAACAGACTGCCCCCAGACCTCTACGCCGAATTCGCCGCACCTCTCTTCAAACTCGCCTCAGTAGCGCCGAAACTACAAAACCCCCTAGCACTCACCACAGAAGAGAAAAAGAAATTCAAACGAAATGCTGGAAATAGCCGAAACCGTGGCAAAGATAGTCACGTCGAAGCAATGAGGGCACAACTACCGCCACCAATAGCGCCGCCCGTGCCCCAGCTGCGCGCCGCCGTAACAACCGCGTTTAACGCGACGGCTACGCTAACCGCCGACCTACAAGCTGTGAGGGCCCTCATAGGCGCTACGCCGAGTTGAGTAAGAGTGGAGGAGGACCCCGATTGGGGGCCCACCTACGTCATCACGCTGGACGTAGGGGCCAGCGAGGCGCTGAGGATAAACCTGGAGCTCCAGAAGACGCTCCCCGGGGTGCCCGTCGTGGTCGAGTGGACAGGGCCCACCGACATCGGCAACGACGAGCTCCTAGAGCGGCTGGTCGAAACAGCACACGCTGGGGGGTTCAGGGCAAGGGCAACGGGAGGCATCGACGTCGTAAGGGAAGCTTCCCACAGAGAGGCCGGCGGCCCACCCAGACGCCGACATCCTCCTCAGCTACTACTTCGCCGAAGACCCCGACCACCCATACGCTGCACAGCTCGTGGAGACCTTGAGAAAACGCCGAGAAGAAATGCGCGCCTCCCTCCTAACACCCGTCGAGCTCTACGCATCTCGCGAAGAATCGACGCCCTCAGGCTTCCGCCGCATTACGCCAGGCTAAGCCAAAAAGAAAAAGTAGCCGCCGTAGCTACACACGTGCTAAAACACGCCGGCGCCCAGCCGGTAGACAACACACCAGCCGACCTCCCCAAAAGGCCATACAGCCCGCACACATCCTCAGGATGAAGACCCTCGACCCCCTCCACATCGCCTACGCGCTACACCTAGCCGAAAAAGTGTCGGTACACGCCTTCGCCGCGTTAGGCAAGGAAATCGCCGAGAGGCGGGACGTAATAGAAAGACTCGGGCTGAGGCTCCCCGCCCCGTGAACCCCCTGACGGCCCTCGGCGCCGCGCTGGCCGCCGCCCACTTCGGCGCGCCCCTAGCCTACTACGCCGCCGCCAAGAGGTGGCTCGGACAGCCGTGGCGGATCAGGCCCGACCCCGCCTACGCCCCCGCCGTGACAGTGGCCATACCCACCTACAACGAGGCCAGGCACGTCGAGGAGAAGCTAGAGGACATATACGGGCAGGACTACCCCCGCGACAGGCTCGAGATAATTGTAGTCGACTCCGCCAGCAGCGACGGCACGGCCGAAAGGGCCAGGAGATGGGCGGCCGCGCACCCCGACGTGGACGTCGAGGTCGTGGAGGAGCCCGAGAGGCGCGGCAAGGCGTCGGCCCTCAACACGGCGCTCCGAGAGGCGAGAGGCGAGGTCTTCATCGTGACGGATGCAGACTGCCGCTGGCCCCAGAAGGATGCCCTTAGGAGGGCCGTCAGCTGGCTCGCCGACCCCGCAGTAGGCGCCGTCACCTGCCTCAAGAGACCCGCCGCCGAGGGGCCCGCAGGCGTCGAGGCCGGCTACCGCGACCGCTACAACGTCCTCAGGCTCGCCGAAAGCAGGAGGTGGGCGACCCCCATCTTCCACGGCGAGCTCGCCGCCTACAGGGCCGAGCTGCTGAGGAAAATCGGCGGATTCCCCCTCGACATAGGCGCCGACGACAGCCACACGGCCGCGAGGATAGCGCTCATGGGATACCGAGCCGTCGCGGCGGAGGACCTCTGGTGCGTCGAAGCCGTACCCCACAACGGCTACCACAGGTGGCGCATAAGACGCGCCCAACACCTACTACAACACTTCCTAAAGACTCCCACGGCGGAGGCCCCACCCCCCATGCGGCCCATCCTCCTCGCCGAGAAGTACCTCCACCTCGCCAACCCCTGGCTGCTCCCAGCCGCCGTCGCCGCCCTCGCCGCGGCCGCCACGCCCCCCGCCCTCGCCCTGCTGGCCGCCGGAGCGGCCGCACTGGCCCTCAGGCCGTACCGGACGTGGGTCGCCGCCCAGCTCTACCTGATGGCCGCCGCCGTCAAGAACCTCAGAAGCAAGGAGCTGGTGTGGGAAAAACAAGAGAAGTAAAGCCCAAAGGGACCACCGTGCTAATACTCCGCACCATCCTGCTAGGCGCAGGGACAGCGCCGACAGCCGAGCTTCTGAGAGACGCCGAGCGAAACAAAGTGCTCCTAGAATTCGCGGAGAGAGCCAACGCCGCGGAGATCGCAGAAGCAGAGAAAAGAAAATTGAAACAGGTGGTCGAAGTCGCGGCCGAGGTCCACGAGGCGCTTGAAGGCGTGGAGCACGTCTTCATAAAGCTGGTCAAGCCCGTCAGATACGTCCCCGCCGACGTTGACCTGTTGACAAGCCAGCCTAAGGAAGCCGCCGCAATCCTCGTTAGGCGCGGGTACAGGCTGGTCGTGAGGGAGCCCTACACCATCACCCTCAGGAAAAACGGCATAAACGTCGACCTCTACCTACACCCGTCGGTGGGCAACATAGTCTTCCTACGCGCCGAGCGGCTACGCGGCGAAGTCCGCCAGGCAGACTTCCACGGCGTGAAGCTCCCGGCGCTGAAGCCGCCGGCCGAGACAGCCCTCGCGATAGCCCACGCCGTGTATAAAGACGGAGAGGTAACCCTAAACGACGCAGTCACGTACCTAAGGTGGCGGGAGGGGACGCTGGAGAAATGCGGAGAATGGAAATGTATAGACGCCGCAGGGCGCTTCCTCGCCGCCCTACACGACGTGCTGACAGGCAGAGCCCCGGCCCCGCGTCCCATACCCACGTGGCCCCTCAACGCCGTGAAGAGAGCCCTCACACACCCCGACCTCGCGCCCTCCCTACTGCAGGCCCCCAAGAGGCTCCTGGACCTCCGCCTATACGCGTGAAGGTGTGCCTATTCGGGCCGGACGGCTCGGGCAAAACCACCGCGGCCAAGATCCTGGCGGCCTACCTCCGGCGGAGAGGAGCAAAGGTACGGATCTCCTGGATGCGGGGGACCCACACCGCCGCCTCCCTCCTGGCACGCGCCATGAGGCGCCTCGGCCTAAAAGGCGCGTCGAACCCCTACTACGGCATAGACGTACCGCCCGCGCTGTACCGGCTCTGGTGGGCCCTGGAGTTCCTATCGGCGCTCCCCATCTGGATGACCCGCTACGCCCTCCCCCGCAACGTCGTAGGCGACAGATGCCTAGTGGACCTCGTCGTCTGGGTAGCCGCCACCACGGACACGAGGTTCCTCGAGACGATATGGGCAAGGGCCGCCCTGGCCCTCGCGCGTAGATACACGCTGGTGTACCTCCACGCTCCCCCCGAAACCGCCGAGCGGAGGAGAGGCGGCCCCAAGCCCCCCAACCCGCCCCTCATGTACGCCCTATACAAGGCGCTCGCCGACGCCTCAGGGGCGGTGGCGGTGGACACGTCGACGGCGACGCCGGCCGCCGTAGTTGCGAAGATCCTATGGCTGACGGCGACTCGGCCGTAGGCGGGATACTCTACGGCTACGCCGCCACGGCGGTAAACTACGCACTGGCGCTGCTCTACGTCGCGCTCCTCACGAGGTACATCCCCATAGACCAATACGGCTACTACAACGCCCTAATCGCAACGATAGGGCTCGTGGGCACGTTCTTCCCCACGCTGGGGCTGGACACAGCCGTGGCCAGGGAAGGCGCCGCGAAGCACGCGGAGAGCGGAAACGCGGCAGAACACTACGCCGCGCTGCTCGCCCTCTCCCTGACGATATCCACGGCGTATGCGACGGCGGTCGTCGCCCTGACGCCGCTCTACGCCTCCAGGGGCGTGCCTCCACAGGTGCTCCCCGCCGCGTATATATACGCCGCCTACATACTCCTCGCCGGCATAAACGGCGCCCTCTCGAGCCACCTCTGGATGGCCGGAAGAATCGCCGCGATGGCCAAAGGCGCGTTGATACAATCGCTGACGTTCAGAGCCGCCGAAATAGCCCTAATATACGCGCTGAGGGACGTCCTCGCGATACCCATGGCCATGGCCGCGGGGCAGACCGCCGCCCTCGCCTACTACCTAGCGGTATCGGAAAGGCCCCCCAGCCCAGCCCGCGGCCTCAAGCTCCTAAAGGCCGGATTCCCCCGCTACCTGAAGCTAGGCCTCCAGCAGTGGGCCCTCGCATATATAGGGACGGCCACAGCCGCCGCAGTCACGTACCTCGTCTACGAGCTACTGGGGCCCCGCCCCGCCGCCCTCTACGGCGCCGCCACCTACATGGCCGGCCTGACAGGCGCATTTACAAGCGCCGCCGCCAACGTCTTCGGAAGCAGAGCCGCGAGAAGCACAAACCCGGAAGCCGCCCTACGAGACTACCTACGCGCCTCCACCTTCGCCGCGGCCCTCCTCGCCCAAGCCGCAGTCGCCGCAACCCCGCTCCTCACGCTCCTGGACATAGTCAAGGGAGACTACGGCGACGCGGTGCCCTACGGCGCCGCGCTCATGGCCGCCGCCGTGCCGGGCGCCGCCACCTCCCTATACGCGTTCCACCACTGGACCACAGGCAGAGGAACCAAGGCGATAGCCATATCCGCCGCAGGCGCCCTAACAGCCGTCGCGACAACCGCAACCATCGCCGCAACCGCCCACACGCTATATGCGGCCATCGCCGCCGCCTACCTGAGCTCGTTCGCCGCGCTCGCCATGTACGCCCCCCGCCAGTTGCCAACCGCCGTTGCCCTGACGGCGCTACCCGCCGCCACGGCCCTACTACTGCCCACATGGCCCGCCCCACAGCTGGCCGCCCTCGCCGCCCTAACAGCCGCCGCGTACCACGCCAAGCCGATACCCCGCGCCGCCACAAGCCAACTCGCGGCACCCCTAAGGACGTTGCTGATGCCATTCAGCAGATAAATGCCGTCAAGCCGCACCTCGAACCTCCCCACGTATAGCGTCGACAACAGGCAATGAGGATAGCCCACATAGCGCCGTTCTACGCGCCCGTGATCGGCGGCGTGGAGGAAGTAGTCAAAAGGGTGGCGGAATACACGGCGTCCAAGGGCCACGAGACCTACGTGATAACCTACAACAGGCTCAGGAACAACGGCGTAGGTTTGCTAACTAAGGAAGAGGAGATAAACGGCGTACACGTGATCAGGCTGAAGCCAGACCTCACGTGGTCACACGGCACATACAGCTCAGAACTACCACAGTTAATCAAGGGTCTTAAGCCGGACGTTGTGCATGTCCATGTATGGAGGCACCCACACGTGTTCCAGACGGCGCAATTGAGAAGGAAGCTGGGGTTCAAGGCCGTCCTACACGGACATGCGCCATTCCACAGGCTCAACCAGCTCGGCATAATCACGTGGACCTACCACAGGCTAGCCGACACGTTCGGCAGGGGCTACCTAAGGGCCTACGACGCATACGTAGCCCTGACGCCGCACGAGGCGGAGAAGGTTAGGGCGCTCGGGCTCGCCGACAACGTCGTCGTGATACCCAACGGCGTCGACGAGGACAGATGCCCGAGCAACGACGCCGATAGAGGACATACGGCGCTCTACCTAGGCAGGATAAGCAAGTCAAAGAACCTAGACCTCCTAATCAAGGCGATGATGCGCGTAGCCAAGGAGGTAAGAGAGACAGAGCTGATCATGGCCGGACCCGACGAAGGGGTAGCGCAGAGGCTCATTAAATACGTTAGGGAACGCGGCGTAAATGCCAAGTACCTAGGGCAAGTAGGCGAGGAGGAAAAGCACAGGCTATACATGACAAGCGCAGTCTATGCGCTACCGTCGATCTACGAACCGTTCGGAATAACGCTACTTGAGGCGGGGATACACGGAACGCCGTCGGCGATAACAGGCGAGGGAGGACAAACATACGCGGCGCCGCCAAACAAGGCAAGCCTATGGGCAAGGCCAAACCCAAAGGACTACGCAAACGTTATGGCAACACTACTCACGGACAGAGAACTATGGAAAAAACTAAGCCAGGGGGCAAGGGAATGGGCACAACAACACACATGGAAAAAGATTCTTCAACGCTATGAGAAACTATACAACATTATAATATGAAATTAGTGTATATACACCACCACTACTGGCCAGTCGTAGGTGGGCTGGAGAACGTGGTAAAGGCGCTTGCCGAGGGCACAGCCCAGCTAGGCCACGAGGTACACGTAATAACTAGCCCATACGGGGCTCAAGGCAGGCCGAGGGAGGAGGAACTAAACGGAGTACATATACACAGAGTCAAGAGCATACGGCTCATGTACCCCGACTTAACATACCTTGTCGAATACCCCACAACAGTGTTGAAAAACGCCGATGTGGTGCACGGACACAGCCAAAACAGCTTGTTCACAGTGAAGACAATCGAGAGGGCCAGGAGGCTCGGGGTAAAAACAGTCATGCATTTCATGGCAGTAGACGCGCTCGACGACCACCCCAACATGCTTATCAGATGGCTAGGCCCCCATTATGCGCGCAACCTGCTAAGGAAAGCGGTAGCAGTGACAGACGTGCCGTTAGCCAGAAGCCTACGAGACCAGGAACTGCTCAGGAAATACGGCGTAGAAGCTAAATACGTGCCCGACGGGATACACAGCTGGTTCATCGCACATAGATACAGCGGCGATAACTTCAGGGAGAAACACGGCATCTACAACGACTACGTCCTCTACGTAGGCCGCCTACACCCACTAAAGGGAATCGCCGTGTTGATCCACGCGATGGCCTATATAAAAGAAGAGAGAGGCCCAGACCTAGTGGTCATAGGACCCGGAGACAAGGCCCCCTACGTTTCACTAGCAAAAAGGCTCGGCGTAGACGGCAAGGTGCACTTCCTAGGCTTCGTAGACGAGGAAACCAAGATCGGAGCCATAGATGCCGCCACGGCGGTGGTTATCCCAAGCATCAACAACTACGTCGAGGTCTACCCAATGGCGATCACTGAGGCATGGGCAAGAGGAAAGCCGGTAATAGCCGCAAAAGTCGGGGGCATACCTTACCGCGTGAGGCACATGGAAAACGGGGTGCTCGTGCCGCCAAGAGACCCAAAGGCCCTCGCGGAGGCGATAATGCTCCTGGCAAACGACAAGGAGCTGGCCAAGAAACTAGGCACAGAAGGCAGGAGAGACATACACACCTGGGAGGAGATAATTGAAGCTCTAATGCATATATACGCAGAGAAGTAACGCGCCGTGATCCTCGTGACAGGCGGCGCGGGCTTCATAGGGAGCCACCTCGTCGACCGGCTGGCGGCCGAGGGCGAGGTGAGGGTGATAGACAACCTAAGCAGCGGCAGGCTGGAAAACCTGGCCCACCGACGCGACGTCGAGGTGATAGTCGGCGACCTCAAAAACCCCCAAGACGCCCAGAAGGCAGTCAGGGGGGTGGACGCCGTCTTCCACTTCGCGGCGAACCCCGAAGTCAGGGTAAGCACCACAAACCCAGACATACACTTCAACGAAAACGTCGTGGCCACCTTCAACCTCCTGGAGGCCATGAGGAAAAACGACGCGACACAGCTCGTCTTCGCCTCGTCGAGCAGCGTCTACGGCGAGCCCCCGCAGATACCGGTCGACGAGGAGGCCCCCCTCAGGCCGGTCTCGGTCTACGGCGCAAGCAAAGCCGCCTGCGAGAACTTGATACACGCCTACGCCAAGCTCTACGGCATCAAGGCCGTCGCGCTGAGATACGCCAACGTGGTGGGTCCCAGGCTCAGACACGGCGTCATCTGGGACCTCATAAACAAGCTCAAGAAGAACCCCCACGAGCTGGAGATCCTCGGCGACGGCAGGCAGGTCAGGAGCTACATCTACATCGACGACGCCGTGGAGGCCACCCTCTTGGCCTGGAGGAAAGCCGCCGACGCCTACGCCGCCTACAACGTCGCTGCGGAGGACTGGATAACCGTAGACGAAGTGGCGGACCAGGTAATAGAGACCATGGGGCTGACCAACGTCAAGAAGACCTACAAGCCCGTCCTACACGGCGTAGGCTGGCCCGGAGACGTCAAGAAAATAGCGCTGAAGATAGACAAAATAAAACAATTAGGATTCAAACCCCAACTAAACTCAAAAGAAGCTATAAAATTAACAGCAAAAAACCTAATCAGTGAAATCCTCTAAGATTAGAAAAGATGCATATTGCGTTGATTAGGAGGGTTAGTATAACGGGCTTTGACGGCGTAAATAAGTTCATAGCCTTGATGGCCGAAGGACTCGCTAAGCTAGGGCATGAACCACTCATCGTCAGCCTATGCCACGACGATACCGAGGATAGGGAGCTATCGAATTGGTTTAGGGAGGCTCACGGACTAGACCTCGAAATACCAATATACACGCTCAGGCATGGATGCGGTGGCTCGTGGCTAAGTATTACATGGAATTGGTGGCAGAGAGGCTCCAAGCTATTACGTAAGAAAGGAGTAGACGTAGCCATAGTCAATGGTGTTATCCCACTCGGGTTTGGTCCAAAGATTATTGTCAACCACGGAGTATTCATGGCAGGCGGGCTCTACCGCTGGGCTGCGAAGCTACTATATAGGAGATACGATGCTGTAGTCTGCGTCAGCAATAAGCTAAGGAGCGAGGTCAAGAGCACCCTCGGCGTAGACTGCAGAGTAATGCCGTTGCCTGTGAAACTCGATCTTTACAAGCCAGTGAACCCAGCTGAGAGGGAGAACATGGTAGTGCACATAGGTACAGCGCCTGTCAAAAATCCCCAGATAAGTATTGAGTCCGTTAAAATACTGAGGAGACGAGGCTATAAGGTTAAGCTTGTAATAATCGGGAGGCCAATCAATATACGTAGCGAAGAAGCGGTGCAGTTTAGAGGTCCTATGTTTCCATCTTCCGTTGCTAAACTTCTATGCAGAGCCAAGGCCCTAATATTGCCGTCAAGTTATGAGTCATTCTCATATGTCACGTTGGAGGCCATGGCGTGTGGAACGCCCGTCGTAGTCTCAAGCGCCGTACCAGAAGAAGTTGTTATCAACAACTTTAATGGAATTAGAATAAGTAGCTTTAACCCCGAGGACTACGCAAATGCCCTTGAGGAGTTGCTATTAGATGAAAAGCTGTGGTTAAAGCTATCTAGAAATGGCCTTGAATTCGTAAAGCAACTTGACCATGTTAGAATTGCAAAGGAGTATGAAGTTATGATCAAGAGGATATTGTAAAAATGTCGAGCCGTCTTCTTGGTTTAATAAAGGAAGGTGGTGGAGTTAACGATATTTTAAGGTTAGCTCTCTATAGTAGAAAGTTCTTTAAGAATTGGCTATCGAGTTTAATTATTGCATCATTAAGTTATACAGGTATTGCGAAGAAGAGGTATGTTACAATTAAGTGTGTAGACAATTGCATTAGCGAAATCCCCTTAATGGCATTCATAAGACTCCTATATTCACAAAAAATGAATGTCGTTAAAAGATATGACTGTTGCAAAAACGCGGTTGAATTAATAAATGGAGTTACAATACCAATAGACGAGATAACCAATGGCGATGTATACGCACTTATCGCACCGCTAAGAGGATGGAAGTTTGATAAGAACAAGAAAGTATGGTTAAAGCATGGCGTAGAATTTAGGCATATGTACTACTTTATACTTGAAATATTCGATGTTATTCTTCTTTCGAGCCCGTTAAGCCTTATGTTTTCAATAAGTTCTTTGTAGGCCTTTGGGTGGGGTTCAAAAGCAATGACTCTCCTTGCGCCTCTAAGGATAAAATATACATAGTATCATGTGCACTTAAGAGGATGGGATATAATGTTGTGGCGATTGATGCGGAGCCAGAACCATACCTCAGCATTGCAGAGAGCTGCGGTGTAGATGTCGTTAAGTGCGACCTTGAGAGGGATGAGTTGAAGGCTGCCGATGCCGATTGTGCTGTCTTCACGGAGGTTTTAGGGCACATGCACTATTACTACGTACCTTCAGTTCTGGAGTAGATGAATCACGCCCTGAAGACAAGGGGGT
>Ga0315272_10001744_pt1 | contig 10747 bp, 10 predicted proteins | sample C3_middle_MG_FD_203918 | JGI IMG/M metagenome (GOLD analysis project Ga0315272, IMG submission 203918) | Sediment microbial communities from Yellowstone Lake, YNP, Wyoming, USA - C3_middle | ecosystem: Environmental > Aquatic > Freshwater > Lake > Sediment | place: USA: Wyoming | collected...
CCCGCATCATCTGCACTACACCGCGCTTCCGGACTGGACGCAGTCGCTCGGTATGGTGATGTCGCTGATCCTGCTGGCGCCGAGTTGGGGCGGTATGATCAACGGTATCATGACCCTGTCCGGTGCCTGGCATAAGCTGCGCACTGATCCAATTCTAAAATTCCTGATCGTGTCGCTGTCGTTCTACGGCATGTCCACGTTCGAAGGTCCGATGATGTCCATCAAGACTGTGAACGCGCTGTCGCACTACACCGACTGGACCATCGGCCACGTGCATTCCGGCGCGCTCGGCTGGGTGGCGATGATTTCGATCGGCGCAATGTACTTCCTGATCCCGCGCCTGTTCGGGCGCGAGATTTACAAGCTGCGCTGGGTCGAACTGCACTTCTGGATCGCGACCATTGGCATCGTGCTGTATATCGCTTCCATGTGGATCTCCGGCATTCTGCAGGGTCTCATGTGGCGCGCGGTGAACCCGGACGGCACGCTCACCTACAGTTTCGTCGAGTCGGTGGCGGCCATGCATCCGTTCTACATCGTGCGCTTCCTGGGTGGCGTGTTCTTCCTGAGTGGCATGCTGCTCATGGCGTACAACCTGTGGAAGACCATTGCTGGTGCCACACCGGTGGTGCAGGCCATCCCGGCCAAAGCCTGAAGAGAAAAGGGGAAAAATCATGGCTGGAACTGCTCACGACAAAGTTGAAAAGAACCTCGGGCTGCTGTTGGGCTTGACGCTTCTGGTGATTTCGGTTGGCGCGCTGGTTGAAATCGTGCCGCTGTTTTTCCAGAAGTCCACGACCGAGCCGGTGGCGGGTCTCAAGCCCTACACGGCGCTGCAACTGGAAGGCCGCGATGTGTACATCCGTGAAGGTTGCTACGTCTGCCATTCACAGATGATCCGACCGTTCCGCGCCGAGACCGAGCGCTACGGCCATTACTCGGTGGCCGGCGAGTTCGTCTACGACCGGCCGTTCCAGTGGGGCAGCAAGCGCACCGGCCCGGACTTGCACCGCGTCGGCGGGCGCTACTCGGACGACTGGCACCGCGTGCACCTGACCAATCCGCGCGACGTCGTGCCGGAGTCGGTGATGCCGGGTTATCCGTGGCTGGCGAAGAATGAGTTGAGCACGGACCTGATCCAGAAAAAAATGACAGTGTTGCGCACCCTCGGTCATCCGTACTCGGACGATGAAATCAAGGCTGCGCCCGAGGACATCAAGGGCAAAACCGAGATGGACGCGATGATCGCCTATCTGCAGGTGCTCGGCACCGCCGTCAAGACGACGAGGTAACCCATGGACATCGTTCTGTTTCATTCGATCTGGACGGTGCTGTTGCTCGTCCTGTTCATCGGCATCTGGGTATGGGCATGGAGCAGTCGGCGCAATACTGACTTCGACGCCGCCGCGCGCCTGCCGCTCGAGGACGATGATGACTTGAACCTGCCCACCCATCGCGGGGAGAAAAACCATGGCTGATTTCACAAGCAAATTCTGGGAGTGGTACATCCTGATACTGGTGGGGCTGAGCTTTGCCTTCTGCTTCGCGCTGGTCATCTGGATGTCGCGCGGTCGCAAGCCTGGCGCCAAGATCGAGTCTCATGGACATGTGTGGGACGGCGACCTCGAAGAGCTCAACAATCCGCTGCCGTTGTGGTGGCTGTACATGTTCTACATCACCATGGTATTCGGCATCGTGTACCTGCTGCTCTATCCGGGTTCAACGGTGTTTGGCGGTGCGTTCAAATGGAGCGAGGTCGGCCAGTACGAACAGGAAATGAAGGTCGCCGAACAGAAGTACGGCCCGTTGTACGAAAAATTCCGTACACAGGATATTAAGACGGTCGCCGCGAACCCCGAGGCGCTGAAAATGGGCCAGCGGCTATTTATGACCTATTGCACGGCCTGCCATGGTTCGGACGCCGGCGGCGGTCCGGGTTTCCCCAATCTGCGTGATACCGACTGGCTGTATGGTGGCCAGCCCGACAACATCAAGGCCAGTATCGCGGATGGTCGCAATGGCGGCATGCCGCCGTGGGGCGCGGTACTCGGCAACGAAGGTGTGCACAACGTCAGCGAATATGTCATGAGTCTTTCCGGACGCAAGGTCAATGCCGACGCCGCGGCCGCCGGCAAGGAGAAATTCCAGCAGCTGTGTGTTGCTTGTCACGGTGCCGATGGCAAGGGCAACGTTGCTATGGGTGCGCCGAATCTTACCGATAACATCTGGCTGTACGGCGGCAGTCAGGCGACGATCATGAAGTCCATCAGCGAGGGTCGCAGCGGGCGCATGCCGGCGCACGGTGAATTCCTCGGTGAAGCCAAAGTGCACTTGCTGGCGGCCTACATTTACAGTCTGTCCAACAAGGAATTGAAGGCGGCGAAGTGAGCCACAACGGCAACTCGTCGGACAAGCCAGCGAAGGACGAAGAAAAGAAAGAAATTTCAAAAGTCCCTTCTCTGGTCCAGGCGCAGGCCGATGAGCTTGCCGCGCTGCGCGCCGCGCGCAGCGACCGGGAGCCGGACAAGCGCGCAGATACCGTACGCGTGCGTCCGACCAGTGCGCAGCGCGTGCCGATGCTGGCCGAGGCAGACGCCGCACTCGAAGCGCTCTATGCCCGACACAAAAAGGTTTACCCGCGTGAAGTGCATGGCCTGTTTGCCAACCTGCGCGCTCTGCTCGCGAGCCTGACCCTCGGTCTGTACTACGGTCTGCCCTGGCTCAATTGGGGGGACGGTCGCCAGGCCTTCCTGATTGACCTGCCGGAACGCAAGTTCAACCTGTTCGCCTGGACCTTCTGGCCACAGGATCTTTTTTACCTCGCGGTCATCCTGATTCTCTCTGCACTACTGCTGTTTTTTTTCACGGCCATTCTTGGCCGCGTCTGGTGCGGCTTTACCTGTCCACAGACCGTGTGGACCGAGGCGTTCCTGTGGATCGAGCGCAAGATCGACGGCGACCGCATGAAGCAGATGAAGCTCGCAAAAATGCCGTGGAACACCGAGAAACTGTTAAAGCGCATCGGAAAATATGGCGCCTGGGTCCTGTTTTCGCTTTGGACTGGTTTCACCTTCGTCGGGTTTTTTACGCCGATCCGCGAGCTCGCGGTTTCGGCTATCAGTTTCACGCTCGGGCCATGGGAGTTCTTCTGGGTATTTTTCTATGGCCTCGCCACCTTCGGCAACGCCGGATTTCTGCGCGAGCAAGTCTGCACTTACATGTGTCCGTATGCGCGTTTCCAGGGCGCAATGTTCGACCCCAATACGCTGATCATTTCCTACGACAAAGCACGCGGCGAGCCGCGCGGCGCGCGCGGCCGCGTGGTGGATCCAAAGTCAAGGAATCTCGGGCACTGCATCGACTGCACGTTGTGCGTGCAGGTTTGTCCGACTGGCATTGATATCCGCAATGGCCTGCAATACCAGTGTATTGCCTGCGCGGCGTGCGTGGATGTGTGTGACACCGTGATGGATAAAATGGAGTATCCACGCGGGCTGATCCGCTACACCACCGAGAATGCACTGGAAGGCAAACCAAGTCGCATCCTGCGTCCGCGTGTGCTGATCTACGGCAGCTTGCTAGCCACGATTGCCGCGGCACTCGTCATCTCTGTACTGCTGCGCATTCCGCTGGATGTGGATGTGATCCGTGACCGCAACCTGTTGTACCGTGAGACCAGCGAAGGGCTGGCGGAGAATGTGTATACTTTGCGCATTCTGAATATGGACAATACCACCCATACCTATCAGTTATCGGCGGAGGGCATCGAAGGTCTGCGCATGCAATCCGATGCTGAACGTCTCACCATCGAATCCGGACAGGTGCGCGAGCTGGTAGTCCGCTTGCAGGCCGATCCTGCAAAACTCAAGGAACGCAGCAGTCACATACGATTCCGTGTGCAGGCAGAGGACAGTACTAATCTCGTTGCCACCGAGGAAGCACGTTTCCTTGGCCCTGTCATTCGCTGAGCAATGCTACCCATGAATGCACCGCGTGCCTGGTACCGCGAACCGCTGGTTTGGTTCATTATCAGTCTTCCGTTGACCGCCGTGATCGCCGGGTTTTTCACCTTGTACCTGGCCATTATCAGCAGGGATGGACTGGTGGTGGACGACTACTACCAGAAGGGAAAGGAAATCAACAAGTCGCTGGCGCGCGATGTGGCCGCTGCACAGCATGGCCTGCATGCCGGCGTGCAGCTCGATGCGGCCAAACAGGAGGTCGTTGTTCAGCTCAGTGCCACCAAGGGCCAGCACTTACCCGACCGGCTGGACCTTCGTTGGCTGCATGCTACACGCGCCGGCTTCGACCGCACACAGCTGCTGATTCACTCACCCGATGGCCGCTATCGCGGTGCCTTCCCCGAGCTCGCGCCCGGCCACTGGTATGTGCAGATCGAAGCACAGGACTGGCGCCTGCAAGGTTCGTTGCACGTTCCCGGTGAAGTGCGCCTGGAACTGACTCCTTCGCCTACCGCCGGACCGCCGGCGGAATAACTCCACCGACTCGCGCACCGAAACCTGCGCACGCAGCAATGACCTCCGAAGCCACACTGTTCTCCGCCTTTCTTGTCGGCCTGCTCGGCTCCACACACTGTCTCGGCATGTGTGGTGGCATCGTGAGCGCACTGACGTTCGGAGTGCGTGACGACCTGCGTCGTTCACCGTGGACGCTGGGCCCGTTTCTGCTCGCCTACAACACCGGACGCATCAGCAGTTATGCCATCGCCGGGCTCATCGCCGGCGCAATCGGTGCTGGCGCCTTCGGCATGATGCCGTCGAGCACCGCACGCTGGGCGGTAAAGCTGGTCACCGGCGGCTTCATGATCGCGTTGGGACTCTATCTCGCCGGCTGGTGGCCGGGCCTGCAGGTATTGGAGAAGTGGGGCGGGGCACTGTGGAAGCGCATCGAGCCACTCGGTCGCCGGTTGTTGCCGGTGAATCATCCGCTCAAGGCCTTCGGCTTCGGACTCGTGTGGGGCTGGCTGCCGTGCGGCATGGTGTACGCCATGCTCGCCTGGGCGCTGGCCGCCGGCTCAGCCGCGCAGGGCGGTGCGTTGATGTTGGCCTTCGGGTTCGGTACCTTACCTATGCTGCTCACTATCGGCGCTGCAGCCGAATGGCTCAAGGATTTCGTGCGTCACCCGCGCGTGCGGCAAGGCGCTGGGCTGATGGTGCTGCTGTTCGGTCTCTACACTATCCTCGCACCTGGTGGGCATGCCGGTCATATGCCATCCGCGGCTGAACACACTGGACATCCGTGAAGGCGAGGCAATTCGTCTTGAAGGGTAGAGGAGAAATGACTTCGATCACGTAAAGTCGCCCTGCCGTCGTCGTTGTAGGGTGCGTTTTACGCACCGAATGCGGTTCATCGTTGTAAACGGTGCGTGGAACGCACCCTACGTTATCTTTTGGCAGGCTTCGCAAACCTGGCGCTACTCATCCTCGCGCCGCACTTCGACCCGCGGCAGATCGTCTTCATTGACCGTTATGAGAATAGTCATCGGCCTGCAACAAACCTGACAGTCCTCAATGTACTCCTGAGCACCGTCCGAACCGTCGACCAGCAGGACGATCCGTTCGCCGCAATACGGACATTCGATTTCGACTTCGTCCTGTAGGCTCATGGAGTGGCCTCATTGAAAAATCCGGGGATAACAGTATCTACCGGGCTTCAGTACCATTTCAGAAAAGGTCGTAGTTCGGTCATGCACGCATTTCGTGCACCATCGGGTTTTCAGTTTACTGTTGGGCGCCTTGGGGAGAATGTAGTGTTAGCGTCAGGGTTTGCGGTAACCAATAGCAACAAAGCCGCCCCGTGGGCGACTTTGTTGCTTGGTACAGATTACCTTGTCAAGAAACGGGTTACTCGCTCGGCGCCTCACCCTTCGACGCATCCCTCTCGCGTTTACGCGCCAGGTGCTTGTCGAGCGCGTCGGTTTTCATAATGATGGTTTCCTCGCCGAACATAGTCTGGCGCAGAAAGCGGAAGGCGAACAGCATGAGTTCGTCGTCGGTACTGAGGATCTTCTGCATCTCATCCCATGGGATGTCATAGACCTCGTTGAACGCCGTGCTGGCGATGAAATCGCGGAAGCGGTCGAGGTCGTAGCAGGCCATGAACCACAGCTGCAGGCTGCGCTTCGAGGGTGCGCCGATGGTCGGGCCGGAGGACTTTTTCTTGAGCACCAGCTGGCGCCAGCCGCGGCCGAGCTCGTCGTATTCGACGAGGCCCTGCTCCTGACGGTATTCCTCGATCGTGAGTTGGCGCGGCTCGTTGTGGCCGTGGCAGTGTGGCTCTTTCACCAGTGCATAGGCATTGCGATCGGTGAACTCGTCCGAGCGGCGCATGCTGAGCAGCGCCACCGGGTAGTAGCGGCAGGCGGTGGGGCGATCGGTGTAGACATCGCAGCCCTCCGGGCGCATGAACTGGCAGGCGCTGCCGTTCTCGACCGGCTTGAACTTCACCCCGGCGATGCCGTTCGGTTCCAGCTCGTAGGGAAAGGTGTACTGAATCAGGAACTCGGTGGTGCTGATGCCGAGGCGGCGGCTCAGGCGCAGGATGTCGACCGGCGTGAGTGAGATGTCGATGTTCGAGCAGCAGGCATTCCAGCAGTCGATGCCTTTGCGGCACTGGAACTGAATGACCTTGTCGCCTTCGAGCATTTCCGGCATGACCGGGCTGCCGGCAAACGGCGATTCGCTGATGAGGTTGGTGAGTTTGTCCATCGGTACACCTTAACGGATTACGGGATTGTGACGTCGGGATTTTCCAAGCGTACACCCTTGGTGATCGCTTGGGAAAGCCGGAATCGGCAGCAGAAAAAAACCGGGCGCCTTTCGGCGCCCGGCGTTACGTCAGCACTTCAACGGCTCAGTGCGGAGCAGCCGCTTTGAACAGCTTGGACTTGTCGACCAAGTCGATATGCTTGCGCTTGAAGCAGGTCCACTTGTGGGTCTTCTTGTCGTAGACCGAGTTCACGAAGCATTTCCAGTTCTTCTCATCGACAAAGTTCTTGTCGGTGCGATAGTAGAAGCCCGGGTAGCGGGACTCCTCACGGAACTGAATGTGCTTCATGTGCGCTTCCGCCGTGATCACGCGGTGGTAGTTCTCCCACGCGCGCAGCAGTTCGTGCAGATCCTTGGCACGCATCTTCAGCGCATCTTCCTTCAGCATTTCCAGCTTCTCTTCCGCCACCTTCAGCATCTTGTCGCTGGTGTTGTAGTAGGTTGCGACGCCGGCCACATACTCGTCCATGATCTTCTGCAGACGGAACTGCAGCATCTTGGGCGTGATGTAGTGCGGGTTGATGTCGATGGCCGTGCTGTAGTCCTTGTGCTGCAGGAAGGTCTTCACCGGCTGCCAGATCAGTTCGGCGATCTGCTCGGGGGTTTCCGAGAACTCCGGCTTGTAGTCCTTGTTGTCCACGCAGTACTTGACCATGGCCTTGGCAGCCAGACGGCCTTCGGCATGCGAGCCGGACGAGAACTTGTGGCCCGAGGCGCCCACGCCGTCACCGGCGGTGAACAGACCCTTCACGGTGGTCATGGAGCGGTAGCCCCAGTTCCAGCCCTTCGGCAGATGCGCCGGGACCTTGCCCTTGTCCTCGTGCTCCTCGTCAGTCGGTGCGCCGACGTCGGTCGGACCCGACACCCAGATACCGCAGCAGCCGGAGTGCGAGCCGAGCAGGTACGGCTCGGTCGGCATCAGTTCGGAGTTCTTCTTCTCCGGCTCGATGTTCTCGCCGACCCAGATACCGCACTGGCCGATGCACATGTCGAGGAAGTCTTCCCACGCCTCGGCTTCGAGGTGCTTCACTTCCTTCGGCGTCAGGGTCTCGCGCAGCTTGGCGAGGGCGGTGACGGTGTCCATGTAAATCGGACCGCGGCCTTCCTTCATCTCTTTCAGCATGAGGTGGTTACGCAGGCACGAAGCGGGAACGGCGGCCTGCCCGTACGGCGGGTAGTCGTTCAGCATCTCTTTGTTCTTCACCATGTACACTTCGCCGTTGGCGTTGGTGGCCTGGGCCTTGAACAGCAGGAACCACGCGCCGACTGGGCCGTAACCGTCCTTGAAGCGGGCGGGCACGAAACGGTTTTCCATCATGGTCATCTCGGCACCGGCCTCGGCGGCCATCGCGTAGGTCGAACCGGCGTTCCACACCGGGTACCAGGCGCGACCCTGACCTTCACCAACGGAGCGGGGACGGAACAGATTGACGCAACCACCGGCAGCCAGCAGCATGGCCTTGGCCTTGTAGATGACGATCTTGTTCTCGCGCGTCGAGAAACCGGCCGCACCGGCAATGCGGTTCGGGTCGTTCTTGTCGTTGATCAGATGAACGATGAAGATACGCTCCTGGATGTTCTCCATGCCGAGCGCCTTCTTCGCGGCTTCCGCGACGATCCACTTGTAGGATTCGCCGTTGATCATGATCTGCCACTTGCCCGAACGGACCGGCTTGCCGCCGTCCTTCAGTGCCGGCAGACCTTCGCCGATCGACTGCGCGCCGTCGTGACGCACGCCGGAGGCGTCGGTCTTCCAGATCGGCAGACCCCACTCTTCGAACAGATGCACGGAGTCGTCCACCACGCGGCCGAGATCGTAGGCCAGGTCGTCACGCGTGATGCCCATCAGGTCGTTCGAGACCATGCGTGCGTAATCGGCCGGATCCTGCTCGGAGCCGATGTAGGTGTTGATCGCCGACAGACCCTGCGCCACGGCGCCAGAGCGGTCCATGGCAGCCTTGTCGACCAGCTTGATTTTGAGGTTGACGCCGTTCTCTGCCTTGGCCGCATCGGCCCAACGCATGATTTCGTACGCCGCGCCGCAGCATGCCATGCCGCCACCGATCAGGAGGATGTCGACCTCTTCCTGTACAACTTCGGGATTGCTAAATGTTCCAGCCATTGTGATCACCTTATTTCAGTGTTGTGTCGTGTTCCGAAAGCGCCTTACTTCACGCGAATCAGTTCTTCCTTCTTGCCAGCGCGATAACCACCCATCACGGCGCTGGTGAAGGTACCCGGCTTGGCAATGTCGGCCATCTTGACGGTCGGCTTGCCGTCGTACGGCTTGATCGAGCCTTCAGCGGTGGTGCGGATCGGGAACTTGAAGCGCTTCAGGGTGCCGTTGCGGAACTTGATGGTCCACATGATCGAGTCGGTACCACGCAGGGGCTGCACCGAGCCGCCGAGCGGAACGATATCGGCGTAGTGACGCGCTTCGATGGCCTGCTGCGGGCAGATCTTGACGCAGCTGTAGCACTCCCAGCACTGCTCCGGCTCCTGGTTGTACGCCTTCATGGCGTGGCCAGTGGCGGAACCGTCCTTGTCGAGCATCATCAGGTCATGCGGGCAGATGTACATGCAAGCGGTCTTGTCCTGACCCTTGCAGCCATCGCACTTGTCGGTACGTACGAATGTTGGCATGGTTGTTCTCCGTTAATGGTTAATTGCGGACTTTAATTAAACTGCTGACTCCATACTCCTGAAACACAAAAAACTTGCCCGGGCAACGCGCCCGGGCAGGATGCTTACTTCGCCGAATGGCCTTTCAGTTCCACTTTGACGTTCTGCTCGGCGCTGAGGCCGGCGTAATACTTCTGCAACACCTTGGCCACTTCCGGGCGGCTGAACTCGACCGGCAGGTCCTGGCCTTCCGAGAGCATGGAACGGACTTTGGTGCCGGATAGCAGGATGCGGTCATCCTTACCGTGTGGGCAAGTGCGCTGCGAGGCCATGCCGCCGCACTTCTTGCACCAGAAGGTCCAGTCGATGTTCATGTTCTTGGTTTCGAGCGCGTCCTTCGGAATTTCGTCGAAGATCTTCTGCGCGTCGAACGGGCCGTAGTAGTCGCCCACGCCGGCGTGGTCGCGGCCCACGATCAGGTGCGAGCAGCCGTAGTTCTGGCGGAACAGGGCATGCAACAGTGCTTCGCGCGGACCAGCATAGCGCATATCGAGCGGGTAGCCGGCCTGGATGACAGTGTTGGGGGCGAAGTAGTTTTCGACCAGCACGCTGATGGCTTCGGAGCGGACTTCAGCGGGGATGTCGCCCGGCTTCAGTGCGCCGAGCAGGGAATGGATGAGCACGCCGTCCATGGTCTCGATGGCAATCTTGGCCAGGTATTCGTGCGAGCGGTGCATGGGGTTGCGGGTCTGGAAAGCGGCGATCTTGGACCAGCCCATCTTTTCGAACATCGCGCGGGTTTCGGCCGGCGTCATGAACTGATCGCCGTACTCTTCCTTGAACTTGCCGACGGACAGAACTTTGATCGAACCGGCGAGGTTGACGTCGCCCTGTTCCATCACCATCTTCACGCCCGGGTGTGCGAGGTCGACGGTCTTGTAGACCATCATGCACTCGTGCGCCTTGTCGATGCTGTATTTTTCGGTCACCTTCATGGTGGCCATGATTTCGCCGGACTCGCTGTCCACCAGGGCGACTTCCGCACCTTCCTTCACGCCGTTCGCGGTGGCCTTGTCGGTGGAGAGCGTGATGGGAATCGGCCAGAACAGGCCCGAGGCCATCTTCATGCCGTCGCACACTCCCTGCCAGTCGGCCTTGGTCATGAAACCGGTGAGCGGGGTGAAGCCGCCAATGCCGAGCATGATGACATCGCCGACTTCGCGCGACGACAGTTTGATTTTGGGGAGCGCCTTGGCGCGATCGAGTTCGGCCTTGCGGGCCGCGCCATCGAGCAGCAGGGGTTTAAGGGTGTCGCTGCCGTGGGGCTTGACGAGTTT
>Ga0315272_10001748_pt1 | contig 10736 bp, 5 predicted proteins | sample C3_middle_MG_FD_203918 | JGI IMG/M metagenome (GOLD analysis project Ga0315272, IMG submission 203918) | Sediment microbial communities from Yellowstone Lake, YNP, Wyoming, USA - C3_middle | ecosystem: Environmental > Aquatic > Freshwater > Lake > Sediment | place: USA: Wyoming | collected...
CCAGCACGCCGTCCAGCGTGGCGTGCACCTGGGCCAATTCGGGCTCTAGCGTTACTGCGATTGCCGCGCTGCCGGCGCTTGGTGTTCTCAACAACCAGTGCAGCACGGCCCGCTGCTCCGTGTTGTTGATTTTGTCGCCGGCAAACATGGCATCGCGGTGCTGCGCCACGCCGCATTGCTCTGCCAGATCAAACAGCAATTGCTCGGTCGCGCGGTCGATCAGGTTTTTCGACAGGTCGGCAAAGACATGGGGCGCGCTCTGACTGAAGGCCTCAAAACGACAGGCATCGCCGGCAAACGCGCGGCGCAGATCGAAGGCGCGACCATGGGCTGCGAAGGCGCTTTGCAGCTCAGCCCAGGCGGCAGTCCGGTCACAACGCAATCGGGTCATAAAGGGTTCTGCTCGGGCAAGGCGACGGGTACCAAGAATCAAGCCGCCAGCAGGCTCTCAAGCTTGCGGGTGTCCAGCACAAAAGCGCGAATCCCTTCGGCCAGTTTTTCGGTCGCCATCGCGTCTTCGTTGAGGGCAAAGCGAAAACTCGTCTCGTCATAACTGATTGGCGACAAGTCCAGTGCCTGCGCACCGGCGGCATCCAGCGTGCGCGCCAGGGGCGCCTTGCTGGCGGCCAGTTGGGCCAGCAAATCCGGGCTGATGGTGAGCAGGTCGCAGCCGGCCAAGGCGGTGATCTGCCCGACGTTGCGAAAGCTCGCGCCCATGATTTCGGTGGCTATGCCAAACTTCTTGTAATAGCCGTAGATTTGCCGAACCGATTTGACGCCCGGGTCGTTGGCGCCGGCGTTGTCGGCTTCAATCCAGGCTGCACCGGCAGCCTTTTTGTGCCAGTCGTAAATCCGGCCGACAAAGGGCGAGATCAGTTGCACTTTGGCCTGACCGCATGCCAGCGCCTGGCAGAAGGAAAACAGCAGCGTCAGATTGGTGTGAATGCCGCGCCGTTCCAACTGCTGCGCCGCCTGTATGCCTTCCCAGGTTGCGGCCACCTTGATCAGCACGCGGTCGATGTGAATGCCCTGCGCCTGATAAAGCTCAACCAGACGCTCGGCTCGCACCACGGTGGCATTGGTATCGAAGCTCAGGCGCGCATCCACCTCGGTTGAGACGCGCCCCGGAATGATGGCCAGAATCTCGCAGCCAAAACGCACCAGCAAACGGTCCATCAACTCGTCGATAGCGCGAGCGCCAAACCGGGACACCGTTTCGGTCAATAAAGACCGGTAATCGGGTTTTTGCACCGCTTTGAGAATCAGCGACGGGTTGGTGGTGGCGTCTTGCGGCAGGTAGGCGCCAATCTGTTTGAAGTCGCCCGTATCGGCCACCACGGTGGTCCATTGTTTGAGTGCGTCGAGTTGGTTCATGGCGCCATTATCCGGCGGCGCCGAACAACCGTTGCAAATAACGCCCGGTGTGGCTGGCCGGGTTGGCCGCCAGGTCTTCGGGTGTGCCCACGCCCACCACGGTACCGCCGCCGGCGCCGCCTTCCGGGCCCATGTCGATCAGCCAGTCGGCGGTTTTGATGACGTCCAGATTGTGTTCTATGACCACGATGGTGTTGCCGGCGTCGCGCAACTGGTGCAGAACTTTGAGCAGCAGGGCGATGTCGGCGAAGTGCAAACCGGTGGTCGGTTCGTCCAGGATGTAGAGCGTGCGGCCGGTGTCGCGCTTGGAGAGTTCGAGTGCGAGCTTGACGCGCTGCGCCTCGCCGCCTGATAGCGTGGTGGCGGCTTGCCCGAGCCGGATGTAGGACAGGCCCACGTCCAGCAGGGTGCGCAGCTTGCGCGCGATGGTAGGCACAGCCTTGAAGAACTCGTGCGCGGCTTCCACCGTGAGGTCGAGGATCTGCGCGACGTTCTTGCCTTTGTAGAGAACTTCCAGCGTTTCGCGGTTGTAACGTTTGCCCGCGCAAACATCGCACGGCACATAAACGTCGGGCAAGAAGTGCATCTCCACTTTGACCACGCCGTCGCCCTGGCAGGCTTCGCAGCGGCCACCGGCCACGTTGAAGCTGAAACGCCCGGCGCCGTAGCCGCGCTCGCGCGCCACCGGGACTTCGGCCATCAGCTCGCGAATCGCGGTAAAAAGCCCGGTGTAGGTGGCCGGGTTGGAGCGCGGCGTGCGGCCAATCGGAGACTGATCGACATTGATCACCTTGTCAAACTGTTCTATGCCTTCGATCGACTCGTGCGCGGCGGCTTCGTCGTGCGCGCGGTAGAGCGTGTGCGCCACCGCCTTGTAGAGCGTGTCGTTGATCAGCGTCGATTTGCCCGAACCTGACACGCCGGTGACGCAGGTGAACAGGCCGACCGGAATCGCCACATCCACGCCCTGGAGGTTGTGACCATTGGCTTTGATGATGTGCAGCCAACCGCCGCCCTGAGCCGGACCCGATTGCGGGCGAACCCGTCGGCGCGGCAATTCAATACGCCGGGTTCCCGCCAGGTACTGGCCGGTCAGCGAGTCCGCATTGGCTTTGACCTGCTCAAACGTGCCCTGCGCCATCACGCGCCCGCCGTGGACGCCCGCACCCGGCCCCATGTCTATGATCTGGTCGGCCGCGCGCATCATGTCTTCGTCGTGCTCCACCACCAGCACGCTGTTGCCGATGTTGCGCAAGTGCTTGAGGGTGTCGATCAGGCGATCATTGTCGCGCTGGTGCAGGCCAATGCTGGGTTCGTCGAGCACGTACATCACGCCGGTCAGACCCGAGCCGATCTGGCTGGCCAGCCGGATGCGCTGCGACTCGCCACCGCTTAAAGATTCGGCGCTGCGCTCCAGGCTCAAGTAATTCAGGCCCACGTCGTTGAGAAATTTCAGGCGCAGTCCGATTTCACGCACGACCTTGGCGGCAATCTCGCCTTTGGCGCCGTGCATGAGCAAGGTCTTGAAATAGGCCAAGGCATCGTGCAAGGTCAGGCGACCGAGTTCAAAAATGGCGCGCGCTTGTTCGCCCTCGCCGATCTTCACGTGGCGTGCTTGCCGGTTCAGCCGCGAGCCCGCGCAGTCGGGGCAGGGTTGGCTGCTGCGGTAGCGGGCCAGGTCTTCGCGCACGACGCTCGATTCGGTCTCGCCGTAGCGGCGCTGCATGTTGGGGATGATGCCCTCAAACACATGTTTCTTGCTCAGCTTTTTGCGGCCAGCGCCGGCTGCATCGGCGCTGGCGTCGTCGCTGTCCATCAAGTAGCTGAACTTGATTTCTTCTGCGCCCGAACCCTGCAGCACCGCGTTTTGAATGGCGAGCGGGAGCGACTCAAAGGCCTGCTCAATATCAAACTTGTAGTGCCTGGCCAGGCTTTCCAGCAGCGCAAAATAATAAGCGTTGCGCCGGTCCCAGCCTTTGATGGCACCGCTGGCCAGGCTTAACGAGGGGAAGGCCACCACCCGCGCCGGGTCAAAGAATTCCTGCATCCCCAGCCCGTCGCAGCTTGGACAGGCACCGACCGGCGAGTTGAATGAGAACAGGCGCGGCTCCAATTCGGCAATCGAGTAGCTGCACAGGGGGCACGCGAACTTGGCGTTGAACAGGTGCTCTTTTTCAGGCGAGCCGGGTTGCGCGCCGGCCATCTCCAGCGCAATGGCGCGACCGCCGGCCACGCGCAGTGCGGCTTCGAAGCTTTCGGCCAGACGCTGCTGCATGTCGGCGCGCACCTTGAGGCGGTCAATCACCACGTCGATGTCGTGCTTCTCGGTCTTCTTGAGTTGCGGCAGCTGGTCGAATTCAAACGCCTGCCCATCGACCCGAAAACGCACGTAGCCCTGCGCCTGCATGTCGGCAAAGACATCCAGAAATTCGCCTTTTTTTTCGCGCGCCAGCGGCGCCAGGATCATGAGCCGGGTATTCTCCGGCAGCGCCAACACGGCATCGACCATCTGGCTCACAGTCTGGGCTTGCAGCGGCAAGTTGTGATCCGGGCAAAACGGGGTGCCGGCGCGGGCAAACAGCAGGCGCAGGTAGTCGTGTATCTCGGTGACCGTGCCGACGGTGGAGCGCGGGTTGTGGCTGGTGGCTTTTTGCTCGATCGAGATGGCGGGCGAGAGGCCCTCGATCAGATCCACATCGGGCTTGTCCATCAACTGCAGGAACTGGCGCGCGTAGGTCGAGAGGCTCTCGACGTAGCGGCGCTGGCCTTCGGCGTACAAGGTGTCGAACGCCAGGCTGGACTTGCCCGAGCCGGAGAGGCCGGTGATCACCACCAGCTGGTTGCGCGGGATGTCGAGGTCAATATTCTTGAGGTTGTGCGTGCGCGCGCCCCGAATGCTGATGGTCTGCTGCTGCATGACGCTGGCGAGGTGGCTGCCGTCGGTGGGGGTGTTCAAGGTGAAATGGACTCGGGAAAACCTGTAATCATAGTTAAAGATGGCGGCTATAGCACTTCTTTCCAATGCGGCTGGACCAGATCGGGGACAATTGGCCGTTTTATAAAAGTCGCGATCGGTGACTTGCTGCCTTTGGAGAGCCCTGTTTTGTCTAAAGTTGATGCCCTCGATGCGGGGGAAAGCGCCGTTGCCGCAAACAAGATGACGCCGCTGGAGCTGCGCGCCAGCTTTTCCCTGGCCTCCATCTTCGCCCTGCGCATGCTGGGGCTGTTCCTGATCTTGCCGGTGTTCGTGATCGAAGCAGCCAAATACCCTGGCGGCAACGACCCCGCCCTGGTGGGCGTGACGATGGGCCTTTATGGCTTGACGCAAGCCATGCTGCAATTCCTCTACGGCATGGCGTCGGACCGGCTTGGCCGCAAACGCGTCATTGTTTTTGGCCTGTTGCTGTTCGCGCTCGGCAGTTTTGTGGCGGCCTGGGCGCCCAGCCTGACCTGGCTGGCGATCGGCCGCGCGGTGCAGGGTGCCGGTGCCGTTTCGGCGGCGGTGACCGCCTTGCTGGCGGATCAGACGCGTGACGAAGTCCGCACCAAGTCGATGGCGCTGGTGGGCGCCAGCATAGGGCTGATGTTCGCGCTCTCGCTGGTGGCCGCGCCGGTGCTGGTGAGCTTTGTCGGTCTGGCCGGGCTGTTTGCCTTGACCGGCGGTTTGGCCATGCTGGGCGTGGCAGTGGTGGTTTGGTGGGTGCCAGCCGAGCCGCTCAAGCATAAAAATCTGCCGCGCGGTGGTTTGCTGGAGGTGTTGCGGCTGCCCGCTTTGTTGCGCCTCAATTTTGGCGTGTTTGTATTGCACGCGGTGCAACTCGCCATGTGGATGGCAGTGCCCGCCATGCTGGTGCAGGCTGGTCTGGCGCGCGAGCACCACTGGTGGGTTTATTTGCCGGCCGTGCTGGGCTCGTTCGTGGTCATGGGCGGGACGCTGTTTCAACTGGAAAAGCGCGGCTACCTGCGGGCGGTTTTCCTGACGGCGATTGGTTTGGCGGCGGCGGTGCAAGCGGGCTTGATGCTTGCCGTTGGCACGCCCAGTGTGGGCGCGCTGATTGCCTTGTTGTTTGTGTTCTTCTACGCCTTCAATGTGCTTGAAGCGAGCCAACCGAGCCTGGTTTCGCGCCTGGCACCGGTGCACACCCGCGGTGCTGCCATGGGGGTCTATAACACCTTGCAGTCGCTGGGTTTCTTTGCCGGCGGCGCGCTGGGCGGCTGGCTCGCCAAGCACGTCGGTGCGCCCGGCCTGTTTGCCGTCTGCGCCGGACTCATGCTGCTGTGGCTGCTGGTGGCCTGGCCGATGCGCGCGCCAAAGGCAGCATAATCAATATTTCAAGACAAACCAAGGAGCTAGCATGGCATCCGTCAACAAAGTCATTCTCGTCGGCAATCTGGGGCGCGACCCCGAAGTGCGCTACCTGCCCAGCGGCGACCCGGTCGCCAATATCACGATTGCCACCAGCAGCAAGTACAAGGGCAAAGACGGCAACATGGTCGAGGAGACCGAGTGGCACCGCGTGACGTTCTTTGGCAAGCTGGCCGAGATCGTCGGCCAGTACCTGAAAAAAGGCCGCTCCGTCTATGTGGAAGGCCGCATCAAGACGCGCAAATACACCGACAAGGACGGCGTCGAAAAGTACGCCACCGACATCATTGCCAACGAGATGCAGATGCTGGGCAACCGCGAAGGCATGGGCGGGCCTGCAGGCGAGGATGAAGGCGGGGGTGGCGGCTACGCACGCTCGGCACCGGCCTCACGCCCGGGCGCATCAGCACCCCAGTCGGCCTCGGCGCAGTCCAAGCCGTCGAGCGGCTTTGATGACATGGACGACGATATTCCGTTCTAATTTCATTGGTTCCAATGTCCGTGGTGGCGCGCCAGGCGTCCGTGGCGTGACGCTTGCGCGCTCGCGGACGTGGCACTGCCGGTTTTCTGGCTGAACAGTGTCAACTCTGCAAGTGCTTGACCAACGCCAACAACACCGCGAATTGGCTCCAGCGCCCCGCCACAGCCACCTGTCACGCTGGGGGGAAGGGTTGGAGCTGGGGAATTTGTATGGCCATTTTTGGCATCGGCGTGGTAGCGGTGAGGGACCGGTTCGCGATCCAATGTTGATCGTCCTTGCACCCGGCTCAGCCAGCACGGTCTCGATCATCAGCAGCCCGAGAAAATGATGCTCCCCTGGCGGAAGGGCGAACAAAATGCTCGAAAACCATGTTTTGGTTTGAGCGTGAGAATCTGCGCGTGCAAATAGCGTTCGATACAAAAGTTGCAGAGATGCCCATGGTGGATGTCTAACTCATTGCGCGTCCTGGCATCGCCAATGCTGATCAGTTGCGCGGCGACCGTACCACGGACAAAATCGCTACAATGGCGTACGGGGTGAATTCCAATTGCTCGACCTCGGCAACAGAGTAAGATGAGCCCCGAGTCAAATATGTTGCGAACAGATTGGATGCTCTAAGTGCAGAGGTTTCCAGTTGCTGGTCTGCACATTCTGGATCGGAAACATCACCTGACCCTGAAGTTTGGCGCAGCTTATTGGCGGCCGTTATGCCACCCACGGTGTCCGTTCGCACGGACATCCCGCAAAAACAGGCATTCAAAGGCGTCGAGAAACGCATCAACCGACCAGCTGGCTGACCCCATCGCGTGTGGACCTGGCACCGAGGAAGCCAACCCCTGCCCAAAACAACACTGAATTGGAAAGCTTTTAAATACCATGCGAACCAACCTGCCCGTCACCCAGCGCGAGTACCAGTTTCCCAATGAGGAGACTTTGCTCTCCACCACGGACACGGCCAGTCACATTTCTTATGCCAATGCGGCGTTTATCCGGATCAGTGGCTACGCCTCTGACGAGTTGATGGGGCAGCCCCATAACATCGTGCGCCACCCGGACATGCCGGCGGAGGCTTTCGCCGACATGTGGCGCAGCCTCAAAGAGGGCCAGTCCTGGACCGCGCTGGTGAAAAACCGGCGCAAAGATGGTGACCACTACTGGGTGCGCGCCAATGCCGCGCCCATGCGCCGCAACGGCCAAGTCACCGGTTACCTGTCGGTCCGCACCAAGCCTTCACGCGCTGAAATCGACGTTGCCACCCCACTGTACGCGCGCTTCAAGGACGGGTGTGCTGCTGGCCTGGCCTTTCACCGGGGTTTGATCGTGCGCACCGGCCTGATGCGCTGGGCCAGTGCCCTGCAACTGTTGCCGACTGCCTGGCGGGTGCGTCTGCCCTTGCTGGCCGTGGGTGCCGTGATGGGCGGGGCTTTGGCAACGTCTCCGCTGGGCGGCGCTGCGCTCGCCGGCGTGAGCGCTGTGGTGGCCGCCAGTTTGCTGCTAGCCGACTGGTTTATCGAGCACCAGATCACATCCCCCCTGGGTCAGATTCTTGTGGTGGCGCAGCAGGTGGCCAGTGGCGAGGCCGCAGCGAACTTGAATCTTGACCGCTGCGATGAGGTGGGGTTGATCGCCCGCGCCGTCAACCAGGCAGGATTGAACCTGCACTCGCTGGTGGCCGATGTGTACGAGCAAGCGGCGGGTGTGCAGGTCGCGAGCCAAGAGATTGCTGCAGCCACCCTCGATTTATCTGGCCGAACCGAGCAAACCGCCTCCAGCCTGGAGCAGACCGCCGCCGCCATGGAGCAGCAAACAGCCTCGGTGCAGCAGAACTCGGAAACCGCGCACCAGGCCAGCAAACTGGCACACGAAGCCACGGTCGTGGCAGCCAAGGGCGGCGCAGCGATGGTCAACGTGGTGTCCACTATGGCCTTGATTTCGGCGTCCAGCCGAAAGATTGCTGACATCATCAGTGTGATTGACGGCATCGCCTTTCAAACCAACATCCTGGCCTTGAACGCGGCGGTGGAAGCTGCCCGTGCTGGCGAGCAAGGTCGCGGTTTTGCTGTGGTAGCCACTGAAGTGCGCAGTCTAGCCGGGCGTTCGGCGTCGGCCGCCAAGGAAATCAAGCACCTGATTGACGACTCGGTGGACAAGGTCGAGGTCGGCTCGCGGTTGGTGGCCGATGCTGGCCAGACCATGAACGAGGTGGTCAACCAGGTAACGCGCGTGAACGACCTGATGGCCGAGATCACTACCGCCTCCAAGGAGCAGTCCCTGGGTATTTCCCAAGTCGGCCAGGCAGTGAATCAACTCGACGAGATGACCCAGCAAAACGCCGCCATGGTGGAGCAAAGCTCAGCCGCTTCCAGCAGCTTGGGCGACCAGGCGCAGCGACTGGTGGATGCGGTGAAAGTGTTCTCGGTCTAATAATTCGTTGATGGCTTGGTGGCATTGGCTGTTGGCGTTGTTTTCTATTTCATTGCCAACGCAGCGTGATAGATGCAGCATTCATTGCTGGCAAGCAAAGGCGTCGTTTGGGCGGACCTGCTCGCGCGCACAAAAGTCATTCAGCTTTGAGGCGCCAAGTGAAACGGGTTAACGGGTCGGCCCACACGGACAGTCAACGTCAGGTTGCCGCTTCGCGGCGCGTGTTGATTGCCGTTGGCCTCGGGCGTTGGGCGACTCGATGACACCTGCACGCTTGTCCTATCGCACAGCTATGAAGAGCGATGCACGCGAACTGGTTGACATCCACTTTGCGGCGGTTCATGCCATTGGCTCAGACCGCTATTCCAATGACGTGAAATCGGCCTGGTCACCTCCTCCTGACGCGGCAAGACAGAAATGGTTGTCCGACCTTATATCGCAAGACTCTGCGATATGCATCGTCGCTGTCTTAGATCGCGACATGATCATAGGTTTTTGCATCGCACTTCCGTCACAGGCCCACCTCATGGCACTGTATGTTCATCCCGACCATTCAGGCTCCGGGGTCGGCTACGCCCTGCTGCAGTGCGTCGAGGCGCGCTGCCGCGCAATCGGGCTTGAGGCGCTGGAGCTAAAGGCTTCGTGCAATGCTGAGGCTTTCTATCGACATTCCGGGTATGAAGTCATCGGCCCAACGACGCAGCAACTTACAGATACTGTGTCCATGTCGGCAACTCATATGGTCAAGCGATTCTCGCGAGTCGCCCAACCCGCCAGTCAACAAGACGCTGCGCAATGAAACCGCTCAGCGCCTGCTACTTTCAGCGCTGAACATTGACCGTCTGTAGTCTGGAAATTTGAAAGTCGGCAATGTGTCTGTAAGAGCCGCTTGCTTGGTCCACGGCGCATTCCTGCCGGGTATCCGCTCACGCATCCAGGCACCATCGCCAGCGTGGCGGGTGGCTGTGTCGGGGCGCTGGAGCCGATTCGCGGCGATGACGGCGCTGGCGCTACCGATCCAGTGTTGGCACCCCGGCGCTGGAACATAAGCGGCACCTCGCCCGCGAGCGCGCAAGCGTCACGGCACGGACGCCCACCGCGCTCACCAGCGCCATCTGCAAACTGGTGATTGACTGTAGCCGCGCCCCCTTCATCACGGCGTCGCCGACAGCTCGGGTTTTGAGCGGCACTTGCACGATTTGGGGTATTTTGATATACTCCACCCAGTATTAAAAAGGTGCCTCATGCGTTCACTTCTCTTGCCTTGTTTTCGCTCTTGCTCGCAGCGCGCCAGCCGGCTGTTGCCATGGCTGGCTGTGTTTGCCGTATCGGTTGCCGCCGCGCAGGGCGGGGTTGGCGTGGCTGTCGTTGCCGCCCAGGTGAAGTCGGTGGGGATGGGCTTCGAACTCGACGGCGTGATTCAGCCGGTCAAGCAAAGCACCATTTCGGCGCAGGCGGCCGGGCGCATTGTCACGCTGGCGGTCAAGGCTGGCGACAAAGTACGCGCGGGTCAGGTGCTCGCCATCATCGACGACCGTGAGGCGCAGACCGGCGTTCAGCGCAGCCAGGCGCAGGTGGCGCAGGCGCAAGCCGAACTGCGCAACGCGCAGGCCAATTTCGATCGCACCCGTGATTTACAGACCAAAGGCTTCGTCAGTTCTGCCGCGCTCGATACGGCAGATGCCCAGCTCAAGAGCGCCATGGCCGGGCGTGACCAGGCCGGTGCCGGGGCCAGACAGTCGGCACTGGCGCAAGGTTTTACGCGGGTGAGCGCGCCGTTTGACGGTTGGGTGCTGCAAACGCAGGTTGAAGCGGGCGACCTGGCGGTGCCGGGCAAAGCGCTGCTCACGCTGTACGCGCCGATGCCGCTGCGTGCGGTGGTGCAGGTGCCCGTGTCGCGCTCCGGCGTGGCGCGTGCGGCAGGCGTGGTTGAAGTGTTGCTGCAAAACGGCGCCAGTGGCGCGCAGTGGCAACGCCCGGCGTCCATCAGCACCGTGCCGACGGCGGACCCGGTCTCCCAAACCATAGAGTGGCGGCTGGAATTGCCCACCGAAGTCGCCCGAGCCTTGCTGCCGGGCCAGCAGGTGCGGG
>Ga0315272_10001749_pt1 | contig 10732 bp, 15 predicted proteins | sample C3_middle_MG_FD_203918 | JGI IMG/M metagenome (GOLD analysis project Ga0315272, IMG submission 203918) | Sediment microbial communities from Yellowstone Lake, YNP, Wyoming, USA - C3_middle | ecosystem: Environmental > Aquatic > Freshwater > Lake > Sediment | place: USA: Wyoming | collected...
TTTCGAACCTCCGCGAGTATAGATAAGTAGGGGCGCACGCGCGCCCCAATCACCAGACAGCGGGCTTGCCGAAACGCGGAACTCGTTGTGGGTGCCGGAACTCGATTCGGGCAACCACATCGCCGCACAGGCGCCCGCGTCCCTTCCCGCACCCACACTCTGCATTCGGCATCGACCCGCGGGAAGAGGCGTCAATGCGAGTCCAAGATCCAATCACAGAAGAGGCTGTGCGCGATGTGGCGATGCTGCTCACCATCGCGTACGAACGCCACGTGGCCACCCTGCCTGCAGGGTCAGAAATCGCCGCGGCGCCGAGCCCGGATCCAGTTGATAAGTCGGACACTTCGAGCCGTCATGGTCAGTAGTTGACAGACGGAGAAGTCGAATGCCCAAAGCACCAAAAGAGAATCGAGAGGTTGATGTCGGCCAGCTTGCCGGGATGGACACGCGGCAACTGGTGGAGTTCCACCGCGAGCTGTTCGGAGACGTGCGAGTGGCCGCGAACCCAGGCCACTTGCGCCGGAAGATTGCCTGGCACATCCAGGCGGCGAGAGAAGGCGGGTTACCGGACTCCGCGCGGCGGTACGCCCTGGCCATCGCGAGTGGCACCACCCTGCGTGTTCGGATCGGCGAGAATTCCGCGCGCCGAAAGAGCGAGATCCCCCTTGATCGCACGGTGACAACGGCGGTTGCGCCCGAACATGACGTGCGGCTGCCGCTGTCCGGGAGCCTGCTCATGAAAGACTACCGAGGCAGGACCATCATCGTGCGAGTGCTCGACCACGGCTTCGAATACGACGGCCGCAAGTTCACATCGCTCAGCGCCGTCGCGCAGGACATCACGGGCACGAAGTGGAATGGCTGGGCGTTTTTCGGGCTGGCCAAGAAGGAGGACCGACTTGCGGGTTGAGAGTCGCGGGAAAGAGGCGCGCGGCGCGGCCATGACGCAGACGGCCGTACGCTGCGCGATATACACGAGGAAGTCGACAGAAGAAGGGCTGGAGCAGTCCTTCAACACGCTCGATGCGCAGCGGGAAGCGGCCGAGGCGTTTATTGCAAGCCAGCGGCACGAAGGCTGGACGGCATTACCGCAGAAGTACGACGACGGCGGCTTTACCCGTTGCGATCTCGGTCATGATGCCGATGAGCAAACGCTTCGCCGGTATCTCAAGAAGTGGGGGATCGAGCATGAGCCGTGATCCATGGCCGGCGTTCCTACTGCGAGCGGAATGCGACCTTCCGTGCTTTTCCTTCGATGAGATCCAGTCCTGGGCGCCTGACGGATTGGAGCGTCTCACAAAGTTAGGCCTTCTCCGGGAGGGCGATCGGGCGCAGTTTGTGGCGTGCGACGCCTGCGACGATTGCCATGTGGAAGAGGTAATCTGGCAGCCGAGTGTGCGCGATGCCTCCGGAATGCGGGCCTACATTCCATGCCCCGTCGAGGGTGCCGTGCACGTCCCCATCGAGCGGCTGCGGCAATGGACCGTCGACATTGGTGCCCTGGCACGACAACACGCCGCAAGTATGGAACTGGCGGGCACGGTGGATAGCGTCCTGCCCGGGCGTTTGTGGAACCTCGGCCGCCGGCGCCTGGCTGGCCGGTTTCGCGACGTATTCTTCGCCGTCGCAACATCCCGCAATGATGACGGTATTTTGGAGGCCGCCACACGGCACCTGAATGCTTCGCACGGGATCCTGCTTGCGCTGGGAGACATGCATCGGATGAAAGGATGACGTCTTCCACAATTCACGGTCTTCAATGTGAAACGGATTACTTCTCTGGCCGGTGGCAGCTTGGATGTGGATCTCGACTACATCGAAGACGCTCTGCCGAGAGAGCGCGGACCAGAGAAGCTGAACAGCATACGCAGTGTGGCGTTGCCCGAGGGGACGGCGTGGGCGGATCTGACCCTCGAGGTTGCAGACACCGCGCTGTTGGTCAGCGTCGGTGCGTTCGAGAAGGAGATGAGCCTGGAACAGGCGGGGTTTGTGGACGGGCGGCAAGGAGAGACTGCCAGCGATCGACCCTTGCACTTCCTGCGGCTGTTCGCGACTCGGCACGGTCGCATCGTCCTTTCCGAGTTGCCTGGCGGAGAGCCCGAAAAGTCCCGTATCCAGAAGCAGATCAGCACTCTGCGGTCCCGTCTACGGAGCCTCTTCGCCATCGGCGAAGAGCCGATCACCTATGACAAAGCTAGTGGGGAATACAGCTGCTCGTTCGGCATACAGTTGAGTGCTGACCAAGGTTTCCCGACGCCGGCGGGCGCATCGTGGCTCGACTTCCGATTTGAAGAGTTGGCGGGAGGCCGGCTGGCAGTCGGCGTTAAGTCGAAAGAACTGTTTCGTGCCCGTCAGATCCAGAGAGATGATGGCCGTGGAACCACCGAGGCCGCCGAGCGAGAAGAACGCATCTAGCGCGAGTACACCCTCGTTGCTCTCGGACTCGCCAAGGATTCCGGAATCCCGACGCCGGAAGGCCGGGTTTTGCTGGAGTGCCTGCGATCCGAGGGGAGACTCCAGCGGTCGCCGGAGGATATGGCGGTTCTGAAACTCGGCCGCTGGCTCCGCCATTGGAGCGGCCTCGAGGATGATCCGATCAAATACAGCGAAAGCAAGAAAACGTGGATGGCGCACTTCGAGTGCGGTGGCGCGGCTGTGAAGTAGAGCGCCGCAGCGCCGGCTGGCGACGATCGCTGGCTGTTATCCGGGTTCGTTCGTTTCCGAAACGATGTCCAACAACTCGCGGGCGTTGACGATCTTGATCGACTTGTATGGCGTAGCGAAATGCTTCCGGTTTCCTGTGACGATGTAGTGCGCCTGCGCTGCGTCGGCACATTCGTAAACCCGGTTGTCTGGCTCGTCGCGGGAGACTTGCAGCGTAGCGATGGGAGTGACCTTGAGGCTGACCTTCGCCAAGAGGTCGATCAAGGCGTCGATGTGCAACGGGTTAAGCCCACGAAACTTGGGACGGCTCAACACGACTCGATACTCTTTGAGAACAGCTTCGGAGACACACGGCCGAATCTCATCGGCGAGCACCAAGTCGAGCACTCGAGCATTCGGCCCGTGGTGGCTGATGAGCGCAGAGACCACGACGTTGGTGTCGATGACAACCCGAATCATTTGACGGGTTGCTTTACTCTCTTCTTGGGCTGGTTGTGGCGAGATGCGGCGACCTCGGCGTTGATTTGTTTCATCGTTAGTTTGTCCAGACCGCTTCCCCTGGCCTCCCGCCGGATGCCTTCGACGGCAGCAGATAGCGCTTGGATCAACTGCTTCCGACTCTTCTTCGGATCAGTGACGATGGCGCGATCAAGAGTGACCTGCGGCGTGATCAGGAGCCTCCCCCCTTCGACCACGGCAACCTCCATCAAGGCTCCTTCCGACACGCCGACCTGCTCCCGCAAGCTGCGCGGAATCACCATCTGGCCTTTCCGTTGAAGTTTTATGAGCACCGTATTCATGGAGCGTCCTTGTATTCCGAAAGTCAGTTAGCCTGACTTTCAGCCATCCTGCGGATAGCATAGCAGACGCACAGGACGTGTAAAGGAGCCGGAGGGTGCGTTCGTGCTTGGATCCGCTCCGCCCGAACCGGTCCACGGCATAGTAACGCCCGACCCCAATCTCGAATACTCGCAGCCGGATTGCGGGATGGTAGCCTCCGCCTCGTTCAATTGACAGAGGCCAGGGCGGCGTCTCCCCTGCTCAAAAACGACCTGCGATGTGGCCCATCGGGCGCCAGACCGAGCATCGCGTGCACGCGCATATCCTGCCGTCGCTCATCGCCGAGTGCAGGGTTCGAGTAAACGGAATGGGACCTCGACGCGGGTTTTTACCCGGACGTACTCGCCATCTATTTGGCCCGGCTTGAACCGCCACTGATACATGGCTTCCACGGCCTTCTCATCCAGTCCCTTGCCCAGCCCGCGCGCGACATGGACGTCGTAGGCTTTGCCATCGGTGTCGACCAGAATGGCGAGAACGATCGTCCCTTGAAGACAAGCTCTGCGCGCCTCCTCCGAGTACTCCGGATCGGGTCTGTACACAGCCACCGGATTGCTAGGCGCGCCAAAGCTCGAGCCGGCACCACTGCCGTGTGAACGTTTGGCAGTTTCGATCGCTTCAAAGATCCAGGGGAGAGGCCCTATAGGCTCAGCTTTTGTCTTCGTGGTGGAAGGATCCCCGGAAGAGCCACTCGCTGGAAGCTGGTTGCCGATTGGCCACTTCGCACGCGGCAAGGAAACTGCCGATGGGGCTGGAGAGGCCAGGGCTGATCCATCGCACTTCTTGATTGCGGCGGGAACGTCGACTCCGCGTTCCGTGGAGTACATGAGCTGCAGTTTGAGCTTCTTAACGGGCGACGCGGCACTTACCTCCAAGGTGTGGTTTCCTGGTTCGATCGGGACTCGATCCAACGTAGCGGTCGTCGGACTCGGATCGTGGGGCAGCATCTGGCCATTGATGGAGAGGGTGGGTGCGGTTGGCACCGGCGTCGAGAGGAGATAGCGTAACTGGCCGGCGTGCTGAGACAATTCGACGGCAAAACAGACCCTCACCGGCGTTGTCACGGGCCCTTCATAAAAAGTCGGCCAGGCCGCGATACTTGCCAACGGGTCAGCCAACCCTCCCGTCAGCTCACGGGAGCAAGCAGTGTCCCCGGACGCAGACTCGCCAGGCGTCTTTCCCGTCTTCGTAGTTCGGGCTTTGGGTACAGCAGCGTCGGGTGAAAGATCCCCAGCCCAGGCATTCAAAGCCAACGCAAGAGCCAATCCATAGAGTAGGCGCAAGGTTACCTCAATTTGCCTCCGTCGGATGATGAGCCGCCGCGCTCGCGCGTTACCAGACCAATTGGTCGCCCCGTCTCTATTCTACGGAGCTGAGAAGACCGCGAGCATCGTCTGTCAATGATGGTAGCTAGCCGCGCGGTCAACCGGCCGCTCGCTTTGGAGCAAATTGCCGACCGTGAACCTGTCCAGATGGAATATTCCACGGCCTGAAACACCGCTCCCAAAATAATCGCCGAACGAGATTTCACCTGTTTTCAATGGCTTGACTCTCGGACCCCTGCTAAAAGCCCGCCCAGATGGAATATTCCACCAACCGGTAGCAGGAGAAACCGATGAGCACCACCTCTTCTGCTACACAGCCTGGCGGGCCCCCGACGGCCTTGCAATTGGAACCAGCGCCTTCCAATCCGGAAGGTCTCGTACGCGAGGCGTTTGACGACATTGCGATTCTGATCGGCGGCGCCGCCGCTTCCTATCACCTGGCGGACGATTTGCTGTGGACAACGATGACCCGTCTGGACCGGATTCGCGTCCGGGTGTTGCGCGATCTCAAGGGCCACTGCCGTGGCGGCGAGGCGAACGCCTCATCAGGAAGGCTGCCGCGCGTCCACCCGGCAGTTGACGAGTTCTTGCTGCGGAAGCCGCAGCCGCATTGCGAGCGCAGGGCTGGAATGTCATTACGGTTTGGGAGTGTGAAATCCGAAGCCTAGCAACGCTTGCCCATCGCCTGCAGATCGCCCTCGGGCCTGAGAAGGAAAATGACGTCAAAGTTGGCCAATAAAGAAATCCTCGTCATCGACCTGTTCGCAGGGCCGGGTGGGCTTGGCGAGGGGTTCTCAGCTTACAGAGCGGACCTGTAGGCTCACCCATTCAACGTCGCGCTGTCAATCGAGAAGGAGGCGCACGCGCATTCCACGCTAGAGTTGCGCAGCTTCTTTCGTTGTTTTGGTGACCGACCAGTGCCCGAAGCGTACTACGATCACCTTCGCGCCAAGCGGACGCGAGCAGAACTGTTTGCGGCCTTTTCTGCTGAGGCAGCATCAGCGCGAGCAGTGGCTTGGCAAGCCGAACTCGGCAACGTTGATGGTGACGAGCTCCATGATCGAGTTTCGCATGCAATAGTTGGCCACGAAGACTGGATACTGTGTGGCGGACCGCCGTGCCAAGCGTATTCCGTCGTGGGAAGGTCACGAACTGGCGGCATTGATGAGGATGACGGTCGCGTGTACCTCTACAAGGAGTACCTGAAGATACTCGGTCGATATGCTCCGCCGGTCTTCATCTTGGAAAACGTGAAAGGGCTACTCTCCTCGAAGGTTCAGGGGAGCGGCCTCTTTGCTCAGATTCTGAACGATCTCCGTGCCCCTGGCGAGGCTGTCGGACAGACAGGCCCTCAAGCGACTTACAAGATTCTCTCGCTAGCGAGGCAGCCGCGGGGATTCGATCTTAACGGCTCACCGTTGTTTGAAGACGGAGAGTTCGTGATTCAGAGCGAACGATACGGATTACCGCAGATGCGGCATCGGCTGATTCTGATGGGGGTCCGCGAAGACAGGTATAGGCCTGGTCTTCCCACGCTCGTGGCCCACCCGGAGCAAATTTGCGTCGCGAATGTCCTCGAGGGACTCCCGAAACTCCGAAGCGGCTTGAGCAAGAGCCCAGACAGCCGAGACGCGTGGAAAGCAGCGATCCATGCCTTCGTCCCGTCGATAATGCTCACCGGCCTGTAAAACGGCCAATCCGCCGAGGTCGGCGGCGAGATCGGGGCCGCTCTAGAGCGGATTCAGAGTTCACGTGCAGATAGCGGTGGCGAGTTCGCTCCGGCACAGTTTCATGACCGAGCGTCGACAGACTTGTCGGTAGATTCTGAGTTCCAACTTGTTCGCAAGAGGTCTGAGGGGTGTTGCTGTCCGCGATGATAGACTCGTCTCCTGAGGTGCGCGTGAGTCCGTCCAATGCAAGGATTCCTTGGTCTCGTGACGATCTCGTCATTGCCTGCGGTCTGTATTTCACTCTGCCGTTCGGACAGATGCATTCTCGGAACCCGAGAATAATCGAAGTGGCCAGCCTGATTGGGCGGACTCCGTCGAGTTTGGCGATGAAGCTCGTAAACTTCGCGTCGATGGACCCCGCTCACCAAGCCCGAGGTATCAAGGGATTGTCAGGCCACAGCCGAAGCGATGAGCGAGTGTGGAGCGAATTCCGCGACGACTGGGACACCATGACGGTGCTCAGCGAAACAAAGCTCGGAATCCTCGAGGACGCAAAGGAGCGCCCCCCTTGAGGGGTTCCGAGCCCGAGGACGCGTTCGTTTCGCGCGATGGCCCCACCGAGGCAGTGGCGACCGTTAAGGTGCGGACGATGCAGAGCTTCTTCCGGAAGGTTGTGCTTGCCGCCTATAACCATAGGTGTTGCATCTCGGGAAATCCGGTTGAAGACCTGCTCGTAGCGAGCCATATTATGCCGTGGAGCGAGTTCCCCAAACACCGCCTCAATCCCCAGAATGGGCTTTGCTTGGCAGCTCACTTCGACCGGGCGTTTGATCGATATCTGATCACTTTCGACGCCGAATTGAGGCTCGTCCTCAGTCCCGTTCTGAAGCGGTATCTCCCGAACCAGGCTATCGAGTCAGAGTTCGTGGGGCGGGAGGGACAGCGGCTGATGTGCCCAGATCGGTTCCAGCCTTGCGCGGATTTCCTCGCGTACCACCGCAAGAGGATGTACTGGATGGGCTGACACTGTTGACAGTCTGTGACCATTATTGGCCAACAGTTTGGTACTTGACGCCCTCGACGAGCGGGTTGAGTTATAGGCTTCCCGACTGCACTCCGTTTTGTGGGAAATAGGGCACCGCCTCATCATCCTCCTGACCGGGACGCTCGAAAGCCTCCGCTGGCAAACGCAAGAGCGACTAGACGAAGGCTTCGTCGGCCTGGACAACTCTGGCGAACCCACGAAGGTCAGCACGAACCGCAAAATCGGGGTTGGGTTTATCGATGACAAGAAAATGGCGGGCGTGTTCACGTCACGAGTAAAGGACTTCAGCAGGACACTCCTCGACGCGCTCGGGTTTCGCCTGGACAGCTTCCAGATTCCCGTCCTCGTCGTAGTCAAGAAGAACAAGCAGATTTTGGAAAACCTCGAGAAGTGGCTCACGGAGTTCAATGCTGGCGCGAGCAGCATGATCAGCACGCCAGTCCTCGTCATCGACGACGAGGCGGACAATGCCTCCGTCAATACACAAACTACGTCCGAGGACCCGACAGATGCGGCCAAGCTGCCGATCCAGAATTGTGCTTGGGCACCCCAGCCTGGAGCGTGCCGCCGGCAGCATCGAAACCTCAGGTCGCCGGAATGGCAAGTTGCATAACATCGGTAGATATGCAAATCTACCGATAGAAAGAAACATGGCAACCCGTCAAGCCACTGAACGCATTCTGAGCCTCGCGGCGCGCCAGCCTCTGGTCCGTCCGCGTGATGTTGAGGCGCTCGGAATCGCCCGAGAGTTTCTACTCCGTCTTTACCGACAAGGGCTCCTCGTGCGTCCCGCGCGGGGTGTCTATGCACTCGCCAATTCATCCATCACGGAACATTACAGCCTCGCCGTGGCTGCCAAGCTCGCCCCCCGAGGCGTCGTCTGCCTTCTCTCGGCGCTTCGCTTCCATGGTCTGACAACACAGGACCCGCATGAGATTTGGCTGGCGATCGACTTCAAGGCGCACAAGCCATTGATCGAGTCTCCCGCACTCCGCGTCGTACGATTCTCCGGTCGGGCTCTCGTCGAAGGAATCGAAACACCGCTCATCGAGGGCGTTCCGGTCCGGATCTACTGCCCGGCAAAAACCGTGGCTGACTGTTTCAAATACCGGAATAAGATCGGAATTGACGTTGCGATCGAAGCGCTACGTGATGCCCTGCGTACGCGGAAAGCGACGGTCGATGAGATCCATCGATTCGCCAAGGTCTGCCGTGTAGCCGACATTATTCGACCATACCTGGAGTCAGCAGTATGACCAAGCAGATCCGGAACGTCGCAGCCTCACACCGCGCGAAGCTCCTCGCGCTGGCACGCGACAGGGGCGAGGACTTTCAGTTCCTGCTTGGCCGCTGGGTGGTTGAACGCTTCCTCTACCGCCTCGCGGGTTCCTCGCAAAAAGACGGCTTTGTGCTCAAAGGCGCAACTCTATTCCTTGCCTGGGAAGGACGGCTCCACCGACCGACCAGGGATCTCGACCTTCTGGGATTCGGGAGCAAGGATGTTTCCGAGGTCACGCGGCGAATTCGTGAGGTTTGTGCAGTGTCAGCAGACGACGGCATCATCTTTGATCTCAATGGCATCCAAGGAGAGCGAATCAAAGAGGATGCGGAATACGAAGGTGTTCGAGTACGTGTACCCACCAGTCTGGATGGCGCCCGCATCTCGATGCAGATTGACATCGGGTTCGGCGACTGCGTAGATCCTCCGCCGATAGAACTCACTATTCCTGTGCTCCTGCCCCTCGAAGCGCCCGTTCTCCGCGGCTACCCTCCTGAGGTCGTGATCGCAGAGAAGTTCCATGCCATGGTCGTGCTTGGCATTGCAAACAGCCGCATGAAGGACTTCTTCGATGTCTGGACGCTGAGCCGCAACCGGCAGTTTGACCTGGACCGGCTTTCGCGTTCTGTCAGGAGCACCTTTGAGCGAAGGCGCACTGCGCCGCCGGAAACTGCGCCACTCGCACTCACCGCCGAGTTTCTTGAGGATCGATCGAAGCAAACGCAATGGGCTGCATTCCGCAACCGGCTCGGCCTAGAGAAACTCCCAACGCTGCCCTTGGTCGGTGAGCAAGTTGCGGAGTTTCTATTGCCCGTACTTGATGTTCTCCAAACGGCGAACTCCGTCTTCCAAACGTGGGAGCCAGGTGGCCCGTGGACTGGCGCTGACGACAATCAGCGGATGATCGAGAGCGCGCAGGCGCCGGCCCAAACGCAACACGCCAAGGAATCCAAGAATCTGTCTTAGGCCCTATCTACAAATAACATTTCCATATTGGAATGTTTTGGCCTACACTTGGCTAGATGGGTGGCCACGCGGAAATCAAGGAGCGTTTCGCTGTTCTGCGCGCCTTGCTGGACGAGCGTTCCCGGCGTTTGCTGGCAGCAGCTGAAAGCCAAGTAATCGGGAGGGGCGGCATCTCGGTGGTTTCCAGGGCCACGGGAATCTCACGGCAGGTAATTCGGCGAGGTATGGCGGAGTTGAAGGAGCCGGCAACGGTGATGCCGGGCCACACTCGGCGCGCCGGCGGTGGGCGCAAGAAGATCGTCGATCAGGACCGGTCGTTGAGGAGCGATCTGGAGAGCCTGTTGGAATCGACCACGCGTGGCGATCCCGAGGCACCCTTACGCTGGACTTGCCGGAGCGTCCGCAACTTGACCGCGGAGCTGAAACGCCTGAACCATACGGTGAGCCATCAAGTGGTGGCGGACTTGCTGCACGAATTGGGTTATAGCCTGCAAGCCAACAGCAAGACCAGGGAAGGCAGCCACCATCCCGATCGCAATGCCCAGTTCGAACACCTCACCGGAAAAGTGAAATGGTGTTTGGCGCGAAAACAGCCGGTGATCTCGGTGGACACGAAGAAGAAAGAATTGGTCGGCGATTTCGAGAATAACGGGCGGGAATTGAGGCCGCAGGGCGATCCGGAGCAGGTGCGGGTGCATGACTTCATCGATCCCGAACTGGGGCGGGCGACGCCGTATGGTATCTACGACATCGGCCGCAACACCGGGTGGGTAAGCGTCGGCGTGGATCATGACACGGCCGAGTTCGCAGTGGAGAGTATTCGCCGGTGGTGGCGGTCCATGGGCCGCGAAGCATACCCCCAAGCAGCGCGCCTGCTGATCACCGCCGATTCGGGCGGGAGCAACGGTTCGCGCCTCCGGTTATGGAAGCTGGAACTCCAGAA
>Ga0315272_10001750_pt1 | contig 10730 bp, 10 predicted proteins | sample C3_middle_MG_FD_203918 | JGI IMG/M metagenome (GOLD analysis project Ga0315272, IMG submission 203918) | Sediment microbial communities from Yellowstone Lake, YNP, Wyoming, USA - C3_middle | ecosystem: Environmental > Aquatic > Freshwater > Lake > Sediment | place: USA: Wyoming | collected...
AATGCGCTCAAACGACGCACCCCATCCCTGAATATCCCGGCTACCTGTCACACTGACTCGAAGCGCGTCCTGAATCGCACCGCGCTTCCTGTGTCAGGCCTGGCCGGGGCGAAGTTAAGTTCCATCCCGGCTGGTGATCGGCGGGTCCTGGCCGCTATGGTGCAGCCGTTCGACGCGGACCAATCGCTGCAACTTGTCTGGCGCCGGCCCTGGAGACTTGCGGGCCGCGCTCTTCCTGGCGCATTCCGCTGGATTCGCAAGCGGAGTTCTAACCTCGGCAAGCCCGATTCAGTAGAATCGGTCTTTCTACATGCTTCTCTACGCTTTGACCATCTTCCTGAGTGCGTTCCTGCTCTTCCAGGTTCAGCCCATCATCGCCAAGATGATTCTGCCGTGGTTTGGCGGCGGCGCGGCCGTCTGGGCGGCCTGTCTGCTCTTCTTCCAGTGCGCGCTGCTGCTGGGCTATGGCTATTCGCACGGCATCGTGGGGCGGCTCAAGCCCAGGCAGCAATGGGTCCTGCACTCGGTGTTGCTGGCCCTGTGCCTCGTCTTCCTGCCGATCGTGCCGAGCGCGGCGTGGAAGCCAGTGGATCCGTCGGCTCCGGTCTGGCACATCCTGGGGCTCCTTGCGGCAACCGTCGGGTTGCCGTATTTCCTGCTCTCGACCACTGGTCCGCTCGTCCAGGCGTGGTTCGTGCGGGTGAGACCCGGGTCGACGCCTTACCGGCTATATGCCCTGTCGAATCTGGGCTCGATGCTGGCCCTGCTCAGCTATCCGGTCCTGGTCGAGCCGGCTCTCACGCTGAGGCATCAGGCTGTGATCTGGTCCGTGGGATTCGTGGCCTTTGCCGTGTTATGCGCCTGGGCCGGCTGGAAGAGCCAGAGCGTGGCCATCGTGCCGGCCTCCGCCGCGGACACCGATGCAATTGAGGAGACCGGCGAGCCCGCGCCCTCCTGGGGACTGCGGCTGTTCTGGGTGGCCCTGGCCGCCTGCCCGTCGATGCTGTTGCTCGCGGTCACCAGCCACCTGACCGCCGACCTGGCCCCGATTCCCTTTCTGTGGATCCTGCCGCTCGCCATCTACCTTTTGAGCTTCATACTCTGCTTCGACGCTTCCAGGTGGTATCGCCGCATCGTCTTTCTGGCTCTGCTGCCCCTCGCACTCGGAGCCAGCGCGTACCTGACGGATAAGTCGCCGGCCGATCTGCCGGACGTGCGTGTGCCGATCGCGGTCTTTTCGGTGGCCTTCTTTGTCTGCTGTATGGTTTGTCATGGGGAACTGGCGAGACTCAAGCCGCACCCGCGTTACCTTACCGGCTTCTACCTGATGCTCTCGGTGGGTGGAGCCGCTGGCGGCATTGTCGTGGCCTTGATCGCGCCCGCCGTCTTCCATGCCTATTACGAATTTCCCATCGCCGTGTGCCTTTGCGGAGTGCTGGCCGTAGCGGTTGTGTTCCGCGAGAGGGAGTGGCCCTTCCGCCGCGATCTTCTCGGGTGGCCTGCCATTCTCATCTTCACGCTGGCCACATCTCTGATCGGCTACGAGGGGCGCATGATGCGGGATGCGGTCAAGAGCAGCCTCTTCGTCGGCCGCAACTTCTACGGCGGGTTGAAGGTGACGCAGTACAACAGGTATTACGACTGGGATGGCTATCGCAGCCTGGCGCACGGCTCCATCAATCACGGCGAACAATACACCCATCCGGCCCGCCACAAGCAGCCCACCACCTACTACTGCCCCGACACCGGTGTCGGGCGCTTCCTGGCTTCGAGCGTAGTCGGCACCCCACAACGCGTGGCCATCATCGGACTCGGTACGGGCACGCTGGCCGTCTACGGGCGTCCGGGCGATTTCTACCGCTTCTACGAGATCAATCCGATGGTGCCGATGATCGCCAACACTTACTTCACTTATCTGAAAGACTCCGACGCGCTCGTGGATATCCGCATGGGCGACGCCCGGCTCTCGCTGGAACGGCAGGAGCCCCAGAACTATAACCTGATTGCCGTCGACGCGTTTTCGAGCGACTCGATCCCCATCCACCTGCTCACGCGCGAAGCGTTGCAGCTTTACTTCAAACATCTCGCGCCGGAGGGTGTGTTGGCCGTACATATCTCCAACCGTTACATCAACCTGGAGCCGGTGCTCGAGCGGGGCGCGGCCGCCTTGAACAAGACGGTTCGCACCTATGAGACCGACGATAACGAGGACGGGACGTGCTACGGAACGACGTGGGTGTTACTCGCGTCGGATCCGGCCATCTTCAAGCGGGAGGAGATGACGGTCGGCGTGCGGCCAGCGCCCGCTCCGTGGCTCAAGACCTGGACCGACGATTACTCGAACATCTACAGAGTGGTCAGAGAACGGCACAACTGACGAGGGACGACAGGACCTGCCTGAAAGCGTTCCTCAACGGCCGAGGAGCTGCATCTCCCGGATGGTGTTCTTCAATCGTTCCGTGAGTTCGGCGCGATCCGAGGTCTTCAGCCCATCCACGTCGATCGGGTCGCCGATGCGCAAAGTCACTTTCCCCGGTCGCATGTGTCCCGAATGCATCGGCAGGACGTCGCGGATGCCAATGATGCAGACTGGCAGAATCCTCACCTTGCCTTTGATGGCGAGGTAGGCGGCGCCGTCCTTGAACTCCTGGAGTTCCCCGTCGAGAGACCGGCCGCCTTCGGGAAACATGAGGACACTTTGGCCCTTCTCCACCAGGACGACGCCCACGCTGCCCAGTACCTTCAGCGCCGCGCGCCAATCGTCCAGCGGGACGGAGATGTGCCCCGCTTTGGTCAGGTGCGGCCCGATAAACGGCACCTTGAAGAGTTCCTGCTTGGCCATGAAGCGGAAGTTGACCGGCAGGTGAGCCAGCAGCACGGGCGTATCCATGTAGCTGACGTGGTTGGACACGATTACGTAGCTGACGCCGTTTTCAAGCTTCTCGAGTCCGACCGTCCTGACCCTGGCGCCGGCGATGAACAACAGCATGCGCGCCCAGACGCGGGCCACTTTCAACTGTGCGTCACCGTTTCTATCCCACAGCGCCACGACTACGCTGATGCTGCCCATGATCGCGGTGGAGACTATAATCAGCGGGTCGCGAATCAGGAGGGCGATGAGGTAGCTGATAGACATTGGAACTTATCGGGGAACTTGTCGGACACGAGCAAATCGAGATTATCCCACGAGCCCGAGCAAGGCCCGAATCTCGCCTACCAGATACAGCGATCCGGTGATGAAGACAAGATCCTGGGGCGGCGCCTTCAGGACCCACGCCAGGGCTTCCGCTGGTGAATCGATGAGGCGCGCGCGAGATTCCCCGCTGATTTCGCGAATCTCGGCGGCCTGGAAGGCCCTCGCCTGGTGAGGAGTGGTGAAGATCAGCTCCTGGGCGAGCGGGAACAATTCCGGCCCAATGACGTGCAGGTCCTTGTCGCGCATCGCTCCGAAGACCATCCAGATCCGTTTGCCCGAGTGGAAACGGCGGATGTAAGCCGCCAGGGCGCGAGCGCCCGCGGGGTTGTGCGCGCCGTCCAGGAAGACGCTGGGGGATGTGCGAACCAGTTCGATGCGGCCCGGCCAGAGGGTTGCGGCAATACCGTCATGGACGGTCCCGGGCGTGATGCATTCGAAGTCCGGGCCCGCGGCGGAGAGGACGGCCAACGACGCGATGGCCGTCAGGGCGTTGTCCACCTGGTGCTCACCGACCAGAGGACAGTCCACCTGAATCCGCTGCGTACCGTTAACGGCGACGAACCGGCTGCCAAGGGCATGCAGCGTAAGGTCCCGCACCTGCCAGTCCGTGGCATGCGTCACGAATGACCCAGTCTCCATCGCATGCCGGTCCAGTACTTCGAGCGCTTCCGGCCGCTGCCGGGAGAATACCGCCGCGCGGCCCGGTTTCAGGATTCCGGCTTTCTCGAACGCGATCTCCGGGATGGTTGAGCCGAGATACTTTTCGTGATCGAAATCAATCGGAGTGATGACGCTGAGCAGGGGATCGACGACGTTGGTTGCGTCCAGGCGGCCGCCCATGCCGGTCTCGAGCGCCACCACCTCGGTGCGCTTCTCGCGGAACAGGTGCAGCGCCATGGCCGTGATGGTCTCGAAGTAGGTTGGGTGCATGTCGATGCCGCCCGAAGCGATCAGGCGTTGCGCCGTGGAATGCACTATGTCAAACGCAGCCGTGAATTCGTCCGCCGTGACCGGCTCTCCGCACACTCGAACGCGTTCGGTCGGCTCGACCAGGTGGGGAGAGACGTAGAGGCCGGTGCGCAGCCCCGCCTGGCGCAGGACGCGCTCGATCAGGGCGCATGTGGAGCCCTTGCCATTGGTGCCCGCGACGTGGACAAAACGCGATGCTTCCTGCGGCCGGCCCAGGGCGTCGAGCAGCGTGCGAATGCGCTCCAGGCCAAATTTGAAGGTCTTGAACTCGTTACCGAGAGAGTAAAGGAATCTGACCGATTCGGGATACGAAGTGCTCAGGACTGCTCCTAACCTGCCCCCGCCAGTATGCTTGGAAAGAACTCCGGTGGGAAACCGGAAGCTCCCGGGACGCCCATTCGTTATCGTATCGGACTTGCGTCAGCTACTCGAACGAAATGCGGCGCTCTCAGGCGCAGGACTGTCTGCCGGGTTGCGGATTCAGGCTCGGCCAAACGATTGATTCCATGACAGACTGGGAAAGCGGAAGTGGCGGCGGCCGGGTGGACGCCGCACGCATTTCTTTTGAACGATCCGACTTTCCAACCATGATGGGCGTCCTAGAATCAGACAGATCCGGCCGGAGGCCGAGGGGAATAGCTGGTTGATCCTCCGCGAGGCAGACGAACGGGACTTGGTGCCGCGCGCTCAGAAGGGCGACGTAGAAGCCTTCAACGTGCTCGTATCGCGTTGGGAGAAGAGGATTTACAGCTATCTTCTGCGGTTGTCGCCGGATGCTGGCGAGGCATTCGACCTGAGCCAGGAGACGTTTCTGAAGGCGTTTCAGAACCTCAAGCGTCTGGATGCGCCCGAACGGTTCGGTCCGTGGCTGTACAGGATCGCGCACAACGAAGCAATCAGCTTCTTACGGCGGCGGAGGCCGGAAAGCGATCCGCCGGAGCAGTCCACCGGGCGGTCCACGGCGTTCGGAATGGCCGGCGTGGAGATTTCGCTCGCGGTCCAGCAGGCCCTGAAGGTGTTGACTGCGGAGCAAAGGGAGTCCGTCGTGTTGAAGGTGTGTGAAGGATTCAAGTTCGAAGAGATCGCCGCGATTCTGGATACGCCGGCTTCAACCATCAAGTCGCGTGTCTACTCGGCGCTCGAGGCCATGCGGGGCGTGCTTGCCCCGGTCACGGACGCGCGGGACGCGCGGAGGACGGAGGAGTGAAGGAGACGTCCATGGAGTGCGCACGATTCGATTGGAAAGGTTATGCGCTCGGCGAACTGAGCGCCGCCGAAACTGCGGAGTGCGACCGGCACGTCCACGCTTGCGAGCGCTGCCGTGTCGAGATGGGGCGCTGGCAGACCACGGTCGCGTCATTGCGAAACCTGCCACAGGTGGAGCCTCCGCGACGCATTGTGTTCGTGCCCGAGCCTGGGGCAGGATCCATTTCTGGATCGTCCAATGAAGATCCCTGGTGGCGCCGCATGTGGAACTCCGGCCCGCAATTGGGCTTCGCATCCGCAAGCGTGCTGGCCCTGGCAATTCTGGCGCACGGGCTGATGGCCCGAGTCCCCGCCGCACTGGCTCCCGCACAGTCGGCGCAGATGGAGGCTCTCATCCATGAAGCGGCCATGAAAGAGGTCGACCGCCTGTTGCCTCAGGCTATGGACGCGGCGCTGAACCGGGCGATGGATCAGAGGCTCCGTACAGAACTCAGGCCCGCTCTGGCCGGCCTGAAGCAGCAACTGGCCCAGGAGGAGCAGCTTCACGCCGCCGGACTGGAACAGAAGCGCGATGCCGACCTGAAGGCGATCCGCTACGCGTTCGAACGGTTGGAGCAGCGGCTGAACTACGCTACGCTCTCGTCGGCGCGCCCGCAGGGAGGCGAATGATGAGGCGCACAGCCCGGCAAATGCCGCTCGATCTTTTTGTCTGCCTGTCGCTGAGCCTGGCTGCGGCGGCTGGCGCTCAACCGGCATCGCCCTTGAGCGGACCGCCGCTTTCGGAAATGGAGGCCGTTCAGAAGGCCTGCGACGGCGCGATTCGCGGCTACAGTCTCGATGCGCCGATCGATCATATCTTGCCGACGCATGGCATCTACGTCGAGGGTTACGGCGCGGTCTTCGTCACCGACGTGAACCTGGTTTCGTTGCCGCCGCTCTTTGGCTTTGGCGGGATTGCCCCCGCGGAGTACAAGCGTATTCACGACAGCAAGGTGAAACGGCTGCCGGAGGTCCGCACGTTGATGATTCAGATGATTCTCGGAGCATCGAAGACGCTGGTCCACCTGACTCCCGACGAGAGCATCCTGATTCAAGTCAACTACTACTACATGCAGCGTGAGGACCGCACCGGGCTGCCGAAGTCGATATCGGTCCAGGGTAAGAAGAAAGATCTGTTGGAAGCTGTTGAGAGAAAGACACCGGCTGAGGCAGTTTCAGGCATCCTGAAGATACGGGTAGAGTGAAGCTGCTTTCGAGCGGCGTGACGCGACGCCTGCGAATTCCACTGAGAGAAGGCTGGTTGAGAAGGCCCGCATGAAGCGACTGGGCGAGATTCTGATGGAGCGCGGCATTCTCGCGCACGAAGACCTGGAGCGCGCGCTGGAAATCCAGCGCGAGCGGGGCGACAAGATCGGCCGCGTTCTGGTGGACCTCGGTTTCATCGCGCAAAAAGACCTGCTGCTGGCGCTCTCCGAACAACTCGGGCTTCCCATTGCGCAGATCGACGGTCCCCCCGCGGTCACGCCCGAGACCGAGCAGCTTTCCAGCCGGTTCCTGCGCCAGGCGCGAGTGATGCCCCTGGCAGTCGACGGTACGACTTTGCGTCTGGCAATGGCCGATCCCCTGGACTTCGAAACGCTTTCCATCGCGCGCCTGGCCACGGGACTCACGATCCAGCCGGAACTCGCGACGGAAGCCGAGATCCTGGACGCGATCGAGCGCTATTACGGCGAGGAAGAGAAGGAGAGCGCCGAACCCGGGCGCGACGGGGAGGAGTCCGCGGCCGATCTGGAACAGCTTCGCGATATGGCGAGCGAAGCGCCGGTCATCCGGCTGGTAAACGCCATGATCGCCGCGGCCGTGGAGAAGCGCGCGAGCGACATCCACATCGAACCTTTCGAGAAGGAGTTCCGGGTCCGCTACCGCATTGACGGCGTATTGCATGAGCAGGAACCGCCGCCGCGGGAACTGAAGGCCGCGATCATCTCGCGACTGAAGCTGATGGCGCGCCTGAACATCGCGGAGCGCCGCCTGCCGCAGGACGGACGCATCAAGGTGAAGGCCTTGGGGCGCGAGGTGGACCTGCGTGTTTCCACGCTGCCGACGCTCTATGGCGAGAGCGTCGTGATGAGGCTGCTGGACCGTTCGGCGAGCGACTTCTACGATCTGCACAATCTCGGGTTCGATCCGCTGATGCTGGAGCGGATGGAGCATTTCACTTCTCTGCCGCACGGGATCTTCCTGGTCACCGGGCCGACCGGCAGCGGAAAGAGCACGACGTTGTACTCGGCCCTGAAACTCATCAATCAGCCCGACAAGAAGATCATCACCATCGAAGACCCGGTGGAGTACCAGATGGACGGGATCAACCAGATCCACGTCAACCCCGGGATCGGCCTCACTTTCGCGGCCGGACTGCGGCACATCGTGCGCCAGGATCCGGACGTCATCATGGTGGGCGAAATCCGCGACCGCGAGACCGCGGACGTGGCCATCCGCGCGGCCCTCACCGGACACTTCGTCTACTCGACGCTGCATACCAACGACGCGCCCAGCGCGATTACGCGCCTGACGGACATGGGCGTGGAGAACTATCTCATCAGCTCTTCGGTAGTGGCCGTGCTGGCGCAACGGCTGGTGCGTGTGATTTGTGATGCGTGCAAGGTGGAGGCCGGCGAGAGAATGAGCCCGATGGGGGAACTGGTTCCGTCGTTTCGGGGAGCCGGCTGCGAAAAGTGTTTCGGCACAGGCTACAAGGGACGCGTCGGCATCTTCGAGATGATGGAGCTGAACGAAGACATCCGCAAACGCATCATGGCCAACGCCGACGCGGGCGACCTCACACAGGCGGCACGCAGGCACGGCATGCGGGCGCTGCGCGAAGACGGCTGGTTGAAGGTGGCTACAGGCGTGACGACGGCGGACGAAGTGATCCGCGTGACGCAGGAGTTCTAGCGCGACATGGCCACTACGTTCCATTTCCGCGCGGTGACGGCCGATGGCAAAAGCCGGTCCGGCAAGCTGACGGCCGATAGCGAGAAACTGGCCGCGCACGAGTTGAAGCGGCAGGGCCTTCTGCCGGTCTATGTGGGCCTTCAACCGCAGTCGCGCGGCGAGTTCAAACTGCCTAATCTGCAATTTGGCAAGCGGCGGGCGATCCTCTTCTTTACTCAGGAAATCGCCACGTTGCTGAGCGCGGGCGTGCCGCTCGACCGCGCCCTGTCCATCACTTCGGAGCTGGGCGAGAGTGAAGAGTTTCGCACCGTGGCAAGCGACGTGTTGCGGGCTCTCAAGGGCGGACGCTCGTTTGGCGACGCTTTGAGCACGCGGCCGGACTATTTCTCGGAGATCTATGTGAACATGGTGCGCGCCGGGGAGGCCTCGGGCTCGCTGGCGGCGATCTTCGAGCGGCTTTCGGAGTATGAGCGGACCCGCGACGAACTGCGCGGCTACATTACCAGCGCGATGGTCTATCCGGCGCTGCTCGCGGCCGTGGGGTCGGCCTCCATCTTCCTGCTGCTCTATTTTGTAGTGCCGCGCTTTGCGTCCGTCTTCGCCGAATCACGGATGAAGATCCCGACTCCGACGCTGATCCTGATTAAGACCAGCAACATCGTGAAAACCTATGGCGGCTGGGTCCTGCTGGCGCTTGCCGCCGCGGCCTTCGGCCTGCGTTCGTACATCTCGACGCCGGTGGGACGCATGTGGTGGGACGGCTTCAAGCTGAAGCTGCCGGTGCTCGGCGACGCGCTGCGCAAGTCGCAGTCGGCCCAATTCGCGCGCTCCATGGGAACGCTGGTCGGCAATGGTGTGCCACTGGTGCAGAGCCTCACCATCTCGCGCGCGATCCTGACCAACCGGCGCATGGGCGATGCGCTTGAAAAGGTTTCGCAAGGCATTAAACGCGGCGAGGGAGTTTCGGCGCCCCTGGCGCGCACGGGGCAGTTTCCGCCTCTGCTCTCCCACCTGCTGGCGGTAGGCGAGGAGACGGGGCGTCTGGACGTGATGTTCAACCGGGCCGCCGAAATCTACGACGCCGACACGAAAGCCGCCATCAAGCGCTTCACATCGCTTTTCGAGCCTCTGATAATTCTGTTTATGGGTGTCGTCATCGGCTCGCTGATCCTGAGCCTGATGATGGCCATCACCAGCCTGAACGACGTGGGAATGTGAAGAACTCAAGCAAAGTGGGAACCTAAGGACATGACCGCCACTCAGCCAAGACTCCGGAACCGGCAACGCACCGGCATAACGCTTATCGAAATGCTCGTGGTGGTGACGATCATCGCCCTCTTTGCGGCGGTGGTCGGCACCACCATGTTCAAGAAGACCGACCAGGCCCGCGTCACCGCGGCGAAACTGCAGATCAGCAACTTCATGGACGCGCTCGGCCAGTACAAGCTGGATACGGGCGTCTTTCCGACCACGGAACAGGGCTTGAACGCGCTGCGCGTCAAACCCGATGGCGTGAATAACTGGAACGGACCGTACATGCCGAAGGACGTTCCGCTGGACCAGTGGGGTCATGCCTTCATCTACAAATATCCCGGTGATCACGGCGACGAACCCGACATTGAGAGCTACGGCGCGGACGGGCAGCCGGGCGGCGACGGGATCAGCGCGGACATTCAGAGCTGGAAAAACTAGTGTCTCGACCGCGCGGCATCACCCTGATCGAGTTGCTCGTGGTGATGGCTGTGATCTCGCTGATGATGGGCGTCGCCTATCCCAGCGTCTCGCGCGGGCTCGAGAGCGTCCGGCTGCGGATGGCTGGGGACGACGTAGCTTCATTTCTCTCGCTCGCCATGAATCGTGTCGAGAAGACGGAGTCGCCCGTGGAGGTGCGGTTTCTGAGATCGCAGCGGGTGATCGAGATGGATGGACCCGCTACGCCGCTCAAGACGCTCAACCTGCCTGACGGTATCGGCATCGGCGAGATTTCCCCGGAGGTTGAGGGGGAGCCGCAGACCGAGCGCAGCGCCCTGCTGATGCCGGGAGCGCCATTCCCGCGCATGACCGTAGAACTCACCAGTGTGGGCGGAGGCAGGCGCGCGGTGCGCATCGATCCGACCACCAGTACGCCCATCATCGAAGAGCCTGCGCGTCCGCAAACGGAGGGCGCCGGAAAATGACGCGTCGCGGCTTCACGCTGCTCGAAGTCCTGGTCGCTACCGCAATCATGGGGATTGCGGTCACTACCGCCGTGACCGCGCTGCGCACCTCGCTCCGCAATGCGGACCGGCAGATGGAAATCGACAGGGTGGGCTCGCTGGCCCGGCGCAAAATGGATGAATTGCTCACCGAACGTCTGAACCCGCACTGCCAGAATTTCGGCGGCGTCTTCCCGCCTGCCTATACA
>Ga0315272_10001751_pt1 | contig 10725 bp, 7 predicted proteins | sample C3_middle_MG_FD_203918 | JGI IMG/M metagenome (GOLD analysis project Ga0315272, IMG submission 203918) | Sediment microbial communities from Yellowstone Lake, YNP, Wyoming, USA - C3_middle | ecosystem: Environmental > Aquatic > Freshwater > Lake > Sediment | place: USA: Wyoming | collected...
CGAGCTGGGATAATTTGAGCAAACCATTGATCAGTCCGTCCATCCGTTCCACCGAAGACTCGATGAAGCCGAGCTCCGGCTGGATGTCATTCTGATAAATAGCATCAAGTTTATTTCTTTCTTCCGGCGCAAACCGATCGGGATGCTTTGCCGTGATCGCGCTTATCTCCTGGAGCGACTGCCGGAGTTCCACGGAAAACCCCCTGATGTTCACCAGCGGCTGCCGGAGATCGTGCGCCGCGCTGTACATAAAGGCCTGCAACTCGTCGTTTGCCTCGCGCAGCTCGTGCTCCGTCCTCTTTATCGCGCTGATGTCAATGAAGCTCTCGATGATATGCTCTTCGCCGTGATACTGCATCATCATCGCCGATTTCAGGATCGGCAGCCGGGAGCCGTCGGCCCGGAGGAGCACGCGCTCAGAATTGTCCACCGCCTCGCGCTTGTCCGTGATCGGGCACATCCCCTTTTCAGCCGGGCAGACGAACTGGTGGCATACGCGACCCGCGATCACGTCCCTTGGGGCGCCGATCATGTTCGCCGCGAACGAGTTCGCGTACACGATCTCGTGCCGCCGGGAATCGATCAGCAGGACGCCGGCATGGATCGAATCAAGCATGTTCGCCATCTGCTCCTTGTTCTTCTTCAGCAGTTCCTCCGCCTGCTTCCGGTCCGTGATGTCGCGCGAGACATGCACGATCTGGACGACCTCGCCCTTCTCGTCCATAATGGGAGAGGCGGAGACCTCCACGAACACCTTTCTGCCGTCATGTTCATAGTGGACATGCTCAGCGACCGCATGGCCCCCGGTGGTGAGCGTCTCCAGCATGGGGCACACGTCGTCGGGCGGGCCGCAGGGGTCTAAGCGCCGGTGCGTGACCTCGTGGCAGGTCTTTCCGATCACATCCTCTTCCCGCAGGTTATACTCCTCAAGAAATTTGCTATTCACTCCCTGGATGATGAAATTCCGCGCATCGATCACCGAAATGCCGTCGTTCATGCCGTCGAGCGCGGTCTTGATGAATTCATTCGAGCGCCGCAGCCGCTCTTCGGCCTGCTTGCGCTCCGCGAGCTCCTCGCCGATCCGTTCGAGCATGCGGTTGAAAAAACGCGAGAGGGCGCCGAATTCATCCTCCCGCGCCAGGTCCAGCCTCACCGAGAGATCGCCCGAGATCGCCGCCCGGGTGGCCGCGACCAGCGCGTGGATGGGCCGCGTGATGAACTTCAGAATGACCCAGGTGAGAAAGAGCCCGAAGACCATGGCCGAGGCGCCGGTGATGATGAACACCGCGCTCCTCCGGGAGCGCACGGCCTCGTGAAGCGACAGATGGTACAGCGTGAGCACGCAGGCGTTGCCCGCTCCGATTGGAAGGGGACGCAGTATGGCCACCGGATCTTTCCCTGGGTCTCCGGTCCTCGCGGTCTCATCGCCCATGCGCAGCTCAGCCGCGGAAAAACCGGAGCCCGGCAGCAGCCGTTCCATATTTACTGAAAAGCCCGCAAGCGTCCTTCCTCCAGCCGCGTCCACGGACACCCGGTACGCCAGGCGGTCCGCCTTCTCAGCGTAGTCCCGCTCCATCCGCTCGTCCGCGTTCCAGAGAAAAAACGCAGCGACCAGGGACGCCACGAGCACCACGGCATACAGGACCACGGCCGTGATCTTGACCGCGACGCTCTCCTGCCACGTGCGAGTCAGATCGTCTGAAACAGGGGCCTTCTCGTTCATGAACGGAAACCCGCCTTTTTAAGGGCCATTGCCATGGGGCACACTCCCGTGATCCCGGCCATGCTCAGGGCAAAACCGAGGAACCAGGGGATGGACCACAAGGCCTCGGGATATACAACAACGGAAACGACAAGAAGCGCGCCGATGATGAGACGAAACGCGCGCTCGACATCAAAGGGGATGCCCAAGGTGCACGCCGCCTGTTCCGGATTGCGCGCATCCTTTCCATACCGGATACGCGATACCAGAAGCGGGATGCGCCAGTTCGTCACTCCCTCGAAAAGAAGCACACCGATGTATGCGTACAGCATGACGCTCCAGTGGAAGAACAGGGACATGATCAGAATGACGCCCAGCAGCAATCGATACTGTCTTTCGCTCATACAGCCTCCCTTTTCCCGAGTCCGCCCCTGTCTACTGTTTACTGTCTACTGCTTCATGCGGCACCGTGAAGCTGAATACGCTTCCCATGCCCGGCTCGGACTCGCACCAGATGCGGCCGCGGTGCCGCCGGACAAGCGTCTTGGCATACGCGAGCCCCATTCCCTCGCCGGGCACGTCCTGATTTCCCACTCTCCGGAATATCTCGAAGACCTTCGGGATGTCGTCCTTCGCGATCCCCCTTCCGTTGTCGCGGATATGAACAATCGTCTCCTGTTCATTCCGCTCCGCCAGGATTTCGATCTTCGCTCCCTGGTTATTGTGCGAATAGTTGATCGCGTTATCAAGAAGTTTCTGCATGAGCTCTTCCATCGACAGGGCATCGGCGACCACCCGCGGCAACGGCCCGACCTCCACGGTCAGTTTCTTCTCCTCCAGCTGCCGGCAGCGGCCGGCGATTATATCCTGAACAAGCTTCATCAGGTCAATGCGCTCCGGTTTCAGCTCCCGGCGAGCGAGCTGGAACAGTTTCAGCATTGCGTTCAGGAGCGTGTTCATCCGGTCCGCCGACGCGTTGACAAAACCCGCGGCAGCGGGAACGTCGGTGAGCAGCGCATGGAGGGCCTTCGCCCGCTGTTCAGTTTCCAGTTCGCCCGCGGTGGAATCGATGAGGGCGAGATTCTCCCGGAGACTCCTGGCCAGCTCGGTCGCAAAACCCATGATGTTCACCAGCGGGGCCCGGAGGTCGTGGGCAATGCTGTAGGCGAACCAGTTCAGGTCCTCATTCCGCTCCCGCAAGTCATCGGCGGAATGCTGGAGTTGCGCCTCAGTCTGCGTCCTCACCTCGATTTCCTTCTGGAGCCGGGAGACGGTCCGACCCAGCTCCCCGGTCCTGGCCGAAACCAGCTCTTCCAGGCGCATCCGGTACTGTTCGAGGTCATACCGCTGGCCCAGCTCCTTGATGAGGCTGGAATCGCTCAGGTACCGCTGGAGCAGCACAACGGATAAAATCTGTACGAGGAACATGTTGGCCATTATGAACGAGCGCGTATCCGCGATCCGGTCAAGGACCACGATGGGGACCAGATAGACGAGGTAGATCATGAGCGCCACGATCGCGTGTTGGGAAAACCTGCCGGGAATGAACCCGAGGACCGCGACGCCGAGAAGGACCATCCCCACGTAGTAGGGCGACGCATGTCCGCCGAGGCGGAGGACCATCAGTTCGATGGTGACGGCGGAGCTCAGCACGGCGGCATACACAAGGATGTGGCGGCGGACCGGATACGTCGGCCTGCTCATCAGGACTGCAATGCCGAGCAGAACAACCGCAATCACGATCCGGTAAAGGAGAAAGGTCCGAAAATGCTCCGGCGCAACGATAGCGTCGAGGCCGGAGAGCACCAGGAAGAGGCCCGCCCCCACCACCGATGCCCGTATTCCCCACAGCTGGATCAGCTGGTCGAGGTTGTTCTGTATGTATTCTTCTTTTGTCATAACAATTGCAGTGCTTTGGGGATGGTGAAGCTGAACGTTGTCCCTTTCCCTGATTCCGACTCGCACCAGATGCGGCCGCCGTGTCTGCGGACCAGGGCCTTCACATACGCAAGCCCCACGCCCTCACCCGGCAGGTCCTGCTTTCCCAGGCGGCGAAACAACTGAAAAAGCCACGGCGTATCTTCAGCATGAATTCCCCTGCCGTTGTCCCGCACTTGATAAACCGTCTCATCCCCGACCCGCTTACCGCTGATCTCAACGCGGCCCGGCCGTTCCTGGGAAAGATACTTCACCGCATTATCGACAAGATTCGCCATGATCTGCTCCATGGCCATCCGGTCCGCCTTCACACCGGGAAGGTCCCCCACGACCACGTTCACGTCCTTTTCCCTGATCTGATGCGCCAAACCGTCCAGGACGGACCGTATCAGGACCGTCATATCGATCGGCTCAAGCCTCAGTTCCCGATGGCCGATTTGCGCGAGTTTCAGCAGGGCACTGATGAGCCCGCTCATGCGCACCACGGAAGACCCGATGAAGCCCGACGCCGCCTGAATGTCATTTTGAAAGATGCCGGCAATCTTCTCGCGGTCCTTTTCGGACGGGGCCTGGGAACTCCCCTGGAGAATGGATTGTATTTCGCGGAGGGAGTAGACAATCTCATCGGTAAACCCCTTGATGTTCACCAGCGGTTGACGGAGGTCGTGGGCGGCGCTGTAGATGAATCCCTTGATATCATCATTGCTCTGTTTCAGTTCAGCGGCAGTCTGTTCAATATCCTCATCCCGCTTCTGGATCTGTTCCAGCATTTCGTTAAACCCGTCGATGAGCTGACCGATCTCGTCGCTGCTCCGCTTTTGTGCGCGGAGCGTGTACTCCTTGCCTTCGGAAACCCTTTTCATGGTCTTCGCCAGGTCCAGGATCGGACCGGAAATGGGCCGATGCATAATGCCCGAGAGAAGGAACGCAACCCCGAGGGCAATGACGGTGATTATGAGCACCAAAAAGAAGAACCATTTCAATTTGTCAAATAATTCCTGGAGGTCCGACTGGATCACGACAACGCCAACCTCCTGGTTGTCGAACATGACGCGTTCCACCACTTCCAGGTCCTGGTCCCACTCCCATGACCTGCGTGAATCGCGCTCGAGCTCCGTAAGCGCGGCAAGGTTGTCCCGCAACTGCTGCTGCCCGTTCCCCACGAAAGACGGAATATCCCCGCCGGACGCGTCCCGCGAAAAGTACTGTGCAAACACCGCACCGTCAGGTAAAAGGATGAAGGCGGACTTAATGTGCGGCCTGGCGGAAAGCCCGGCCAGTGTGGCTTCAGCGGAATTCCGGTCCCAGAACGTAATGGCCGCCGTCGTGTTCAGCCCGATAATCCTGGCCAGGGTCTTCAGTTCACGGTGGATCGACGACCGGAACGTCACCGCCTCATTGACCACGAAGGCCAGGGTCACGAGGAGCAGCACGATGCCGGTGACTGCCATCATGACCGCGGTCAGTTTGCCTTTTATTGATTTGATGTGAAAAACACGTTCGAGCACAGGGTTAAACCTTCCCGCGACAAGCAGCGGATAGTTGCATAGTAGAAAACATCAATACACCGTCCGCGCCAGTTTCAGGAGCTGGGAACTGATCTGGAGCCCGGCCCGCTTTGCGGAATTTTCGTTGATCTCAAAGACCACCCTGTTCCGCTCCATGAGAAACCCTATCATCCCGCCGCGCCGGACGAAACGTTCCGTGTCACCTACCACAAGCGTTGAATGGCCTTTCAGCGACAGAAGTATCTCGTCCATGCGGTCGTCATCAGCCGGGCTGATGAACAGGACATGGCATCCCCCGATCTCACCGGGGCCACTTACTCGTTTCACCACGACCTTCCGGTTCTTTACGGTCTTGCTCCGCAGGCCGTCCAGGGCCGGGCCGAACAGATCGTCGCCGATGACGCAAATGGTCATGGGCGCGTCGGGACCGGAAAATGCGCGTTCCGGCCATTCCACAAACTTGGCGAAGTTGTAGAGGAAGGCGGCCTTGACCTGGTACTCCGCCAAATCGTCCGCGCGCGCGCCCGTCCCCGCCCCCGTCACGAGGAAAAAGGGCAGTATGATGAGCGCCGCCGCAACTATAATCCGTTTCGCAATCCGTATCATAACTGTGGTCTCCCGCTAAAATACGTAGGTCAGCTTCACCCGGTACGTCCTGCCGTCCTGCGGTATCGTCGTGAGCGGCAGATGGTCTTCTCCGCCGGGGTCTCCGTACTTCCGGTCAAGGAGGTTGTACACGCTTGCGGAGACATCGAGGTTGCGCGCAAAGCTCTTGCTGAACAACGTAGCATTCACGAGCACGACGCTTCCGGTCGAGCCCCCGGACACAAGCCCGCGCCTGCCGATATATTGCGCGTCCAGATCGGCAAAAAGCTTCTGTGCTATAAGGGGTATGATGGTCGAGCCCTTGACCATGTTTTTCGGAGAATTGGCCAGGGGCTGGTGCGTCTCCGTATCTTCCGCGAGAGGCGTATACGTGTAGCTCAACAGGTTTCTGAGGCCGTTTTGCCACTTGCCCTCAAGCTCCGCCTCGACCCCCCGCGCGCGCGCGCCGTTGTGGTTGTGGAACACAAGCAAAGAATCCGCTGGGTCCGTCTCCTGCACAATAAGGTTCTCGATGCGGTTGTAAAAACCCGAAAACGTCGCGGTAACATTATCTCCCATGCGCTGCTCATACACGATTTCATACGTTTTGATCGTCTCCGGATTGAGGTCCGGGTTCCCCTTTGTGCCATAGGTGGGGGAATCGAGGTACAGCTCGTACTGGTTCGGCGCGCGGAAGGCCGTTCCGTACAAAAACTTGAACACCGAAGACTTGATCGGCGTATAGATCAGCGCGGCGCGGGGATTCGTGGTTGCACCGAATGTTTCGTAATGATCATACCGGACCCCGGCATTCAGAATAACAGCCGGGGAAAGGCGTGACTCGTCCTGAAGATACAGGGACCATTTCTGCGACCGCCGGTTGGTGTCGAAGTAGGAAAAATAGGGATCAATGTCATAATTTTCGAACCGCGTCTTCACGTTGTTTTGAAAATCCGCGCCCACGACGATGGTGTGGCTGTCGTACAGTTTTTTTATGATCTGTGCCTCGGCGCCCCACCAGTCAGCCCAAACATAGTCCTTGTTCAGGGTCACGGATGCCGCATAAGGGTAATCGGTATGGTACCAGTACTTGTCATAGTACAGCCTGCCGAGCAGCTCAGTGCCAGTGCCCGCTGTTTTTTTGTAGGTAACGTCCAGAAAGGCCCGGCTGTCAACAGCTTCATATCGAGGGTCGTTGAAACCCGCTAAATAATATGACGCTGTGGGGATTTTCCTTGTCCGTTCCACGTAAGCGCTCTCGAACGTGAAATACTCCGTGGAATACTTCGCAAAGGCGCTCTGCCGTTCTTCCTTGTCAAGGTTTACCGCGACGCCGTTGTTCGCCGCCCGGCTGTCGGCCGCCGGATTGGCGGGGTCAAACTCAGAAAAATACAGATGTTTGTTGCCTTCCGTGCTCATGGCCGAGCCTGAAAGCAACACTTTGTCGCCGCCCTCCAGGCGTTTTCCGAAACTCGCGCTGCCGGCGTAGGTCGCCTGGTTTCCCGCTGCTGCGGACACCTCAGTACCCTGAATATCCGGCCCCTGCTTCGTGGTGACGCTGATCACCGCGAAAAAAGCGTTGTCCCCGTACAAGGAAGAACTCGGCCCGCGGATGATCTCGATACGGTCCACAAGGTCCATGTCGAGAATAAACTCATTTGCCACGTAAACTGAATCATACGTGATCTCGTTCATGCGGTGTCCATCCACCAGAATCAGGACCCGGCTGTTCCAGTCCCCGGTGCGGCCAAAACCGCGCACGGATACGTAGGAATACGCCCGATCATTGGTCACGACGAACCCCCGCACGCTCCTGAGCACGTCTGCCATATTCCGATAACCGTACTTTTTAATGTCGTCCGCCGTCACCACGGTCACGGACGACGGGGCTTCGGATGCCTTTTGCGCGTATTTCGACGCGCCCGATACCTCCATGTTCATGAGGTCCTCGATGTTCAGTTCGGCAAGGTCGCTACCGTTGCTTCCTGACGGGGCGGCCTCCTGCCCCAGTGCAGCGGAGCCATGAGCCAGGACAACAAAGACCGCCGCAATAAACGTTGTAATGAATTGGTTGATGAGACGTATCATGCTTGGTCCTCCTCGTGCTGCGTTAGAAAACATACGTCAGCTTCACCCGGTACGTCCTGCCGTCCTGCCGGATGGTATCGAGCACCGCATATGGTGGATTTTGATCTTCCAATCCGGGGTCGCCGTATATCTTGTCGAAAAGGTTATAAACGCTTGCGGACAACTCAAGCCGATCCATGATGTTCCGGCTGAACAGGGTAAGGTTGGTAATGAACACACTTTGCACGTACTCGCCGGCCAGGGTCCTTCTCCTGCTCATATATTGTTCTTCAATGCCCGCGAAGACCTTATGATTCAGGACCGGGACCGTGATATTGAGCTTCCCCATCTGCGCGGGTGAGTTCGTGAGCGGCTCACCGGTTTGCTTATCCTCGGTCCGCTGGATCGCATAGCTGACCCGGCCCTCGAACCCATCAGACCACTTCTTTTCCAGTTCCAGCTCGCCCCCCCTGGCATCGACCTCGTCAATGTTCCTGAAGACCGTGATGCCGGAGCCCGGCACCGTCTCGGTATTGACGATGAGATCCGTTATTTTATAATAGTAGCCGGCTGCCGTCATGCGAAAGCGGTCGCCGATATACTGCTCATACACCAGTTCATAGGTATTGATCTTTTCCGGTTTGAGAGCGAGGTTCTCAATTTGGGTGACACTGGTATAGAACATTTCATAATCATTCGGCGCGCGGAATGCGCTGCCGTACAGGAGCTTGATGGCGCTTTTATCAATAGGATTGAAGATCAGGGCAAGACGGGGGTTGGCGGTCCCGCCGAAGGTGCTGTAGCTGTCGTATCTGACGCCTGCGTTCACGGTCAGGTTCTTTGCAAGCGAGAGCTCATCCTGCAAATAGGCGGCCCATATCCTCGAGCGTCTGTTGGAGTCATCATAAATATAATACGGAGCGACGTCGTAATTCTTATGGTCCTGGCGCATATTATCCGTATATTCCGCGCCGATGATGACCCGGTGAGCCTCGGAAAGTCTGGAAGTCAACTTTGCCTCACTTCCCCACCATTCACCATTTGTCAGGCTCTTGTTCATCACCCCATAGATTACATTGCCTGGGTAATCACCATGATATTCATAATAGTCGTAAAATAGTCTCACGGAAAGGTCAGTCCGATTGCCCAGACTGTGCTCGTATTTCAAATCCGCATAGCTGCGCGTATCAACGGTCCTGTTCGTCGGATCATTTATATCGGTCAGGTATGCGCCTGTGGGGACTCCTTTTGTTCTTGAGGAATACGCGCCTTCGAAGGTAACGTCCTGCTGAGAAACTTTTGTAAAGAAGCTCTGGAAGCGGTCATAATCGGCATGGCTGGTCATGCCGCCGGGGATTGCGCGGGGGTCCGCTGAGTAGGCGGAATCGTACTCTTTAAAATAGAGCCGGTCTCCCGTACTGTCGTAGCCGGTGCCCGAGACGATCGCTTCGAGGCCGTTCCGGTACCGGTCCCCGTAGCTGACCCTGCCCTTGTATGTTCTGAAGCTGCCGGCCTCGCCCGAGGCTTCGACGCCCTTCACGTCCCTGCCGCGTTTGGTGATGATGTTGATGACGGCGAGAAAGGCATCGCTCCCATACAGGGACGAGCCCGGACCGCGGATGATCTCAACCCGGTCGAAGAGATCTACATCGAGAATGGCCTCGGTCCCGATCAAAGCCGCATTGTAGATATTTTCATTCATTCGGTGCCCGTCGATGAGAAGCAGTATGCGGGTGTTGTAGTCACCGGGCCGGTTGAACCCCCGCACGCCTACATAGGAATAGTCCCGGTCATAGGTGACGAAAAAGCCGCGTACGCTCCGGAGCATGTCCGCCAGAGTACGGTAGCCGTATTTTTTTATCTCATCAGCGGTAATAATGGTCACCGACGAAGGCGCTTCAGACAGCTTCTGCAGAAATTTCGAAGCGCCGTAAACCTCCACGTTCATAAGTTCTTCTATGTTCATTTCCGTGATGTCCTCCTGACCTTGCGCTGCGACGGGCGACAAGGCCAGCGCGCAGAGAACTGCAATGGCCCAGCGTGTTCCATGCTTGATCATATTCCGCTCCTTTCAAGGTCCGTCCATCGCGTCCGCCTCAACCCGGCACCTTCACCAGCGACAGAAAGCCGCTGAGGTTCCGGATCGCCTCCGAGAACTGGCCGTAGTCAACGGGCTTGGTCATGTACATATTGCAGCCCAGTTCGTAGCACTTCGCGATCTCCTGGGGGTTGTCCGTGGTCGTGAGCATCACCACGGGGATCAGCTTCGTCCGTTCGTCGTTCTTCACGATCTTGAGCACCTGGTACCCGTCCATCACCGGCAGGTTCAGGTCCAGCAGCATCAGGATCGTTTGGCCGTGGCCTTCGCCGAAGAGGTAGTCCACGGCCTTCCTGCCGTCTTCGAACTTGACGATCCGATAGGGCAGGCCCGCGCGCCGCAGGTTTTTTTCGATCAGCAGCGCGTGGCCGGGGTCGTCTTCCACCAGCAGGATCCTGACATCAGCCGTCATCTCTGCGTTCATCGCCCTACTCCTTCTTCGGGATCTTCACGACCGACAGGAACAGTCCGAGATTGCGGATGGCCTCGGCGAACTGCTCGTATTCCACGGGTTTGGTAACGTATACGTTGCAGCCCAGGGCATAGCAGCGCTCGATTTCCTGGGGGACTTCGGACGTCGTGAGCATCACCACGGGGATGTGCTTCGTGCGCTCGTCCGCCTTGATGACCTGCAGCACCTGGAACCCGCTCTTGATGGGAAGGTTCAGGTCGAGCAGGATCAGCAGCGGCTCGAGATGACGGTCGTTCGCATACTCCCCCTGGTGCAGCAGGAAGTCGATCGCCTTCTGTCCGTTGTCCAGGACGATGATGTCATTGGCAAGGTGCGCCCGGCGAAGGTTCTTCTCGATGAGCCGGGCATGGCCGGG
>Ga0315272_10001753_pt1 | contig 10717 bp, 9 predicted proteins | sample C3_middle_MG_FD_203918 | JGI IMG/M metagenome (GOLD analysis project Ga0315272, IMG submission 203918) | Sediment microbial communities from Yellowstone Lake, YNP, Wyoming, USA - C3_middle | ecosystem: Environmental > Aquatic > Freshwater > Lake > Sediment | place: USA: Wyoming | collected...
CGGAAAGACCGATAGCATTAAGATGAACAAGGTTTTCAACTATATTATAGAGAATTACGACCGCAGAATTACACTTGATGAGGTGGCTTATCTTGTGAACATGACTTCAAATGCTTTTTGCAAGTTCTTTAAGACTCATACAAATAAAACTTTTAGCAGTTTTCTGATTGAGGTCAGGATCAATCAGGCGTGTAAAATGCTGTCGGAGGGGAACAACAATATATCAGAAACATACTATTCCTGTGGTTACAACAATAGCTCTAACTTCCACCGTCATTTCCGGAGGCAAACCGGACTTACGCCCTCCGAGTATTTAGATAAGTTTCGGAAGCAATTCGGATCGACATTACAGGAACGCGTTGTGTATTCTTAACGGTGCCTTTATTCCATTCGCGCGATGTATGCATAGACACACAATCCGGGAATGAATCTTCCTTCAAGGAGGCAGAACAGCACCTCATACCTTTATAACTTCAGATAGGATTGCTTTTTTGTTTCAGATTTAAATCACATTTACAACTAAACTAAAAAGCATAAATAAAAAAAGCTATATTTGAGTTAATCCGGATTAGTAAAAGTGCAGATGAAATTTCAGCTTTTTTGTTTATCCATACTGAGAGTCAGGGATCTTTTTTGACAAAAAATTGTAAATATGTCAGCTCTGTATTTTAAAGTCCCCCGGCAGGAAGGAGAATCAGTACGATCAGAAATCTGGACACTTCCTCATTTCTATGAACCAGTCCACTTTCATGAAGAATGCCAGTTAACATATATACTGGAAAGCGAAGGGATACTTTTCATTGGTAATCAGATTGACAGGTTTGCCAGCGATGAGTTATATCTCATTGGCAAATACCTCCCACATGTATTCAGAAATGACGACATTTATTTTAAAGAGAAAGGTAAATCAAAAGCCAGGGCTATTTCCATATTTTTTTCTTCAGAAATCCTGCAAAATATAATAAAGGAAATTCCTGAGTCTCTATTTATGAATAAACTGCTTGAGAATTCAGCTTTTGGTATCAGAGTAACAAAGGATGAAGCTTTAAAAATCAAAAAACAGCTTGTTAAATTAGTTAAGTTAACAGGATTCAGCAGAGTGATGATGCTACTTACTATTTTAAATAAAATATCATTAAGCAGTTCATCAGAACTTTTATCCAAAAAAATGCATATCCCTCTTGCTCAGGAACATAGACTCAAATTAAATAAAGTCTTCGAATACGCAATGTCTCATTATAGGGAAAAGATCACACTTGAAGAGGTTGCCGCTCTGATTAATTATTCTCCAACTGCATTTTGCAGATTTTTCAAGCAACACACACTTAAGACATTCTCTCAGTTTATAATTGAGATCAGAATCAGTAATGCCTGCAGACTTTTGGACGAGGGATTATCAAATGTTTCTGAAGCCTGCTATTCAACAGGCCATGGTAACATTTCAAATTTCCACAGGCATTTTAAATCGATGGTTGGTACTACTCCGCTGATGTATAAGAAAAGTATCAAACCATCAGATTCAGACAACTAAAAACAGAATTCAAAGTCGAAAACGCGCGCACTTAAAATTTATGTTTTAAAAAGAATTCTTATATGAATAGAAACCTGCACTTCTCTGATGCTCTGAAAATTAAAGGGCCAAATGCATTTAATGTAATGTTAAAACCGGCAGGTTCTTCATGCAATTTTGATTGTAAATATTGTTATTATCTTGAAAAAAGGAAGCTGTATTCAGAGGAGAAAAAGTTCATGATGTCTACTGGACTTCTTGAAGAATTTACAAGACAATTCATCGAAGCAAATAATATTCCGGTTGTGACATTTACCTGGCAGGGTGGGGAACCAACTCTTATGGGGTTAGACTTTTACATAAAAGCAATTGAATTACAAAAGAAATATTCAAATGGAAAGAGGATCGAGAACTCTTTCCAGACTAATGGCTCACGACTCAACAATGACTGGTGCAAGTTTTTTCACGATAATAATGTACTTGTAGGAATTTCGCTGGACGGACCTGAACACATTCACAATCATTATCGAAAAACAAAGTCAGGAGGGGATACATTTGGAAGCGTAATGAGAGGGATAGAACTGCTTAAACGAAACAAAGTTGAATTCAATACCCTGAGTTGCGTAAATGATTACAGCGTTCATTATGCCATGGATATTTATAGGTTTCTCAAAAGCGCAGGAAGTGTATTTATGCAATTTCTGCCGGTAGTTGAACGTAAAGCAAAAATGAAAGATGTGAATAAGCTTTCGCTTGTTTCAAATGACTACAAGGAAGAAGCTGAGGTAACAGAATGGTCTGTTAAAGGAAAGGATTTCGGAAAGTTTTTAATTACTATCTTCGATGAATGGGTGCGGAATGATGTTGGAAACAGGTTCGTCCAGATATTTGATTCAACACTTGCAAACTGGGTTGGTGAAATGCCTGGTATTTGTGTATTTTCAGATACCTGTGGCGAAGCTCTGGCGATGGAGCACAATGGTGACCTTTTCTCTTGTGACCATTTTGTCTACAATGATAATTACCTGGGGAACATTCTTGAAAAACCGCTTAGCGACCTTGTCAAATCTCAAAATCAGTTCAATTTTGGAATAAAAAAGAGAACTAGCCTCCCACGGTATTGCCTATTGTGTAATGTCCGATTTGCCTGCAATGGTGAATGTCCAAAGCACAGAATACTGTATACGCCTGATGGTGAATATGGACTTAATTACCTGTGTGATGGTTATAAGATTTTTTTTCAGCATGTTCAGCCATATATGGATTTCATGGCTAAAGAACTCGAGAATAGTCGGGCACCATCAAATGTTATGAAATGGATCAGAAATATGGAAACTCAAGCAGTGAAACTTGTCTTACCTGAGAGAAATAGCCAGTGTCCGTGCGGAAGCGGGAAAAAATATAAAAACTGTTGTGGATTGAACACAAAGCATATCATCAGTTAATAAACTGTGAATATTTTTTGAATATACACTTTTCCTGCTCCCTCCATATTTCCTTAAAATTGCATTAAAATATATAAAAATGTTAATATAGTATCAATATAATTGACAACTGATGTAGAATTTGAAAAGGTCAAATATTATTTTTGTACTTATTATTTTATACTTATAATGAAGTACTGACAAGAATACATCTATCAATTATGGGAAATTTGCTCGAAAAGCTTATGCAATCCGAGATATTACTATGATAGCTCGTCATAAAGAGATTTAACTTATTAAAATACCCAACTGCGATGATTCCATTTCCTGATGCACAAATATTAGATATTAATCTTACAAGTAGGGAGATTGTTAAAAGATCTATTCCAGGCAGTATTTATCGCCTTTATCCGGGAGGGTCAGCTCTTGGTGTTTACTTAATATTGCAGGAGATGGCTGTTGGGATTGATCCGCTTTCTCCCGAAAACTTGCTGGTTTTCTCGGTCTCTCCTTTTACCGGATTAAATATGAGTGGATTAAGCCGTATAGTGGTATCCACAAAAAGCCCTCTTACAAATACTATTGGTGATAGTCAGGCAGGAGGTGATTTCCCGATATACCTTAAAGGGAATGGATACGATTCGGTTGTATTTCGCGGAAGATCGGAAAAGCCTGTGTATGTCTATCTCGATGGAGATAAAGTTGAGATAAGGGATGCTGGTAAGATGTGGGGCAGGATAACAGGAGAGTCTGAAAAGCTTATAAGGGAAGATCTTGGTGAAGATAAGGTTGAGATTGCCCAGATTGGTCCGGCTGGTGAGAACATGGTAAAATTTGCAAATATTATAAATATGTGCAACAGAGCCAACGGCCGTAATGGTACTGGTGCTGTAATGGGATCCAAAAACCTGAAAGCTCTTGTTTTGAAGAGATTTAAGAATTTGAAACCATTTAATCCTGAAGCATTCAAGGGTATTACGAAAAACGTCAAGGCTCAACTGGAAGATAATCAATGTGTTTCCGGACTGGGGAAGTTTGGAACTGATGGTGATCTGGAAGGATTCAACAAGGAGGGATTCCTCCCTACAAAAAACTGGAATTCTGGTTATTTCCCCGAAGGTGCTAAAGAGATTACAGGAACAACAATGTTTGAAACTGTTTTAAAGGACAGAGATACCTGCTATGCATGTTCAGTAAGATGTAAAAGAGTTGTTGAGATTCCCGGAGTTGTTGACCCTTTATATGGAGGACCGGAATATGAGACTTGTGGCACTTTTGGGTCATATTGTTGTATTGGTGACCTTGCAACAATATGCCATGCTAACCAGCTATGCAATATGTACGGGCTTGACACTATCTCATGCGGAGCAACCATAGCTTTTGCAATGGAATGTTTTGAGGAAGGTTTAATCAATGAAAAAGATACTGGCGGACTTAAACTGAATTTTGGCAGTAAGGAAGTAATAGCTCCATTAATTGAATTGATTGCGAGGCGCGGCGGAATTGGGGATTTATTAGCTGAAGGAAGTAAAAGGGCTTCAGAGAAAATAGGGAATGGTGCAGAGTCTTTCAGTATTAGTGTAAAAGGGCAGGAATTGCCTGCACATATGCCGCAGTACAAGCCTGCAGTTGGTCTGGTATATGCAGTCAATCCCTTTGGAGCCGATCATCAATCAAGTGAGCATGATACATTTATGATAATGCCGGCAGATAGCCGGGAAAGAAAACGACTTGCCCAAATTGGATCTACTGCTGAATATGATAATCCTTTCGTAATAGATGATGATAAAGTGAGGTTTGCGTTCGATTCTCAATGTTATTTTTCTATTCTGGACACTCTTTGCCTGTGTCAGTTTGTATGGGGACCGTGCTGGGAATTATATGGTCCTGATGATCTTATCGATCTCTGCAAATATGGCATTGGATGGGAAACTTCGTTGTTCGAATTGATGAGAGTTGGGGAGAGAAGGATTAATATGATGAGATACTTTAATGCCAGAGAAGGGTTTACGAAAAAAGAGGACGTTTTGCCTGACAGAATATTTAAACCCCTGATTGATGGGCCATCAAAAGGTGTACATCTCGATAAAGAGAAATTTCTCGAAGCAAGAGAACTTTATTATTCATTTGCCGGATGGGATGAAAAAACCGGTAATCCTACTGAAAGCACATTGAGAAAGCTTTCTTTAGGCTGGCTGTTCGAAAAAAAGTGAAAATGAAAGTTATTGTAAACGATAAACAAGCTGAAATAGCTGAGGACCTTCCGCTATGCGAACTGCTTAAACAATTGGATTATCAAAGATGTGTTGTGATTATTAATGGTAAGCATATCTTGTTTAAGCATTATTCATCCTTGATTTTAAGTGCGAATGATAATATAAAGTTAGTAAGAATTTTAGGAGGTGGTTGACATATAAATGATAAAAGTTGTAAATAAATTATTGCACTTCACCATTTTAGAATGCATAAGTAAAGTATAATTATAAAAAATAAATAAGAAAATCACTATGGCAACATTTACAGGTGTTTTTACCGTGCTTATTACTCCTATGACGAGAGAACAGGATATTGACTTTAATGGGTTAAAAGAAAATATTGACTGGCAGATAGAGCAGGGTATTCCGGGAATTTGTGTTTTAGGAAGTACAGGGGAATTTGCTAGCCTCAGTGTTGAGGAACGCCTCAATATAGCAGAAACGGCGGTCAAACATATTAATGGACGAATCCCTTGTATAATAGGGACAGCAGCAGAATCAACCAGAGAGACTATTTTTTATACAAAACATGCAAAGAAGATTGGTGCGGATGGCGCGTTAATAATAAATCCTTATTTTTGCAGACCATCTTTTGATGAAATCTATCTTCATTACAAGGCTGTTTCTGAAGCAGTTGATATTCCTATTATGGTTTATAACAATCCAGGGCATACCGGTGTTGATATGAGTCCGGAACTTCTGGTGAAAATATGCCAGCTTAAAAACATTGATTATGTTAAGGATGCATCAGGAGATCTAAGAAGAGTAGCCGATATTAAACGCCTTGCAAATGGCAAAGTAACAATATTTTGCGGGGGAGAAGATCTTGCATTGCTGAATTTCACGCTTGGGGCAACTGGCTGGATTTGTGTGTGTGGAAACCTGATCCCACGGGAAGCAAAACTGTTGCTTGAACTGGTGAAACAGGGTAAAGTGGAAGAAGCGAACTTGTTATTTGTTAGATTGTACCCGTTACTTGATATTCTTGAAAACTCTCCAAAATCTCTACAAATTGTTAAAAAGTCTCTCGAATTAATGGGACATCCTTCCGGACCTTGTCGTTTCCCAAGGCAACCTCTTTCTGAACCAGAGTCCGATAAGCTTCTTGTTTTGCTTAAAGATCTCTCGCTGGTTTGATAGGGATGAATAGCTATTGTAAAAACAAATTGTCGCCTGCTTTCATTAGAGCTGATTAGAGATTGTTGTCACAGAGGATTCAAAAGTATGGATATCATTCTTAAAATTTGCCTGGGAGCCATGTCGGGATTCTTCGGATTGTTTTACTTCCGTGATGTTATCAGGAACAGAAAAGGATTCTCTGAAAAACCATGGTCTGCTCTTCTTGGTACGGGATTTGTAACTGTTTTTTTCGATACCCTGGGAATTGGATGTTTTGCACCTCAGACTGTCATTTTTAAATTCTTCAAACTTGTTGATGACAGGCTGATACCCGGCACTTTGAATGTTGGTAATACTATCTCCACTGTCATCCAGGCATTAATTTTTATGACTGCATTTAATGTAGAGCCTGTAACCCTTGTTTCAATGTCAATAGTTGCTCCAATAGGCGCTTTGCTGGGTGCAGGTATTGTTTCAAGGATGTCGCGTCGTAAAATCCAGATTGGCCTTGGTACCGGATTAATGGTTGTCGGACTGATTATCCTGGCGGGATTTCTTAATGTGATCCCGGTTGGTGGAGTTGAAATTGGTTTGAACGGATGGAAATTAGTTGTTGCAATTGTTATGAGTTTCATTTTTGGTGGACTTCAGACAATTGGAGTGGGATTCTACGCACCATGCATGGCTTTGGTTTATATCCTTGGAATGAATCCTCTAACTGCTTTCCCTATAATGATGACAGCAACAGCAATGCTAATGACTGCAGGTGGGGCGAGGTTTGTAAAAGAAAAATCATACGACCGGAAAGTTGCAATATCTCTCACAATAGCAGGTGCTTTAGGTGTTTTTTTGGCTGCTTATGTAGTAAAATCATTACCATTAACTGTAATTAAATGGATGGTTTGTATTGTAGTTTTTTACACATCGTTCTGGATGTTTGTTTCAGCTGCCAGAAATGAAAAATAATTACTTAACTAATTTACTGAATTTTTGGGTTGCCTGACAAGTTGGAAGAAACGCAAGGTTTGACGTCCATGGTTTCAGGCAAGCAGGCATTGTGGCAATTGTCAAAACAAGCAAGAGTAGTTCCAGCCGGGGACTGATAAAATTTATGAAATATGAGAATATTGATTGCAGCGGAAAAGCCGTTTTCACCAATTGCGGTTAAACAGATAAAGGATGAATTAGTTACTGAAAAGCATGAGCTAATCCTTCTCGAGAATTATAAAGATGTGTCGGCCCTTAAAGCAGCTGTGAACAATGTCGATGCCCTGATCGTTAGAAGCGACCTTGTTACCTCAGAAATCCTTGATGAGGCCCGGAAGCTGCGGATAGTGGTAAGAGCCGGAGCAGGTTATGAAAATATTGATCTTTCCGCCTGTTCGGAACATAAGATTGTGGTAATGAACACACCCGGTCAGAATTCTAATGCTGTTGCGGAACTGGCTTTTTTAATGATGCTATTCCAGGCCCGCGGCCCTTTCAGCGGAAAGTGTGGTACTGAGCTGCGTGGTAAAACTATCGGGCTCCATGCATTCGGGAATGTAGGCAAATTCATGGCTGAAATTGCTAGAGGATTCGGGATGATAATTTATGCTTATGATCCTTTTGTCAACATAGATAAAATCAGAGCATCGGGTATTGAACCCTGCATTAATGCAGAGGACCTTTATAAAAACTGCCAGTATGTATCCCTGCATATTCCTGCTAATGAAAAGACCAGGAAATCCATTGGTTATGATCTGCTTATGAAAATGCCTCAAGATGCGGTTCTTGTCAATACTGCAAGGAAGGAAATCATAGATGAGAGCGGACTTATAAAGACATTTGAAGACAGATCGGATATCAAATATCTTTCTGATGTTGAAACCGATTGCAAAACTATTTTTGAAGAAAAATTTAAGGGGAGAATTATTTTCACTTCCAAAAAAATGGGAGCCCAGACAGAAGAAGCTAACATTAATACCGGAGTGGCTGCTGCACGACAAATTATTAATTATTTTAAGACAGGCAATGATGAATTCAGAGTTAATTAGGAAATGAACTATTTTTAAAGAGTTTGTATATATAAACAGAAGGAACCAGTTATGAAGAGATGTTGGTCAGGGCGTTATTGTTTGACTCGGGAATGAAGAAAGTCCCATGAATTACCTGGCTAGTACCTATCATTTTCGATGTTCATTACCAGGGTTTTGAAATGCTTGTGAATGAGCTTATTAATAATAAACTCTTCTATATGATGTTGTACTCTATGCGTTCTCATGGAATATATAAAAAGGAGAATACCTCCTATCATCTGAGAGAAACAATGGATAAATACTGGAAACAGAACCTTCCTGCAGGACCGAAATGACAATATTTTGATTCATTCGTCACGAATAATATTAAATAATTGCATAATATCAAGATCTTTATAAGTTGCGAAACCATTATATATAATAATATGAGTGCAAGTATTTTTAACGATGTAATGGGTCCCATAATGAGGGGTCCGTCGAGTTCTCATACTGCTGCATCTCACAGAATAGGTGAGATTATAAGGCAGATATGCTCCCCACTGAATGGCAAGGTTACAGTTGAGTTTGACAGGAGGGGCTCGCTGGCCACAACATATGAGGGACAGGGTAGCTCTATGGGATTGATTTGTGGATTGATTGGTGTAAGTATACTTAACCCGGATGTGATAAGGTATAAAGAACTTGCCAGAGAGTATGGACTAGACATAGAGTTTTTAATTACTACATATAAATCCAGCCATCCGAACACTTATAAAATCTCAATTGTCAAACAAGGTGGTGAAACATTCCGATTCATAGCAATATCTACAGGTGGAGGAATGTTCGAGCTTAACAGCATCAATGGATTTGATGTTTCGATAAAGGGTGACTATTATGAGAATCTTATGTATTTTGATTCTAAATCAACATTAAAGCTTCAGGAAATTGTTCAAGACCTGAAAAGTCATGTGCCCCATTCCAAATTAGAATTAATCAGAAATAACTCAGGCGATTTTCTCATAAGCATAAAATCCAGAGAATCTATTGCTGAGCATATAGCTGAAATAATCGGGAATCGGGAAGATGTAATATGGAAATGTCAGATATATCCGGTTATGCCAGTACTTGCAGGTTTTGATAAAAAAGTACCTTTTTCTTCAGTTGCCGAGATGCTAAATATTGCTGAAAAACAGGATTTTGATCTTGCTGAACTTGCGGTCATGTATGAAAGTTCACTTGCCGGTATCAGTTCTCAGAATGTAATTTCGCTAATGAATGAAATTGCACTTCATATAAAAAATTCGATAACCGAAGGTTTGAAGGAAAAAGTATATAAAGATAGAATCCTGGGCAGCCAGGCTCATCTGATAGTGAAAGCTGCAAAGGAAAACAGAATATCTGGTCAGGGTCTGAATAAAGTAATTGCATATGTGACTGCCATTATGGAATCAAAAAGTTCTATGGGAATTATTGTGGCTTCACCGACTGCGGGTTCAGCCGGGGTTGTTGGTGGCGCAATATATGGCGTAAGTGAAGGGTATATTGAAGATGAAGCATCAATTGTAAAAGCTTTTATGGCAGCAGGAATAATTGGTGTATTTATAGCCGATAGATATACATTTGCTGCAGAGGTGGGAGGTTGTCAGGTTGAATGTGGTTCAGGGTCATGTATGGCTGCCGCTGCTCTTGTTCAGCTGATGGGTGGAACCGCAAGGCAGGCTGTTAATGCAGCCTCAATGGCTCTGCAGAACCAGATAGGCATTGTTTGTGATACAATTGCTGACAGGGTAGAAGTACCCTGCCTTGGGAAGAACATAGCAGCTGCAGCAAATGCGTGGTGTTCAGCAAATATGAGCATCGCCGGCTATGATCCGGTAATACCTCTGGATGAGGTTATAGACACAATGAAATCTGTTGGAGAAAGCATGCCTTGTTCATTACGGTGTACCGGTTTCGGAGGCCTGGCAGTCACCCCCGCTTCAAAGAGAATTTATGAGGAATTAAAAAAGAATAAAAAGGAAGACTGAAACATCAATTATAAGATGAAACATGTAAAAAATAAGGTAAAGCCAATAACCTGGAAATATATTTTAATAAATAGCATTTCATTCTCTGAAAAAGTCTTTTTTTCCATATAAACCTGTGGCGGGTAAAAGAAACTGCAACATTGCTGCGCAAAAAAGCTGAATCATGAATGGATTTGCTAATAGCAATAGCATTTTGCTTCATTCATTTTATAAAGAAAAATAATATACAATATTGGTAATTTAATAGATATAGATTAGGTTTCATTGGCCTATCTTTGAACTAGAAGCAGTAAATAGGGTCTGCTGATTAACAATCACCTATTTGATGGTGTGACAATTATAACGATATTTGGGATAATAAGTGCAAAGATATATGGGAAAAGCA
>Ga0315272_10001754_pt1 | contig 10716 bp, 8 predicted proteins | sample C3_middle_MG_FD_203918 | JGI IMG/M metagenome (GOLD analysis project Ga0315272, IMG submission 203918) | Sediment microbial communities from Yellowstone Lake, YNP, Wyoming, USA - C3_middle | ecosystem: Environmental > Aquatic > Freshwater > Lake > Sediment | place: USA: Wyoming | collected...
GAAGTAGATTATGGCTGCGGCGACCCAACCGTCTATGTCCGCGAGGGAGAAGTTGTTGTTGACCTTGGTTCAGGCTCAGGAAAACATGTTTACATGATAGCTCAAATAGTTGGACCAAAGGGAAAGGTTATCGGCGTTGACTTCAATAAAGAAATGCTAAGCCTTGCCCGAAAATATCAGGACGAAATCGCCAAAAAGCTTGGCTACAAGAACACCGAATTCTACTACGCAAAGATCCAGAATTTAAAGCTTGACTTAGAAAAGGTAGAAGCCTATCTTCAAGCAAATCCCATTAAAACCGCGGAGGATTTAATAGCCTTTGAAAACTATGTCAAAGAGTTAGAAGAAAAAGGACCTCTCATCCCTGATGAAAGCGTAGACACGGTAGTTTCAAACTGCGTTTTAAACTTGGTAAAGCCGGAGGATAAAGACCGGCTCTTTTCAGAAATCTACAGGGTGTTAAAGGTTGGAGGAAGGGCGGTAATAAGCGATATCGTAAGCGATGAGGATGTTCCTCCTCATCTTCAAGAGGACCCTGAGCTTTGGTCAGGGTGCATCGCGGGTGCCCTAAGGGAAGACAAGTTTATTCATGCCTTTCTAAAGGCTGGGTTTTCTTCAGTTAGGGTTCTCAAATGGGAGGAGAAGCCTTGGCAAGTAATAGAGGGAATAGAATTTCGTTCCATAACCATTGAAGCCATAAAGGGCGAAAAAGGACCCTGTATAGACGCAGGACATGCGGTAATCTACCTTGGTCCTTTCTACAAGGTTGAAGATACTGAGGGTCATGTTTTTGAGATAGGGAAAAGAGTTGCTGTCTGCGAGAGAACCTTTAGAAATCTAAAACGAGCTTTCCCAGAACATTTTATCTTTATTGAACCAGCAAAACCTCTCCCAAAGCGCCCCTTTCCGAACTGCACCGGAATGGTTCTTAGGTCCCCAACGGAAACCAAAGAAGGTAAATGGGAAACAGGCATACCCTTTGAAGAAAGGCTAAAAAGCTTGGGAGTAGAGCTAAAGAAGAGAAAGATCAACATCGTCCAAGTAAACATTGGAAACCTATGCAACATGTCCTGCCGTCACTGTCATCATTCAGCCTCCCGCAAAGGAAAACTTATGCCAAATGAAATCTTACACAAAATATCTGAGCTCTTAAAAAAGAACCCAGGGCTAAGCTTAGACCTCACAGGGGGAGCACCTGAGCTTCATCCTTATATCTTACCCTTCCTTAAAGAGGTGAAAGAGTTTTGCCGGGAGATTTGGTTTCGCTCAAACCTTACTGCCTTAGCTGATAAGCATGATTTGATGGAAGAGCTTGCCAAGCTTGGGGTAAACATCATTGCCTCTTTCCCGAGCTTAGACAAAAGAGAAGCTGAAAGCATTAGAGGCAATGGCTTTTATGCTAAGGCTTTAGAGGTCTTAAAGAGCTTAAACGAGCTTGGGTATGGAAAGGATATACCTCTTATCCTTATGGTCAACCCCACAAAGCCAGAGTTGGTAAAGTCTCCTTCTGAGCTAAAATCGGAATTTGAAGCAACTTTAAAGGAAAAACACGGAATATCTTTTTCTGACCTTTTCGTCCTTAACAATGCTCCGATTGGAAGGTATAGAAAACTTCTTGCTAAGAAGGGCATGCTTTTAGATTATGAAAAGCTGCTTGAAGCTAACTTCAACCCAAGCACCCTTGATAAGCTCATGTGTTTAGACCTGATTACCATAGGTCCTGACGGAATGGTCTACGACTGTGACTTTAACCTTGCCCTTAATCTTCCGGTTGATGGTAAGCTTTCTGTAGATAGTCTACTTACTTACGGTTTAGAGGTCTTGCAAGATAAACACATAAAGGTGGGAAATCATTGCTATGTCTGCACAGCCCAGTTTGGAACAAGCTGCTTCGGATGTCTTTGCTAACTGCACAGAATGTCAGGCCTGCCAAAAGGTTTGTCCCTTTTTGGCTAAGTTTGGTCTCCCAAAAGAACTTTTGGTCAACCCCTCTGAGGTCCTCTTTTTCTGCACAAACTGCACGGCCTGTTCTAAGATTTGTCCGGAAAGATTACCGATTGCTCAGTCTCTCTACGAGGCAAAAATTCAGCTTCTAAGACAGGACTATTCTACAAGAGAGCCCTATATCTCGGCTAAGTCTTATGCTGAAAGGGGACATCGTTTCCCCTTTTCTCATTGGGAAAGAGCGGAAACTGTCTTTTGGCCTGGATGTAGTTTGGCTGGCTCAGCCCCAAACTTGGTTCTTAAAATTAAAAATAGCCTTTCAGATCTATTAAACCAAAGGGTTGGCATAGTCCTTGATTGTTGCTTTGACCCCTGTTTTCAGCTTGGAGGGGTCGAAGATGTCGCTAAAGCCTTTAAGGATATTAAAGAAAGGCTTATTTCTTATAAGGTCAAAAAAATTATCCTTGGTTGCACAAACTGCTATAAAAATTTTAAAAGATTTTTTTCTTCCGAAGAGGTGGAAGTTAAGCACATCTTGGATCTAATTCCCCAAGGTCTTCTTAAAATCCCTTTTAAAGAGGCTTATCTTCATCATCCCTGCCCAGCTTGGCAATTTGAGGAAATAAGGAAGAAGGCTCGAACGCTTATTGAAGATAAAGTTGAGCTCAAGGAAGCAAGGCTTCCAGCTTGCTGTGGAGCAGGTGGTGCTCTCTATCAGAATGAGGAGTTAGCTTCAGAGTTTAGGGAAAAAACTTTAAAATCAGCAAACCATAGACCTATTATCACTTACTGCCTGGGATGCAAAGGAAGATTTCTCAAGGGTGAGGTTAATGCCTATCACATCCTTGAGTTTCTCCCAAACTATTCCCCAAGGCTTAAACCCTTAAGCTCAACCCAAAAGTGGATAAATAGGTTTGTCCTTTCTTTAAGGCTAAAGCTCTTCTCTAAAAAGGCTTTAGTCTTAACGCTTTACCTTATAGCGTTGATAACCTTTTACACCTTTAGCTATGTAAAGGGCTTTGATTTCAAAGCCTATCTAAACTACTTAAATCAAATAAAAGGAAATCCGCTGGTGATTGTTCTGTATCTCCTTATCTATACCGTGGCTCCATCTTTCTTTGTTTCAAGCCTTGCCTTAACCATGGTTGCTGGTCTTCTTTGGGGTCCCTTCTTAGGAACGCTGATCGCCGTATCTGGGGCAACCCTTGGAGCCTCCCTCTCTTTTCTCCTTGCAAGGTATCTATTCTATCAAGCAGTAGCCCAGAGGTTTGGCAAGGTTTATCTTAAGACCTTTTGGGAAAGGGTTGAGAAGGACGGTTGGAAGTTTGTGGCTTTTTTAAGGCTTTTCCCTCTATTTCCTTATCCGGTGATAAACTTTCTCCTTGGTCTAACTCCAATCAAATTTTCAACCTATGTCATAACAAGCTTTATCTTCATGCTGCCAGGTGGCTTTCTTTACACCCTCCTTGGCTACTCTATACTTGAGCTGTTAAAACAAAATCCCTGGTATTTGATATTAGCTATACTTCTTCTCATAGGGTTTAGCCTTGTCATTAAAAAAGCAGAAAAGCTCTTCCGTCGTCCTCTTCTTTAGGGTCCCAGAGCTTGGAAAAGTAAAGAAGCGGCTTGAAAAGACCTTAGGAAAGGAGAAAACCCTAAAGCTTTATCAAACCCTGCTTAACGAGGCTCTAAACAACCTCCTAACCTATAAAAGTAAACACCCTGAAACCCTGTTAGTCGGCGTCTACCGAGGTTCCTTCTTGCCGCAAGAGCTTGCCAAACCCTTTGACCTTTTGTATGAACAGAAAGGCTTAAGCCTTGGGGAGGACTTAATAAGGGTAACAACGGATTTGTTAAGGGGGCAAAGCGTTGAAAAAATGATTATCATAGGCTCAGACTGCCCTGAAATAACTCCTTCCTTTTTAGAGCTTGCCATGGAAAAGCTAACAGAAAACCAAGTGGTTCTTTCCCCCTCCCATGACGGAGGCTACAACCTCATAGGCTTAAGGCAGGATATCCTTCCCTACATCAAAGAGATTTTCTCAGAAATCCCCTGGGGGACAGAAGCTGTGTTCAAAGAAACTATGAAGAGGCTTTCTGCCCTTGGTGTTAAAGTTTCCGTACTTCCTGAAACAGTTGATATAGACCGCATTGAGGATTTAGAAAGGCTGAAAAGAAAAGGTATTGAATTTTATTTATAAATTTATAAAGGGGGGCAAATTGCCCCTTTTAGTTAAGGATGAACTACTTTTTCAATTTTGGAGCTTCTGGTATGTTTGAACCATGGCACTCCATACAGTTTTGCTGAGCGGTTATCCCAAAGTCTTTGGCTGGCATCCAGGCTACTTCCTTGTTGTATTTTCCATCATGCCAAGCGTTCAAGTCTTCAACGAGCTTGTAAGCTACGCTTGCCGCTACTCTTGCGCATCTATCCTTTCTCTCTGCGCTTGCCAAAGCAAACCCGCTTGCCTTCATCCATTTTCCTACCGAGATATGGCATAAAGGAGACCCGCTTACTGTCCGGACTATTTTTTCCTTATTGGCTTTTGGATTTTTGGGCACATAAACGGGCAATTCGGTGTTAGAATACCAATCCATGATGTTAACCCCTATTATATGTCCCATATCACTACCAGCTATACGAGGACCAATAATACAATTTGCTACTATGTTTGCTCCAGCAAGAGAGCCGCAAATTGTGCCCCATCCACCCATTCCGCCTTCAAGGATCACGAAAGCATCGCCAGGGAATGATTTGTAGGGCTCGCCAATTTTTTCCGCTAACTGTTTGAAAACGGCGTTGATGACCGCCGCTCCGCAATAAACACGATACCATTCCTCATAGGCAAGCTCAGCGGTGGTCTTGGGGTCAAGCTTAGTGTAAGGCCAGGGCCATTTTTGAGGATTTACAGACTTGGCAAAGACCTCACCCTGGTAATCAAAAACCTTGCTTAAAAGATATCCAGCTGACAAGAAACCAAAGCCCTTTAAAACCGACCTACGGTCAACATTTGTTAACTCTAATACCTCCTTCATCATACACTCACCTCCTTTTTTATTCTAATTAAGAATAATAATTGCATTTAGCTAAATTACAAATAAAATTTTTTTATAAACAGTTCAAAATATATAGAAACAATTAATAAGTTATAATCCACCTTCCATTTTAAAAAGGGTATCAAAAAAATTAAATTATTGACAAACATAATCAAAAATTGAATATTGATAGAAAATATCTATTTGACATCTAATAAAACTAAGTTAATCCTTTACAAAATTTCAAGGGGGGCTTATGAACAGAAGAGAATTTATGAAAACCTTAAGCTTTGTCATCGTTGGAGCCTCTATTCTACCTAAAATTAGTTACGGAAAAGAAAGGTATAAAGTAAAACTATTGTATGAAACTATCTTGCCATTTAAAGAAGATGTAAGGCTTTGGGTCCCTATTCCTTACGACACAGATTATCAAAAACTTATCAAAACGGATGTTAAAACAACAGGAAAATATACGATCAACAAAGATAAGGTTTATGGAGCACCCATACTGTATGTAGAGTTTAAGAAAAATGACGAAAAACAATTAAAGGTGACCTTTGAGGTTGAGTTTGCTGAGAAGAGCGTTGATATAAACAAGCTACCCAAAGATAATACCACTATACCTTCAGATGTTGCCCTGTTTTTAAAACCTACTGAACATATTCCGACGGATGGGATCGTAAAAGAATACGCGGAGAAGATAACAGAAGGTAAGAAGACCCAGCTTGAAAAAGTTCGGGCTATCTACGATTGGGTAGTGGAGAATACCTACAGAGACCCTAAGGTTAAGGGATGTGGGCCGGGTGATGTAAAAAGGATGCTTGAGACAAAGAACTTTGGCGGAAAATGCACAGACATAAACTCTCTCTTTGTAGCCCTTTGCCGAGCGATTGGCGTTCCTGCAAGGGAAGTTTTTGGCTTAAGGGTAAAGCCCTCCTTCCTCTCTAAGGGTATTTCTTCAGTGACTAAGGATGCAACAAAGGCTCAGCACTGCCGAGCGGAGTTCTATCTTGGGCAATGGGTGCCTGCTGACCCTGCGGATGTTAGAAAGTTGATCCTTGAAGAAAATCTCACCCTTGACCATCCAAAGGTAAAGCTTATCAGGGAGTATCTTTTTGGAAACTGGGATGCCCATTGGATTGCCTTTAACCATGCAAGAGACTTTCAGCTTGAACCACCTCTAAAGAGCGTAAAAAGCATAAACGAATTCATGTATCCTATTGCCGAGGTTGGCGGAGAGCTTTGGGATAAGCTTGACCTAACCTTTGAAAAATCAAAGTATACCGTATTAGATCTGGTTTAAAAGGTCTAAACTCCCAAGTTAATAAAATCTGTTAGCCAGATTAGCTAAGAGAAAAAGCACTAGAGGAGTGATTTGCATCCTGCAATAAAGGGATTAAAATAAAATTAAATAGGAAATTTCATCTACCTCGGAGAGGAAAACCATGGATATTGATAAACTTTCCGAAGAGTTTCAGAAGATTTTTTTAGAGGGGGCAAAGGCTTTAAAGGCAAAAAATTGGGATGAGGCTATTAGCTTTTTCTCTCAGGTGCTTTCTTCCTATCCTGAGTTTGTCCCGGCGCTTGAGGCAAGGGCAGCTGCCTATCTCCAAAAAGAAGACCTTGATTCTGCCCAGGCTGACTTAGAGGTAGCATTAAAGATCGAACCAAACAATGCTCGCCTTTATTTTCGCTTAGGGCAAGTTTATTACCGTAGGAAAGACTTGGACCAGGCTTTGGAGCTCTTTACCAAGGCTATTGACCTTGAGCCTATGTATCCTGCTGCTTACATGGCAAGGTCCCAAGTTTTAAGGGATAAAGGCCTTGAGGAAGCGGCTGACCTTGAGTTGCAAAAGGCTGTTGATGCCGCTCGGGAAATAGCTAAAGCTCGAAAAGTTATCGACTTTGTTTAGTCGTTAAGCGTTATCGTCCAACCGAATGGGTCTTCTATCTCCCCATACTGTATACCTGTAAGATAATCAAAAAACTTTCTCGCTATTTCTCCAGTTTTTCCCTCGTTGATCACATACTCTTTACCACGAAAATAGATTTGTCCCACTGGAGAAATGACAGCCGCAGTCCCAGAACCAAAGCATTCTTTAAGGCGCCCGATTTTTATTCCGTCTATTACCTCATCTATAGATATTCTTCGCTCAACTACGTTCAGGCCAAGCCATCTCCCAAGCTTAATCACCGAATCTCGCGTTATACCAGGGAGGATGGTTCCGGTGAGCTCTGGCGTGGCAAGCTCATCCTCAAAGTAAAAGAATATGTTCATCGTGCCTACTTCTTCTACATACCTCCTGTAAAGCCCATCAAGCCATAAAATTTGCGTATAGCCAAGCTTTTTTGCCGCTTCTAAAGCCTTAAGACTTGCGGCATAGTTTCCACCTGCTTTAACATCCCCCGTCCCACCTGGAAAAGCCCGCACATAATCTTCCGTCACATAGATCTTAATGGGATTAAAACCCTCTTCGTAGTAAGCACCAACCGGGCAGGCGATGATCATGAAAAGATACTCATGGCTTGGCTTAACCCCAAGGGAGCCCTCAGTGCCAAAGATAAAAGGTCTGATGTAAAGAGCCGCACCCTTTTTTCTTGGGATCCAATCCTTTTCCACAAGGACAAAGGTTTTTATAGCTTTAAGCACAAAATCTGGGTCAAGCTTCGGGATGCACATCCTGTCTGCAGACCTGTTTAGACGGGCTACATTATCCCAGGGTCTAAAAAGCCTTATCTTCCCATCAACTCCATAGTAAGCTTTTAACCCCTCAAATATGGTCTGAGCATAATGGAGGACAATAGCAGCTGGATGAAGCTCAATGTTTGAGAAAGGAACAATCTTAGGGGAATGCCACCCTTTATCACAGTCATACTTCATCACAAACATATGGGGGGTGAAAATCCTACCAAAGACAAGGTTAGAAAAATCAGGCGGTAAACGTTTTTCTTTTTCTACGAGATTAAGCTCTATCTCCATTACCTTCCCCCTCGCAAGACAAGCATTCAAATTTTAAAGAATACCCCTATTTATCTAAGTTGACAAGAAAGAATGGCAAGGCTAATCTATATACAATGCCCTTGCAATTAAGCACCAAATCAGCCCCAAAGCTTCTTCAAGAGTTTACCGATACTTATACCCTATCCAAGGAAGGATTTGCTAAAATACTTGGTGAAATTTTGCACTTCTCTATCGAGCGCTTCATTGAAAATGGCATTTTTTCACAAGAAAAATTCGACCAAAGCATTATCAATGATTTGATTGAGAGGGCTTTAAGAAAATATCCCGACCCCTTACCCAATCGAAGTAAAATTATCTCTGAGGCTCAAAATCTATTAAATAATTTTTTTAAAAATAGAGAGGTGGTAGAGGAAATCAGAGAACTGCTATTAAAAGCAAAAAATATCCTTATTGAACCTCAAGCTTATTCTCACGAAAAACAAGAGGTCTTAAGACCGGACATCTTAGTGATAAGCTTAAAGGAGGTCATCCTCATCGAGATTAAGCTTAGGGCTTCCGATTATTCCGAAGAGCAGATAACCGAATACATTCGGCTCCTAAAAAACCTCTTTCCGAACTATCCTTTAAGGGTTTATCTTTTAACTATTGAGCCTCCGGCTTTAAAAGAGATTTTAAGAGAAGGAAAAGAAGAGGAAAGATATGCTGAGAAGCTATCTCATTCCACCCAGCTCTCACTTTTTGGATAACCTCTCAAGGCTTTATTTTAGAGACTTAGAAGAAAAAAAATATAGTCCCCTTGAAGTAGCATTTGTCTTCCCCACCCGAAGGGCTTGCCTTTATTTTACTCGGAGGCTCATCCAAAATAAAAGTTCAGAATCCTTTTTTTTACCCAAGATTTTTTCCTGGGAAGAGTTTATCAACTTCTGTGGTGAAAGACTTATAGATTTTTCATACAAGCTTCTTACAAACGCTGGGTTTGAGCTTTTACTGCTTAGGACGCTCAAAGAACTTGGACTAAACTTTAAAGAACCAGAAGAGGATGTCTATTGGACAAAGCATTATTTACAAGTCTTTGAAGAGCTTGAAAAGGAAGGACTAACCCCAAAAGACCTTAAAATTCCCCCTGAGGGGTTGCCAAACAAGGCTCAAGAGTTTTTAGAAAATTTAACCAAAGTATATGAACATTTTAAATCCCGTAGCGCAAGTCTCAACTATTTATCTAAAGCTCAACTCCTGCTGAAGATTGCTGAAAAATTACAAGAAGCAGATTCTTATAAAAAACTAAAGATCTCAACCTTTTACTTTTGTGGTTTTGCCGCCTTAAGAAAAAGCGAAAGCAATCTGCTAAAAGCTTTTGTTGAGCTTGCTAAAATGGACAACCTTGACACTACCTTTGTTTTTTCTTGGGATGCTGAAAAGGCTGAGCCCCATCCCATCTTGCAAATGACTTTTAAAGATTTAGGGCTTACCGCTGAAAGGTTAATCCTTGAGGCGGGCATAGAAAGTAGCAAAAAACTTCCGTCGGTCATCATCTCTGAAACCTCAGATGTTCATGAAGAGGTTGAGCTTGTTTGTTCCAACTTGAAAAAAGATGTCGACGGGCTCTCAGCAGAGAGCCTTCCCGAAAAGATAGCGGTAATCGTTCCAAGAGAAGAAACCTTAGTTCCTTTAATTCATGCCCTTGAAGAAGTAGTAGAAGAGGGAGAACATTCGCCCCTCCAGGAGATAAACATTGCCCAAAGCTTCCCTCTTTATCATCATCCTATCAACATCCTGCTTTTAAACATCATTAAGCTCCAAAAAGAAAGGGTTGACGATAAATATCCAGTGGCTAAGTATCTTGAGCTTCTAACCCAACCTTTACTTAGGCTTTTATTCCCCTTCCTTCCTAAGCTCTTAGAAGCTCTCTCTAAGATATTACAAAATAAGTATGATAGAGTGAGCTTGAATGAAGTAGAAGCTTTAATAGGAGTTTCTGAAGGTTCGTTTCTACAAGCTGAACTTTCGAAAATTCATGATCTATTCTTTAGAAACTGGGAAAATGTAGACGAACCGGCAAAGCTTGCTCAAGCTATAGAGGAGGTCTTAAGACTTCTTTTGCCCCTCTTTCCAAAAGATGATGCGGAGTTAATTGCTTATTTAACTTACCTTAAAACGGAAGTTCTTCCTCTCTTCTTACAAGATGAGCTCTGGGAAGGAATAAAGGATAGAAAGTATCCCTTGTATCAACTACGGAAACTTTTAGAGAGGGCAAAATACTACCTCTCTGGGGAACCGTTAAAGGGGCTTCAGATCCTTGGATTTTTAGAAACCCGTTTATTAAACTTCAAAAAAGCCTATCTTTTGGACTTGAACGAAGGGGTCCTTCCCCCAAGGGAAGATTTCAATCCCCTTCTTACCGATGAGATGCGCTCCTACTTTGGTCTTCCTATTTTCACCTCCTCTCTCTGGGATTACTACTTTCTTACCTTTCTTGAGAGCGTGGATGAGCTATTTATAACCTACATTGGGGTTGAAGGTGAAGACTCCGCTAATGAGCCATCAAGGTTTATCTATCGCTTAAGGTATGAGTTTGCTAAATCTGGACAAAGCTTAGCAAAAGAAACTCCTCTGAGAAGCTTTCCAAAAAGGGTTTTTCAAGAAGGGGTCCCGGTCACAGACGAGCATAGAGAGCTCATCCTTTCATATCTTAAAAATACATCAGTAAGCCGGTCCTTCTTTGAAACCTATCTTAGATGCCCTGCTAAATTCTATTTTAGGTATCTGTTAAAAAT
>Ga0315272_10001756_pt1 | contig 10690 bp, 9 predicted proteins | sample C3_middle_MG_FD_203918 | JGI IMG/M metagenome (GOLD analysis project Ga0315272, IMG submission 203918) | Sediment microbial communities from Yellowstone Lake, YNP, Wyoming, USA - C3_middle | ecosystem: Environmental > Aquatic > Freshwater > Lake > Sediment | place: USA: Wyoming | collected...
CGGGAGAGGATGTCCGAGGACATGTCGGCGATGAGCATCTTCTCGTTCTTGGGCATGGCGGGAAACTGGGTGCCGTAGATGGTGTTGTTGGTCACGAAGTAGAGGTACTCCGAGGCCGGATCAATGGTATAATCGCCATCCTTGGGCACATGATTGAAGGTGCTCTCCTCGCTGGTGTAGGCCACCTGGATGTTGCCGAAGAGCTTGGCTTCCTTGATGGCCTTCTTGGCCCAGACCCCGGTGTTGAGGTAGCTGGCGGTCTTGCCGTTGCCCAGCAGGTTCATGGGAATCATGGCAAACTGGGTGGAGGCGCCGCCCTGCAAAAACAACACCTTGTAGTTGGCCGGGATCTTCATTAATTCGCGCAAGTTTGCCTCGCACTCGTCCACCACGGCGATGAAATCCTTGGACCGGTGGCTCATCTCGATGAGGCCCATGCCCTTGTTGTTGAAGTTGACGATGTCCTTGGCGGCCTGGATGAGAACCTCCTCGGGGAGGGTGGACGGTCCGGCGCTGAAGTTGTAAATTCTCTCGGGCATGATCTTCTCCTTTGTGGAATATATGGTATATAGATGTCTTATTCGTTGATAATGCTGGTTTTTTCGGCACGGATTGGCTCTGGTGTCAGGCAGATAGGAAGCTTGGTAATCGTTCACCAGAGGCGAAAAATTTCCGGCTACACCAGAATTGTAATCGTTCAGCAGTGCCGTAGATGCGCGAAGGAGGCCTGTCCGCTATACATACGGTATGCGGACAGGCCGATGACAAAGCAGATGCGGTGCTGCTGAACAATTACGAAACTTGTATTTGTACCGGAAACCAGCCTGAAGAACAATTCTTTTCTTTGCCGTATATAAGGATGCGCCGCAAACCATGGATCGGCCCGCCATCGAAATGCCGCTTACCGAACCCGTGCTTATTCTCATCGGCCCGACCGCCGTGGGCAAGACCGCGCTCTCCCTTGCCCTGGCCGAGCGGTTTTCCTGCGAGATCGTCGGTCTCGATTCCATGCAGATCTACCGGCATATGGATATCGGCACGGCCAAGGCCACACAGGAGGAACGGGCCAGGGTTCCCCATCATCTCCTCGATATGGTTGATCCTGATGAGGAATACCATGTGGCCCGCTATGTCGCGGACGCCACCGAGGCTTGCAGGCAGATCATCGACCGGGGCAACCGTCCCCTGCTGGTTGGCGGCACGGGTCTTTATCTCAAGGGTTTGCTGGAAGGACTGTTCGAGATTCCTGCCATACCGGAGGTAGTACGGGCTAACCTCAGGCAGCGCTTGGGAGAAGAGGGAAGGGCGGTGCTTTTTGCCGAGTTGAGCCAGTGCGATCCGGAATCCGCCGACCGCATTCACCCCAATGATACCCACCGCCTGCTGCGCGCTCTGGAGATATTCCAGGCCACTGGCCGGACCTGGAGCGAACATCTCCGCGAACAGCAGGTGCAGCCCGCCTTGACCAGGGTGTTGCGGATCGGCCTGGATTGCGAGCGGGATGCGCTCTACGAACGGATCAACCTGCGGGTGGAGCAAATGGTTGCCGAGGGGTTATTGACCGAGGTGGAAAAATTGCTGGCCATGGGGTATGATCCTGCCTTGAAAGCCATGCAGTCCATCGGCTACCGGCATATGCTTCAGTTTCTCCAGGGCCAATGGGACTGGGACGAGGCCCTTTTCCTGCTGGCCCGAGATACCCGGCGCTATGCCAAGCGGCAGATGACCTGGTTTGGCAACGATCCCGATATCCGCTGGTTTGCGCCCGCCGATACGGCTCCGATTTTTGACTGCGTCGAGGACTTTCTTGCCGGAGCACAAGGAGAGTAACATCCCATGAATATTCCGAATCTTCTCACCATCGGCAGGATTCTGCTTATCCCCCTCCTGGTCATCTTTCTCCTTGACGGCAAGGAGCTTGCCGCTTTCTGGGTCTTTGTCCTGGCTGGCATCACCGATGCACTGGATGGGTTTCTGGCCAGGGTGTTGAAACAAAAAACCGATTTCGGCGCGTTCATCGATCCCATTGCCGACAAGCTGCTGCTGATCACTTCCTACATAACCCTGGCGGTGCTGGGTGTTTTGCCGAAATGGCTGGCCGTGATCGTGGTGAGCAGGGATGTGCTCATCTGCGGGGGGATCGGCATTCTCATGCTCTATAACCGCGACTTCAAGATAAAGCCTTCCCTGGTCAGCAAAGTGACAACCTTCCTGCAACTGCTCACCGTGGTGTATTCCCTCGGGCATGACTATCTCCAGGGCATTTTTCCCGTGGGGAACTATTTGGTTTATCTTACCGCTGCATTCACCATCCTCTCTGGGACGCATTACATCATCCGGGGATTACGTATTCTTGGCGACCCCGAGGCGCCGACTCATGGTCAATGAAGATAACAGAACAAGTATTTCCGTTTAAACAATCCAATATCGTTAAAACATAAAGCAAACAATAAGGTTATCCATTGTCCAGAATTGAGAAAATCTGGGAGATAGCGTCGGTCGATCACGCCCGCGTAAACCTCCTGGCCGTCGAACTTGGCCTGCCTAAACCGCTTGCGGCAATTCTTCTGGCCAGAGGCGTGGAAAACCGGACCCAGGCGGAGCGATTTTTTTTCCCCTCACTGGCCGATCTGCCATCCCCTTTTCTCATGCAGGGGATGGCAGAGGCGGTGGAGACTGTCTTACAGGCTCTTGTCCGGCAGGCTCCAGTGATCGTCTATGGCGATTACGATGTTGATGGCACAACCGGGGCTGCTCTGCTTTTTCTTTTCCTGAAGAAAATCGGTTTTACCGCGACATACGTTTGCCAGCCCCATCGTTTGCTTGATGGGTACGGGCTGCATCTTGAGGCGATCCGGCGAACTGTGCCTGCCGCCATGCTGGAGCAGGCGCCCCTGGTAATCACCGTTGATTGCGGCATCTCCAGCCATAAACAGGTTCGGGAGTTGCAGGATCTCGGATGCCAGGTCATTGTCACGGACCACCATCAACCGCCCGAACAATTGCCCGAAGCCGAGGCCGTGCTGGACCCGCAGCAAAAGGACTGTGGTTTTCCCGAGAAGTATCTGGCCGGAGTCGGGGTTGCTTTTTATCTGGCCATGGGGATCAGAAAAACACTGCATGACCAGGGCCATTATGGGGCAGGGCGGGAAGTTCCCAATCTTAAGGCTTATCTCGATCTGGTTGCCGTTGGCACTGTGGCAGATATGGTCCCGATTATAGGCGTAAATCGCGTTTTAGTTAAAGCAGGGCTTGAGGTGTTATCCGCGTCTGTCCGGCCCGGTCTTGCGGAGCTCAACAGAGTGTCAGGCGTTGCCGACTCCGGGGTAACCTGTGAGGATATCGGCTATCGTCTTGGACCCCGCCTCAATGCTGCCGGGCGAATGGGGGATGCAGGGCGGGCCTTGGAACTGTTGATCACGGAAGATCATGGACGCGCCAAAGAGCTTGCCCATGAATTGAACACGGAAAATGAGCTGCGGAAATCCGTGCTTGAGGCAATGTGCCAGGAGGCGGTTGTTCTGGCTGAGATGGCTGTAAATGCTGGGAATAAAGGGCTGATTATTACTGGGGAAGGCTGGCATCCGGGGGTGATCGGTATTGGTGCGGCGAGAATGGTTGAGAGGTTTAACCGGCCCGCACTGTTTTTTGCTCTCCAGGATGGCATGGTGAAAGGGTCCGGGCGATCGGTGCCAGGGGTGAATCTGTACCGAATACTTAATGAAAAGTCCGAACTTTTTACAGCCTTTGGCGGGCATGAAGCCGCTGTGGGGTTGACATTGCCGATTGAGAATCTCCCGAAATTGGAAGAGCATTTCCAGAAACGGTTGGGTGAAATTGTAACGGAGACAATGCTTGTGCCCAAGGTCGGCATCGCCTGGCATGAAGAAAATGGCAGTATTTTTGAACAGGGATTCCTACGGATGTATGAAAAGATGGCGCCGTTCGGCATGGGCAATCCGGAGCCGGTTTTCAGCGCCCAGGGGATGGCGGAGAAACCCCGTGAGGTTGGCGTTAATCATTTAAAATTCACCGCGCGGTTCAACGGAGCGATTCTCAGCGGGATTGGTTTTGGCCTTGGGGATTTTCAAAGCCTTCTGGAAAGCGGTCAGCCCCTCAACATGGCCTTCAGGCTTCGCCGTAATACCTACCGCGATAAAACCAGCTGGCAAGTAGAAGCGGTGGATTTCAAGCAGTTATCCAATTGATTTTATTTATTTTAATTTTAGTATACATAATATACATTATGCGACATTGTGTATTGAGGTGAAACTTGAGGCCGACGAGGCGCCCCTTTCACAAGCATTTTTTCTGTTTTCTTGGTAAAGAAATCCCTGTTATTGAAACCGATATTTTCGGGTGAATCTGTATTGAACCGAATCACATTATTGAGAGATGGAGATGGTTATGAATCGTGATATCTATCAGGAGCCCTTGGTCAGCCGCTACACCAGCCGCGAGATGCAGGAGCTTTTTTCCGAGCGCACCAAGTTTGAAACCTGGCGCCGCTGCTGGATCGCTCTGGCCGAGGCCCAACATGAGATGGGCCTTACCGATCTTGTCACCAGCGCCATGCTCGATGAGCTGCGGGCCCATGCCACGGATATCGATTTCGAGGTGGCCTCGGCCAAGGAAAAGGAGATCCGCCATGATGTCATGGCCCATGTGTATGCCTACGGCCTGAAGTGCCCTACTGCCGAACCGATCATCCATCTTGGCGCGACCTCCCAGTTTGTCGGGTGCAATACCGATTTGCTTCTCCAAAAAAAGGCGCTGCAACTCGTTAAGAAGAGCTTGGTCAATGTCATTGCCAACCTCGCAGCCTTTTCTCGCCAGCACAAGGGGCTGGCAACCCTTGGGTACACCCACTATCAGGCGGCCCAGCCCACCACGGTTGGCAAGCGTAACACCCTGTATCTTCAGGATCTTCTCATGGATCTTGACTACCTTGAGCACCTGGAATCGCAGATCAAGGCGCGGGGCGCCAAGGGCACTGTCGGCACCCAGGCGACCTTTATCGAACTTTTCAAAGGAGACCACTATAAAGTTCGTAAGATGGATGAGCTTGTTGCTAAAAAGCTTGGATTTTCCGAGATTTTTGCGGTTACCGGTCAGACCTATACCCGCAAGCTTGACATGAAGACCATCGAGACCCTGGCCGGCATCGGCGCCACGGCCCACAAGTTTGCCGTGGACCTTCGCTTGCTCAGCAACCTCAAGGTCCAAGAAGAGCCTTTTGAAAAGAATCAGGTTGGCAGCTCTGCCATGGCCTACAAGCGTAACCCCATGCGCTCCGAGCGCATGACCGGCCTGGCGAGAAAGCTCATGGGGCTGGTAGGCAATTTCGGCGCAACCTACGCCAATCAGTGGTTTGAGCGCACCCTGGATGATTCGGCCATCCGGCGCATGGATATCCCTCAGGCCTTTTTGCTCACCGATGCAATCTTAAAGTTGTTTCTCAATGTTTCCCAGGGAATGGTTGTCTATCCGAAACAAATTGCCCGTCATTTGGCTCAGGAGCTTCCCTTCATGGCCACGGAGAAGATTCTCATGGCCTGTGTGGAGAAGGGAAAGAGCCGTCAGGAGATGCATGAGGTGATCAAGATCCATTCCGTGGCTGCCGGCAAGGTGGTGAAGGAAGAAGGTATGGAAAACGATCTGCTCGCTCGGCTTGCCAATGATCCGGTGGTTCCCTTCAATGTGCAGGAACTCAAAGAGTTGGTCGGAGACGGCAGCGAGTTTGTCGGTCGGGCTCCGCAGCAGACCGATGAATTCCTTGATGAGGTGGTCATGCCCCGGCTTGCCAATTATAAGGACATCCTGGGTGGGGTTGATTCCGCCCTATCCGTATGATGGAAATTATGACAAATTCCCTGGCCAGTCTTCGGATTCGCATTGACCCGGAGCAAATCTATTTCTTGAAATTCATTCTCGAGGCCTATGACAATCTGACCATCATGTCCACTGTGGATCGGATCGAGGGGGTGATGGAGCTGAAATATCCCCCTGAGTTGGAGCAGGATGTGAAAGGTGTATTGCAGGGTATGGCCCAGAGGTTGAAACTGGAAGAAATTAACAGTTAAGGTAAGACATTAAGAATGACGCAGCTTCTCTACATGGAAACCTTTGGCTGCCAGATGAATGAGCGTGATTCCGAGATCATGGCCCAGCTTCTTGGCGAGCATTCCTATGTCCAAACCGATCAGCCAGAGCAGGCCGATGTGGTGGTGGTCAACACCTGCAGTATCCGTGGCAAAGCCGCGCATAAGGCCTACAGCTGTTTTGGCCGCTACAAAAAGCTCAAAGCGAAGCACCCATACCTTATCCTGGCCGTAACCGGATGTGTGGCTCAGCAGGATGGCGCGGCCCTGCTGGAGCGGATGCCCTATATCGATATTGTTATGGGGCCGCAGTCGATCTACGCCCTCCCCTCCCTGGTGGCGGCTTTTCGCCGGGACAGAAAACCCCTGGTGGCCACGGATCTTTCCGCCGACTTTGTCATCCCCCCTTTTCTGCCCAACCTGGCGGACGGCCCTTCGCATAAACGGTTCATCACCATCATGCAGGGCTGCGATAATTTCTGCACCTACTGCGTGGTGCCCTATACCCGGGGCCGCGAGATAAGCCGGAGTTTTGGCGATATTCTGGCCGAGGCGACTCATCTCGTAGGCCAAGGGGTCAAGGAGATCACCCTTATCGGCCAGAATGTCAATTCCTACGGCCAAAAAGGTTGCGACACCAAGCAGAGCCAGGGGTTTCCCGAACTTCTCCGTGCGGTGGCCGGTATTGACGGCCTGCAGCGACTGCGTTTTACATCTTCCCATCCCAAGGATCTTTCCGAAGAGCTGATGCGTTGTTTTGCCGAGATTCCCGTTCTCTGCCCGCATTTTCATCTCCCGGTTCAGTCCGGCTCAAACAGTATTCTGGAGCGAATGAACCGCAAATACACCATCGAGGCCTATCTCGACAAAGCGGCCAGGCTGCGGGAATACAGGCCGGATATAGCCCTGACCACCGATATCATCGTCGGTTTTCCCGGTGAAACGGACGATGATTTTGCCGCTACCATGCAGGTGATGGAATCGGTGCAATACCACGGCTCCTATTCCTTCAAGTATTCCGACCGCCCCAACGCCAAGGCCGCCGATTTTCCCGACAAGGTCGCGGAAGTGGTCAAGATCGAGCGGCTTGCCCGGTTGCAGGCGCGGCAGGAGGAGATCGCCCTGGCGCTCAAACAGGCGGAGATCGGCAAGAGCGTTGAGGTTATGGTGGAAGGGGCAAGCAAGGCTCCGGCCAATCAATGGAGCGGCCGTACCGGGACTAATCAGATTGTGAATTTCTCCTGCGAAGCTGATTTGGTTCCGGGCCAGTTGCTCATGGTGGAGATCGAGAGTGCCTGCCAGAACTCCTTGCGTGGAAAAATAATATAGGTCACTAAATCCACTCAATATTCGAGCAATGGTTGTGTTATGATAAAGATAATTTTAGCCTGCGTTCTGGCACAGGGCGGCGAGCAGATAAAAATCCTATGAATTTTCCTTATTCCACAGAATATCCCGTTTAAGCCTATCATCAGAAAACATCGAGAGAATTGAGAGTCGGATCATGGCAAAAATTGGTATTTTAACTTGCTCTAATGCAACGCAAGACCTTGGCTGCTCATCTGCAAGTTGCTTATCCGATTTCCGTAAAAGAAAAGGAACCTTCGCAGATTATCCTCAAGATGAAAAACTTACATTAATGGGGATAATAAACTGTCCAGGTTGTCCAACCCTGACAGGTTCTGATAAATTAATTCAAAGAATCCGCGCTCTGACAGAGTTTGGGGTAGATGTAATACATTTTACCTACTGCATGAAGGCTCTCTGTCCTTTTAAAGAGAAATACAAGGCGGCACTACAGGAAGCGTTTCCAGAGATCAAAATCGTTATTGGAACACATGAAGAGCATGTATCTCCAGAGGAATATCGTCAGCGTGTTAAAAAGCTATTCTGCCAATCACATAAAACGATGGTTGATATAATATTAAACAAAGATGAAGATGGCTAAAGAGTCACTTCAGCGGACTGGAAGAAGCACTGCGGCCTTACGGGCAAAGCTTCTGGCCAACCCGCTGAGTTCAAACTTTATGCAAAAAAATGGAGACTTCCCATGATCGATCTACATACCCATTCCCTGTTCAGCGACGGCGAACTTGTCCCGGCCGAGCATCTGCGTCGGGTGGAAATCCTCGGCTATTCCGCCATCGCCATCACCGATCACGCCGACTCCTCTAATATTGATTTCATCATCCCGCGTATTGTCCAGGCGGCGGCTGATCTGAATAAGTACTCCAAAACCCAGCTCCTGCCCGGCATCGAACTGACCCATGTCCCGCCGGAACAGATTGCCGAACTCACCCGCAGGGCCAGACAGCTTGGGGCCAAGATCGTGGTCGGCCACGGGGAAACCCCGGTTGAGCCGGTGCGGCCTGGGACCAACCGGGCCACCCTTGAGGCCGGGGTGGATATTCTGGCCCACCCAGGATTCATTACCCTGGAAGAGGCCAAGCTTGCCGCAGACAAGGGCATCCTCCTTGAGCTGTCTGGGCGCAGAGGGCATTCGCTCACCAACGGGCATGTGGCCAAGATGGCCCTGGCCGCAGGCACTGGTTTGGCCGTGAACGCCGACGCCCATGGCCCCGGCGATTTTCTCACCGCCAAAATGGCGGAGATGGTGGCCCTCGGGGCCGGGCTTTCCCCTGAGGAGTATGCCAAAATCCGCAAAGCCATGGCGGCGCTGGTTGCGAAGGTTACGGCCTGATTTTTCCCGGAATTACTCTAACAAAGAGGGTAGAAAATTATATGCCAGTAGAGACTCTTACCGAAGGCCAGGAATACAGCAATGCATTTGACTATCTTGTGTTCACTTCCGCCGAGCAGAAATTCGGCTTGAGGCAGGAGGTTCTCGTTGCGATCATCGACATGCCCAACCATACCCTGATTCCGCGCATGCCTTCCCATATGCGGGGCATCATGGATTATATGGGCAAGGCTGTGCCGGTGTACGATATCCGGAAAAAAATGGGTATCGCCACCCTGGCAGAGGAGATCAACACCCTGATCGACGCTCTTGGTCAGCGCAAGCAGGATCATCTTGCCTGGCTGGAAAAATTAAAGGATCAAGTCGAGCACGGCCAGGAAATCTCGGTGCAGACCGATCCGCACAAATGCGCCTTTGGTCTCTGGTATGACGCTTGCAAATTTTATAGTTTTGATCTGAACGAGTACATGACTTTTTTTGATGCTCCGCACAAAAGGATTCATTCCCTGGCCATTGAGGTGAGTATCCTTATCCAAGCCGGAAAATTTGAAGCAGCAAAGGAGGTTATCCATCAGGCGGAAAATAATGAGTTGCAAACCCTGCTTTCCCTGTTTGATGGCGCGGCCAAGAAAATAAAGCAATTCACCTACGAATATGCGGTGATTTTTGAACGCGCCAATGGCCAGCGTGTTGCCATTCTTGCCGACAAAATGGAATATTTCGGCCTGCTGGACGAGGTTATCTCTCCACTGCCGATGGCCTTTTCCAGACAGCACAGTAACTTCATAGACGCCTTGGGCCGGAAGACCAAGGGAGAGGATACGGAAGAAGTCCTTATCTTGAACATCGAGAAATTCCTGCTGGACGAAACGGGCAATCCTCCGCCAATCTTGCTGGATGAGTCTGAGACCTCGCCTGCTTCCTGAAGATTTTGGATGGGGAAATCCCATCATTTTTTTGATATCCTGGGGATACTCACTTGGAAGCCTTCCTTGATGTCACCATCCTGCCGCAACCAGACCTCACCACCTGCGGCCCTACCTGTCTTCATGCCGTGTACCAATACTATGGCGACGACATCCCGTTGGCCAAGGTGATCGACGAGGTGAAAAGCCTGGAAACCGGCGGCACCCTGGATGTCTTCCTCGCCTGCCACGCCCTGCGGCGCGGCTACAAGGTGCGGATCTACACCTACAACCTCCAGGTCTTCGACCCCACCTGGTTTCTCCATGACCCGGATTATATCAAGGCGCGGCTCCTGGCCCAGATGGAGGCCAAGGACGACGAAAAACTCCATCTCGCCAGCCGGGGCTATCTTGATTTTCTCAACCTCGGCGGGGAATTGCGCTTTGCCGATCTCACCCCTGCCCTGCTCCGCAAATACCTGAAGTGCTCCATCCCGGTGCTCACCGGCTTAAGCTCCACCTATCTGTACAGGAGCATGCGGGAATACGGCGATCTCTGCGAAGATGACGATGTGCGGGGGTACCCCTCCGGCCATTTTGTCCTACTCTGCGGCTACAACCGGCCCGACCGGTTGGTGGCCATCGCCGACCCGCTCATGGGCAACCCCATGTCCACCCACCAGAATTATGAGGTCTCCATCGACCGGGTAATCTGCTCCATCCTGCTGGGCATCGTCACCTATGATGCCAACCTCCTCATCATCGAGCCCCACAGGAAAAATGGGCACAACTCGGTGACTCCCGCGGTGATTGCATGAAGGTGTTGATTGTAGTGAACGACCCCAAGGACTGGCCCCTTGCCATCAGCGACGTGGAAATCGTCCCGGCCCGCGCCTACCTGACCGATGCCGCCTACGCGGAACTGACCTCGGCCAGGGTGTTCAACCTGTGTAAATCCTACCGTTATCAGAGCACGGGTTATT
>Ga0315272_10001757_pt1 | contig 10686 bp, 5 predicted proteins | sample C3_middle_MG_FD_203918 | JGI IMG/M metagenome (GOLD analysis project Ga0315272, IMG submission 203918) | Sediment microbial communities from Yellowstone Lake, YNP, Wyoming, USA - C3_middle | ecosystem: Environmental > Aquatic > Freshwater > Lake > Sediment | place: USA: Wyoming | collected...
CCAGTTCCCCTGCGGCACCGCGATCGGGATCACCGCCACGGGGGCGAGTAGACAGAAAACGGGGGCAAGCAACACCCGCCCGTGCATGAAATCGCCGCCCTGGCGGATCCAGTAGAGGGCCTGCAACACGCCGCTGAGGATCATGAAGATGCACACCGCGGTCGGGCTTCGGACCCATCCGGCGGGCCGGCTGCCTTGCCGCGGGCGGTGTTTCACGGTGACGCGCCCGGCCGCCAGCACCAGCGCCAGCGCGATCAACAGGATCGCCGGTACCCACAGCGCGTACGGCACGGCGAAGTTACCGAGGTAAATCAGGCCCTGGCCCCACTTGCTGCCGGAGGCATCCTTGGCCAGCGCGGTCTGGGGTACCAGCAGTCCGTAGTAACCCATCCGGAAGATCTGATACCCGACCGGTAGGAGTCCCCCCGCCAGCACGATCACGATCCGTTGCCACCGGTCCCGGGCACTCAGTAGCAACATCACCAGGGCCAATCCGCCGATAAGGGCCAGCTCCGGTCGCACCAGGACGCTCAGCCCCGCCACCAAGGCAAGCGCCGCGATGAACGGCATTCGCGGTTCGGGTCGCAGCCGTTCGGAGCGTTCCGCCAGCCGCCAGCCGCCTTGAGCCCAGCCGCCTTCAGTCCAGCCGCCTTCAGTCCAGCCGCCTTGAGCCCAGCAGACCATCATCCACCAGAGCAGACCCAGCCAAGCGAGGACAAGGCCGTTCTCCAGCCCCGAGGTGGCGAAGTCACGCGCCGGCGGTATCGCGACGTACACCAGGGCCCCGGCCGGGAGGATCAGCGCCCGCCGGCCTCGCAGACCCGGCGCCAACAACCGGGCGGTGCCCAGCATCATCATCGCCAACCCGGCCACGCTCAACGCCAGCGCCAACGCCAACGCCACAAACTCCAGGCGCATCGGCCCGGCGATCACGCTGCCTACGTAGGTGAGGTAAGTCCACGCGGTGGACGTGTTGGACTCCACCCGCTCGCCGGGATTGAACACCGGCCCGTTTCCGGCCAGCAGATTTCGTACCGTGCGCAACACGATCAGACCATCGTCAGCGATCCAACGTCGCTGCCATGCACCCCACGCCCACAGCGCGGACATTGTCACCACGGTGATCCACAGACTGATGCGGGTGAGCGCGGTGGAGGCAGACACCGGCCCACCCGGGCGGCCCGAAAGGGCGGCCGGCGTGCTAACTGAGAACGACGGCGGCAATGACAGTTCCGATCCAGGCCAGCGCCAGCAGTTGCAGCACGCGGTCGCGCAGGGCGATCTCCTCCGGTTCACCGGCCAGACCACCATCGACATCGACCGCGTAGCGCAGGATGGCAATCGTGAACGGAATCACCGAGACGACGAACCAGGAACCGGTATTGCCGTCCTGTTCGAATGCCCACAGTCCGTAGCAGAGCACCACAGCGGTGGCCGAGAGGGTCCAGACGAATGTCAGGTAGGTGCTGGTGTAACTCTCCAGCGACTTGCGGATCTTGGCGCCGGTGCGCTCAGCAAGTTGTAGTTCCGCGTAGCGCTTTCCGGCCGCCATGAACAGCGACCCGAACGCCATCACCATCAGGAACCATTGCGAAAGCGGGATTCCAGCGGCGACGCCGCCGGCGATCGCGCGGATCAGGAATCCAGACGACACGATGCAGATGTCAAGCACGGCTTGATGTTTGAGTCCGAAGCAGTAGGCCAACTGGATCGCCAGGTACACCGCCATTACCAGAGCTAGCTGAGGGGTCAGCCACCACGAGATCGCCAGACATGCCGCACCCAGTGCGGCCGCTATCCCGTAGGCCAGTCCGACCGGAAGCACGCCCGCCGCGATCGGCCGGAACTGCTTGGTCGGGTGGGCCCGATCGGCCTCCACGTCACGAGCGTCGTTGACGAGGTAAATCGCCGAGGCCGCCATGCAGAAGACCACGAAGGCGATCGAAACCTTGAATGCCACACTGCGGTAGTCGTAGCTGTCATCGCCGCCGAGGGCGGCCAATGGCGCCGCCAGAACCAACAGATTCTTCAACCACTGACGGGGCCGGATGGCTTTGATGACGGCGGAGAAAAGATTGCTCGGTGGCCCGGCCACCTGTGTCTTACTCATGACGGTTCACTTTCACATCTCCTTGCCAGGCCCGGCGACTGTGGCGACCGTGCGCGCCACGGCAGCACCGACGGCGATTCCGGCGATGACGTCGGTCGGGTAGTGCACGCCGAGTACCAGTCGCGACGTGGCCATCAGCGGCACTAAGGCCAACGGCAGCGGTGACCGCGTTGCTCGACACAGCAGCACGGCCGCGGCTGTGCTGGACGTCGCGTGCGCCGAGGGAAAACTCAGCGAACTCGGCGTGCCCACTTTCACCTCGACGTCCGGATGGTGCGGCCGCTTTCGCCGCACGACCAGTTTGATCAGAATCGACGCGGCGTGCGCGGCGACCGAGCCGACGCCCACCAGCAGCCACTCACGGCGGCGGCCGGGCACCAGCAGGGCGCCCGCTACCGATAGGACGACCCAGCCTGCAGCGTGTTCCCCGAAGTGCGACATCGCCCGCGCGAGGCTGACCGTTCCCGGCGTGGACAGCGTCGATTGGACTCCGACCAACACCGCCACCTCGCCGGCCGGCGGGCCGGTGACCTCAGACACCGACCGACGATTCGTCGAGCAGCACGGTCTCCCACTTCTGCTGGCTCGACAGCACCGGCAGTGCTTCGCGGTAGATTTTTCGCATGCGATCGTAATTGCGGGCGAGGAGCACATGCTGTCGCAACGATGCGCGCAGCAGTTCGAGCATTTTCGCGCGGTCGCGTTGTCGATAGACCACGCCGCGGCCGTCAGCCGTGGTGACCGTCACGCCGTCGACCTTGCACAGCAGAAACCATCGTGCGTCCTGGGTGGCCACATTGAGCTGAGGCCGCCGGTGGTGGTCTGGGTTCGCTTTACGGAGTTGGTGGATCGCGCCTCGAACCAGGCGGAGACCGACGGCCGGCGGAGCAACCGGTGGTTTGTGGACTCTGGTTCTCCCACTCGGGCCTGGCAGGGCGGTGGCCCCCGGCAGCACGACGGCGTCCGGATACTCCTGCCGCAGCGCCCTAACCTCGGGCAGGGCCGATTCCAGAATTGAAAAGATATGTTCGGGGCCGGCCAAGAAGTCAGCAATCGCCTTGTTCTGAATTGCGACGGTCGAATACTCAAGGCACAGAAGGTGTTTCAGGGTTGCCTTCCACGAACTGACTAGCAGTCCACGGACCGGGGCATCCCAGTGCATAGCGGATACCACCAGCCGATTACGCAGATGGAAGTAGGCCTGCCAGTCAATCGCATCGTCCTTGTCGCTCCACGCCATATGCCAGATCGCCGTTCCGGGCATGGTCACCGTGGGGTAACCGTGCTCACCGGCGCGCAATCCGTAGTCGGCGTCGTCCCACTTGATGAACAACGGCAGCGGCTGACCCAGTTCCTCGGCCACCGCGCGTGGAATCATGCACATCCACCAACCGTTGTAGTCGACGTCGATGCGCCGGTGCAGGAGCGCGCTGTAGCCCTCCTCGTCGTCACCGGCGAGTGGATACTTGGCGAAGTCGTGGTCGTAGGCGGTGTGCGGCGCGTTAGTCCACATGAAATTGGCTCGATTGATCACCTCACCCATGACATGCAGGTGCGACGGCTCCTGCAGATTGAGCATCTGCCCACCGATGAGTGTGGGTACCTTCGCGAACCTGTTCAGTGCCAGGGCCCGCAGGATGGAATCCGGTTCGATCCGGATGTCGTCGTCCATGAAGAGAATCTGTTCGCAGTCGGTGTTCTTCAGCGCTTCGTACATCACCCTGCTGTAGCCGCCCGAGCCGCCGAGGTTGGGCTGGTTGTGCACGGATAGCCGCCGACCGAGGGCGGCGGCGGCGGCAGCGAAGCCAGGATGGGCGGCGGCCTTGTCGGTGCCCTGGTCGGTAACGATCACCGACCCGATCACCTCATCTACCAACGGGTCCGACGTCAACGCGTGTAGGGCACTGACGCAGTCGGCGGGGCGGTTGAAAGTCGGAATCCCCACGGCGATATTGGCCCTGCCGGGTGCCGGAACCGGCGCGTACCAGCCCGCGCTGTGCATGGTCGACTCGGCGTCGGTGGTGATGTCGAACCAGATCCAGCCGCCATCTTCAAACGGCTCAAGTCCAATTTCGAACTCCGTTGCGGCGCGGGCGGATTCGTCGTGGCTGGCAATCTCACCACCGCCAACGCTGATGCGCGCACCGGTGGCTTTCGACCGATAGACATCCACGCGGGCGGCGCCGGTCAACTCGACCCGCAGCACGACCGAATTCAGCGTGGACCAACGCCGCCAGTAACTGGCAGGGAACGCGTTGAAGTAGGTGGCGAAGGACACCTCCGACTCCGCTCCGATCTGCAGCTCGGTGCGACTGACGGCGTGGGAGCGGCGCGAGTTGGTGTCGGAATCCTCGATGTAGAGCTTGCGCACATCGAGCGGTTCGCCCGGGCGCGGGAGGATCACCCTGGCCAGCAGACTGACCGCTCGGGAGTCACCCGCCGAGATCGGCCCGGAGGGGATTTCGCTCATGGGTTGCTGCTTTCGTCGGTGCCGTCGGCCTGCAGCGGCGCACCATCGCGCAGGTGAGGCATCAGGATGTTGTCGTACATGGTTAGTGCGCTCGCGATCGCCATGTGCATATCCAGGTACTGATAGGTGCCAAGCCTGCCACCGAATAGGACGTTCGCGGCGGAGGTCTCCGCCCTGGCGCGGTCCCGATAGCTGGCCAGCAAGACCCGGTCGGCGTCGGTGTTGATCGGATAGTAGGGCTCGTCGTCGACGTCGGCGAACCGTGAGTACTCGCGCATGATCACCGTTTGATCGGTGGGGTAATCGCGCTCCGGATGGAAATGTCGGAACTCGTGAATCCGGGTGTAGGGCACGTCGGGATCGTTGTAGTTCATTACGGACGTGCCCTGGAAATCGGCGCACGGCAGCACCTCGACTTCAAAGTCCAGGGTGCGCCAGCCGAGTCTGCCGTCGACGTAGTCGAAGTAGCGGTCCAGTGGGCCGGTGTAGACCACCGGGGCCTTCGGGGACGCCGCTCGCAACTCCTCTCGGACATCGAACCAGTCGGTGTGGGTGCGCACCTCGATCAGGTCGTGAGCGGCCATCTTTGTCAGCCAGGCCGTATACCCGTCGACCGGCAGTCCCTCGTAGGTATCGGTGAAATAGCGATTGTCGAAGGTGTAGCGAACGGGTAACCGGCTGATGATCGCGGCGGGAAGTTCCTTGGGATCGGTCTGCCACTGCTTGGCGGTGTAACCCTTGACGAACGCCTCGTAGAGTGGCCGACCGACGAGCGAGATCGCCTTCTCTTCGAGGTTCTTTGCTTCGGCGGTGTCGATCTCGGCGGCCTGCTCGGCGATCAACGCACGCGCTTCCTCGGGGCCGTAATAGCGGCCGAAGAACTGAGCTACCAGACCGAGTCCCATCGGGAACTGATAAGCCTGCCGGCCGTGCATGGCGAATACCCGGTGCTGATAGCCGGTGAACTCGGTGAACTGGTGCGCGTAGTCCCACACCCGCTTGTTAGAGGTATGAAACAGGTGGGCGCCGTAGCGGTGGATCTCGATGCCGGTCTGCGGTTCGGTTTCCGAGTAGGCATTACCGCCGAGGTGCCCCCGTCGCTCAATGACCAGGACCCGCTTGCCGAGTTGGCTGGCCGCGCGTTCGGCAAGGGTCAGGCCGAAAAATCCCGAGCCGACGACGATCAGGTCATAAGAGGTCATTGGCGCCTAGGTTATCGGAAACGTACGGCGCTAACCTCATCGCGAACCCGGCGTCGCGGGTGAAATTGACCGCGCGGCACCCGAACTCAAGGTCGCGATTGGCTCACGATTCAGCATCGTCACTCCAGTCTCACAAGCCTCAGCCGTACCATCGGATCGTGGGCTTCGGAGCCGGCGTCGGTCGATTCCGGAGCGTGCGAAAAAAGTAAACCGGGTCCCAAAAATGGGCACCCGCATAGTCCAGATTGAGGAGACTCCCGTGCCGAACCGTCGTCGACGCAAGATCTCGACAGCCATGAGCGCGGTTGGTGCCCTGGCCGTCGCCACCCCCGTCGCAGCTCTCAGCGTGATCGGACTGAGCTCTCAGCCGTCTGCCGAGCACCGCGAATTCACCCGGGCGGCGGTCGTCACCGACCTGCCCAACGAGATCCTGTCGGCATTGCAGCAGGGTCTTTCACAGTTCGGCATCAACCTGCCGCCGCTACCGACCGGACTGAGCCCGGCCGGAGCCCAACCCGTGCAGACCGGTCCGCTCAGCCCGGGCCTCACCACACCGGGCCTGACCACACCGGCGCTCACCACACCGGGCCTGACCACACCGGCGCTCACCACGCCGGCGCTCACCACACCGGGCCTGACCACACCGGGCCTGACCACACCGGCGCTCACCACACCGGGCCTGACCACACCGGGCCTGACCACACCGGGCCTGACCACACCGGGCCTGACCACACCGGGCCTGACCACACCGCAGATCGGCGTGGATCCTTTGCTGACCAGCCCGGCCGCCGGCACCATCGGCTTGCCCATCGAGCAGCCGATCAGCGCTCCGCTGGGACCCATTGCCGGTACCTACCCGATCCTGGGTGACCCGTCACTCGGTATGCCGATGGCTCCGGTGGAAAGCTCCACAGGAATCATCGGCGATCTCAGCAGTGCCGCCAACCAACTTGGCGTCGGCCAGGCGATCGACCTGCTCAAGGGCGTCCTGATGCCGGGTATCACCCAGGCCATGCAGGGCGCGGCAGCATCGGCCGCAGCTGCGCCGGTCGCAGCGGCACCGGCAGTGGAAGCCGCGGGCGTCGCCGCATTGGGCTAAAGCGCGCAAGGCTAAGCGCGCACGTCTAAGCACGCAAGACCTGCACGAAACGGCACCGCAGGGTGGGTCCGGCCAATCGGCCGAGGTACCACAGACCCCTGCGGTGTCGTTGCAGGTACCAATAGTCACAAGCTCCCCACTAGTCCGTGTCGCACCGCGAGCAACAGCTATCTCATACGTAACATCAGCCGGGTGTTGTTCCGTCGTCCACCACCGACGATCCTTTTCACCGCGGTGGCGGCAACCATGCTTATGGCACCGTTGGCGATCAACGGTGGCAACGACCGTCAATCCACTCCGAGTGCTGATGACACCGTCCTGGTCCAGCAACCACTCGCCGGCGTAGGCGGCGGGGAAACTGTCCGCGAAATCAGCCAGCCGACTCCTTTCTCGATGGTTGCGTTGACCGGGAACGATCTGAGCGACACCTCCGCGCGGATACGGGCCAAGCGCCCGGACGGGTCCTGGGGACCCTGGTACCGCACCAACAACATGGAATCGAACTCCGACGACTACCTCGGTGAAGCCACCCGCGGCACCGACCCCGTTTTTGTCGGCAGCACCACCTCGGTGCAGATCGCGGTGATTCGCCCCGAGGGCGCACCCGTGACCGTGGCCCCTCCAGACACTGGTCTCGACGCCGGCCGGGAACTCGGATACATACCGGCGAACACCGAAACGTCAATCGCGCAGAATCTGTCCGCGGTGCTGATCACTCCCCCGCAGTCCCCGGTAGACACCCAATGGACGCCGCCGACGGCGACACTCGGCCCGGGACAACCACCCAACATCATCAGCCGCGCCCAATGGGGCGCAGGCACCAGCATGCGGTGCGGAGGACCCTCGTACGGCAGTGGAATACGTGCGGCAGTCCTACACCACACCGCGACCGGAAATGACTACTCGCCGCAGGATTCGGCGGCCATCATCCGTTCGATCTACGCGTACCACACCATCACGCTTGGATGGTGCGACATCGCCTACAACGCTCTGGTGGACAAATACGGACAGGTTTTCGAGGGCCGGGGCGGCGGGATCACCAAGGACGTACTGGGTTCTCATACCGGCGGTTTCAACCGCGACGTCTGGGGGGTGTCCCTGATTGGTGACTTCGAAGAAGTTCCGCCACCGGACGTCATGGTGAAAACGACGGGCCGACTCCTGGGCTGGCGGATGAGCCTCGATCGCGTTAACCCGCTGAACACCGTGCAACTAAAGTCTGCGGGCGGTCAGTACACCGTGGTGCCCGGCGGCAATTCCGTGACACTGCCCGAGATTTTCGCCCACCGCGATGTGGGCAACACCGAGTGTCCGGGCAAAGCCGGATATGCGGCCCTGGACGAGATCCGTTCCATCGCAGCCGGTTTCAACCGTCCACCCGACGTGATCGAGTCACTCCGGGGAGGCGCGATCCTGAACCGGTGGGAGGCCGACGGTGGACCGCTTAGCCCGTTGGGTATGCCCACCTCACCGGAGGCCATCGGAACGGGAGGCGCCCGCTACGCCACCTTCGAACGGGGCGCGATGTACTGGTCACCACAGACCGGCGCTCAACCCCTTACTGGCGCGATCTATGAGGCGTGGGCTTCCCTCGGCTACGAACTCGGAGCGCTTGGTCTGCCGACCAGTGGCGAGATCGCCGAGCCGCAATGGATCGTGCAGAACTTCGCCCACGGCACCTTGAACTTCGATCGCCAGACTCACAATGTCGTTCGGGTGATCGACGGGATCACCCTGCTGATGCCCCTGACGCCGGTCGAAGGTCCGCCGACGCAGTTGGAACGTTTCAGCCGAGTCCAAACCGCCGGCTGAGGCGTTCGGTGGCACCGCTACTGCGGTATTGACGGCACCGGTGTACCCACCAGAATCCCTTCCATCGCGCCATCGTTGTTGACCAGAAGTCCGCGACCAGGTGGTAGTTGGGCGGCGCTGGTCCGTCCGAACACCTTCACAGTCTGCGGGTCGTTATCCATGAACAGTGTCGGCGCCCGCGACCCAGTCATCTTCTGGATGAACGGATTCATCGCCGCGACACCGGCCCAGTTACCCGGAAGCCGGGTGGCGAAGACGTGTAGGCCCGTCTCGCGCCCTCGTTCGATCAGGTCCCACAGCGCAGCGGTCGCGGCCGCCCGGCCCACACCGCTGGCCCGGAGTTCCTGTTCGTCATCGATCAACAGAAAGTGATGCGGGCCGGTCCATGCCGGCCGGCTGAGCAACTGCTCCTGGGTCAGGCCTGGCGGCGGCAGACGATCCCGCACGATCTCCGCCACCTCGGCCAGCGCCTGGTCGATATCTTCCGGCGTGTAGGCATAAGCGCGTACATGGGGCGCCTGAATCCTGCCGATCAGAGTGGTCTTTGGATCAATGATCGTGATCTGCGCCGCTCCGGGCGATAGTTGCGCGGCGATCGCCTGGCCCAGCGCGGCGAGCGTGGTCGTTTTGCCGCAGCCCTGACGCCCGATCACCAGCAGGTTCGGCACCGTACCGGTCCGAAGTGCCACCGACTGCAGCGCGCTCTCCGCGATCGCGAATGGGATGTTCAGCGCATCCGCATTTGCCTCGGTCATGCGGTGGCTCCGCAAAATGTCATTGAGCGGAATTCGCTCGGGAAGCCTCGCCAGGGTCTCGAGTCTGCCCACCCCGGCCCAGGCGCCGATCACGGCGCCTACCTCACGGGTTCCTATCCGCTCGCCGTCGGGCCCGTGCATCTCCGGCAGCCCGATTAACAATTCGTGCCCCGCGCCCGTAACGCCGAAACCCGGCCGGTCAAGAGTTTGTCGCGCCGCACGGCGATGCTCGATCCCGGTACCCATCTGCGTCTCATCGGGATTGCTCAGGCGCAGTTGGACGCGCGCGTTAGCCACGTTCAGCAGGGCCTGTTTCTGGCCGACCAGCCATCCACTTGCACTGGTCATAATGTGTACACCGTATGAAAGGCCCTGGCGCGCAATGGCAATCGTGCGGTCACCGAGCGCACTGTCCTTATCGTAGAGATCTCCGAAGTTGTCGATCACCAAAAACACGTCGCCGAATTTATCCTGCGGGTCGGTTGCACCACCCATCGCACCGAATCGGCGATCCCGAAACTCGGCGATATCCATCCGGTAGCGCTTGAACGATGCCTCCCGAACACGCACCAGACCCTCGATCGTGGCGAGGATGCGCGAAACACCCTCGACATCGGCGAGGCTCACGACACCGGCCACATGTGGAAAATCCGCGACCGGATACAACGCGGCACCGACGCAGAAGAACGTCACCCGCTCCGGGCGGTACATCAACGCCGCAGCGGTGATCATCGTCATCAACGTGGTCGACTTTCCACGCTGGGCGGTAGCCACCACCATGACGTTGTCCATTTCGGCGTCGATCACATGCACCCGTTGCGCATGCTCCTGCGGAAGGTCTTCGACACCAACCGGGAAGACGAGTCCAGGATTTCGGCCGTAATCCGACCACCACGGCTTACCGCGCCACCGACTAACCAACTCGTCGGCTGCTTCACTGGTCTCGAGCGGTGGAAGCCAGATCCGGTGTGGGGGCCGCGCCGGGTGCGAGGCGAGCGTTTCCCGGATGACGTCAAGCAGCTTCTTCTTCTTGAAGCCATCCGGATGATAGAGAAACTCATCGGGCTCCTGGGAGTCGTCGGTCACTACAAAGCCCGCGCCGTCATTCGCGTCGAGCGGTTGGTACTCCCACGTCAGAGATCTCGGTGCCGTGGATCCTACGGCGACGGCCGCATCCTCCCCAGCGTTGACCCTGGGCACGACGTATGGCGCGGAAACATAAAAACACCGGAATGGTC
>Ga0315272_10001759_pt1 | contig 10685 bp, 8 predicted proteins | sample C3_middle_MG_FD_203918 | JGI IMG/M metagenome (GOLD analysis project Ga0315272, IMG submission 203918) | Sediment microbial communities from Yellowstone Lake, YNP, Wyoming, USA - C3_middle | ecosystem: Environmental > Aquatic > Freshwater > Lake > Sediment | place: USA: Wyoming | collected...
CCGCGTTCGCCAAGGCGACCGCGGGCGAGAAGGGCCGCACGGTCGATCACACATTCTGGCTCACGCCGTGCCACGCGAACGAACCGAATGCGTGGTACGCGGGCACCTCGCCACAGGGCCTGTTCCGCTCCAACGACGGCGGCGATACGTGGACACCGTTCTCCGTCATCAACGACGATCCGCAGTATCGCGCGTGGATGGGCAGCGTGCAGGACGGCACGCCGGACGGACCGAAACTGCACTCGATTATCGTCGACCCGCGCGACCCCAAACATCTTTACTTCGGTATGTCGGGCGGCGGCGTGCACGAAACGCGCGACCACGGCCGCACCTGGACGCCGCTCGTGAATGGCATGGAAGTCGTCGCAGGATTCGACGCCGCCAACATCGCCTTCCACGATCCGCACTGCGTGCGCCTCTGTCCGAGCAACCCGGACCGGCTGTATCAGCAGAATCACTGCGGCATCTACCGCCTCGATCGGCCATCGGATGAATGGGCGCGCATCGGCGAGAACATGCCGAAGCAAGTCGGCGACATCGGCTTTCCGATGGTGGTGCACCCGCACGACGCGGACACCGCCTGGGTATTCCCCATGGACGGCACCTCCGTCTGGCCACGCACCAGCCCGGGCGGCAAACCTTCCGTTTATGTCACCCAGAATGGCGGCAAGCGCTGGCAGCGTCTCGATACCGGTCTGCCCGCCAGTCAAGCGTGGTGGACTGTCAAGCGCCAGGCCATGACAGCGGACACGCAGAATCCCGTCGGCTTATATTTCGGAACAACCAGTGGTGAACTGTGGATGAGCCGCGACGAAGGTCAGCGCTGGGCCTGCATCGCGCGGCATCTTCCTGAAATTTACGCGGTGGAAGCCGCGGCGGTGTAAGGACGCATCGAGGCCAGGCTGATGAAGGTGCTGATTCCCAGTTCGCTGCTCTCGTATACCAACTCGCCGCAAGTCGAGGCCAGCGGCGCGACGCTCACTGAGTTGCTCGCTGACCTCGACCGTCAATTCCCCGGCCTGCGCTTCCGCGTGGTAGACGAACAAGACCGGATGCGCGGACACATGCGATTCTTTGTAAACAATGAGCAAGTGTTCGAACTGTCTCACGCACTTCGCCCAACTGATGAGGTATTTCTCTTGCAGGCATTGAGCGGCGGGTAAGGTCTGCCCGAGGAAGTTGCGCTTTGAGCGATTACAGGACAATCCTTCTCGCAAATCCGAGTCAGAAACGATTAATCGCGAATATACGTAACGATTGTTCTCTGTTCCGGATTCTCTTCCACCGCACAACGCCACACAATCAGCTTCCCTGGTGTATGCGGTGCACCCTTCCTGCTGTGTCGGTCCGTAGGCCTGTTAGTGTGTCTTTCGAATCCAGAAGCGCAGCAGTCCATCTTGCTCTTCGTGCCGGAGCAACTCGTGTTTTGTCTGGTTGCAGTAGGCCGGAACATCTTTGCGCATGGAATCCTTGTCCGCTTCGGCGAGCAGCACCTCACCGACTCGCATACCTTTGATCTCGGCAGAAAGCTTGATGACTGGCGCCGAGCAACACAGGCCGCGAAGATCGACGAGAAGATGATGGTCCATGGCGTGCCCCTTCACGATGCGAGCAAATCCGCGTCAGCGAGAATTATTCAGTAAAATAATATCGGTAATGATTGCTCACTGAGCTGACCCGGGTTTGCGGACAGACATTATTTTCCGGCGCTTGATCAAAAATCACAACCATCCGGCAGCGGTGCTTGTTTCGCTAGGCCTGCGGCAAACTCGGCGCCGAGCACGTCCTGCTTGAACCCGGTTTTCACCGAGCCCTTAAAGGCCACCCCGCCGTAGCCGCCGGTGTTCATGTGCGCACGTACCAAGACGAGCGTATCCGCCTGAATCGGCACCGGCCCGCCGGTACGAGTGAACGGCTGTTCGTCGACATGGCTGTGCAGCAACACGCGCCGATAGAGCAGCTTGCCGTCGGTGCTCACTACTTCCCACCAGTCAGCATACTGGGCGCAACCTTTGTCCGGGCTGCGGATGCCGACATTGAACTGGTAGGCGCCGGGTTGGCCGCTGGTCTGCACGGCGATTACATCTGCTTGCATGTTCATGCCGCCAACCTCCTTCGCCAGATTGTTTTTCGTGCGCACTGCGTCGCGCGTCGTGGTTACACGCTCTTCCGCCGTGCGCTCGCTCAACTTGGGCGCGACGGCAAGTGTTGCGGCGACCGGTGGCGCGTCGACCTTCTTCATTACCTCGGCCGGTGCCGATGCGGCCGGTTTGCTTTCGACCAATCCGACAAGCCGCGAATCCGGTTCCGGTGCGGTGCGTTTGGCCTTGGCTGGCACCATCCGCTCATCGCTACGCGCCGTGTCCGCCAAGGGTGGTGAAACGGCTGGCGCCGTTACGGCACGCTCCGCGCTGACACTATCCGGAGAAGCCGGCGCCGCCGTGTATTCGTTTGGCACTTCCCTCTCAGCGCGATGATTGAGCGCGCCTTGCTTGGTCATGAGCAACACCACGCCAAGACTCAGTATGACCACCGCGGCGGTGGAAAGCGGAATTGCCCAGTGTCCGCCGAACGGTCCACGCGCCTTCGACGTGGCGACGGCGCGTTGCGCCTCGGTGAGAATCCTGGCATCCAGCGATGCGGGCGGCGCGTCCTGCGCGGTGGCACGATAGACACGCGCCATCTCGGCCTCACCCGGCAGCGAGTCTACCTGTTGCGTATCGGTGGGTTTGCGTGTGGCCATGTTTAGTCCTTCAACCCCTGACGGAGTTTGGTGAGCGCATAGCGCAGGCGGCTTTTTGCGGTTTCAGCATTCACGCCGGTGACGTCGGCAATCTGCTCCAGCGACAGGCCGCTTTCTTCGCGCAGCAGGAAGGCCTCGCGCTGCGCCTCGGGCAAAGCGGCAATGTGCGCCAGCAGGCGCTGCCCGAGGCGGCGACGGTCGAGCTCGTTATCCGGTTCGCGCAGCTCGCTATCCGCCACCTGCTCGATCAACGGGTCGTCCGAGTCGTCATCGTAAGAAATCGGCACGCCGGCCCTGGCGCGCCGATAATGATCGATGAGCCGGTTGTGTGCCAGGTGATACAGGTAAGTGGTGAATTTGGCACGCGCCTCGTAGCGCTCGCGCGCGCGGATCAGCTTCATCCACACATCCTGGAACAACTCCTCGGCTTGCGCCGCCGCGCCGCACTGGCGCAACAGATAACGATAGAGCGGCCCCTTGTGGCGCGTGTACAGCACCTCGAAGGCGCGCGCGTCGCCGTCGCGGTAGCGGTTCATCAGCTCTTCGTCGGGTGCGGCGTTATCCATCCTGTAAACGCGCGAGCGGGCATTTCGGGGTCAAGGACCGGAACCGTTACGGCGTGGCTATGGTAGTCCGCGCCTTTTCTCTCTGTCCACCCGAATCGGATTAACCCCGTTCCGACCGGTGCTGCGTTTACAACCTGCGAACGGCCAAAAACCCCGGCCGCCGGCCCCTACTAAAAGGAGAACAACATGAACGCATTCGGTAATCTGAAACAGGGCGCGCTGCTGGCGCTCGCATTCGTCTGGCTCGCGGCCTGCACCGCCAGCGGTCCGGCGGTAAACCCGTCGCCGGAAACACTGCCGAGCAGTGCCGTCAGCCCGGCGCCGGCGCGTGCGGATGAAGTGCGCACGCACGACAGCTTGGTCAAACACAAGCTGGAGGAATCTGGTCGTCGTGCACAGGAGGCGATGCATGGCACTGCACCGATCGCAATGGGCGTCATGACCGTGCCACAGGATCTGCGCGATGCCCGCGAACCGCTGAACCGCGAAAACTATGCGCACGTCGACGACAACCCGATCAAGCGTGCGACCGAACAGCCGGTCTCGACTTTTAGCATCGACGTGGATACGGGTGCCTATGCGAACGTGCGGCGCTTTCTCAATCAGGGCAACCTGCCGGTACAGGATGCAGTACGGGTCGAGGAGATGATCAATTATTTCTCCTACAACTACCCACTACCGAAAGACAAGACCCGGCCGTTCTCGGTGACCACCGAAATTGCGCCGACGCCGTGGAACAAGGACAGCTATCTGCTGCGTGTCGGTCTCAAGGGCTATGACATCGCCGCCGAGAAACTGCCGCCCGCTAATCTCGTGTTCCTGGTGGATGTGTCCGGTTCGATGATGACACCCGACAAGCTACCACTGCTCAAGTCCGGCCTGAAACTGCTGGTACAGAAACTGCGCGCGCAGGACCGGGTGTCGCTGGTCGTCTATGCCGGCAACACCGGCGTGGTGCTGGAACCAACACCCGGCGACCAGAAGGGCCGCATTCTCGCCGCGCTCGAAAGCCTGACTGCCGGCGGTTCCACCAACGGCGGCGCCGGCATCAAGCTCGCCTACGCCATGGCCGAACAAGGCTTCATCAAGAACGGCATCAACCGTGTGCTGCTCGCCACTGATGGTGACTTCAACGTCGGTACGGTGAGCTTCGAGGCGCTCAAGAACCTGGTCGAGGACAAGCGCAAGACCGGCGTGTCGCTCACCACCCTCGGCTTCGGCACCGGCAACTACAACGACCGGCTCATGGAACAGCTGGCCGATGCCGGCAATGGCAACTACGCCTACATCGACACACTCAAGGAAGCGAACAAAGTACTGGTCACTGAGATGAGTTCCACGCTCCAGACTATCGCCAAGGATGTGAAAATCCAGATCGAGTTCAACCCGACGGTGGTGGCCGAGTACCGGTTGATTGGCTACGAAAACCGCGTGCTCAAACGCGAAGACTTCAACAATGACAAGATCGATGCCGGTGATATCGGTGCTGGGCACACGGTAACGGCGTTGTACGAAATAACGCTCACGGGCGACAAGGGGCGGAAGATCGAGCCACTGCGCTACGGTACTGAAACTGTTGCAGCCGTCAACAAAGATGAGATTGCACTGCTGCGTCTGCGCTACAAGCTACCGGACGGTGACAACAGTCTGCTCATCGAGCAAACACTCAAGACTGCCGACCTGCAGCACGATCCGGACAAGACTTCGGCTGATTTCCGCTTCAGCGCCGCAGTTGCTGCCTTTGGCCAGTTGTTGCGCGGCGGGAAATACACTGGTGACTTTGGTTACAACGAGGTGGCCAGGCTTGCCAACAGCGCGCGTGGCCCGGACAGCTTCGGCTATCGCGAGGAATTTCTGACGCTGGTGAATCTGGCGAAGTCGCTGGATAGCGGAAACAAACAAGCCCGCCACTGACAACAGTGGCGCACATCAACACATCGGGGCGCCAGGTGCGTGGTGCCCCGATATTCTTACGCCCTTACAGCACCACCTGAGTTCCCATCTCCACCACACGGTTCGGCGGAATGTTGAAGAAACTGGCGGCGCTGCCAGCGTTGCGGAACATAGCGACGAAAATCTTTTCGCGCCACAACGGCATTTCCGATTGCGGCCGTGGGATCAGCGTCTCGCGCCCGAGGAAAAACGATGTCTGCATCGGGTCGATCGGCAACCCAACTTGTTCACAGCGTGCCAGTGCCTTCGGCAGGTCCAGGTCATCCTTGAATCCGTAATGAACGAGGACACGATGAAAATTGTTGGGCAGCGCCTGCACTTCGACGCGTTCGCCAATCGGTACATGCGGTACGTCTCTGACGCGCACCGTCACCAGCGCGACACGCTGGTGCAGCACCAGATTGTGCTTTAGATTATGCAGCAGCGCACGCGGCACGGTATCCGGATCACCGGAGAGGAAGACCGCCGTGCCCGGCACGCGCGTCACCGAGCCGGACCCAAGCCCCTGGAGAAACGGTTCCAGGACGATGGCCTCGCGCTGCAGGCGTGACCGCATCAATAGGCGCCCACGTTGCCACGTACTCATCAGCGTGAACACGCCCAGACCGAACACCAGCGGGAACCAACCGCCATCGGCGATCTTGGTGGCATTCGCCGCGAAGAACACGAGATCGACGCTCAGGAAGACGGCGATCAGCAAACCGCTCTTGATCCAGCCCCAGCCCCAAAGACGCCGCACCACAATAAATGCCAGGAGCGTGGTGATCACCATGGTGCCGGTCACGGCGATGCCGTAGGCCGCGGCCAGACTGGTGGAGCTGCGAAACTCGAGCACCAACATCACCACGGCGATCAATAGTGCCATGTTGATCGCCGGCATGAAGATCTGGCCGATTTCTTTCTCGGAGGTGTGCTGCACCTCCATGCGCGGCGCGTAGCCGAGCTGAATGGCCTCACGCGTGATAGAGAAGGCGCCGGAAATCACCGCCTGCGAGGCAATCACGGTCGCGGCGGTAGCCAGCGCCACAAGTGGATAAATCGACCAGGCCGGCGCCATGCGATAAAACGGATTCTCAATCGCCGCCGGATCGTGCAGCAGCAAGGCGCCCTGACCGAGGTAGTTGAGCACCAGGGCCGGCAGGACAACACCGAACCAAGCGAGCTGGATCGGTTGGCGGCCGAAGTGCCCCATGTCGGCATACAGCGCCTCGCCGCCGGTCACCACCAGAAACACCCCGCCGAGTGCGAGGAAGCCGAGCTTCGGGTCGGCCCGGAAAAAATCCAAGGCATGCAGTGGATTGAGCGCGCCCAATACACCCGGTTCAGTCGCGATGTTGACGACACCCAGCAGCGCCAGCACCGCGAACCACAGGCACACCACCGGTCCAAACAGGGCGCCGATGCCGGCCGTGCCGCGGCGCTGGAACGCGAATAAGCCAATCAGCACGCCAATGGTGATCGGAATCACCCACGGCTTGAGCGTCGGCGCTGCCACTTCCAGCCCCTCGACCGCGGACAGCACCGAGATGGCCGGCGTGATCACGCCGTCGCCGTAGAACAACGCCGCACCGGCCATGCCGGCCAGCATGATCGCCGACTGCCCGCGTTGCCCCTCGACCTTGCGCAGCGCCAACGCCATCAACGCCATGATGCCGCCCTCGCCGCGGTTGTCGGCGCGCATGATGAAGACCACGTACTTGATCGACACCACGATCATCAACGACCAGAACACCAGCGACAGAATGCCGAAGATATTCGCGGGCGTGATCGGCACTGGATGGGTACCGGCAAATACTTCCTTCAAGGCGTACAGCGGGCTGGTGCCGATGTCGCCGTAAACAATGCCGAGCGCGGCCAAGGCCAGGGCTGGCAATCGGCTTTTTTGCTGCGTGTTCGATTCGGTCATTTGAATTCCGGATTTTGGTGAGCAAGATTCTCAGGGCTGAAACCGGTAACCGACACCGGTTTCGGTACGGATGTGTTGCGGTTGCGCCGGGTCCGCTTCGAGTTTCTGGCGCAGGTGGCCGACATAGACCCGCAGGTAGTGACTGCTTTCCACGTAGGACGGTCCCCAGACCTCGCGCAACAGAGTGCGATGGGTCAACACCTTGCCGGGATTGGCAATCAGCAGACAGAGCAGCCGGTATTCGATCTGCGTCAGGTGCACCGGTACAGCGGCGCGCGTAACAGCGCGCCGGGCGAGGTCGACCTGCACGTCGCCGAACACGACCACGGTCCCGCCCTCGCTGGCTTTGCCTTGTCGCCGCAACAGCGCCCGTACGCGCGCGAGCAATTCGCCCACGCCGAAAGGCTTGGTGAGGTAATCGTCGGCGCCGGCGTCGAGCGCCATGATCTTGTCGTTCTCAGTGCTGCGCGCCGACAGGATCAGGATCGGCACGGCCGACCAGCTGCGCAGGTCGCGGATAAACTCGATACCATCGATATCTGGCAGACCGAGATCGAGAATGATCAGGTCGGGTTTGCGGGTGCCCGCCTCGATCAATCCCTGTTTGCCGGTCTGCGCCTCAAACACCCGGCAACCTTCCGCCTCCAACGCGGAACGGACAAACCGGCGGATCTGTTTCTCATCTTCAACGATGACAATGTTCAGCGCGACATCGTTCATAGCCGGCCCTTCCCGTTGCCTTCCTCGGCTTCTTCCTCGATGAGCGGTGGGTTGCCTCTTGGCAAAGTGAAGGTCACGCAGGCGCCACCTTGCGCCCGGTTGCTCGCAGCAATCGTTCCACTGTGCGCTTCGATGATGGCCCGACAGATCGCCAGCCCCAATCCCACACCGGGCGTGGCCGATTCCGCCACGCCGCGCACGAACATGTCGAACAGCGTGTCCTCTTTGGCCGACGGAAAACCCGGGCCCGCATCACAAACCGAAACCGCAACGCTTCCCTCGCGGGTGCCCGCGGTGATTTCGATGGCCGACCCGGGTGGCGCATACTTGGCCGCATTCTCGAGCAAATTACAGAACACCCGTTCGATTAACACCGCGTCGAATTCCAGCAGCGGTAAATCCTTCGCCAGCGTTACCCGAACCGGATGCTTCACCAAGCTGCTGCCCAGCAGCCGAATACTCGCACCGATCACCTCCTCCAGCGGTTGCCACTCCTTATGCAGTCGAACCTGGCCGGCATGCAAGCGCGCCATGTCGAGGAGATTGCCCACGAGGTTGCTCAGACGCAGTGCCTGTTCGCGGATGGCCTCGCACGTCTCCGCGGCCGAGGTAGAAAGCGGTGGCCTGGTCAACGCCAACGAATCAGCGAGTCCCACCAGCGCCGTCAACGGCGTGCGCAGATCGTGCGACAGCGCCGACAATATCGAACTGCGCAAACGCTCCGATACGATCTGCATCTGGGTGGCGTGCGCCACCTCCACGTAATGCAAGCGCTCCACCGCGATGGCAACGAGCGATGCGACCGCCGCCAGAAATGGTTTCAGGTCGTGGACCATTCCGGGTTTCTGTTCGGTGGCGGCAAAGACAATCACGCCGCGAATCCGCATTGGCGCCCTGAGCTGGAAATAGCCGGCGCCATAACCATGGCCCGAATACGGATCCTCCACCGGCTCGCCTTGATCGTACGCCATGTACATGAACTGGCGGTCAAGCTGCGGCGGATTCTCCGATTGCGATGTTGGCTGCAGATCGCCCGTTGCATCCGGCAGCAGCAAGATGCTGTCGAGACCGAATTCGACGCGCACAAGCTGTCGAACTATTTTGGTTACCTGGCTGACCGAGTGCGCACCGGCCAGGCCGCGTGCCATTTCATAGAGGGCCTGGGTGCGCTGTTCGCGGAACGATGCAATAGCTGCCTGACGACGCAGACCAGCAGTCAGCTGGCCCGTAACCAGGGCAACGGCCAACATGACAGCGAATGTCACCAGATATTGCGCATCGTTCACACTGAACGAGAAACGCGGCGGCACAAAGAAGACATCGAACAGCGCCACGCTGAGAAACGCCGCCAGCACTGCCGGACCACGACCGAGACGCGCTGCGGTGAACAGCACGGTCAGCAGAAATAACATGACGATATTGGTAAGGTCGAGAATCCCCCGCAACGGCGTCGCCATCGCCGCTGTCAGCACGCAGGCAATCACTGCCCACCCATAGTTTACTTTGGGCGGATCAATCCACGCCGTTTTTCCCAGCATCAGAAATTGATGAATGTTCATTTATGCCTCCCGTGGAAGCGGGGTGACAATAATCAGCCTAACGGGATGCCCATCAAGCCTGCGAACATTCTTACACCAAATAAATAAAAAGGTTGTAAAAATCCGGCCGTCTCCGCATCGCTACCTCAACCGCGGCGGGACGATTTCGCAAATCTAGGGAAATACGGGAGCAGGTGAATCTAACGAAGTCGCTGGATCGCGGTAGCCGGCAAGCACAACACTGAGGCCCAGCACGCTTGCTCCGTGAGGCACGACACAGGTCGTACCTCGCCTTGTGCGTGCCGACAGCCGCGTGCTCAGACGGAGAAGCGTGTTTGACGGAGTACCCCGGCACTGTCCCCGGCCAACTGACTCGGCGCGGTCGCGAGCCACTGCCGCAGCGCACTGGCCGGTATCGGTTTGCTGAAAAAATAGCCTTGGGCAATGTCGCACTCCAGCTCGGCCAATGCGTCCAGAATCTTTTTGCTTTCCACGCCCTCGGCCACGACCGTGCGGTTCATGTTGTGTGCGAGATCGATGATCGACTGCACAATCATGGCATCGTTGGCGTCGCGCAGCATGTTGAGTACGAAGGAGCGATCGATCTTGACCTCATCCACCGGCAGCCGCTTGAGCTGGGCGAGCGATGTGTAACCGGTGCCGAAATCGTCAATCGATAAACGTACCCCCATGGCGTCCAGCTCAGTCAGCACCTGTGTGGCATGTACCGGGTCACTCATGAGGGCGGTCTCCGTGATCTCCAGTGCCAGCTGGTCGGCGCCCACGGCGTAGCGCGCCAGCATCGCCGCCACCTGTGCCGGCAGCTGCGGATCCTGAATCAACCGCGCGGACAGGTTGACGGCCACCGACAGCGGCGTGCCGGCGGCGTTCCACTCGGCACACTGGCGCAGCGCTTCGTTCAGGATCCAGTCGGTCAGCGGCTTGATGATCCCGGTCTGCTCAGCCTGCGCGATAAAACTGTCGGGCGGGACCATACCGTGGCGCGGGTGTTTCCAACGCAATAGTGCCTCCACCCCCACGACCCGCTGTGTGCGCACGTTGATTTTGGGCTGATAGTGCAATGACACTTCGTTGCGCTCGGTGGCATGACGCAGATCGCTCATCAGGGTGAGGCGTGCCAGGCTGTGCGGATCCTGCTCGGCGTCGTACAACGCGAGGCGCACGCCGCGATGCTTGGCCTGGTACATGGCGACATCGGCGTGGCTGATAAGCTCGACGACATTCTTACTGTCTGCCGG
>Ga0315272_10001760_pt1 | contig 10684 bp, 5 predicted proteins | sample C3_middle_MG_FD_203918 | JGI IMG/M metagenome (GOLD analysis project Ga0315272, IMG submission 203918) | Sediment microbial communities from Yellowstone Lake, YNP, Wyoming, USA - C3_middle | ecosystem: Environmental > Aquatic > Freshwater > Lake > Sediment | place: USA: Wyoming | collected...
GAAGGAGTTTTTCGCTCCGCTCGTTTACCTGTCGAGCAATATCATCAGCCTCGCGGGCGTCGTGCTTGTCACTACGGCGACGGTGCTTTGGCTGGCGCTGCTGCCGACCTTCATCAGCGGGGAGCCGGGCAATGCCTACACGGGCATTCTCGAGTTCATGATGCTGCCCGGATTGTTCTTTGCCGGTCTGGCGTTGATCCCTCTGGGCATCCACTTTTATCGGCGGAGCCACCGCAACACGCTGCCGGCGATCTTCCCGGCGATCGATCTGCAGAACGAAAGATTCCGGAGGCTGCTGCTGTTCGTCGCCGTGACGACGGTGCTCAATCTGATCATCGGCGCGCAGCTCTCCTACCGGGCTGTGACCTACATGGAGTCAGCCACATTTTGCGGGCAGACCTGCCACACGGTCATGAAGCCCGAGTACACGGCGTATCAGAATTCGCCCCACGCCCGGGTGGCATGCGTGAACTGCCATATCGGACCGGGCGCCAACTGGTTTGTGAAGAGCAAGCTCTCCGGCACCTGGCAGGTGATCGCAGTTACGTTCAACCTTTACGACCGGCCGATTCCGACACCCGTGAAGGCGCTGCGACCGGCTCGTGAAACGTGCGAGGTCTGCCATTGGCCGCAAAGGTTCGCGGGCAACCGCGTACACGTCATCGACAAGTTCACGGACGATGAGAAGACCAAGCACTTGAAGACGGTTCTGCTGCTGAAGATCGGCGGTGGCGGGAGCTACGAGGGGATTCACGGCGCTCACATGGGTCCCGGGGTCGTGGTCACGTATGGTCACTCCGACGAAAAACGGCAAGTCATTCCCTGGGTGCAGTATGCGCGCAACGGCGACAAGACAGTGTTCAAGGCGGACGGCTTCAAAGACAGCGATCTTGGCAAGCTGCGGATGCGCACGATGGATTGCATCGACTGCCACACACGGCCGTCGCACAGCTTTAAATTGCCCGAGCGCGCCATCGACGAGTTGCTGGCGAAGGGCCAGATGGATGCGTCGCTGCCTTATGTTCGCAAGACGGCTCTCCAGGTGATCAAGGAGAATTACCAGACCACGGCCGACAGCGAGCGGGAGATCCCCAAGCGCTTCATTGCGTACTATCAGAATGCCTACCCGGCCGTGTGGCAGGCGAAACGAGCCGGGGTGGAAAGTACCGCGAAGGCCGTCATGGCGGCCTACGCCGGTAACGTCTTTCCCGAAATGCGCGTGACGTGGGGCGCTTACCCCAACAACATCGGACACACGGACTACACCGGCTGTTTCCGCTGTCATGACGAGCGCGCCGGGGACAAGGGCGGCAAAACGATCCCGATGGATTGCGACACCTGCCACAAGAAGCTGGCGGAGGACGAGGAATCGCCCAAGATTCTCACCGAACTCGGTATGGCTCCGGCGGCGGGCGGGTCGAATTAGCGCCGCTTCTCAACAGGCGTAGACCAGCGCGAAAATTCAGCGGGCGCGCTCGGCGGTTTCGAACGGCGTGCGGCACCCGATCGCGAGTGTGAAAGAGCGGCCCGTGTGCAAAGAGGCGGTTGACCGGGCATCCCGACTCCGTCGAGTGTCATTCCGAAACGTTGCCGCTCGCGCGGCAATAGGCGCCGAGGGTGAAACGATTCCCGCCGGTCCCCGGTCGGAAGATCTACGTCACCGGGCTGGGAGAGCGCCTTCACGCCAGAAACGAGTCCTCGAACTCGCTCGATGACGGGCCGGCTTGTCTTGCGAGTGCGCTCGCCTGGATGCCTACACGCTCGCCACGGGGCTGCGGCTCTGGCGGATGATCGAGTAGGCGTTGGCCCGCAACCTGCCGAAGACGCCCGCGGCGGATCCCCGGCCGATCACGAGCAGATCGGTCTCCAGGTCGGCGGCCATTTCGCAGACGGTCCTGGCGGCCTCTCCACTTTCGATGTGCAGGGGCGCATCGATGTCCAGGCGCTTCTGCAACTCCTCAATCTCATCCCTGGCGGCAGCCTCGACCTGATGCCGCCACTGTGGGTCGAAAAACTCGCCGGCCGTGCCTTCCATCGACGGGGCGGCGTGGACCAGCGCCAGTTTGGCTCCGGAGCCCTTGGCGAAGCGAGCGGCCCACATGAGCGTGCGCTCGCTCTGGGGCCCGAGATCCAGGGCGGCTGTCACTTGCCGGAACTGGGGCTGAACGGAAGGGGGAACCTCCAGATGGATCCCCGTCAAGACGGGACAATCCGCATCGTGCAATACTTTGGCGGTGACGGAGCCAAGAATGAAGCGCCGGAATGGCCCGTAGCCGTGCGTCGGCATGACAATCAGATCCGCAGCGGATTCGTGGGCCAGGGACACGATGGTTGCCGCAGGGTCGCCATCGCGCAGGACGCGCGCCGTGTGCGGCGCCGGTAGCTCATTGGCCATGAAAGCCGTCAGGTCCTGCCTGGCTTGTTCCGAACGGAACCGATATTGATCTTCGAGCAGCGACCCGGCCACCTCCATCGCACTGAATTCATAGTGCAGGGGGGGCAGGACGTGCAGCAGCGTGATGTCACTGCCGAAGATGGCGTGCAGGGTCTCGGCGTAGCGCGCCGCACCTTCGCAGCGCTCGGAGAAGTCGATAGGGACGACGATATTGCGAAGAGGCATCGGGAACCTCCGCACAAACTCTACACCGGATTGCGCGAATTTGGAACGATGCGGAGCGTTTTCTCTGAAATGGGGCCACACCTCGCGTTCAGGTCTTCACCCAGAGCCGCGCCGCCTCGTACTCCAATTCGCCGCGAAATGCCGGATGGGCAATCGAAATGAGCAATTCCGCCCGCTGCCGGAGGCTCCGTCCATAGAGATTCACCGCTCCGAACTCCGTGGCCACCCAGCGTACGTCCCCACGCGAGGTCACGACGCCCGCGCCGGGTTTCAAGCGGGGCACAATGCGGGATACGGCTCCGTCTCTAGCCGTCGCGGGGAGTGCGATGACGGCCACGCCTTCCGGAGCGTGCGCCGCGCCGCGCACGAAATCCACCTGCCCGCCGATGCCGCTGAAGGGCAGGGAACCGATGGAGTCGGCGCAGACCTGCCCACCGAGGTCGATTTCGATGGCCGAATTGACGGCGACCATTCGGCGGTTGGCCGCGATGATCACCGGCGAGTTCACGTAACAATTCGGGAGGAACTCGAAGATCGGGTTGTCGTCAATGAACTCGTAGAGCGACCGCGAGCCCATGGCGAAGGCCGCGACAACCTTGTTCGGATGCAGGGTCTTTTTCGCGTTCGTGATGGCACCGCACTCGATCAGCGGAATCAGCCCGTCTGAGAACATCTCCGTGTGGACGCCGAGGTCCCTGCGGCCCGTGAGCCGTGCGAGCACGGCGTCGGGAATGCCGCCCACTCCGATCTGGAGCGTTGCTTCGTCGGGGATCAGCGCCGCGACGTGACGGGCGATTTCCCTGTGCGTCGGCGTGATGTCGCCCTGGTAGAACTCGGCCAGCGGACGCTCGTCCTCGACAATCGCCTCGATGTCGCAGACGGTCAGGAAGGAGTCGCCCAGCGTCCGGGGAACGCGCGGATTCACTTGAGCGATGACGTGGCGGGCGGCGCGCGCGGCGCTGAGTGAAATATCCACGGCCGGTCCCAGGCTCATGTGGCCGGTGCGGTCCGGCGGCGAGACCTGGATCAAGGCGACGTCGATGGGCAACGTTCCGTTGGTGAAGAGGTTCTCGACCTCATGCAGGAAGACTGGGATCGAATCGGCGCGGCCCGTTTGCACGGCCTGGCGCGTGTTGGCGGCGATAAACAGCGCGTTGTGACGGCAATGCGGCGCATATGCGGGCTCACAGTATGGCGCCGGACCCAGATTGATGCAGTGCAGGATCTCCACGCCCCGCAAGGCCAGGACGCGCCGGCAGAGGGCTTCGATCAGGGCCTGCGGCGCTCCGGCGGCCATGTGGATGAACACCCGCTCCCGGCTTTGGAGCACGCCGAGCGCCGCTTCCGCCGTGGTTCTTTTCTGTTCGTAGACGTTACGCCAATCCGACATGAGAGTTCAGGAACCCAAACTATCATGAGGCGGCGTACGGAGGCGACTGGGGAGTGCGTAAACAGCATTCCCGTCATCCTTTCCGGGCGCGTGCCCCATGCGACAATGGCGGATGAGAGCTTTTTAAGGTGAGCAAACCGACCGCCAGTAGACCCTCCGGAAGGCGCTTTGCCTCTGGCCCGTTCGCACGATTTCTCGTCGCCGCCGTTACGATCGTGGTTCTGTTCGTGCTGGGTGGAGCAATCTGGACCTGGGTCCACTATTCCAACCTCGTAGACGAGAAACTGCGCCAGGGTCCGTTTGCCCAGACGGCGATGATTTTTTCGGCGCCGGAACCGGTCAGCCGGGGCGAAGCGCTGACCACGGCGGAGTTGGGCGAGATGCTGCGGCTCAGGGGCTATACGGGGAATCGCTCCAACCGCATGGGCTGGTACAAGGTCCGTGAGGACGGGATTGAGATATTTCCGGGCGTTGACGCGTCGCCCGAGAGCGAGCCAGGCGTTATCTTCATCCAGAACGGCGTCGTCACGCGCATCGTCTCGAACCGCGACAATACGGATCGCAATGTTTATGAGCTCGAACCCGAACTGATCAGCAATCTTTTCGACCGGCAGCGGCAGAAACGCCGCGTAGTGCACTACGCCGACATCCCCAAAGTTCTTGTGGATGCCGTCACCTCGGTGGAAGACAAACGATTCTTCCAGCACGTCGGATTCGACCCGCTGCGCATCGTCAAGGCGGTCTTCGAGGACGTACGAGAGGGTCGTAAGGCGCAGGGCGCTTCGACACTGAGCATGCAGTGCGCGCGCATGCTGCTGCTCGGCCAGGAAAAGACGTGGAGCCGCAAGGTGGCGGAAGCCATCATTACGCTCCAATTGGAGCAAAAACTCACCAAGGAACAGATTTTCGAGTACTATGCCAACCAGGTGGACCTGGGCCAGCGGCGGAGCTTCGCGGTGCGCGGTTTCGGCGAGGCGGCGCGGGTTCATTTCGGCAAGGATATTCGTGAGCTGAAGGTGGACGAAGCCGCCCTGCTGGCGGGCATGATCCAATTGCCGAATTTCTACAACCCTTACCGGCATGAGGACCGTGCGCTGCGCCGGCGCAATCTGGTGCTCAGCCTGATGCGCGACAACGGCTACCTGACCGATATGCAGTACGTCGAGGCCGTGAAAGCGCCCATTCAGCTTGCCGAGGGCGGCATCGAATCCACGGACGCTCCGTATTTCGTCGACCTGGTCAACGAGGAGTTGCAGGACCGCTTTTCAGATGTCGATTTTCAGACGACGCAGTACCGCATCTATACGACTCTCGACATGAAGCTGCAGCGGGACGCCGTCGAGGCGGCCCGGATCGGCATGAAGGAAGTGGACGATCTGCTCGCCAAGCGCAAGAAGAAATACCCCGAGGCGCAGGTCGCGATGGTCGTGATGGATCCGAAAACGGGCGAGGTCAAGGCCATGCTGGGCGGGCGCAATTACGGTACCAGCCAGTTGGACCGGGCTTTGGCCAAGCGCCAGCCGGGATCGTCTTTCAAGCCCTTCGTGTATGCGACCGCGCTGCGGACCGGGCTCACCGGCGGTCCCAACGTCCTGACGCCGGTTTCGATGGTGATGGACGAGCCGACGACCTTCGAATATAACGGCCAGCCCTACGCGCCGGGCAATTTGCACGAACCGTGGGAAGGCATGGTCACCATGCGTCACGCCCTGGCGCATTCCATGAACATTCCCGCCGTCAAGTTCGCGGAATTGGCGGGCTTCGACGCGGTGGCGGAACTGGCGCGCGACGCGGGTCTGGAGACCACGCGCGGCACGCCGGCCGAGGCGTTGGGCTCCTACGAGGCGAGTCCGCTCGAGATTGCCAGCGCGTACACCACTTTTTCCAACGGTGGCGTCTGGATGAGGCAAAACGGGATTCGGGAGGTTCGGGATCAGAACGGCAAAATCATCTGGCAGTACAAGCCTGTGTCCCGGGAGATCCTGGATCCGCGGGTTGCCTACATGGTGACGAACATGATGGAGGAGGTGCTGCGCAGCGGCACCGGCGCCGGCGCCCGGACGAGAGGGTTCCTGCTGCCAGCGGCAGGCAAGACGGGTACGTCGCACGATGCATGGTTCGTGGGCTTCACCACGCGGCTGCTGTGCGTGGTGTGGGTGGGATTCGACGACAACTCCGAGCTGCCGTTGCAGGGCGCACAGGCCGCACTGCCCATCTGGACGGAATTCATGAAGCGGGCGCATCGCTACCACGAATACAAGAACGTCTCCGAGTTCCCGGCGCCCGACGGGATCGTCACAGCGGACATCGACCCGCTCAGCGGCAAACTCGCTACGCCCAACTGCCCGAAGTCCCATGCCGAGGTTTTCGTCGCGGGCACGCAGCCTTTGGAATACTGCCCACTGCACGGCGGCACCGGCAAAACAATGATCGCGGGATGGGATACACCGGACGGCGACTCCTCCGGCCAGCACGCCGCTGGCGGCGCTCCCGCGGCTCCGCCGGCAGCCCGCCAGGCGCGCCCCGGGGAGGCTCCACAGGACGCGCAGAAGTCCGCCCCCGCCCAGCCGGCGAGGCCGCAACATAAACGCGGCTTTTGGGATAAGATCAGAGCTATATTCAAGTAGGATCAGGGGCTGTAGCACACTCTACGCTCAGCGTAGAGCGATTTATTGACAGCCCATGAAATCGGGAGGCGGATATGGTCTCTCATTACCGGCTCGACCGGATCGTGGGTATTGTTTTCCTGCTGATCGGCGGGGCATCCTGGGCCGCCGCACAGGCTCAACCGAATCCGACTTCCCCGGCGAGGCAGCTCTCACCCGAAGAACGCGGCGATATTTACAACGCGCGTAAGATGTTCCGCGAGGCGATTGAAGCCTACCAGCAGGTGAAACCTGCTACGGCGGTTACGCTGAACAAGATCGGGATCGCCTACCAGCAGCAGAACGATCTGGACTCGGCGAAGAAATACTATCAGCGGGCCATCAAGCTTCAGCCGAAATATGCCGAAGCCATCAACAATCTTGGCACAGTGCAGTATGCGTTCAAGAATTTCCGGAGCGCGACTAAGTATTACAAGAAAGCTCTGGCAATACAGCCTCGTTCCGCCTCGATCTATTCCAATCTGGGTACTGCCTGGTTTTCCAGACACAACTACAAGGAAGCGTCGAGGTGCTATGAACAGGCGCTTGCCATCGATCCCGAGGTTTTTGAACGGCACAGCAGCCGGGGCGTCATGCTGGAACAGCGCGACGTTCAAGAGCGCGCGAAGTTCAACTACTACATGGCGCGCGTCTATGCTAAGAAAGGGATGAACGAACTCGCTCTGCAGTATATCCGTAAGGCGCTCGAAGCCGGCTTCAAGGACAAAAAGAAGTTCTATGAGGAAGACGACTTTACAGGGCTCCGCAAGCTGCCGGAATTTGACGACCTGATGAAGCTGGAACCGCGTGTTCTCTAGGAGAGGGTTCGGCCTTCTGGCGGCAGGCGTCCTGCTGCTGGCCCTGGGGTTGGCGGTGTCGTGGCGCGTGTGGTCCGGCTCACACAGCGGGCAAAGGCGGGCGTCGCGCATCGCCCTGCTTTCGATCCACAACCAAACGGGCTCTCCGCGCCTGGATTGGGCGGGTGAGGCGATTATGGAAGCCGCCCAGCTCGAATTGGGCCAGACCGACCAGACGGCCGTCTTTCGGGCCCGGGATGCCGGAGATGCCGCTTCGCGTCAGGCGACGCACTTGGTTTACGGTCGGATCGAGCCTGAATGGCCGGGATTGCCAGGGGGAGCGCAAGGGCCCAGGACGGGTACGCACCCGGGGTGGGTGACTTACACCTTCTCCCTGGAGGACATTTCGCGGCACGCCGTGGTCCGCCGCGTGCGGGACAACGGCCCGGTCCTGAAGGCTGCCGCTGCTCTGGCTGCGTTGCTCGCGCCAGCCGCGGGAGTACGCTCGATCCGGCCCGCCGGCGTCGGCAGCGACCAGGCGCTAGAGTTCTTTGCAGCACGGAGATACGCCGAATGCACCACCGCCGATCCGCAGGCGTTCTGGTGCTGGGAGCGCTGGGCGGCTTCGACCTTCGAGGCCGGCAAGAAGGACGAGGCGCTCTCTATCATTTCCCGCGGGCGCGAGCAGGGTACCCGGATGCCCGCCTTCGCCCGGGCTCGCCTGGATCTGGTGGAAGCCTCGATCCGGGGCGACGCGACGTTGCGAATCTCGGCGCTCGAGAAATTGGTAAAAGCCGATCCGTCCAACCCGGCGGCCCTCGCGGAACTGGCCGGGGCGCTGACGGCGAGCCGTCGATTCTCGCATGCGGAGAGCCTCTACCGGGACGCGTTGCTGCGCAATGCAGATCAGCCTGAATTGTGGAACCTGCTGGCCTACTCCCAGGCATGGCAAGGACATTTCGACGAGGCGCGCAAGAGTCTGGCAGAGTATGACCGGCTGGCACCCGGCGACCCGAATGCGGCCGACTCGCGCGGTGAGATTGAGTGGATGGCGGGCAATCTGGCTGGAGCCGAGAGCTGGTTTCTGAACTCCTACCGGCGCGATGCCAAGTTCAACGGCGGCGTAGCGCTGGAGAAGGCGGCTTTGTCGCGGTACCTGACCGGCGATGAGGCGGCGGCGGAGAGACTCGTCAGTCAGTATCTGGGCGATCGGAGCCGGGCTGGCGATGCTCTGGCGGCCTTCCACCGCGCCCGCTGGCAGTTCCTGTTTGGAGATACCGCGGGAGCCGGGGCGCTGCTCGAGAATATAGTTCAACGCGGCGGGCCGGACGCGCCGTTGGCTGCCGTGCGACTGATGTTGGCGGCTTTGCGCGATGGCGACATCCCGGCCGCGAAAAGGTATGGCCAGATCGTCCGGACGCTGACGCCTAAAGCGGGCAATCCGTTTCTAGCTCGCATTGCGGCCATGTTGGTTGAAGGGGACTCGAACGCGGTTCCCGATCCGGCTCTGCGCTCCGAACTGATGGCGGTAGGTCTGACGCTGCGCGGGGACTTCGCGCGGGCTTTGCAGGCCTGGGATGAGTCGCTGCGGGGGCCGCGCGGCGGCAGCGATGCCTTCGCCCGGGAGATGAAGGCCTGGTGTCTGTTGAGAACCGGCAAGAGCAATGAAGCGGCGGGCCTGGTGAAAGTTGGTTGGCCGCTGCTCGAGGCCGATGACCGGCTGCTGTTCGATTTCATGGTGTACCCCAACCTCCTCTTCGTTCGGGCAGAGTCCGCCGCGGCTCGTGGCGACGCTACAGAGGCGCGCCGCCTTTACGATGTGTACCTGCGCTATGCGGGCGACTCGAAGGACCGCTATGGCCAAGTAGACAAGGCGCGGGCCGCCAGCCGGCTGTAAGAGTCAAGAAGGAGCGATTCTGCGTCGTGGGGCAGGCGTTCAGCCCGCGGACCGGCAGCAGATGGGTCCCTCCGCTCGGACAACGCGCGAGCGGGGCTGAAGCCCCACGCAGACTGAAGTCTGCCCCACAACTCGCCCTCAGATCGATTCCAACTCAGCTTCCAGGAGTTGTTTCTGGTTCAGGTCGGCGTAGTAGCCGCCGGAGGCCAGCAGTTCCTCGTGCGAGCCGGCCTCGACAATCCGTCCTTCGTCCAGCACGTAAATCCGTTCGGCCAGCCGGACGGTCGAAACACGGTGGGAGATCAGGATCGTGGTCCGTCCGCGCATGAAATCGAGCAGGCTCGACAGAATTTTTTCCTCGGTAATGGTGTCCACCGCCGAGAGCGCGTCGTCGAGGATCAGCACGCGCGGATCGCGTGCCACGGCCCGGGCAATGGCCGCGCGCTGCTTCTGACCGCCGGAAAGCGTCAATCCACGCTCGCCGACTTCGGTTTGCAGGCCCTTGGGAAAGGTCGCGATATCGGGCGCCAGTCCTGCCATCTCCGCCGCGCGCCGGATCTGCTCTTCGCCGAGGCCGGGCACGCCGAATGCGATATTCTCGGCGAGCGTCGCGCTGAACAGGAAGGTCTCCTGCGGCACGTGGCCGATCATGCGGCGGACGTCAGCCGGATCGTAATGGCGCAGATCCTCGCCATTGAGCGTGAGCCGTCCCTCCGTCGGGTCAAACAGACGCGGGATCAGGTTAACGAGCGTACTCTTGCCGCAGCCCGTGCGTCCGACGATGGCGATGACCGAGCCCTCCGGCAAGTCCAGGTCGATCCCGTCCAGAGCGCGCCGCGAAGCGTCCTCGGACGGGAAGTCCATCGCCACGCCCTCAAGGGAGAGGTCAAAGCGTCCCGGCATTGGCACAGGCTGGGGTGGAGCCTGTATGGACGGGCGCTCGCGCATGATCTGTTGAATTCGTTCCAGCGAAGCAGTCCCGCGTTCCATCAGGTTGACCACCCAGCCGAAGGCGATCATCGGCCAGATCAACGTGCCCATGTAGGTGTTGAACATGACGAAAGAGCCGAGAGACAGAGAGCCGGAAATCAGGCGCCGGCCGCCCTCGAAGAGAACCACGAGGAAGGTCAGGCCGATCAGAGCCTGCAGCAGCGGCATAAACGCACTGGAAAGCTTGGCGAGCCGCATGCTCTCGGCGATGTATTGGCGGTTCAGCGCGGCGAAGCGCTCGAGTTCGGCCTCGTCCTGGACGTAGGCGCGCAGCACGCGCGCGCCGTTGAGGTTCTCCTGGACGCGGCTGCTGATATCGGAAAACAGCGCCTGGATCTTTTCGAA
>Ga0315272_10001763_pt1 | contig 10680 bp, 7 predicted proteins | sample C3_middle_MG_FD_203918 | JGI IMG/M metagenome (GOLD analysis project Ga0315272, IMG submission 203918) | Sediment microbial communities from Yellowstone Lake, YNP, Wyoming, USA - C3_middle | ecosystem: Environmental > Aquatic > Freshwater > Lake > Sediment | place: USA: Wyoming | collected...
TTTCCGGATAAGGGCCTGGAGGACCGCCCCACAACGGATTCAGGAACAAAACTCGTGCCAGTTGCCGTCTAACTCCGCGAAGGTCCACTCTTGTCTTGGAGGCTTGGCATGATTCGTTCTCTCCTGCTCCTGGCCGTCGCGGCCGTCGCGCTGCACGCCGCCGAGTTGCCCGTTTCCCGCGTAGTGCTCTACAAGAACGGCCTCGCGCTGTTCGAGCGCTCCGGCGAGGTGAAGCCCGGCGAGGCGATTCGCCTGGAGTTCAAGAAATCGGAAATGGACGACGTGCTCAAGACGCTGGTCCTCGATTCCACCGGCGGCGCCATCACGAACTTGCGATACCAGCTCGACGAACCGCTGGCGACGCGGCTCGGCCAGATCGGGCTGACCATCAAGCCGGGCGTGACGCTCGCCGGCTTGCTCGATGAGTTGCGCGGCGCCAAGATTGCGCTGGCCACCGCTTCCGGCTCGATCGAGGGCGCCATCGTCAGCGGGCGCTTGTCGCAGCAGGCCCAGCAGGCGCAGAAGCAGGAGTTGACGGTCCTTACTACCGCCGGGGAACTGCGCGTCATCGACCTGGATGGCGTCTCCGCCGTCAAGCTCTCTGACGACCGTCTGCAGAAGCGTTTGACCGAGGCGCTCGGCGCCTACGAGCAGGCGCAATCGCAGGAGCGCAAGTCGCTCTGGGTGGAGACCGGCGGCAAGGGCGGCAACCTGCTGGCCCGCTATCTCGCTCCCGCGCCGGCCTGGAAATCCACCTACCGGCTCGCCTTCCTCGACAAGCCCGGCGACAAGAACGAAGCCATGCTCGAAGGCTGGGCGATCGTCGAAAACACGAGTGAGTCGAACTGGAAGAACGTCCAGTTGACCGTCGTTTCCGGCCGCCCGATTTCCTTCATCAGCAAGTTGTATGAGCCGAGGTACGTCCAGCGCCAGTCATTGGAGTTGGCAGAGACGGACAACGCGCTGCCCGCTGAGTACGCCGCTGCGCTCTCCATGACGCCTTCCGCTGGTCTTATTGCTCCGGAGCAAATGGCTCGCGCGCAAGGCGTCGTGGGCGGGGTTCCCGGAGGAGTTCCGGGAGGTTCCGCAGGAGGCGCCGTCGGAGGCATGCTGAGCAGCACCGCCAAGAGGGGCCTTGTCGCAGGTACGGGCGGAGGCATGGGCGGTGGATCATACAGAGTATCTCCGCGGACGGCAGCGGATAGCGTCCGCCAGCTTCAGGAAGCCACCAGCACGGTCGTCGCCGACGCAGAAACCCAGGAGTTCGGCGAACTCTTCGAATACCGCTTCGGTCAGCCCGCCAGCGTCAAAGCCGGCGAGTCGCTGCTGCTCCCCTTCGTCCAACAGAAGATCTCCGCGCGACAGATCTACATCTGGAACCAGAGTGAGGGCGCGCATCCGCAGCGCGCCGCCGAGTTGAAGAACACCACCGGCAAGACGCTCGACGGCGGCCCGGTCACCGTCTATGCGCCCGAGGGCTACACCGGCGAGTCGCTTCTCAGCACTCTGAAAGCCGGCGACAAGCGCTTCATCACTTTCGCCGTCGATCTCGGATCAAAGGTGACGACGAAGTTCGATACCAGCAGCGAGGTAGTCCGCTCCGTGAAGGCCGAGCGCGGCATCATCACCACGAAGACGGTCGTCGAGCAGCGCACCACTTACACCATCTCGAACGTAGACGCAAAGGAGAAGGCGCTTCTGATCTCGCATCCGGTGCAGGGCGATTTGACGCTGCTCTCCCCGAAGCCCGAAGAGAAAACCGCCGAGCGCTACCTGTTCGCCGCAACGGTTCCCGCCTCGGGCACCGCGTCACTCACGGTCGCCGAGGAGCGCCCCTTGCAGGAGAGCATCAGCGTCTCCTCCATGCCTCCGGAACAAATCGTCGCCTGGATCGGCGCACGCAAGGTCACGGCGGAAGCGAAGAAGAAGCTGGAAGCGATCGTCGCCAAGAAGAATGAGGCTGCGAACGCCGCGCTCGAGGTCCAACGGCTTCAGACCAAGCTCACAACGGGCGAGTCCGATGAGAACCGCCTGCGCATGAACATCCAGACGCTCCACAGCGTGGCCGGCCAGCAGGATCAGGTTTCGAATTACGCCACGCAGCTCGCGAAGAAGGAAAATGAGATCCAGGAAGGGCGCACTCGCCTCGACGACGCGCGCAAGAAGCAGGCCTCGCTCGAAGACGAGCTGGCCACTCTCGTGGAGAATCTGAGCTTTTGAAACTCGCACTCATCGGTTACGGCAATGTAGGCCGTGCCTTCGCGCGCCTGATGCAGCGCAAGCAATCGACCTACCCCTCACGCATAGTCGCCATCCATACCGCCCGGCACGGCACGGCGTACGATCCGAAAGGGCTCCCGCCGGAACCCGTTTTCGGTCCGCCGGCCGCGAGCATCGACGAGTTCCTGGATAAGGCTCGCGCCGAGGTCGCCATCGAGTTGACGCCGCTCAACCCCGAATCGGGCGAGCCCGCCATCGCGCATATCCGTGCGGCCTTTGCGCGCGGGATGCACGTCGTCACGGCGAACAAGGGCCCCATCGCCTTCGCTTACCCGGCGCTGCGCCGGGAAGCGATCGCCGCCGGCGTCGAGTTCCGTTTTGAGTCCGTCACCATGGATGGCACGCCGGTCTTTAACCTGGTGCAGAACGATCTTCCGGGCGTCGAGATCCTAGGCTTCTCCGGCGCGTTGAACTCGACCAGCAAGGTGGTCCTGGAGGCCATGCGCTCGGGCCTGTCGCTGGAAGAAGGCATTGAGGAGGCCCGCCGCATGGGCGTGACGGAAGCCGATCCCTGGTTCGACATCGACGGCTGGGACTCGGCCTGCAAAGCCGCCGCGCTCGCGAACGTGCTGATGAAGGCGGAGATCACGCCGCAGCAAGTGGAGCGCCGGGGCATCGGTCGATTGACTCCGGAGAAGCTCGCGGAAGTCGAAAGCAAGGGCAAGTCCATTACGCTGCTGAGCCGCGCCCGCAGGACGGCGCAAGGCGTGAAACTGCGCGTGCGGGCCGAAGTGCTTGACAAGGACGACCTCCTTTCGGCCTGTCGCGGCACCTCGAACCTGCTCGTGCTGCACACCGACCTGATGGGCGATATCGGTGTCTTCACGCTGAAGCCCGGCCTCGACCAAACGGCTTACGGTCTCTTCTCGGACCTGGTCGACATCGTCCGAAACATCTAGCGTGGTGGGGCAGACTTCAGTCTGCGGACCGTCTTCAGACGGTCCTTCCGGAAAAACAGGCGGGGCTGAATGCCCCGCGCAGACTGAAGTCTGCTCCGCCACGCGATAGAATTCGTTCGTGCGTACCCTCGCTCTCTTCGCCCTCGCCACCCTGGCCCTGCCGGCTCAATCGATCCGTCAGGCGCCGGGACGCAACCTCTGGATTCTCGACACCGGCTCTTCTTCTTACGTCATCGGCGTGAACGCCCGGGGCGCGCTCGCGCCCGTACACTGGGGTGGGCGCATCACAAGCTTCGATGACTTCACCGCGATTCCAGCGTCCCACGGGCTCTCCTCATTTGAATCACCCGAGGACATGACGCCCGATGAGTTCCCCGCCTTCGGCGGATTGCGCTTCGTCGAGCCTTGCCTCAAGGCCACGCTGCCCAATGGCGTGCGGGATGTGGTGCTGAAATTCGACTCCGCGCATATCGACGGCAACCGGCTGGAAGCGATTCTCAAAGACATCAACGGCGGACTGCGCGTCACGCTCGTCTACGAGGTCTTCCCCGGCTCGGGCGTGCTGCGGCGGCAGGCCATCGTTGAGAACACCAGTACCTCGAACGTCACCATCGAGAACCTGCAGGCCGGCGTCATGGAAGTTCCGGCCAATGCCGATTACCGGCTCACTTACTCCGCCGGCCGCTGGGCGGGCGAGTGGCAACTCCAGCAGGAGAACCTGGCCCAGGGCAAGAAGGTGCTGGAGAGCCGCGAAGGCACCACCAGCCATCGCATGAATCCGTGGTTCGCCCTGGATGCGAGCGCGGCCACCGAGACCACCGGCGAAGTCTGGTATGGCGCGCTAGGCTGGTCGGGCAACTGGAAGGTGACCGCCGAGCGCAACCACGACGGCCGCACGCGCGTCACCGCCGGCTACAACGATTTCGACTTCTCCTGGCCGCTGAAGCCCGGCGAGAAACTTGCCTCGCCCTGGCTGTACCTGGGCCACTCCAGTCATGGCTTCGGCGAGATGTCGCGCACCATGCATAAATTCGAACGCGAGAACCTGCTGCAGGGCGGCGCGTCGAAGCTGCGTCCCGTGCTCTACAACTCGTGGGAAGCGACGACTTTCGACGTCACCGAGGAGGGGCAGAAGACACTTGCCGACAAGGCCGCGAAACTCGGCGTCGAACTCTACGTCATCGACGACGGCTGGTTCGGCGCGCGCAACACGGACCGCGCCGGACTCGGCGACTGGGTTGTCAATAAGAAGAAATTTCCCAACGGGCTGAAGCCGCTGATCGACCACGTGCACGGCCTGAACATGAAGTTCGGATTCTGGGTGGAACCCGAGATGGTCAACCCAGATTCCGACCTGTATCGCGCCCACCCCGACTGGGCCATGCACTTCCCTGGCCGCCCGCGCACCGAAGCCCGCAATCAGCTTGTCCTGAACATGGCGCGCGATGACGTGCGAGATCACATTTTCGGCGTGCTCGACAAGCTGCTCGCGGACAATGCGATCGACTTCGTGAAGTGGGACATGAACCGGCCATTCGGCGAACCGGGTTGGGAGAATGTGCCCGAAGCCGAGCAGCGCGAAATCTGGGTGAAATTCGTCCGCAACATGTACAACATCATGGACCGCTTGCGCGCCCGTCATCCCAGCGTCGAGTTCGAAGGGTGCTCCGGCGGCGGCGGACGCATCGACCTCGAACTGATGCGGCGCGTCGAGGAGTTCTGGACGTCGGACAACACCGACGCCTTCGACCGATTAAAGATCCAGGAAGGCTACAGCTACATATACGCGCCCAAGTCGATGATGGCCTGGGTCACGGATGTGCCCAATATGAATGGCCGTTCCACGCCGCTGCGCTACCGCTACCTGGTAGCCATGCAGGGCTCGCTCGGCATTGGGGGCAACCTGAATAAATGGTCCGAGGCCGATCTGACTTACTCCGCGAAGATGGTCGAGGTCGACAAGTGGATCCGCAAGACCGTGCAGGAGGGCGATCTGTACCGGCTCGCCTCGCCGCGCGGCGACGGCTTCTCGGCGACGTCCTACGTCGCCCAGGACGGCAAACAGGCCTGCCTGTTCGCGTTTCGCGATCATCAGCAGTTTCTGCGCACGCTGCCGGCGCTTCGCTTCCAGGGACTCGACGGCAGTGCCCGCTACCGCGTGCGCGTGGTCGAGGGACGTTTCGACCAGAAGACCGGCGCGGTCCTTTCCGGAGACTACCTGATGCAGCATGGGGTGACCGCGGTGCTGACGGGCGACTACGATGGCGGGTTGCTCGTGCTGGAGCGGGTCCCGTAGCCTCACAATAGGTTGAGCATGACTCCGATCTGCGAAGCGTCAGGGCTCGGCGTAACCTACTCGACGGAGTCGGGTCCCGTATGCGCGCTCGCGGAAGTCAACCTGAGCCTCTTCCCTGGTGAGATATGCGGGCTGCTCGGGCCGTCCGGCTCCGGCAAGAGCACGCTCGGACTGGCGCTGGCGGGCCTGCTGCCGGCGAGCGCGAGAGTCAGCGGCACGATTACGTTGGCCGGCCACCGCATCGAGTGCCGCTCGGACTGGGACTCCTTGCGGGGACGCGTGGTGACCTATGTCCCTCAGGAGCCGGGACTGGCGCTGAACCCGGTGCTGCGGGCGGTGACCCAGGTTCGCGACTCCGCACTCTGCGCGCTAGGGATGAATCGCAAGGCGGCCGACCAGGCCGCGCGCCAGGCGCTCGGTCGGGCAGGGCTAGGCAGTGCGGCGCTGCAGCAGGCGTACCCGCATGAGTTGAGCGGCGGGCAGCGGCAGAGGGTCCTGCTGGCGCGCGCGTTCCTGCTTTCCTCGCGACTCATCGTGGCCGACGAGCCGACCTCGGCGCTGGACGCCATTACGCAGCGGGAGATCCTGCGCTTGTTCGAGGAGTTGCGCGCAGGCGGATCCGCCGTGCTGCTGATTACGCATAACCCATCCATCCTGCACGGCTTGGCGAAAGAGACCGTTCGGGTGAGCGGCGGCCGCATCGGCTCGCGCGAACCCCTCCCCGCAACGGGAGGTCTTGCGTGAGCACGCTGATTTTGGCCAAAAACATCGAAAAAACGCACGTTTTTCGCGGTTTTTTTGGCAAAAAACGCGATCCCGTCCTGTACGGCGTCAACCTGGAGATCGACGCCGGAGAGTGGGTGGTGCTGGCAGGGAAATCGGGTTGCGGCAAAACGACGCTGGCCCGGATCCTCGCCGGGTTGGACGAGCCCGACGCGGGCGAGATTCTGTTGGAAGGGCGCCCCGCGACGGCGAAGGAACTGCGCGGCCGCATCTGTTGGATTCCGCAGGACCCGGGACGCAGCCTGAACCCGCGCTTCACGGCGCTGGAGGCGATCTCGGAGCCGGTCGAGATCCGAAAACTGCCTGAAGAGAGAGTGTTCGCGGCTGCAGAGCAGGCCGAATTCGACGAGAGCCTGCTGTCGCGCCGAATCTGGGAATTGAGTGGAGGGCAAAAGGCGCGCGCCGCCATTGCGCGCTCGCTGACGGTCGATCCCGCGTTGCTCATTCTCGACGAGTCGCTGGTCGCGTTGGATCTCGAACTCCAGGAGCAGATTCTCACCACGCTGAGCGAATTGTGCGACATCGCCTGCCTTTTCATCGCCCATGACACGGCGCTGCTGGAGGAATCAGGGGCCCGGATCCTGTTGATGTCGGACGGGAAGATCGAGGCTCCAGAGTCTCCCGCGTGGGTTGAGTGGCGGGCCGCGACGCCTGCCTGGAAGGGTCGCGGATGAGGTTCCTGGCCTTTGCCTTGCGGAGATTGGCGGCGACGGCGTTGACACTGGCGGCGGTGTCCGTGCTGAGTTTCCTGCTGCTCTCGCTGGCCCCGGGCGACTTCTTCGACGACATGCGTTTGAGCCCGCAGATGACGGAGGAGACGGCCGCGGGCCTGCGGGCGCAGTATGGGCTGGAACGGGGCTTCGTCGAACGGTACTCGGCCTGGTGCCGCTCGGCCTGGAAGGGCGAGTTCGGCGTCTCGATGGCATACGGGATGCCGGCCTCCGAAGTCCTGAAACCGCGCCTCAAGAACACGCTGATGCTCGGTGGGTTGTCGATCGTGGTTGCCTGGCTCGCCGCGATCCCATTCGGCTTCCTGGCGGCCGTGCGGCGCGGGAGCTGGTTGGACCGGGGCGTGCAAGCCCTGACCGCAACAGCGTTGGCCCTGCCTGAGATTCTGTTCGGGACCCTGCTTCTGGTCGCCGCGTCGAGGTTCGGCTGGCTGCGCTCGGATGACGTGTTTCTGAAAGACGCATCCGTCGCGGAGGTTTTGAGGAAGATGCTGCTGCCCGGGCTGGTTCTGGCCTTCGCGGCGTTTCCGGTGGTCGTGCGCCATCTGCGTTCGGCGCTGATCGAGGCGGCGCGGTCGCCGTTCGTCCGGGAGGCGCGCTCGGCGGGCATCCGGGGGTACAGACTGTGGCTGGGGCAGATTTTGCCGGCGGCGGCGAATCCCATCATCACGCTGATGGGACTGTCGGCGGCGGGGCTGATCGGCGGATCGGTGATTGCGGAAACGCTGTTCAGTTGGCCGGGCGCGGGACCACTCTTCATCGAAGCGATTACGGCGCGGGATGTGCACATCGTACTCGACCTGGCTCTGGCCAGCGCGGCGCTGCTGGCCGTGACGAATTTTTTGAGCGAGATCTGCCTATACATTGCCGATCCGAGGCTGCGAGCGGAAGGCGGGCCCAGGCAATGAGGTCGCGGGTTCAGGGCATGTGGATGCAGGGCGCGTGGAAACAGTCGTTCACGCGAAAGTCGAGGTCTGAGTCGTGGGGCAGGCTTCAGCCTGCGCGGGGCTTCAGCCCCGCAGGACTCGCCGGAGACCGGCTGAAGCCGGTCTGCAGACTGAAGTCTGCCCCACAGCACTCCGGCCATGTTCATCCTCTATGGAGGACTGCGGGGCCATCCCGACTCCGCGGAGAATCAGCCAACGCTGCCGGTCTGGAGACCGGCGTTCCCAGGGAGGCGCGGCGATGACGTGGCGGATCAGGACGGGTCTGCCGGCGGCGTATCTGGGAGTGCTGGCGCTCTCGATGGCCTTTGCGCCCCTGCTCGCCGTGCATTCGCCGGAGGATCAGAATCGGGATTGCCCGTGCGCCTCGCCCTCGAGCCGGTATCCGCTGGGGACGGATGAACTCGGGCGGGACGTCTGGTCCAGGCTGCTCTACGGCGGACGGATCTCTCTGGGCGCGGGATTCGTGGCCGCCACGCTCTCGGCCGGAATCGGTCTTCTCACCGGGGCGGCGGCAGGACTGTCGCGAGGCATCTTCCGGCGCGGCGTACTCGCTCTGGCCGAATTGTTCCTGTCGGTACCGTGGCTCTACCTGCTGCTGGCGATCCGGGCCTTTCTTCCACTGACGCTGAGCCCGGCGCAGGTGCTGTTCCTGCTGAGCGCGGTCATCGGCGCGGCCGGCTGGGCGCGGCCCGGGCGGTTGATGGCGCAGAAGGCCGCGGAAGTGCGCGAGTGCGAGTACGTTGAAGCGGCTGAAAGTTTTGGCGCGGGGCGCTGGCACCTGATGAAGCGGCACCTGATGCCGGAATTGCTGCCGCTTGCGGTGACGCAGTTCCTGCTGCTGCTGCCGGGATATGTTCTGGCCGAGGTGACGCTCACGTTTTTCGGTCTTGGCGTGGGAGAGCCGGCGGCAAGCTGGGGCAACCTGCTCGCTCCGTTGCGGCATCCCGCCGCGGCGAGTTGCCTGCAATTGGCGAGTCCCTTGCCGCTGCTGGCCTCGCTGGTTCTGGCCTGCGAACTTCTCGGTGGACAGGGACGAGGGGACCCATGAAGACAGACGCGGCGGGATTTGTTTAGAATCAATCGACGTGATTTTTGATTTGACACCGAGGAACAACCGTCTCCGTGCGGGCGCAGGCTGCCTCCGCGCGGGGGGAAGTGCCTCAGGTTGCGGCCCGGATTTGAGCAAGTCCTTGGCGGGGCTGAATGCCCCGCGCAGGCTGAAAGCCTGCCCCACCGCGCACGGACGGTTGTGGCGGGGCGCGGGATTGGCGCTCGCCGCGGCAGTGGCGATCTCGCTGGGAGCCTGTCGTGTGACCGGCGCGACAGACCGAGGCGGACGCCTGGTGTACTTGCAGCGTGGCGAGCCGCGTACATTCAACCCCATGTTCGCGCTCGACGACGCCTCGCACGAGGTGGTCTGGCGAATGCACGCCGACCTGATTCACATCAATCGCGAAACGCAGCAGACCGAACCGGCGCTGGCGGAGTCGTGGACCGCGCTGCCGGGAGGCAACGGGTTCCGGCTGAAGTTGCGCCGCAATGTGCGATTCTCCGACGGCCAGCCTTTCGACGCCGACGATGTCGTCTTCACGTTTCGAGTTCACCTGGATCCCAGTGTGAATTCGCCGCAACGTGGATTGTTGCTCGTCCAGGGGAGACCGCTGGAGGTTCGGAAGATCGATTCGCATACGGTGGAGGTCGACTTCGGCGGTCCGTACGGGCCGGCGGAGCGGATCTTCGACACGATTGCGATCCTGCCCCGTCATCTGCTGGAGAGCGCATATAAGAGCGGCCAGTTGCCCGCTCAATGGGGGCTTCGGACGCCGCCTCAGGCCATGGCCGGGCTCGGTCCGTTTCGTCTGAAAAGCTATCAGCCGGGCGAGGGCCTGTTGCTCGAGCGAAATCCCTATTACTGGAAGAAGGACAGCAAAGGCACGGCGCTGCCCTACCTGAACGAGATCCTGTTCCGGCAGGTCGCCGACGAAGAGAGCCAGGTCCTGCGGTTCCTGGGCGGCGAAGGCGATCTGCTGAACCGCGTGAGCGCGAAGAGCTTTGCCTTGTTGGAGAAAGACGCTAACGCGCAGGGGCTGGTACTGCGGGATCTGGGGGCGGGGCCGGAATACAACTTCCTGTTTTTCAACTTGAACCCGGCTGGCTCGGTCCCGGCGTCCGTGGCCGCGAAGCAGGCGTGGTTTCGAGACGCGCGATTCCGGAAGGCCATTTCGCTGGCGGTAGATCGCGAGGCGATGGTGCGGCTGGTGTACGGGGGACGGGCGACAGCGCTCGCCACGCACGTCACGCCGGGAATCCGCCTTTGGAAAGACGACGCGATCAAACCGCCGGCCTATTCAGTGGATGAGGCCCGTACGTTGCTGACGGCAGCGGGGTTCCGACTGAGTGCGGACGGGGCGCTGAGAACCAGAACCGGCGCAGTGGTGGAGTTTACCATTCTCGTGAGTTCCAGCAATCAGCAGCGGGCCCAGATGGCCGCGATCATCCAGCAGGATCTCAAGAGAGTCGGAATTCAGGCCAAGGTCGCGCCAGTGGAATTCCGGACCCTGCTCGACCGCGTGCTAAGGTCAAAGAATTACGAGGTTTGTCTCTTCGGGCTGGCGTTTGGCGACGCGGATCCGGGCTCGGAGATGAACGTTTGGCTGTCCAGCGGGCCGACTCATGTGTGGTCGCCCTCGCAGGCCAGGCCTGGCGCCGAATGGGAAGTCGAAATCGACCGTCTGATGCGGCAGCAG
>Ga0315272_10001764_pt1 | contig 10679 bp, 11 predicted proteins | sample C3_middle_MG_FD_203918 | JGI IMG/M metagenome (GOLD analysis project Ga0315272, IMG submission 203918) | Sediment microbial communities from Yellowstone Lake, YNP, Wyoming, USA - C3_middle | ecosystem: Environmental > Aquatic > Freshwater > Lake > Sediment | place: USA: Wyoming | collected...
TGGGAGCTATCCTCGCTTGACTTAAGCTTAGGTGACTCGTGTACTTGTCTCCCCTGTATGTAGAGAATCCATATGATGGATGACATTGACAGGGCTAGGGCTGCTGCAAGGGCTCCCTGCAGAAGTGTGCCTTGCTTGAAAAGCAGGCTGTGAGCAAGGGTTTCCCTTGCCTCAACGCCTGTGAACTCAACTACTCCGGCCGTTGTCCTATAAACCAGGAGCTCCCCCGGCCCCCGCGCTAGGCTCAGTATCCTGTTCACATCTGCCTGGAAGGCCTGCGCGAGAAATCTCAGAACACCCATGGCCACGACGAGGGAGAGGGTTGAGCCGTAGGCAAGAGATGCTGAGAGGACAGGCCTTCTGAGGAGCAGGAGGAAGAAAATGGAAGCAGCTGAGACCCCGAGCAGGGATGCCACGTATAGGTAGGTTAGGAAGGAGACTATCTTGACGACGCTTAGGTTAGACAGATATATGGCCTTGCCGCTCGTGCTGTACCACAGCTCGTAGCCGGTGAGGGAAGCGTAGCCCTGGATATAGCCTGAGAAGAAGTACTGTGGGTAAAGCAGAACGTAGAGGTACAGCGACGCGACGATGAGGCTGGCCAAGCCGCTCGCCAGAACCAGCATCCTCAGCATAGGCGGATAAGCCGATGCAGAATCAGCTACGCCGCTCATGCTACCCGTACCTCAGCAGGACCTTTTGGTGCCTCTGAGCACCATGTACATAGTAGTAGACATCAGCGTAGGCGTAGGCGCTGCCCTCAGGAGGGCTTAGAACTGCCTCCCCCCTGCCCATGATAGTGAAGGTCGTGTTATCAGTGAACCTCCATGCCTCCCCCGCCCTGTAGGCGTACTGGAACGAGACGTTCAAGCTGAGTGGGAAGCAGTTTGGGTTATAGATAACGAGGCTCCCGTTAACAGGCCTTATCTGTGGCTCCTCCCCGAAAACCTTGATGACGTAGCTACCGCTGAGCTTGCCAACGTTGTTGAGGGTTGCGTTAACCGTGATGACCGCGTCGCCTGACCCCTGGTATATATCAGCTATCAACTCCCCCGGGGGATGCACTATGATGTGCGTGGCGTTGAAGAGCGTTGTTGAGGAAACGTTGTTGACAAACCCGTGCGCATCCGTTAACCCGAGGTTCCCGGTGTAGCTTATAACGAAGCTGCACGAGCCCTCGTCGAAGTAGCTTCTCGATAAATAGAGGATGGGGGGCTCGATGTTTGTTGGCTGGATTGGGGGCTGGGTTAAGCCGTAGACCGTGAAGACGAAGAAGAAAACGGTTAGTATCGTGAGGGAGAAGCTGAGGCCTATGACGGGCGTCCTAGCTATTGATATGAGGGGGACAGCAACAGCGAAGAGGAAGAGGGGTATCCAGAGCTCCCTCGGGACAACCGCTATCACGGCGCCCCTAACCATATCCCTGCTAACGGGTATGGGGTCAGGCGCCGGGTTCGCGTCGCCCTTGGTTATTATGCATGTGCCGCCCGGGCAGTCATCGATGTATCTATGCGTGTAGCAGAAGGTCTTCGTCAGGCAGCACAGGACAACGTCCCCCCTTGAGTAATCCTTGTTTGCCCACACAACAAGGTCCCATCTGTTAATACTTGGCTCCATGCTGCCCGAGTAAACGACAGCCGCTCCCAAGAACGAGAAGACGCCCATTCTAGCCAGAACGGTCAGGACGAAGAGGAAGAGGAGGACGAGCAGAACAGCGCTCGAGAGAAGAGAGGCCAGCCGAAGCAGTAAACGTAGGAAACTAGAGTGAAAAAACCCAAAAAAGTTTTTGGTCAAGGAACTGACCCTTGAAGCTACGTTGGGAAGCCGCTTACGGAGGTGTCTCGCTCGACGGCGTGTATATCAGGTGTAGATTTGCTGTAGCGGCTGATGGCAGCGTGGTTCCCTCTGGTATGGTGACCTCAACATCCACCTCCCAGGTACCTCCACCACTGAGGCTACCTATGCTCACCGTGCCAGTGGAGGTCAGGGGAACCGTCGCTATAGGCGTGCCCGGTCTGCTTGCGCCGCTAGTATATATTTTCAGCTGGATGGTTGAGCCTGCTGGGAAGCTTGTTATGGCTGTATCAACCCTTATGTAAATGTTGTATGCCTTGGAGTCACTATTGGTGATTCTAAGCACGTCTTTGTAGTACGTCGTCTGATACGTTGGGTGAACGGTGACACCTGCAGACGTGCTATTGCTACCTAGACTAACAGTAATAGTGTTGCCTGAACCGAGGTCGTTGCTGCCAGCGTTGCTACCAGTAGCGAATGTTACCGGCGGCGTAGTCGGGCTCACCGTAATGCTTAGTGGGTAGTACGCGAACACGCTTGCCGCAACGAACACCATTGTCATGAGGCCTGCCACGAGTATTAGTGTGTTCTTGTTGTTCATATCTCTCAACCTTTCTTTTTATTAACCTACATGGTGTATGGTTTTTAAACCATGAGCCACTAACAGATTCTTAAGAAGGTTTTATTTATAAGGTTTTCTATATATCATTTTTCCATTATCGAATTATTTCAACCATGGGCTTTTTTTAGGAAAGAATGTTTATGAGCTGGTTTCATCATATTTCTTAGTAGAGCAAGCTCCTACCGGTAGCCAGTGATGAGGGATTACGCTGCCTCGCCTGTCTATGTGTACAGGCCTGACGCGCTGCTCGTATGGAGAGACCCGGTTGTTAAGGAGAGGCTTTCCTGGTACTACTCGGTTATGAGGAATGAGAGGCCGGCGAGATTTTTGATAGCCAGGTCCGTTGAGTCCCCGGTCAACCCGTATGAAAGCTCGCTGTCGCTCGATGAGCTGTGGGGGATACATGATGAGTTGAGCGGGAGGTTCTCCGAGCTCTACGGCAAGGTCAGGAGGGGGGAGATAGGGGGTGACGAGCTTGATAAGCCCAGGTGGAGCTACCTTGACGTCAAGGTCGCCATAGCCTACAGGCTCGCCGAGCCCTGCAGGATGTGCGAGAGGAGATGCGGCGCTCGGAGGATGTCTGGCGAGAAGGGGGTCTGCCTGGTTAATGGCAAGTGTATTGTCCACAGCTACTTCCACCACATAGGCGAGGAAGCCCCCCTCGTCCCGAGCGGCACCATTTTCTATGGGGGTTGCCCCTTCAAGTGCGTTTTCTGCCAGAACCACGATATAAGCCAGGAGAAGGTTGATTGGGGGGAAGCCGTGACGCCTATGCAACTCGCGAGGATACAGGAGGAGCTGAGGCTCACGGGCGCCAGGAACATAAACCACGTTGGCGGCGACCCGATTCCTCATCTGCCCTTCATACTTGATAGCCTTAGGCACCTCAACGTGAACGCCCCACAGCTCTGGAACAGCAACATGTACATGTCGCTCGAGGCCACGAGGCTTCTCCTCGACATAATTGATATTTGGCTCCCCGACCTGAAGTACGGGAACAACAGTTGCGCGAGGAGGCTAAGCCTCGTTGATAGGTACTGGGAGGTCGCTACCAGGAACATAAAGCTAGCACACGATGCGGGGGACATAATCATAAGGCACCTGGTCATGCCGGGCCACGTTGAGTGCTGCACAAAGCCCGTGCTGGAGTGGATAGCGAGGAACACGCCGAGAGCCCTCGTTAACATCATGGACCAGTACAGGCCGGAGCACCTCGTGCTCAGGCACCCAGAGAAGTACAGGGAGATAGCTAGGAGGCCCACGAGAGAGGAGATAGAGGAGGCCTACAGGTACGCCGAGGAGCTCGGAATAGTGTACAAACCCGTTAGCTAGGCTTCCCCTCGTAACGTATTTATTTATTGGCGCTCATAATCATAATGGATGGTTGAGATGAGCATAGTTGAGAAGGTATCCGAGGCTATTAGAACTAGGAGAAGCATAAGGTGGTTCTCGCAGGAGCCAGTGCCAGATGAGCATATCAGGGAAATCCTCGAAGCCGGAATAAGAGCGCCTACAGCTAGTGGAGCTGAGCAGTGGTACTTCCTGGTCGTTAGAAGCGATGAGAAAAGAAGGATTATTCATAGCTTCGTTAGGAGAGGCCAGATGATTTATCTCTCGAGGATGCTTAGGAAGAGGTTATCCGAGGAGGAGCTTAGGAGATGGGAGGAGCTCTTCGATAAGGGGATATATCTGGCTCCCATCTACATCGTAGGGTTGCTCAACTACAATAGAAGAAGCCTGACCGATGAGTACTTGCTATATGAGTATTTATGGGGAGTTGAGAGCGTGGCGCTGGCTCTTGGCTACATGGGGCTGCGCGCCTGGTCGCTCGGCTACGGCTCTGTGTGGATAGCTGTCCCGCAGCTTCTCGAGGAGGAGTTCAAGGTGGCTCTAGGCATTCCGCAGAACATGTCTTATGTCGGCATGCTTGCTATTGGCAAACCAGCCGAGATGCCTCCCGTGAGGCCCAGGCTACCTCTGGAAGAAGTAACATCGTTCGTGTGACTAAAGGGGATTTTAAAAAAAGTATTTTTACCTTATATACCTCGTCATAGCGTCAACGAACTCCCTCTCGAATACTCTGTGAAGTCTGGACGATAAGCTTGGAACGGGCTTAGCCAGGCTCTCGTTGTACAGCCTCTCCGCCTCCTCCTTTTTCACCAGCCTTATAGCGCCTGTCGGGCACAGGTTTATGCACAGGCCGCAGCCAATGCAGTCCTTGGGGTTGCTTCTAACAACCTTTGCCTCGGCGTCGTAGTATAGTGCTCCTCCCCCCGCGTCTCTGCACGGGTCGAGGCACTTTCCGCACGCAATGCATTTCTCCGGGTCAACGAACGTCGCGCCCCACTCCTCAAAGTCCAGCGATGAGTGAGCTATTATCTTGCTTGTTACTCTACCAACCATCTCCTCTATGCTCGAGAACCTCTTCTCCCTCATGAAGTTGAGAAGCCCGTTAACCAGGTTATCGATTATGCCATAGCCATACCACAGGACACCTGTAACCACCTGCACGCCGCGTGCCCCCACCATTATGTGCTCCACAGCATCGTACCAGCTGAGCACTCCTCCAAGCCCGAATATCTGCGCGTTCGGCACCGTTGTGTATACATCGTGTATTAGTCTTAAAACAAATGGCTTAATCGCCGGGCCGCTTATGCCCCCGGGCGTTGAGTACCCCTTAACGCTTGGCAATGGCTCCTCCTTATAGATGTCTATGCCGATTATCCCTGGCCCATGAGTGTTAGCTATAGTGAAGGCATCAGCGCCGCTTTGATGAGCGCTTCTAGCGATGGGCTTTATATCAGTGACTATGGGTGTTAGCTTAACGCTCACGGGCACCCTCGCATATTTCTTAATATGGCTAACTATTCTCGCCACTAGGCCTGCGTCCTGGCCAATATATGCTCCCATGTACTTCTCCGGGCTACCATGAGGGCACGAGACGTTTAGCTCGATGAAGTCTGTCCCAGCGTCCTGCATTCTCTGGAGAGGCTCAACCCACGTCTCAGGCTCAGGCGTCCCCATGATGCTTGATATAAGGACGAAGTCGCTTGGAGCCTTGCTCTTTATCTCGGGGACCCATTTCTCCCACTGGTCTACCGGATATGTAGTAAGCAACTCGATGTTTTCATTCACGAAGGGGTAGCCATTAAGCCTCTTCAAGATTATGTGTGGTGTGGGGTCTTTTGTGGGCGGAATAACAACTGTTTTGTGAACAGCTCCTCCCCAGCCCATCCTGGCCGCTCTTATTATTCTCTCCGCATCCCTCGTTGGAGGAGCGCTTCCCAGCACGAATGGGTTAGGGAACTCCACCCCAGCTACAGTTATAGCTAGCTCGGGTGAACGATGTCTCATTTTTTACGCCATATATATATTATTAATTACTTATATTTATTCATTGATAATGATAAAAAAACAAACATTGGTGCTAAGAACGCCTTGAGTGAATGCATACTTGTCTTCGTTAAGTTCCTCGAGAACGAATCACTAATAGATGAACAAGACCTATCAACCATCGAGTTCTCTAAGAGGCTTAGGGAGCTGACTAGCTGGAGGGTAATAGCCGCGTCAATGATAAGTAAAGGCGAACTTGCAGAATACGCTTCCAGGGAGATATACTCGAGAGGCATTGACCATGCTCACGTGGTTTTGATTAAGGAAGTCGGGGTTAACCAAGATCTTTACTTATCTGCTCTCATCGCTAAGGAGGTCATCGAGAGATATGGCTGCAAGATTAACGTTTTCGGGGAGAGGAGCTCCGATACGAGCTTCGGCGGTCTGGCTGGCTATGTAGCTGGGATGATGAGCATGGCTTACCTAAGGTTCGTTAAGAAGGTTGTGAGCGTTAATGATGATGGCGTGAGGGCTATTGTTGATTTGGATGGAGAGGTCGAGGTCAAGGCCAGGCTGCCGATGGTTCTTGTCCCCGTAGGCGAGCTTTATCCTCCATCGCCGGTCTCCGTTAGAGAAAAGCTGGAGGCCAGGAAGAAAAAGCCTATCATCACTGAAGCTGAGCTTAGAGAAGCCCCGAAGTTATTATTGATTGGAATGAGGAAGCCTACCTACAGAAAACGCCTAGGCGTCAAGCTAGCGAGCGTTGAGGAGTTAGCCGATGTCATAAAGAGAATCGCTGGTGGACAGATATGAGGGCCCTGCTGTTCGCGACGGGAGCAGCGCTTGATAGGACTATAAGGGAGCTTAGCTCCGCTGCCTCCATCACGAGCAATGAGCACTATCTATTCACTTACAGCGAGGCTTGCCGCGATAAGCTGAAGTTGAAGGCCCCCTTCTCCATTAGAAGGGGATGGTGCGCCGAGAAAACCAATCCCCCACCCGTGCTCGAGCTAAAAGCCGCTCTTAAAGACATAATTGAAAGCATAGGCGCCAGGTACGTTTTCCTCGATGACTCCCCGCTGTCATTCTGGGTTGCCCCGCTTCTAGCCGGCGAGCTCAGGGCTGCTTTCATATCCGATGTGGTTGGGGCCAGGAGGGAAAAGAGCGATGTTGTCTTATCCAAGCCTTTGCAGGAGGAGAGAATTCTCGGCGACTACGCGCTTCAAGCCGAGCTTCTTGTAGCGATAGTGAGAAAGGGATTCCCCGCTGTAAGCACGGATTTCGTTGAGGTTGAGCTCGAGAAGATGAATATTGAGAGAAAAAGCAAAGGTGAATTAGAGTATCTAGGTGCCCGCGAGAGGGTTACCTCCAGGCTTGAGAAGGCAGAGATTGTTGTTGGTCTTGGAGATGGCGTCCTCCAGAGCGGAAGCCTCGATTTATCCCTTGAGCTCGCCAGAGCCCTCGGAGCTGAGCATGCTGTTACAAAACCCCTCGTCGAGAAGCAGGTCGCGCCGAGAGAGAGAATGGTCGGCGTGAGCGGGAAAAGGATATCGCCGAGAGCCTACATAGCTCTCGGAGTATCTGGCTCTATGTACCATCTCTCCGGAGTTCTCTCAGCCGAGACTATTATCTCAGTTAACAAGGATGATGGCGCGTTGATAAACGCTTACTCAGACTACTACTATGTGGGTGACCTAAGAGAAGTTCTTCCAAAGTTGCTCGAGCATTTGAGAAAGAAGTCTCTATAAATATAGCCAAAGACAGTACTCAAGACGAGAAATGCCCAGGTTCTTAGGTCGATGGCAGGTCTTTTCACGCATTAATGCAAAAAACGTTCGTAGGAAGGTTTTTAAACAATTATAGACACAATTGTTTCCTTAGAGAAACGGAAGCATGAGTAGCAACTAAACGTTGGGAAAAGCGACTATGAGTAGAGAGATTAAGCTGATTGTCCTGACGGCTCTGCTGGGCCTGCTGGCAACATCTCTTGCGTACGCATCGGTGTTCACCTATTACCCACTGAGCACCAGTGTTGCTCCAACCCCTCCGCCGGTAATACTGGTGCAGACGAATGACACGCTTGTGTGCACGGGCCTCGCGAGAAGCCGCGTTGCTCTTTACTACACGGACTTCGAGTCCTACCCAGTGCCTGGATGGACGAATATAGGTGGGACATGGAGCTCTCAGCAAGGCTACAAAGGCAACTCCGTTCAAGGAGCAGACGACGACGTAGGCATCGGTGGTGCATCCCAGTACTACTACTACAACACTAGTCTAGCTAGCTACACGTCTCTGTGGGCCTCACTTAAGACGAGGCTACAATCAGGTAATGGTTGGTACGGTTTCGCTTTGATTAACTCGGGATTAAACCGATTGTATGAAGTCTCAATCTATACTGGAGGGAGAATAGAGGTTTGGAGCTACAACGTTGAATCTCCAAAAAATTGGAGCTCACTAGCTAATGCAACAATAACCGGCTATAACCCCGTTAACTGGTACGTTATTGTTCTGAACTACACCATTATCGGCAAGGTCGTTAACTTCTATGTATGGGTGTACGATACCAATGGTAACCAGGTTGCGTACGTAACCGCCAGTAGCACATCACCTAGAAATTTTAACCCTGCTTACATAGGTCTCGAGGTTGACGATTCTACCGCCAGGTTCGATGACTTCATCATTTCAACGGGTGACCCCAGGAGCTTGCTCTTCTCCGGCCTGCCCGGCGCTGGCTACGGGATCGAGGTTGTGGATAACCTCGGCAACCTCGTTAACTCCACTGTGTCCTCCTCGACAAGCGCCTCACTGGGCGTTGTGCCGGACATAGTGGTTGGCACCGGCACGGATGGTAAGATAAACATTTATCGCCCGGGCGGGTACGGCTGCCTGAGCTACGCTTCCCCCGACTCGATTCTCGGCGGGGACTCATATGCTCTGAGCACGGGGAGCATCGCGAGCAGCGTTGGGCCCAACTCCACCTCAGCTATCGCTAGCGTTCCTGTATCGGGCTCAGGCACGACTGTTAGCCACGCTCTTGCGCTCAGAATCAGCAACACTGATGCTAAGCCCTACTACGCGCGCCTCCTCTTCGACAGCTCATCATCCATATCAGCGAGCCTCACGCTGAACGTTACCCTATCTTTGTCTCCCACGGCAAGCGCCTCCCCACCCATACAGATAGTAGGTGGCGCCCCAACAACCTGGGCGACGGGGTGGGTTACCTTAAGCCCCGGTCAGACAGCATACATCTACCTATCGGGCTACCACTCATCTGCCCCCAGCACATCAACCCTCAACATATTACTACAGTACTGCTCAGCCCCGGGCGAGATGGGAGCCTGCGTCTACTATCCCGTAACACTAAGCGTTTACTCCTGAAGCATTATTTGAAAGACCTCTCCCTTAACCAATCAACCAAGCCTGAGGAGCCTCGCTCTCTTCTTGTAGAGCTCCGCCTCCTCCCTCCCGGCAACATGAATCTCGAAGGGCTCCTTGAAGCCGGATAGCCACAGCCTCGCCATGACCATGGATGGCCTCAGACCAGTGACGACCAGCACATCGATATCGCTGGCGAGAAGAGCCCTCCCCTCAGCAGCGCTGCCGAACAAGTATACCTCGGCCTCGGGGGTCCATGCTCTTGACTACCTCGACGAGTCTTCTGGGATGCTTGTCCAGGTTCCTGAATACCTCGGCCCTATACCTGGCCTCCCTTACCAACAGCTCTCTCCACAACCTCCATCATCCTCGCAACCAATTGGAAAAGCCTTGACGCCTCCTCCTCGGTGTGTACTCTCTCGGAATATATCTTGATGTTATGTAGGCGTCCTCCAGCGCCCCAAGCTCAACGGCGTAGTCAGACAACAATCCTTTAGCCTCCTCCGACTCCGCGAGCTCGCCCAGCAGCTCCAGAAGCTTCCTCACACTGAACGTTCTGGGATAATCAACGCCGAGCTTGAGCAGAGAGGCCTTCAAGTACAGTTGCAGTGACTGCTCAAGGCTGAAAACCGCTAAATCGCGGAATCCTTTATCCATCTGCATTCTGGCTGTCTCGAGGAACCTCCTTGACCTCTCGATTAGTAGCTTGTACTCATCTAGCTTGGACATGATACCGCTGCTTTACGCTGGGTTTACTCTTTATTTTACTCTACTTTCGCTCGAATAAAAAACTGTCTTAGCGCACAGCAAAGAATAATAACGAGGGCTTTTCCTAGACATGACTTGCTGGTTCTTTGGTGATGGGATTGACGGGAAAAATTGGTATAGGTGGGTTGTCGCGCCGGATGGTCACGGCCGTGGTTCTGGCCGCAACGTACGCCGGCCTTGTCCTCGTTCTCCCGGGGGTTAGCTACGGCCCCTTCCAGGTGAGGATAGCTGATGTTCTCTCGCCTCTGCCCTACGTCATGGGCCTTGAGAGCGTTGCCGGCCTCACGCTGGGAACCCTCGTGGCCAACGTCTTCTCTCCATACGGTGTCTGGGACATGGCTATAGGGACTCTCTGCACGTTTACCTACACGCTTGTTGACTGGGCGATTGGAAGGCTGGTTGGCTACAGGAGGCTTGGCTTAGTGCTCGTGGCCGTAATCAACTCCGTCGTGGTGGGTCTCTACATAGGCGCGCTGCTCATAGGAGTAATGGCGGGGGGAGGGGATCCCCTGATGCTGTTCCTCGTCCTCACGGCCGAGAGCCTTGTCCCCATGAGCATTGGCAGCTTCGTTTTGGTGCCAGCGATTAGGAGGTACATCGCTAGGGGAGGCTAGCGGGGGGAACCGCTTATTAATTAGTGCTGAACACAAATAACCATTCTAGGTGCAACACGTTGATGCCAGCTGTACAGAAGCCGTGCAGAGTAGTAGCTTTAGTCAGTGGAGGGCCCGACAGCCTCTGCTACCTAGCCACATGGCTCAGCAGGGGATGCGACGCATACGTCCTG
>Ga0315272_10001766_pt1 | contig 10676 bp, 8 predicted proteins | sample C3_middle_MG_FD_203918 | JGI IMG/M metagenome (GOLD analysis project Ga0315272, IMG submission 203918) | Sediment microbial communities from Yellowstone Lake, YNP, Wyoming, USA - C3_middle | ecosystem: Environmental > Aquatic > Freshwater > Lake > Sediment | place: USA: Wyoming | collected...
AATGATGACGGAGACCAAGTCCGGGAGGAGGGTTCCATGGTTCATGGCCAAGGTAAGTAATGAGAGCCGCAAGCATAGGAAAGATAAGTATAAGCGATATGATTCCAAGTATCTGCGAGGCTAGAGATAGTTCCGCGTAACCTTCGAGGAGCTTAAGCCCCTTTTGGTAAAACTCTTGCCCGGACATAGACCTTAAAACACCTTTTTACCTTTAATGATTTATATCTTTCTCTTTACGTATGCTTTATATAAGTAAAACCATACAATGCTCCCAACAATAAGTATCAATCCTATCTTTATAGCTGTCATCTCCACGCTGAGGGCAAGGGCCAAGCTTAGAACCATACCTATAAGTGCGTGTAGCGGTCTTAAAGGCGCCTTGAACGCTGGATTAAACTTTTTGTCCCTGTAGAGTCTCAGGGAGGCATAGTTTGTCAATACGTGTGAGAGAAGTACAAGGAAGCTAGTAAGCATCGCCAAGCCTGAGATGTCCATAAACAATACTAGGATAAGCATGATTCCTCCTGAAAGGAGAATAGAGTAGACTGGGGTTCCGAACCTCTCGCTAACCTCTGATAGCTTTTGAGGTATCTCGTTGTTCCTTGCCATAGCAAAAAAGACTCTCGACTGGCCCATTACTGAGGTCAGTACAACGCTGAAGGTCGCGACGAGGCCTCCGACGTCAATAACCCAGCCTATACCCAGCATTTCTGCTACCTCTGTGAGGGGGGCGTTGCTCGATGCGAGCCTCTGCCATCCAGCAACACCCACTGCAGTAAATGAGACTAGCGCGTAGAGGAGGGCAGAAATGCCTAGAGCTAAGAGGATTGCTCGTGGGATATTTTTCTCGGGGTCCCTCACTTCTTCTGCCATTGCTGCAATTCTGGGAAAACCGATATATGCAAAGTAGAATAGAGACGCAGCCTCTAGGACAGGCATAAAGCCTTTCGGCATAAATGGAGTGAAGTTTTCTGCCCGAACAGCGAGCAAGCCTACTCCGACAAGCAGGATCAAGACTAAAACTTTGATGGCTACAAAGACATTGTTTACCCATGCAGAGAGCTTTGCCCCTAAAATATTGATCAGAGTAACAAAGACGACTAGCAAAGCTGCAACAATGTGGAAGTCAAGTCCAGGTATGAAAAAAGACAAGTAGAAGGCAAAGCCCTGGCTCGCCGTGGCGCCAAGCACAATGTTTCCTGCTACCCACATCCAGCCCATAACGAAGCCGACCAGTGGATGTATCAAGGTGTGGCCATACTCGTAGACGCCGCCAGACTTCGGGAGGGCAGAGCCCAGCTCACAGAAGCTCAAAGCAGTAAAGGACGCACTTATGCCAGCAATTAGGACTGACAGGACGACAGCTGGGCCCGCTAGGCCAGCAGCGATACCTATGAGCACGAAGATCCCTGCACCAATAATTGCGCCTAGCCCCACCGAAAGGGCGTCTATGAGACCAAGCTCTCTTTTTAGTGGAGTGTCTACCTGGTTTGACACATGGGAATTCCAATGGGCGCAGATATATACTTATGTTTTTGAAACGTTCATGGAAAATTGTATATTTTTAAAGGAGCAAAGCATTTGAAAAAACTTTTAATATACAACGTCACATTTATTAAAATCAATTCATCTATTTATTGTATAATGGCTGTCCAGTGGAGCGTAAAAGCAGTCAAAGACTATGTAGACAAGTGTTCTGAAACACTTTCTAGGGAAGAGTGCGCCAGAAGGGCAGAGGAAGCAGTTGGCACGTGGACGTACAGGGTCAACTATTCCTTCTTTATTTCAGGCGTATTCACTAGGGTTCTACAGAGATTCATGCCGGACGTAGCCTGGAAAATCCACGACACCCTGGTAACAAGGCCGAGGCAGAGGATAGCTTTCGACGAGCAACTATACCTCAACCTTCTCAGGGTCTTCAGCGAGATAGAGAAAAGCCCAGCGTCGCCAGAGGACAGGATACATGCACGGAAGCTTAGGGAACTAATTGAAACTGCTCTCAGGCTTAGAAGCTCAATAGAAAGAGTATAAAACATTAATTAAATAAAGATTTATTAAAGTAGCCACAAAAGATACACGTGGCCAAGATAAAAATAGGGGTAATAGGCGCAGGAAGCGTTGCCTGGAGCTCAAAACTGATACACGACCTTTTACACATGCCTACTCTTTACGGGAGCAAGGTCTACCTGATGGACATAAACGAGGAGAGGCTCAGGCTTCTAAAGGGCTTCGCCGAGAGATACATGTCCGAGATAGGTGGAAACTACGAATTCATAACTACTACAGACAGATTGGAGGCTATTAGGGACGCGGACATAGTCATAAACACTGCGATGTATGGCGGCCACCAGTACTACGAGGAGATGCGCAGGATAAGCGAGAAGCACGGCTACTACCGCGGAGTAAACAGCACAGAGTGGAACATGGTCAGCGACTACCACACAATCTGGGGCTACTACCAGTGGAGACTAGCTATGGACATAGCGAGGGAGACAGAGGAATACGCACCAAACGCCTGGCTAATACAGCTTGCGAACCCAGTATTCGAACTGACGACCCTCATAGCCCGTGAAACAAAGGCTAGGGTAATAGGGCTGTGCCACGGACACATGGGATACAGAGAGATAGCACACACGATTGGTCTGGATCCAGACAAGGTGGACTTCGAGGCTATAGGATTTAACCACGTCATATGGCTTACAAGGTTCAGGTACAACGGGGAGGACGCTTACCCACTCATAGACAAGTGGATAGAGGAAAAGGCGGAGAAGTACTGGCAGGAGTGGAGAAAGACGCAGGTAAACCCCTTCGACATCCAGATGTCGCCGGCAGCCGTAGACATGTATAGGCGGTACGGCTTGTTCCCAGTTGGAGACACTGTTAGGGGAGGCACATGGATGTACCACTGGAACCTAGAGACAAAGAAGTACTGGTTTGGGCCGACCGGTGGCCCAGACAGCGAGATAGGCTGGGAAATATACCTGACCCACGGCGAGGCCTGGCTAGAGGAGCTAGAAGAGGCTCTTAAAAACAACAGCCCGCTGGCGCCGATGTTCCCCAAGGGGCTAACGGGCGAAACAATAGTTCCCCTGATAAATTCACTTATACACGACGAGCCCGGCACGTACCAGGTAAACGTCCTAAACATGGGGGCAATCGAAGGGTTGCCATACAACATCGCCGTAGAGATACCAGCGACCGTAGACGGGAAAGGGGTGAAGCGTCCCAGGGGACTAAGGCTCCCGGGAAGAATAATGAAGCTCGTACTCTGGCCAAGGATGCTCAGGGCAGAAATGGCCATAGAGGGCTTCCTAGAGGGTGGATTCCAGGTCCTAATCGACTGGCTGATGCTCGACCCGAGAACAAAAAGCGAGAAACAAGCCGAACAAACATGGCAAGAAATACTCTCCATGCCTGGAAACGAGGAAATGAAACTACACTACAGATAGTTTTTTCTACTGTTCCGTCATCATGCTACTCGTTCTTTCACAGGGATCGATGGTCTTCATTCTTGAGGGCACAAATAGGAAGGTTTTTGCGTGGCGAGCGCCAATCTTAAAGAAGAATGAAAGTTAATGATGACATCTCGTTCCTTGTATGTTTTAGATTTTTCCCTAACTAGTGAGCGCGTTTAGCTGGCCAGCATAGCGCCCCCATCTAATCTTAGCGGAAAGCTTAGCAGAAAAACCAGGACAACTAGCATTAAGCACAAGTATAAAAAGTGTAGAAGCACGTTATTCAACAAGAACAATGAGTACAAAAATCTTTTTCAGGCCTCGACCCGGCTAGAAAATAAAGATGCTTGACAGGCCAAGTATCCTTGCAATAATAATAATCACTATTATGAGGAACCATGGCGTAGATGCGACAGCGAACACCCTTATGTCTGTGATGTTTCTATACATCGCGTAGAAGACTATGGATATGCTTGCCAGTAGGGTATAGAGGAATAGGTGAAAGAGGAACTTCCCAATAAACACTGGGAAAAACTGGACAAGATACGCCACAGTGAAGCCATCAATAAAGGAAAGAACAATGCCAACCGCGAACGCGCTCCACTCATCCTCGCCCTTAGGCCTGCCCTGGAAAAACCTAAGCGTAGCAGAAGCAAACACCAAGACCAGTCCAACAAGCGTCTGGACAATCATAGACAAATTTTTGCTAAAACGGGTATTTAAATTATTTAGTTCAAAACCCACCCTTATAGACGCAAAGTTTAATTATAAGACTCAAAACTTTTTCTTTCCAGAATGAAAGAATACATTACAGCCACGCTCCTCCTCGCTTTGGCAACCACGGGCACGCTCTTCAGCCTCCAGACCCTCACCCAGAAAGCAACAGCTACACCGACAGGCCTCATCGTTACAAGCCCCACGACAAGCCTGATAAAAACTGAGACGAGAAATAACACGCACATCTACACCCTGCAGGTTCACATAAAGCCCCTATCAAGCCTCCAAGCCGAAAAGATTGCCTGTATATACGGCGCCAAAATCACGGCACTCAACACGTCGGCTGGAAAAGCAACCCTTGAAACAAATCCAGATTCTGCATGTATCTTTTTCACAATCGACAACCCCTCCATAAAAGATGCCGAGGCAACAGTCCTCGTCGCCGCAGAAACCCTCCAAGAGGGAAAAGTCGAGCCCCCAATACTCCTAATCGGGACGACGGCAGGGATAGCGGCGGCAAGCTACCTGACCCTGACAGAGAGCGGGAGAGACAAACTCTTCAAGGCAATATCCATACCCGTAGGCTACTACGTCGCACGCCACGAAGACGTCCTCAGAAGCAAAAAGAGGGTCGAAATACTAGAATACCTCAAAAAAGAGCCCGGCGCAAGCATGCGGCGCATATCACGCGACACAGGCATAAGCTTCGGCGAGGTACAGTGGCACCTCTCCATCCTCGAAAGGCTCGGCTACGTCCGAAGAGCAAGGATAGGAAAATGGACAGTCTACTACCCAACAGGCACCCCAGCAGAGAAGTGGCTAGAAAACTTCATATCGGACGAGCTAGGCGAAAAAATCACGCCACAAACAGCCGCCACCCTAGCGGCCAGGCTAGAGCCATACCTATCAACAGGCACGATACCGACAAGCCTAATTAGAGAAGCAATCCCTAAATAAAAATTTAAAGAACCAAACCATTTCCTTAGGCAGGCATCAAACTTTAAAGTTTACCCCTGCAACCAGAGGAAAAACTGAACTAAAAAATTTATAAACCCCAGGTCTGACAACTTACCAAAAGGTGAAAACATGCAACTAAAAAGAACAACACTAACAGCCTTACTAATAGTGCTAGCAACCCTCTCCTTCGCCACCGCAGCAATAACACTCACAAACATAACCGAGTGGCACGTACAAAGCGCTGGAACACCGCCAGTCGTCAAGGTTGCCGGCGCAGACGTCGATGGTAGCCTTCTCAGCGTTTCAACCTCTACTGCTAGTGATGGAACCAACAGGACAGTAATAACAATCAAGGGCTACACGGGAGACCCCACATACTACAGCGAAGCCATCAAGATATGCAACACGTATGGAACAAGCCCATTCACAGTAAGTCTAAAATACAATGGAGTACTAAGTGGAAGCTGGACATATGTAAAGTACTTGAAGCTCTGGCTTGGCACGCTTGGCCCACTCACTATTGACAGTTCAACAACCGTGGGTGCAACTCTTGGTTCGGTCACACTGAATCCGGGACAATGTGTCTCTGTTCCAGCGGAAGTCTTAGTCACTCCTGGTGCTCCCACAGGCTCAGACTTAGTAAGCGTAGAGGTCGACGTAGTCTCTACTGGATAAGCTAAGTAGGGCAATTGAACTAAAATCTTTAAATAATATTTTTTCTCTACGCTTTTTAGGTGTTGCTTTGTGAATAGCCAGCCTGCCAGGTTCAGGAAAAGCAGGGTCCTAGCAATAATCGCTGTTATCATTTTGGCCAGCTTCATCGCGCTTGTAGCAGTGTATCCTCTCGGCATCCAGGCTGTCATCCTTGGAGGCACAAAAGACGTCTGGGTATACTCTGGCGGGAAGCCGGTCAGCGGGGCAGTCCAGGTCTACGCTTCTAATGAGACTGTTTATTGTTTTCCCGGGATTGTCGAGCTGAGGAATAGCGGCATAGCTGGCCTACCCTACACGCTAGGCGTGTCTCTTAGGCCAAGTGCCGGCCTCGAGTTTCTCGAGGTTAGGGCTAACGGTAGCATGGTGCTGGGTTTCGGCCCTGGCCTAAACTATTCTGGCAGTCTGAGGCTTGAGCCGGGATCCAGTGTAAAGCTAGATCTATGTCTAAAGGCCGGCAGGCAAGGCTCCTTCACGCTGACATTTGTGGACCCGAGGTATGAGAGTGCTACGAGGAGCGTGGTCACTTTTTCCTATGTTCTTGTCGACTGGTGGAACAACTCTTTCACGAAGCGGATAACCCTAACCCCCATTGTTTCTAGGGAAGGCCTTGCAATCTTCGAGATTACTGCGGACGGCACCGTTTATGTGAACGGGAAGCCCGTGAGGAAAGTTTCGAGCCTGGAGGGAATTGAGGCTGATGGGCTGGCTGTTGTTTTGAAGAGTGCTGGAGCACGTTACCTTGTCCCATTCCAGGTCGAGTCTTGGGCAAAGAGGTCGGACGGCGTTCTTTTTCCAGCCAGTATTAAGAGCGGACGTGAGCAGATGTGGGGGTATGATAGGCTCGTCTTCTCCGCCTACATAACGAATGGTTCACGCATAGAGATCTATCTTGGAGGACGCCTGACAGCAAACTTTACCGGAGGCGTAGAGGTTAGGGGCGACACAGTTGTCTTTGGCTCTGAGCGCGCCACGCTTAACGAGTGGGGCTTTTTCGGCGAGGGCTGGGGTGTAAACCTCTCAGGATACATCGTCTATCCTTACCAGGCCAGGCGTATAGAGTACAGCGACGCTGGCGCGTGGAGACTGTTGGTTAGTGGGCCTGTTCGTACTGTTTTCTGGTTTAATACTTCTGGCTTCTCAGACTACAGGATAGAGTCCGCGGTTGCCTTCTGGGGTAGGGGGATAAACGCTACACAGATGTATGTCTGGCCCAGTGTCGACTATAGGGGCATTGTTTTGGAGTGGGCCTCGCCCATAATATATATGGGCAAGAGCTGGACAATGAGCCTCGACTGCGGCACCACCTGCGGATCGCTACCAGTAAAGGTGGTACCGGGAAACAAGACAAGGATCCAGCTTTGCCAGGACTTCTTTACGCCTGGGGGCGCGAGGTACGGCTACTTCCACATTGTACTGGTCAAGGCTCCACTAGCAGAGATAAAGAGCGTGGCCGTTAGCTTTTCAAGCTTCCCGGGTGGTTAGGCATGAGGAGGATCGAGGCGCTCCTGCTTGTTTTCGTTACGTGTGTTGGGGTGTTAGCGGCTGTCACACTCACGAATGTGTCTGAGTGGCATGTTCAGGCCGTAAAGTCTCCTATTGTGAAGTACTCGAATTCTAGTCTATATCCAGTGGTTAATGGGTCGTGGAAGGATATTGGTGGCCTGAATATTACCTATTATGGTTTGCTCTTTGTTCCGGGCTGGCAGGAGGACTATGTTGTGGGCAGAGTTGCCAATACTAGCTACGCTGTAGCGCATTTCGAGAACTCTACGCAGGCTGGAACAGGGACCTATAGTATCTATCTAGGCGACCAGCTACAGCTCTCGAATACCCAGGCTTCTGGTTCAGACGTTTCTCTCCCGGCAAGTATCTGCTGGATAAATACGGCTAGTAGCAGGTATAGTGTCCAGGCGTGGCTCGCTTTTAGGTCTGGCCCAACTGGGCAACAGCTCGTAAACTTTACTGCTCAGCCCATGAGCCTTCTGTATACGGCTAGCAGGACTTGTTCCTATAGGAGCCTTACGGATACCTTTGCAGGTGCATGTGCAAGGGCGAATTACAGCTTTAGCGTCTCGGTGCTGAATAACAGGACCTATGTCTCAGGCAAGGGAACAGTTTCTCAGGATAAGTACACTGGGAACCCGGCCCCTTCACTTGAAACATATTCGCAACAGGGCTATGCCTCGTTCTTCATAGATTACTCTGGGAGCCCGTTCAGCGCCTCAACTTCTTTTATCTTCCAATACATGTACACAGGTTCGGTACAAGACACCGACTATTTAGAGGTTAACTTCTTCGTCGACACAAACGGGGATGGCTCTCCAGATCTAGAAGTGATTTACTATGGTAGTGGGGGTGGTAACAGCCCCTACCCTATGGCTTCTGTAATATATGGAAACACCCTGCCTGTTGTTGCGAGACCCATGCCTGGATTCATGAACAGGCAAAACATTTGGTACACCATCTCGATTAGCCAGGTCTACTCGACTGGTGTTGTTGTCGGGCTTGCCTTTACGGCATACTCGTCTAACGGTAATTTGCGGGCCTGGTGGGACAACGTGGCCTTCCAGAAATGTGCTCTTCCAAGCTACATTGGGGCCGTGACTAATGGGGGCAGCGTGACGATGGTTTACGTGGATGACGTCGTTAGCCCCTCTGTTGCGCCGAGCGTCGCTACTGAGGTGGACGCGAGGAGTAACGGGACGGCTTCGAGTTCTTATGGCTTGTCCGCGGCTCTCTACGATATTGTAGCCAAGCTGGGCTCCCCTGTTGCGGCTTCCGGTTTTTCGTTTAGTGTCAGCGGGCTTTACATTAGAAACTCGACTGACGCGAGGAATAATGTTGCGTATGTGTCTGTAGCTATCGACACGAATAATGACGGAGTTGTTGACACGGAGTACATATTTTACCGTAACGCCACAGTGGATGGCCCAGGCTACGTTGCCCCAGTCTTCTCGACGACTACGACATACTATACATATAATATTGGTGGGATGGTTTCCGGCACCTCTTATACATGGAGCGGTTCTGTGCCACGGAGCCAGAATGGAAGCGTACTCTATGTGGCCCTTGTGGCTGTCGACGCGAGCGGTAATGCTCCTGGGACTGCTGATGATTTTTGGGTTTTCTGGGACGACTTGTCTCTGAATTACTATGCTTGTGACCCGTTGCCGAGTGGCTGGAGCGTCTCAGGCGATGTGACCTATAGGAGTACTGTTGCAGGCGGGATTTCTTATGCGGCGAACTTTACGGGTCAGTATCCCTTTGGATTCTACTTTTTTGACTCTGGTCTCAACCCTATCTTTGGGGTAAATGTTACGTCGGCGAGTAGCTACGTGGTTGTTTGTGGGGCTTCCAAGTACACTCTTGGCGTCTCTGGGGTTTATTGGGTTGACCTTAGACCGTTGTCGGGCGTGTATGAGGCTATTCTACGCGACAGCTCGGGGAACATATTAGCTAGGCAAATGTGTACTCCATCTGGGTCTCTGAGCTATGTGGGGTTTAAGAATGCGAATAGTTTCACATTGAACGTGTGGGGCAAAACGTGAATTTCAGCACATTGGAGAGTAAGCTATACTTTTGACTTGTGTCTCATTTGAAATGTGGGTTTAAAAAGGCTCCATTATAAATAGGATTTTGACAGCGTGACAGCGGTTATGCTTACAACGCTTTTTTCAATTCTTCAACCAGGTCAGTCGCCCAGCTATTAGGAGCATTTTTGACTAAAATCTCCAGCTTTTAACAATTGTCTTTGATAGGAAATATTTATAGCCTGAGAGCTTCTTCTACTCGTTGTGCCGAGTACTAGTGATAAAAGAACTATCGCCTTGCTGTCATGGTACAATTTGACTAGTAGTTTTGCTGGAAACCTTGTGGCACCGTTCCTTCCCATCTTTTTCTACCAGTTAGCCGGAAACAAGTTTTTCCAGACGGGCATCGCTAGCCAGTCGTCAGTAATAGTCTCAGTGATAATGGGCCTATTCTGGGCAAGGCTTTCAGATGTTAAGGGCCATAGGAAGAGGTATATACAGCTTGGCATATTGACTGGAATTCTCTCGTCTATTGCACTGAGCTTTGTAAACAACATTGAGACTGCTATAATTGTCCAAGTATTGGGAGCGTTCACTGGCAGTGCTAGTGGTGCGGCCTTTTCTGCCCTTATGGCCGAGAAGTTCCGCGACCAACGCGGATCGAGGCTCGGAATATACAACGCGGCAGGTGTAGTGGGAGGATTCACGGGGAGCCTTGTCTCAGGTTTACTGTATAATACTCTTGGATTCAGGTGGCTTCTCAGGCTAAATGCTTTGCTAAGCATCATCCCCCTTTTCTTGATTGGCCTTATCGATGAGAACCAGAACGGCAACAACAAGGCTAGCCTAAGAGGCTTCTTGAGCCTTCCAAGAATACCTAGAAGATTCTGGAAGCTTTACCTAGCCAGGATAATTCTAACGCTTCCAGGCGCCCTCAGTGGCGGCATATTTGCAATCTACTTTGTAAAGTTTCTCGGTGGCCCGCCAGAGGCGTGGTCCGTCTTGGTTGCCGTAACTACCCTTTTTGGGCTAGCTTCTATACCCTACGGTAGGCTGGCAGACAGGCTGTCTACGAGGGAAATGTTTACGATGGCTGGGCTTGGCTGGACCCTGCTCTATCTCGGCTACTACCTGTCTCCTAACTATTTGTGGTTCTCTGTGTTCTTCGTTATACCAGTGTGGCCGGCCTTCTGGCTCGCCTATTCGAAGGCGCTCATGGATCTTAGCGACGAGTCTGAGCGTGCAACTTTCTATGCATTTGAGGGGACCCTTTCCACGATATTTGGCTCTCTTGTTGGCATCT
>Ga0315272_10001768_pt1 | contig 10673 bp, 11 predicted proteins | sample C3_middle_MG_FD_203918 | JGI IMG/M metagenome (GOLD analysis project Ga0315272, IMG submission 203918) | Sediment microbial communities from Yellowstone Lake, YNP, Wyoming, USA - C3_middle | ecosystem: Environmental > Aquatic > Freshwater > Lake > Sediment | place: USA: Wyoming | collected...
CCCGCCTCGACATGCCAGAGAGTTATCTTGCGGCCATTGACGTCGCTTTTATAGATCTCCACCGAGCCCATCTCGACAATGTAGAGATGCTCCACGGGGTCATCCTGGTAAAAAACATGCTGGCCGCAGCGGAATTTCTTTTTCCGGCAACGAACCAGCAAATCCCGGAGCGCTTCGTCCGAAAGGCAGGAAAAACCGGGGATCGTTTGCAGAAAATGATAATCCGGGCCATTGGTCATTGCGTGTCCTCCTGAATTCACTTTTGGACGTGTATCGTGGGGAGTTCATCATGGTGAGCGAGTCAGTGGCGGAATTGGAACCGACACAATTAAAGAGGCACTAATGCTATACACGCTACTCACCTGTTTAGGGGAATATACCCGCTTTCATAAAAAAACTTGCAAAAAATATGTAGATGCGTTGGCCAAGCCCCGGCAGATAGACCACAAAAAGGAGAACCGCCCATGAAAAAGCCAGAAGACGGGCGCTGCGGAAAATTCCCACGGTTCACCCCGTGCCAAGAGATGTACGTATTCCATAATGAGGTCGGCAGGGTTCTCGACATCAGTATGGATGGCGTATCATTTACATACATTGCCGACAACCTCCCACCCAAAAATTTTCTGGCGGAAGGGATGCTCTTCACGCACAGCGGCAAGCATATTCAGGAAATTCCCTTTGAGATCATGAGCGATCACATCCATGGCCGATTTTTCTCAAGCGGCTACTTTATCCGGGAAAGACAAATCCGCTTCGGCGAGCTTTCCGCCGATCTGGTCAAACAGATGGAATGCTTTATCCTGGAAAATGCGCACATCCCGCAGCTTTCATACGATGCGAGGTACCTAGCGTACAAATCCGTTTATACCGCAACAGGAGCCGCCGATTTTGACGGCACGGTGCGGGAGCGGACGTCGAAAGACAATGCGGACGTACAGCTGGCTCGATGCGGCGGATTTCCGCAAGGATGACCGATGTTGTTTGCCATGTTTTCTGCAACCCTTAATACCGGACTGATTGCCGCTGCTACGGAGAGAAAAAAATGCTGCTCACTTCCTTTACCGTAGAATTTTCCAATGCCGACTGCTGCCGATCCGAAGGACAGGCTCTACATTGCCTCGCCCGACTCGAACAGAATGTGAGCGAGGTCCTTCCCTACCTGAATGCCGTCATAGGCGGCTACACCTATATAAAGGAGCCACCCTCTCTCACCTTTCATTATTCCCAGGGCAAACTCATCACCGTGGATGCGGACAGCATCGCCATCAACTGCGTAAAGAACCCAACCGAGGCCAAAGAAATCCTGTCCTGGCTCCAGCATGAAATCAACACGGCCTGGGAAAAACGGGGGGAGATTACGCCCAAATATACGGCAGCCCCGTGGCCAAAGCTTGCAGATATCCTGACGCTATTGCCCAAGACCAATTGCGGTCAATGCGGTCAGCCGACCTGCTTTGCGTTTGCCTCCATGGTAATCGAGGGCGACAAAGGCGCGGAAGATTGCCCAACCCTGTCGTTTAAAGCGTGGGAAGAGCTTGCCGCCTACATGGGCCGTTTTCATTTTGAGGGGTGAGACCTGCCGATCCAGTCGATCCGCCCGGCAGAACAAGGATGACAAAAGATCTCTGGCATCACCACGCAGGCGGATAAATCGCCCTTGACCTTATCCGCATACACGGATATATTCAGACATAGATTTTTTCAGCCAAGAATACTCCAATTTGAACGCGGCCAGGAGGCACATGCAGACAACAGCACAGTTTTTCAAAGCCTTATCCGAGGAGCCCCGCCTGCGAATTCTGGCCCTGCTCCTGGGCGGCGAACTCTGCGTTTGCGAGCTGATGGCCGTGCTCCAACTGCCGCAATCCACGATCTCCCGGCACCTTGCCTATCTGCGCAACACGGGCTGGGTAAAAGGCAGGCGGGGGGGGGTATGGATGTATTATCGGCTGGCCGAGATGCCGACCCCGCTTGCAAAGGAACTGGTCGAGCTGCTCCGCAAAAGATTGACCGAACTACCGGATACACAGCGGGACTACGCAACCCTGGGGGACTTCCAGCGCACCAGGAAGGATTGCGCCAGTTTTTCTCCATACCCATCTGCCTACACGGATAAATAAGGAATCCACCAGCAAAACAATAGATGTCGGCGACTAATACAGGAGGATCACCATGCAAATTCAGGTATTGGGACCAGGCTGCCCAAAGTGCCGAGAGGTGGAACGCCTCATGCAGACCGTGCTGGAAGAGACCGGGGTGCAAGCCACCATCGAAAAGGTGACGGATTTTGAGCAGATCGCTAAGCTCGGCGTCTTTTCAACCCCGGCGGTTGTCATCGACGGCACGGTGAAATGCGTGGGCAAAGTCCCCGGCAAAAAAGAAGCCCTTGCCTGGCTTGGCTACCAGGACAGCACGGCGCCGGAAACACCAGCCAAGAAACTCTCCTTCCTCGACCAGTACCTCACCCTCTGGATATTCCTGGCCATGTTCATCGGGGTTATGGCTGGTTATCTCTATCCGCCGATCACCGAGATCATCAACTCCTTTCAGGTCGGCACCACCAACATCCCCATCGCCATCGGCCTGATCCTCATGATGTACCCGCCCCTGGCCAAGGTGCGCTACGAAAAGCTGCATGAGGTTTTCACAAACGTCAGGGTACTGGCCCTTTCCCTGGTGCAGAACTGGCTTATCGGACCCGTCCTCATGTTTTTCCTGGCCATCACCTTTCTCTCCGGCCACCACGAATATATGGTGGGACTCATCCTCATCGGCCTGGCCCGCTGCATTGCCATGGTCATTGTCTGGAACGATCTGGCCAGCGGCGACACCGAGTACTGCGCCGGGCTGGTGGCCTTCAACTCCATCTTCCAGGTGCTGTTTTTCTCGGTCTACGCCTGGTTTTTCATCTCCGTGCTGCCGGGCTGGCTCGGGCTGAAGGGCGCGGTGGTGGACATCTCCATGGCAGAAATCGCCAAGTCGGTCTTTATCTATCTCGGCATCCCCTTCCTCGCCGGGATGCTGACCCGTTTTATCGGGGTAAAACGCAAAGGCGAGGCCTGGTACCAGGAAAAACTGATCCCCAAGATCAGCCCCTTCACCCTGGTCTTTCTGCTCTTCACCATCATGGTGATGTTTTCCCTCAAGGGCGAATACATCGTGCAGCTGCCCTTTGACGTAATCCGCATCGCCATCCCGCTCACCATCTATTTCCTGGTCATGTTCCTGGTTTCCTTTTTCATGTCCATGAAGGTGGGGGCCACCTACGAACAGGCCGCCACCCTCTCCTTCACCGCCGCCTCCAACAACTTCGAGCTGGCCATCGCCGTGGCTATCGCCGTGTTCGGTATCAACTCCGGCGTGGCCTTTGCCGCGGTGATCGGGCCGCTGGTGGAGGTGCCGGTGCTGATCGGGCTAGTCAACGTGGCACTCTGGTTCAGAAAAAAATACTTCCCCTTTACCAGGGAAACCCTGGCCGGGGTCTGCCATGTCGCCTGCAAACCCTGAGACCGGACGGATCGCCGCTGCTACGGAGAGAAAAAGCAATGCTGCTCACATCATTCACCATGGAATTTTCCAATGTCGCTTGCCGACCAGAGGCGCAGACCCTGCACTGCATCGCCCGGCTCAATCAGGATGTGGGTGCGGCACTTCCCTACCTGAATGCCGTGTTGGGCGCTTACACCTATATCAGGGAGCCGCCCTCGGCCACCTTTCGCTCCCAGGGCAAGCTCATCACCGTGCATGCCGACAGAATCGCGATCAACGCCATCAAAGATCCGGCAGAGGCGGAGACAATCCTGGCCTGGCTGCAACGAGAGATCAATGCCGCCTGGGAGAAGCGGACGGAAATCGAGCCAAGTTTTACTGCCGCCCCGCAGCCGCAAGTCATGGATATCCTGCGGTTGCTACCCAAGACCAATTGCGGCCAATGCGGTCAGCCCACCTGCATTGTGTTCGCGGCCATGGCAACCCAAGGCGGCAAGGGCGCGGAACATTGCCCCTCCCTGTCGCCCGAATCGTTTAAGCAACTTGCCGGCTACCTAAGCCGTTTTCATCTTGACCTGTGATTGCGCCAATTTCGGCGGGAAAACCTGCATCCCGAGGAGAAAACCCATGAAAAAAAATCAGCTTTGTCTCGTGTTCGTGCTGTTGGTCAGCCTGACCGCCTCGCTGACCTTTGCCGGTGAAGCGCGGCTGGTGAATCTCGACAACGGCATGATCAAGGACACCAAAACCGGACTCATCTGGCAGCTTGGAAACAGTCCGCAGGTGTTCGACTCCCAGGAAAAGGCGGCCCAATATGCCACTACCCTTGATCTTGGCGGGGACCATGATTGGCGTCTGCCAACCCTTGCGGAACGGTGGGATCTGCTTCAGATTTTTGTCTACAAGAATAATGGCGCAATCGAGTTCCCGAAATTCGACAACAAGTACTGGACAGCCGAGACCGACAAAGGAACACAGCCGATCAAACTCGATATCACCTGCATGTGCCGGGGCGACAAAGAGGTCGAATACAAGAATACCGGCTATGTGCGGGCGGTGCGGGGACAACAAACGAGCAACCAATAATTTCCTGGCAAGCCGCCCCGGTTTATGCTGTGATTCAAAGGAGAACGCATGAAAATAATTGTCCGATTCGCATTGTTGCTGGCCGCCCTGGTAGTCCTGCATACCCCTGACGGGCGGGCGGCGGCAAGCACGTCCGCGCCGGTGCCGGTTCCCGACACGGTGACCATGGTTGATCTCGGAGCCACGTCCTGCATCCCCTGCAAGATGATGGCGCCCATCATCGAGGAGCTTGCCGCAGAGTACCGGGGCAAGGCGGCGATTATCTTTATCGATGTCTGGCAGAATCCGGACGAGGCCAAAAAATTCAAGGTGAGCATGATCCCCACCCAGATTTTTTTCGACCGGGCAGGCAATGAAATATACCGCCACAGCGGCTTCCTGGACAAGAAGACCATTGTGGCCCAACTTGCCCAGATGGGCGTTGCCCAGCCCGCGGCCGGGAGCGGAAAGTAATGGATGCTCTTTTTCTCCTGGTCAATGAATGGATGGGCGCGGGCCTCGCTCTTGCCGCCTTGGGCTGTTTTCTCTGGGGTATGATCAGCGTCTTGCTCAGCCCCTGCCACCTGGCCTCCATTCCGCTGGTGGTGGCCTATGTGGGCGGCCAGGAACAAATCGTCAGGGGCAGGCAAGCCATTCGGTATGCGGTGCTGTTCAGTGCCGGTCTTTTCCTGACCATCGTCCTGGTGGGGGTGATCTGCGCCCTGCTCGGCAGAATGCTCGGCGATGTGGGGCCGTACTGGACCATGGCCGTGGGCCTGATTCTCCTCTGGGTGGCCGTTGATATGCTGGGCCTGGCCAAGTGCTCCATGCCAAGCGGACTCATGGCTCGCCTCAAGGTACAGGGGGCGTGGGGCGCTTTTGTCCTGGGGCTTGCCTACGGTGTTCTTTCCGGCTCCTGCACCTTCGGCTTTATCGCCCCCATCCTGGCGATCATCACGGTGCAGCAACAGGTGCTGACCGGAGTTTTGTTCATCCTCCTTTTTGCCATAGGCCACTGCCTGCCCATTGCCGTGGCCGGCAGTTCAACCGCCACGGTAAAAAGGCTACTGGCCAGCTCCTCCTTCGGCCAGGCCAGCGCCTGGTTCCGCAAGGGAGCCGGGCTGCTGATCGCCGGGCTTGGGGTCTATTTTCTGCTCAGACCTTTTGTCTGAAATCAAGGCAATCGCTTCCCTTGCCACGCAAAAACGGGCGACCGAAAGATCGGCAGCCCGTTTTTTATTATTCTTTCAAAAAGACACCGGCTAGACCTTCACCAGCTTCACCTTGGTGTCACAGGAGGAGATGCCATCATCCACGCCTTGCTCCTGTCCGCACCATCAATCACGCTTTTACAAGATTAACTCTGGTTTCGTAAAATGAAGCGCTTCCACCGATCGGATCGGTCATGCAGCTATTTTTGAGCACCGGGTCGATCTTCATCGCGGCATTGGGGCAGAGGCCTGTTCTGCGCCGCTTGTCCCCCTTGATGGCCTGTTTGCCGATGGTAACGTCCGCCGCCCCATAGCCCCAATGGCCAAATGACCAGGATACCGCGATCGTCCCTGGGGCCATGCCCTCAACTGCCTTGATCTTGCCAACCATGTCCACCGCTGGGCGATTCGGCAGGTGCCATTTCCCGTCAGGGCTCGACTGGGAAACGAGTCTGGCCTTGTCCCCCTCTTTAAAGCCCATTTTCTTGGCTGTTGCCGCATTGATCAGGATGAAGTTCTCCGGCAGGATCGAACTCAGCCAGTAGTTGCCGGGCAGGGTCCGGGATTGGCCGCCGAGAATCTCCTTGTAGGTGATCAACTGCAACGGCATATCCGCATCATTCACCGGATTGCCTGCGGCATCCGCCGGCACATGATACTGGGCAATACCGGAAAAATGTTTGCCGGTGAAGGAATGCTTGGCCTTGGCAACGGTTTCCGCATAGAGATTTAGCTGCTTGCCGTATTTATTGACCAACATCCCTTTCGGGTTGACGACTTCCGGGTTCCAGTCCGCCCATCTTCCGCCGCGATTCAGCACGGTGACGGTCTTTTTCCATTTATCGGCGCCGACCGCCTTTTCCCAACGTTCAGCGCTGAACACCGAAGACTTCAGATGTTTCCGCGCCTCGTTAAAGCACTTCATGTCGTCAAAGGAAGCCTCGGCCACCCCATCGCCATCCTTGTCGCCAACCGCCATGTTGGCCGCCAGTTTCAGGTACCAGTCATCCAACCGGGTCAGATCCCAGCCAGGCCCGAAACCGTCCTTGCCGAAACCGGACAGATGCAACTTTTCCGCAATGGCTAGAGCCACCGATTCAAAAGAACAGTGGGTCTTTTCGCCATAAACCGTCACCACCTCGGTCAACGGGGTAATGGTCGGCTGCCGGAATTTTGAAACATTATACGGCACGTCCGGCGAGGCATGGGGAGTGGAAAACCGTTCCCAGATCGCGGTGTCCGGGAAGAGATAGTCGGCATACATGCTCGTTTCGCCGAGGACGATATCCGTTGCGAAGAAGAGTGGGATCTGTTCCGGGTCGGCAAGGATTTTCAAGGCTGTCTGGCCGGCAGGGGCTGCAAAACCTGGGCTTCCCATATGGAGCCAGACTGCCTTGGCCTTGTACGGATACCCATCGGCGGACGATGGCAGCGCCTCCTGGTAAACACTGCTGGTAAACGGGAACCAGGGGCGTTTGGCGGGATAGCCGGAAAAGAGGGTCGATTTCTCGTAGGTCGATCCCTCCCGGGTAATCTTGTGACCAAACGGGGTCAGCTTGCCGGGCTGCATCTTGTTGACATTGAGCTGAAACTCCGCCTTGTCGCCAAACTCATGCCAATGCCCGCCGCCAACAGACATCCCGCCTTTATGATCTGTATTGCCGATCAGGATATTCAAGGCAATCAACGCCTGGGCATTGTAGTAGCCATTGGTCTGCTGCACCGGGCCGCGATAGAATTCGACCCCAGCCTTCTTGCCGTGGGAGGTAAACTCCTTGGCAACCGCTTCAATGTCGGCAACGGGAATGGTGGTGACTTCCGACCATTGCGCCATGGTCTTGGCGAACGCCTCTTCCTTGAGAATGGCAAACGCCGTTTTTACCTTGACGCCCTTGATCTCGCCGCTGTAGTCAAGGTCGCCGACCACGGCATTCTTGTCGTCCTCCGCTTTGACCGCCACCGGGGAGCCCCCCTGCATGACCACAAAGCTGTCTTTGTCGCCAAGCGCAACCTCGGCGGCGCGGAGCAATGCCCCCGGGCCATCCTTTTCGATCTTCACCAGGTGCGAGGCGTTGGACCAGGTGGTTTCCCCAGCCTCTTTTGCGGCGGCTTTGTTGGCAGCGCTCAGATATTTGGCGTCATAGCGTTTGTGGTCAATGATCCACTGAATCATGGCCAAGGCCAGGGCGGCATCGGTAGTCGGTTTGACCGGCAGCCATTTCCAGGCGCGGGAAGCGGATTTGCTCATCCGCGGATCGATCACGATCACTTTCAACTTGCCGGATACTTGCCCTTCGGTGACCTTGGGGCACATGGCAGGCGGACCGAAGTTGGCTTCGACAAAGCCGGTGCCGAAATAGAGGATGCACTCGGCGTTGAAGGAGTCGGGCTTCATGTGGGTGATGCCGCCTGACCACTTGCCGTCCTTGTACTGATGGGTCGCTTCAGCGTAGGCAATATGGTGCGACTGTTCGCAGATGGTGGTGTGCTCGATGATGTTCCGGGAGCTGAACCCTCCGTACATGAAACGCTTGCCGAACTCGATGCGGCCATGCTCGATGCGGCCCCACATTCCGACAAACTGGTTGTTTTTCGGTCCAAGATCTGGGTGTTCGGGATCAATCAGTTTGTCAAGGTGAGCGCTGTACTTGCTCTTGAATTCAGCAACTTTCATCTTCCCCGCCGCGACATCTGTAGCATCCGTGGACATCTCCGCAGACAGTTTGGCGTCATTCATGGCATACAGCTCTTTCAAACCAGGGACATGCCGCTTTTCGCCGATTCCCTTGAAGAGCTGGCCGCCGTTGACAATCTCATTAATTGCCTTGTCAAAGGAGATGATCTCCCACTTATTCGAGCCCCGGGGGCCTTTGCGTTTCAGAACCTTGACGACGCGGTACGGATCGTAGAGGCTCTGGATGCCGGCCTGGCCTTTCGGGCAGAGTCCGGCATCGATCTTGGCCGCCTTGGCAAGGGGCGCCGTGTAGTTGATATTGGGGATCAGATTCTCGCTGTACGGATTGCCGTCGATCTTGACCGCCACGCCATCAAGAATCTTCACCTTGATCGGGCAGGCGGTATGGCATTGCAGGCAGGCGGAATAAATGAGGCTGGTCGGCTTGGAAAGGGGATAACTCCCCGTTGGCAGGCTTGCCGCCTCGGCCGAGCCGAGCAGTTTGAAGGCCCCATCGATCCGGTTCATAAGCAGGGCTGACCCGCCCAGAAAAGCGGCTGATTTCAGAATGCACCGACGGGAAACCTTCGCCTTGGCGAGGCCAGCCGGACTGTCACTCACATTGCATGGTTTTTTGGTAGCAGACATTGTTCTCTCTCCTATTCCTGGTGACATTCAAGACAAGTGGTTGGTGAAGCGACGGCGATGCTCTTCCGGTCCTCGTAGCCAATATAATAAACCCGGCCTTCAGTCCCCAGTTTGCTTTTATACCGCCAAGGTTTCTCCTTTTTGATCAGTTCAGCGACCAGGCTCTCGGGATCGTTGAGATCACCGAAGTACATCGCCCGGCCAATGCAGGTGGAGACACAGGCGGGGATCATGCCGCTGTCCAACCGATGCGCGCAAAAGGTACATTTGCGGATAGCCCCTTTCAGCGCCCCATTTTTCCGGCTGAGCTTGTTCTCGTTCTCATAAAAATCACGGGTTTCATAGGGTTCCAAGGTCGGTGTCCCCGCAGTATAAAATCCGCCCTGGTCAGCGACAATAGCATAGAAGGGACAGGCTTTTTGGGCCGCCACGGCAGCCTTGGGGTTTTTGGCCAGGATGGCATACTTGAATTCAACGATACCGTCTTTCCGTTTGACGATAGCGTCTTTAGCCACCGCATTGGCGGCCTTGAGGCACGGGGCCTTGTCGCAGTGCTGGCAGTTAGCCGGCATGAAAAAACGGTTTAACTCCGGGAAAGCATTGTGTTCGGTCTCAAACACCTTGCGGTAGGACGTCCCCGGCGGACAGACGTTCTCGGCCATGCAGGACACGGCACAGGCATGGCAACCCACACATTTACGCTCATCAATCACCATCGCCCATGAACGCTTGTCAGCGGGTTTCCCTAGTGCCCTTTCCAGGTCATCGTGCATCCTCACCACTTCATTTAAAGCCATAATTTCCTCCTCTGTTTGCTTAGGCTAAGCTACCCTTGTTGCAGACGGAATCCTTTCGACTTCAATGGCGAGGCCGGCCTTGACAACCCCGCCGTGGATAACCTTGGTGAAAATTCCTTCCTTGGGCATGATACAATCCCCGGTGACTTTTTTGATGGCGCAGCCGTCGTTGTGGCATTCCTTGCCGATCTGGGTGACTTCGAGCACCACCTGACCGCCAATGACCAGACGGTCGCCGATGGCAAGCGCGGTCAGCTCCAGACCCCGGCAAACGATGTTCTCGGCAAACACCCCGTGCTTCAGGTGGGGCATCTTTTTCTTTACCGCATCGATGCTTTCCCCGGCCAGCAGCGACACCTGCCGATGCCAGATTCCGGCATGGGCGTCCCCGGTGATCCCCCAGTTTTCCTCCAAGAGAATCTCAGGCACCTCTTTTTTCACCATGCCTTTTTTTTCACTGATGCAGACCGCTTCGACCACTCCCATAAGCCCCCCTTCTTTTGATTGATGGAACTACGACAGCCCCTTTGAGCAAGGGGAGGGGGCAAAAAAACGCCGGAAACACATCGTATTACAGATCAGGATAGGGGAAACACAGGAGGAAACAAGCGGGGTTTTTTTGATTTCTTTGTAGGGATTTTCCTGACAGGCGTCTGCCGGAAAAGGATCAGCCAGCCGTCCGTTTTTGCCGCGAAACAAACTCGACCAGTTCGGCCCTGGTCTCCAGGCCAAGCTTGGCCATGGCCCTGGAGCGGTAGGTGGCCACGGTTTTTTCACTGAGGAAATGCT